>Ga0224510_10000485_pt1 | contig 30405 bp, 34 predicted proteins | sample SF_May12_sed_USG_FD_170161 | JGI IMG/M metagenome (GOLD analysis project Ga0224510, IMG submission 170161) | Sediment microbial communities from San Francisco Bay, California, United States - SF_May12_sed_USGS_4_1 | ecosystem: Environmental > Aquatic > Marine > Sediment | place: USA: California... | reverse complement strand
ATCTGTTGCCGAACGGCTGGAACGTGAACGCCTCGCCGAAGGTGACGACGCCGTCGCCCTCAGGAGGAGTCTGAGACTGCGCGTAGGTGAGGTCGGAGCGCACTCCGCCGGGGTTCATGAACGCGATCTGGGCGCCGCTGGCCGACGTTGCCCACAGCTGGGCATCGGCAACGAGGTTGCCCGCCGCCGACTCGACACCGCGATCCGATCCGTTGACCCCGCCGCGCTTGATGTCGGCCGTGATCGTGCCGACCGGCGTGGTTCCGGCAACGTCGTACAGCGGCTGCCACTTGGCGATGATCGCCGTGAGCGCCGGGTCGGGCGTGAGCGACGCCTGGTCGACGATGTGGTTGGTGGCCGTGCTGAGATCGCGGCGGACGTCGTCGGTGCGCTTGTCGAGCACGAGGTTCAGCTCCGAGACCACGCGGCCGTAGGAGTAGGCACTCGTAACGATGCGCGGCTGGCCAGCAGGATCGGTGAGCACGCAGTCGTAGGGCAGATGGGTGTGGCCGGTGATCATCGCGTCGATCTCGGGGTCGAGTGCGTTGTTGATGGCAACGACTGGTCCGGAGATGCCCACGCACGCATCGACGTCACCCGGAGGTGGCGTCTGCGACCCGCCCTCGTGCAACAGGACGATGATGACCTCGACGCCCTGTGCCTTGAGGATCGGGACGAGTGCGTTGGCGGTCTCGGCTTCGTCGAGGAAGTCCCAGCCCTGGATACCGGCGGCGGCGACCAGGGTGTCGGTCGCCTCGAGCGTCATGCCGATGAATCCGACCTTCACACTCTCGATCTTCTTCACCCAGTAGGGCGGCAGTGGTGTCTCACCGTCCTCGTTGACGACGTTGGCGGCGAGCCAGTTGAAGTCGGCGCCGGGGTACGGGTCGGCCGGGAAGTAGCAGCCGTCGACGGGGTGACAGCCGCCGTCCTGCATGCGCAGCAACTCGGTCACACCCTCGTCGAACTCGTGGTTTCCGACGCTGGAGACGTCGAGCTTCATCGCGTTCAGCGACTCGACGGAAGGTTCGTCGTGGAAGAGTCCGGAGAAAGCCGGTGAGCCGCCAATGAGGTCGCCCGCCGCGACGGTGAGGGTGTACTTGTTCCCAGCCCGGAGCTCGTTGAGCTTGGCCGAGAGGTACTCCGAGCCACCGGCGGCGACGTCGTCGATCATGCCGGGCGTGTTCGCCTCGAGATGGCCGTGGTAGTCGTTGAAAGCCAGAAGCTGCAGCTGGACGAGTTGCCCAGGCGGATCCGGTTGCTTCGCGCTCGCCGGTGCAGCCAACACCACGAGCGAGGCCAACAGGACGACTAGCCCTGTCAACGTGAGCGTCTGTCTACGCATCTTGTCCCCCTCCCGAGGTTCATTTGGTCGTGGAGGGCGCTCAGACACCCGCTACAGCCCGGCCTCCTCGACCACGCCGCCCCTCCCCCATCGGTGGGAGGCCCCCAGAATCACTGGGAATCCTCGTCCGAAGCGGGAACGTCGCCATCGGGGGATTCACTGACCGCCGCCGTCAACGTAGACGGCACTGCGGGTGTCTCGTTCCTTAGCATAACCCGCAGTTCGCTATAGGCTCTTAGCGATTCCTCTAACGTGACAGGAGCGTTATGGCTCAGAGTCGAACAGGCGAGCGCCTCCTCATCGGGGCGTATGTCGATCGAAGCGACCGCGAGCTTCTTGCGGCGCGTGCGCGACTGGCTGAGCGCAGCCTGTCGGCTGAGCTGCGTATCGCCATCGCGGAGCATCTGAGGTCTTCGTTCGCGCAGCATCCTTCCGCGGACGGAGTCGGCGATGGGGACGTGCCTCCCCTGTCGTCGGGTGAGGGGCAATGAGTACACGCCTCGGTTGCCGACGGGTTGCGGTCGGGGGAGGTCGCGCGGCGGCTGGCATCGAGGGCCCCTTCCACGACCTGCGGCACACGGCAATCACGAACGACGCCGCAGCCGGTGAGAACCCGGTGGCGCTGATGACGAAGGCCGGGCACGCCGACATGGGCACGACGCGGATCTATATGCACCTGGCCGGGGTCGTCTTCCGCGACGAAGCCGACCGCCTGGAGGCGAGACTGCTCGGGGAGTCGAACTTGGTACCCCACGAGATACCCACCCAGGCTGATCCGAGCTGACCTAAGCTGACCCGAGGCGCTTGGTTATGGGCCTGAACCACGCCAGCGACGTGGATAGAGGAAACCAGCTCTTCTAGTTCGCGCGCGTCGCTACAATCCGCGGCCGTGTCCGGAGATAGGTTGAAGCTAGAGGTGCGCGAGCGCGAGGATCTCGGCTCGCGCCCGTCACGGCGTCTGCGCGCGCAGGGGCTCATTCCCGGCGTGCTCTACGGAAAAGGCCACTCCCGGGCGATCGTCGTTCCCGAGCGGGACCTCCGGACCGCGATGACGGGCCCGTCGGGGCTGCACGCGATCCTGGATGTCGTCGTCGAGGGCCACGCGACCGTGCACGCTGCGATTCTCGCCGAGTATGAGCAGGATCCGATCCGCGGCACGATCTCGCACATCGACCTGCGTGAGATCCGGCTCGATCAGGCGATTCACGCGACCGTCGTCGTGCATCTCATCGGTGAGTCCGCGGGCGTGAAAACCGGTGGTGTCCTCTCGCTCATTGCCCGCGAGCTCCAGGTCGAAGCGCTTCCCTCGAACGTACCGGAGCACATCGACGTCGACGTCGAGCACTTGGAGGTCGGCGACGTTCTGCGCCTCGCGGACATCCCGGCGATCGAGAACGTGACGTTTCTCGACGACCCACACGAGACCGTCATCGCGACCGTGTCGATGCCTCGCGGGTACGCCGAGATCGAGGAAGCAGACGCTGCAGCCGCCGAAGAGGCAGCTGCGGAGGGCGCTCCGGAACCGGAGGCCGTCGAAGAGGGCGAGCCGTCCGACATCATCTCCGAGGAATAGCCGTGCGCCTGTTCCGTCGGGGCGAGGCTGCCTCGACGCTCGACCTGCTCGTAGCGGGCCTCGGCAATCCGGGTGTGAAGCATGCGCGGGATCGTCACAACGTTGGTTGGATGGTCGTCGACGAGCTAGCGCGTCGGAGCGAGGTGGCGTTCAAGTCGAAGTTCAATGGGCGACTCGCCGAGATGCGGCTGGGCGAGGCGAAGGTGGCGCTCCTCGAGCCCGAGACGTACATGAATGAGTCGGGCCGCTCGATCTCGGCAGCGACGAGGTACTTCAAGGTCGTGCCCGAGGATCTGCTCGTCGTCCACGACGACGTCGATCTCGACGTGGGGCGACTGCAGGCGCGACTCGGCGGCGGACTCGCCGGCCACAACGGTCTCCGCTCCATCGCTCAGTCGCTCGGTACACCCGAGTTCCTCCGCCTGCGGATTGGTGTAGGTCGGCCTGGCCGAGGCGACCGGCGCGCTGTTGCCGACTATGTGCTCGCGCCTTTCGACGCACACGACGATCGTGAAGCGATGGTGACGCGCGCCGCCGACGCGGTCGAGATCGTCGTCGCCGACGGCCTCGAGGAGGCGCAGCGCCGCTTCAACTGAGCCCTGGGCGGCTGCTTGCATTGGCGCAGTTCTTCGACGACTGAGTCTCCCATCTGTGAGGCCCTCCTCGATAGCGTTCATAGAGGGCACGGGGGTGCCCCTGGGGGTGGTTGTTGGCTTTGTTGTGGGCGTGTAGAAATGCCTGGCGTCTTCGCAGCCCCGACCGACGCTCGGCGGTTCGCTGAAGCACGATCTGGAGCTACGATGACCCCGCGGGACGCGATTCCCGCCAGTCGCATGGACCCCGCCCGACCCGCCCTCTCAGGTCTCGTCACCGAGCTTGCCTCGAACGAGCGATTCCGCGCTTTCCTCGACGACTTCCCGGCCGCCGCACGCGTGTCGGAGCCCGCACTTCCGCTCGTTCTCGCAACCCTCCACGGATCGCTCTCGCGTCCTCTCGTCTGTCTGCTCGCCGAGGACGAGGAGGCGCGCGATATCGCAGAGGCGGTCTCGTGGTACTGCGATTCAAGCCGCGTCGCGCTGCTGCCGAGCCGCGGCGTTCGCCTCGGCTCGGGCCTCGAGCCGCCGGCGCATCTCGTCGGCGAGCGTGCACGTGCGCTGGCTGTGCTCGGCGCGGGAGGCTTCGTCTGCGTATCCGCGCGCGCACTCGCGGAGGGCATGCCACCTGAGCACGAACGACCCGACATCGTGCGCATCGCTCCGGGCGACGAGCCGGGTATCGACGGCCTCGTGGAGGCGCTTGCCCTCGCCGGGTACGAGCGCTTCGAGCGAGCGGAGGAACGGGGGCAGATCGCCGTGCGGGGAGGGCTCGTCGACGTGTTCCCGAGTACCGGCCGGGAACCCCTTCGGATTGAGCTCTTTGGCGACGAGATCGAACACATCAGGGCGTTCTCGCCGTTCACGCAGCGTGCTCTTCATCCGGTTGATGACGCAGTGATCTATCCGGCGGGCGAACGCCTGCGCGAGGGCAGCGAGCTCGAGACCGACCCGAGCGAGGCTCTCGCCGACCGCGTGCCGCTGCTCGAACGACCGCCGGACGTCGTCTGGCAGGTCGACGACGTGAGGCAGCTCTGGGAGGAGGAGAGCCTTGCGCATCAGAGTCTCGATGGCGCCGCCGAGCTCGAGCCGCTTCCGCGGTCTCAACGCCACGTGTTCGAGGCGCAACGGCCGGCGATCGCTGCACGCGGGCTGGCTGAGGCCGAGAACGAGCTCGCCGGGATGGTCCGCCAGGGCCGGCGCGTTGTCGTCACTTTTCCCCACCGCGGCGAAGCTCTGCGCACGCAGAGGCTGCTCCGCAAAGTTGAGGCCGCGGTCTACGAGGACGTCGACGAGCTATCGCCCGATCCCTCACTTCGGTTCGTGGTCAGCGCTGCCCGCCGCGGCTTCGTTTGGAGAGACCTCGCGCTCGCTGTTCTTCCGGACTCGCAGGTGTTTCGAAAGCGCCCCCCGCGGGCTGACGCGAGACTCGGCCGTGCGCTCCAGTCGTTCGCCGACCTCCGAACCGGCGACTACGTCGTCCACGAAGATCACGGCGTCGGCAAGCTCCTCGGGTTCGAGACGAAAGAGGTCGCCGGTGTCACGCGCGACTACCTCTACCTCGCGTTCAAGGGTGACGATCGGCTCTACGTCCCGCACGAGCAGCTCCCGAAGGTCACCCGCTATATCGGAGCGGACGCCCGCGCTCCGTCGCTTTCGAAGCTCGGTGGGAAGGCTTGGCAGAACCTCAAGAGCCGCGCTCGCGCCTCCGTGCGCGAGCTGGCTGGGGAGCTCCTCGCCCTCTACGCGAGTCGCCAGCAGGCGCCCGGTCACGCGCTCGACCTCTCCAGTGACTGGCTCGAGCGGCTCGAGAGCTCGTTCCCGTACCGCGAGACGGACGACCAGCTGCAGGCGATCGAGGCGGTGAAGGAGGATCTCGAAGCCGCGCGACCCATGGATCGGCTGGTCTGCGGCGATGTCGGTTTCGGGAAGACGGAGGTCGCCGTGCGAGCGGCATTCGCGGCCGCGGTGAACGACCGGCAGACGCTTGTCCTCTGCCCGACGACGATCCTTGCCGAGCAGCATTGGAACACGTTTCGCGAGCGCTATCGCGACTTCCCTGTTCGCGTAGAGATGGTGTCGCGTTTCCGCACGAAGACGGATCAGGCGCGCGTCCTCGCCGAGTTCAAGGACGGAAAGGTCGAGGTCCTCATCGGCACCCATCGCGTTCTCTCGCGTGACGTGATTCCCAAGAACCTCGGGTTGGTCGTCCTCGACGAGGAGCAGCGCTTCGGCGTCGCGCAGAAGGAGCTCCTACGGTCGCTCCGGGTCGAGGTCGATGTGCTTGCCCTTTCGGCGACGCCGATCCCGCGCACGCTGCACATGTCGCTATCGGGACTGCGCGACATCTCGATCATCGAGACACCCCCGACGGGGCGCCGGCCAGTTCGCACGACAGTGGGCGAGTACGACGACGAGCTTGTGAGAACTGCTCTGGAGCGCGAGCACGCACGCGGAGGTCAAGCCTTCTACCTCCACAACCGCGTCGAGTCGATCGACGAGGTCGCGGAGAAGCTCGAGCAGCTTTGCCCTGGCCTCCGATTCCTCGTTGCGCACGGGCAGATGTCCGAGCGGGACCTCGAGGAGCGCATGCACGCCTTCCTTGCGGGCGACGCCGACGTGCTTGTCTCGACGACCATCATCGAGTCGGGCATCGACATCCCTCAGGCGAACACGCTCATCGTCGAGCGGGCCGACGCGCTCGGGCTCGCGCAGCTCTACCAGATTCGCGGTCGCGTGGGCCGCTCGGACGTCCTCGCCTACGCCTACCTGTTCTACCCGGAGGCCTCGGAGCTGACTCCCGAAGCGCGGGCACGGCTGGCGACACTCGCCGACCACACGGAGCTCGGCTCCGGGTTCCAGATCGCCATGCGCGACCTCGAGATCCGCGGGGCGGGCGACCTGCTCGGGCCGGAGCAGTCGGGACATGTCGCGGCTCTCGGGTTCGAGCTCTATGTAGAGATGCTGGACGAGGCCGTTGCCGAGCTTTCTGGGAGCAGGCGTGTCGTTGCCCGCCCGGTCCGCGTGGATGCGCGGGTGGATGCGTACGTGCCCGCGTCGTACATCGCCGCGGAGGCGTTGAAGATCGATCTTCATCGTCGGATCGCGCTCGTCGAAAACGAGGACGATCTGCGAGAGCTCGTGGCCGCAACGGAGGACCGGTACGGGCCGATGCCAGAGCCGGTTGCGAACCTACTCGCGATCCAGGAGGCGAAGCTGAAGCTCGCTCGTCTGGGAGCCGACTATCTCGTCTACCGAGGTGGACGCGCGACGGTTGGGCCGTTGACGCTCGGCTCGGTCGAAGTCCGCGCCCTCGTTGCCACGGAGCCGACGGTGATCTACTCGACGCAGAAGCGCGAAGTTTCGCTTCGCGTCGAGACTCTCGAACGGGCGCTGGAGCTGCCCGATGCTATTGTCCAGGCCCGCCTGGCCGCCTGAGCCGCGGCCTTTTTCTTGCGGTGTGAACACGATGACCCCTGAGTTTCGAACAGATCACAACGTCTGCCTAACAACGGCTCGGCTATAAGGAACGGGCTTCGATGAACCTCGTACGAATCACACTTGCCGTCTTGGGGGCGACAGCCGCCCTCGTCGCGTCCGCATGCGGCGGAAGCGCGGACGTCCCGTCCGGCTCGGTCGCCCTCGTGGCCGGCACGGAGATCTCGAAGGGCGAGCTCGATCAGCTCCTCGATCAAGCGAAGCAGGGATACAAGGCGAACAAACAGGAGTTTCCGAAGGCAGGAACGCCGGAGTACCAAAGCATCCAGACGCAGTACGTGGCGTACCTCGTCCAGCGTCAGGAGTTCAGGCAGGCGGCCGAGGAGCTGGGAATCGAGGTCACCGAGAAGGACGTCGCCGCCGCAGAGGACGAGCTCGTGAAGAGTCGCTTCGACGGAGACCGGAAGGAGTACGAGAAGGCCCTCAAGCAGCAAGGCCTGACTCCGAACGACTATCGCTTGACGCTCGAAACCTCGGTGCTGGCGCAGAAGCTCTTCGACGAGGTCACGAAGGACACCAAGGTCACCGACCAGGACATCCTCGCGTACTACACGCAGAATCAGTCGCAATACGGCACGCCCGAGTCACGCGACGTCAGGCACATACTGATTGCCGAGAAGGCCGCGGACGGGAAGGTCGATTTCGCGAAGAGCAAGGCCAAGGCCGACCGGATCTACGCCGAGCTGGAAGGCGGCGCCGATTTCGCCTCACTCGCGAAGGTGAATTCCGCGGATCCCGGGAGCAAGGATTCCGGGGGCAAGCTGACGATCTCGCGCGGACAGACGGTTCCCGAGTTCGACAAGGTGTCGTTCGAGCTCGACAAGGGGGAGTTGTCGAAGCCCGTGAAGACCACATACGGCTACCACGTCATCGAAGCCGTGTCGCCGGTGCGTCCCGCGAAGACGACTCCGCTCGACGAGGTGAAAGAGTCCATTCGCACGACGCTCCTCCAGCAGAAGCGGAACGAGGTCATGTCGGCATGGGTCGAGGACCTCCGCTCCGAGTACGACGGGAAGGTCAGCTACGCGGTGGGCTATGAGCCGCCGGAGCTTCCCGAGGCTCCCACCGAGACCCAGTAGGGTCCCCGATCGATGAGCCTCGCCGAGGCGCTGCTCGACCTCCAGGAGTTGACCCGGCATCTTCGCCGGGAGTGCCCATGGGATCGCGAGCAAACTGTGCGGACGATTGTTCCGCATACGGTCGAAGAGGCCTACGAGGTCGCCGACGCAGCGTTGGCGAGCGACAACGCGGAGCTTCGCGGCGAGCTCGGCGACCTTCTCTTCCAGGTCTATTTCCTCTCGCTCCTCCTCGAGGAGACCGGTGACGGTGATCTCGAGACTGTTGCGCGCGAGGTACACGCCAAGCTCGTCCGCCGCCATCCGCACGTCTTCGGCGACGCTGAGGCTCGGACGCCTGGCCGCGTTCGCGAGCGCTGGGAAGAGCTGAAGACGGAACAGGAAGGAAGAGAGGGCATCTTTCACAACGTTCCCGAAGCGCTGCCTGCGCTCCTGCAGGCGCGTAAGGTGCAGCGACGGGCCGCGACGGTGGGGTACGACTGGCCGGACCTGGCGGGGCCGCTGGGGAAGGTGCGCGAGGAGATCGTCGAGCTCGTGGCGGCTGTTGCGCAAGCTGGCGAGCCGTCTCCCGAGACGGAGCCAGATGCTGCAACGCTCCACGAGGTCGGCGACGTTCTCTTCACCCTCGTAAACGTCGCCCGCAAGCTCAACGTCGATCCGGAGCTGGCGCTTCGTGCGACGACTCGTCGCTTCACGGGTCGCGTCGAGCTCGCTGCAGAGCTCGCAGCATCCGACGGCGTCGACTGGCGCGCGTTGAGTCTCGAGGCGCAGGACGCGTACTACGACCGTGCGAAGGAGACGCTTGCATGAGTGCCATCGCCCAGGTTCACGCTCGCCAACTCCTCGACTCGCGAGGCAACCCTGCTCTCGAAGTCGACGTCCGGCTGGCCTCGGGGGCATTTGGCCGGGCGGCCGTTCCCTCCGGGGCATCGACGGGCGAGCACGAGGCCGTGGAGCTCCGCGACGGCGATGCCGGCCTGTACCAGGGCAGGGGCGTGCTCATCGCTGTTGCGAATGTGAATGAAGAGATCGCAGCCGTGCTCGATGGGGTCGACGCCTCTGATCAGCGCGCGCTCGACGAGCTGCTCATCGAGCTGGACGGGACTCGGAACAAGAGCCGCCTGGGAGCGAACGCGATCCTCGGCTGTTCGCTCGCCGCCGCTAAGGCAGCGGCGGCTCACGCAGGAGTTCCTCTGTATCGATGGCTCGGCGGACCTGAATCCCGCACCCTGCCCGTGCCCATGATGAACGTGATCAACGGTGGCGCACACGCGCAGAACCGCCTCGATCTGCAGGAGTTCATGGTCGTCCCGGCCGGCGCGTCGACGTTCTCCGAGGCGCTTCGAATCGGCGCGGAGGTGTTCCATGAGCTCAAGGCGGTCCTCCACGAGCGGGGCTTCGCTACCGGGGTCGGCGACGAAGGCGGGTTCGCGCCCGATCTCGGGTCGACGGAGGAAGCGATTGCAGCGGTGCTCGAGGCCGCCGAGCGTGCCGGGCACCAAGAGCGGATAGGGATCGCGCTCGATCCGGCAGCGAGCGAGGTCTTCCGCGACGGCCTCTACGAGCTGCCGGGAGAGGGTCGCACGCTCGATCCGGGAGCCATGATCGACTTCTACGCATCGCTCGCCGATCGCTTCCCCATCGTCTCGATCGAGGACGGGCTCGACGAGAACGCGTGGGGCGACTGGAAGGCGCTCACCGTCGCACTCGGTGAGCGTGTTCAGCTGGTCGGAGACGACCTCTTCGTGACGAACGTGGAGTTCCTGCAGCGGGGGATAGAGGAGGGGGTCGCCAACGCGATCCTCGTGAAGGTGAACCAGATCGGAACGCTCACCGAGTCGCTCGACGTGATCGAGCTTGCGCGCCGCGCCGGCTATGCGACCGTGATCTCCCACCGCTCGGGCGAAACCGAAGACACGACGATCGCGGATCTCGCCGTCGCCGTGAACGCGGGCCAGATCAAGACGGGCGCGCCATCCAGGACGGATCGGGTCGCGAAGTACAACCAGTTGCTTCGCATCGAGGAAGAGCTCGGCGAGGACGCCGCTTATCCTGGCTGGGGCGCCTTCCAGTCTCCTCGGTAGCCTGGCAGGCATGGCGCGACACGACCGCAGGACGAAGATCGTCGCCACGATCGGCCCGGCATCGAGCGATGAGGAGACGCTCGGTCGTCTCGTCGAGGCCGGTATGGACGGCGCGCGGTTGAACTTCTCGCACGGCAGTCACGAAGAGCACCGCGAGAACGCACGCCGTGTTCGGGCGGTTCAGGCATCGGCCGGACAGTCGCTGGCGCTGATCGCGGATCTTCAGGGCCCGAAGATCAGGATCGGAGACCTCGAGGCCCCGGTCGAGCTCGCGGCCGGTGATTCGGTCGTCGTGGCCGGCGAGCAGTCCTGCCGCGAAGGAGATCTCCCCGTGGCGCCCGACGTGCTCGGAACCGTCCTCGAGCCCGATGACGAGCTCCTCATCGATGACGGTCTCGTTCGACTGCGCGTCGAGCGCGTCGAGGGCGCGAGGGCGCTCTGTCGGGTCGTCACGGCCGGCGTGGTCAACGCGCACAAAGGTGTGAACGTTCCGGGTGTTCCGTTGCCAGTGCCGTCGCTGACCGAGAAGGATCTCGCAGATCTCGCTCTTGCCCTCGAGCTCGGCGTCGACTACGTCGCCCAGTCGTTCGTGCGCTCGCATATGGACGTCGCCGCGCTGAAGGCCAGGATCGAGGCCGCCGGATCACAGGCGTGGGTGATCGCGAAGATCGAGCTGAAGGAGGCCGTGACTGCGTTCGAGTCCATCCTCGACGTGGCGGACGCGGTGATGATCGCGCGTGGAGATCTCGGTGTCGAAATCGGCGCAGCCGAGGTTCCGCTTCTGCAAAAGCGGATCATCCTCGCCGCGCTCGACCGCGGGAAGCCGGCCATCACGGCGACTCAGATGCTCGAGACGATGGTGCACCGACCTGAACCGACCCGCGCGGAAGCCTCCGATGTCGCGAACGCCATTCTCGACGGAACGTCAGCGCTGATGCTCTCTGCCGAGACGGCAGTCGGAGAGTATCCCGTCGACGCGGTCACGACGATGGCGAACATCGCACGCGCTGTCGAGCCGAGCCTCGGCTACAGGCATCAGCTCCCGGCTGCCGCTGACGAGCCGACGGTGGGTCGCGCGATGTCGAATGCGGCATGCGATCTCGCCGAGGCGCTCGGCGCGAAGGCGATCCTTGTTCCCACGTTCACCGGTCGTACGGCGTCGGCGGTGGCGCGCCTGCGTCCCCGAAGGCCCGTCGTCGCCCTCACCCACGTCGTCACGTCACGCCAGCACATGGCGATCGAGTGGGGGGTGACGCCGCTCGAGATCCCCCAGTCGTCTGACGTCGACGACCTCTGGCGGAGCTCGATCGAGGCTGCCCGCGAAGCCGGGATCGTGGCAGCGGGCGATCGCGTCGTCCTCACTGCCGGTACCGCAGTGAACATCCCCGGCTCCACGAACGTCATCAAGGTCGACGTGGCGTAGCACCCAGCAACAGGCTGTTGATTGGGTGATTCGGAGTGGGTGGAGGGGCGAGAGCTCGGGTGTTGAACCTGACCTCGTGGCAGGGAAGGCGACGAAGAAGGCTCCCACCAGGAGCAAGAAAGCGCGGCCACGCGCGCAGCGCCGGCGGCTTCGCCTGCTCTGGACCGTCGCCATTCTCGGAATCGCCGTCTATCTGTACTACCGACCGCTCGCGTCCTACCTCGAGACACGAAGCGATCTGACTGCGCGACGAGCGGAGGTCGAGGCGTTGAGGATCGCCCGCGCCCAGCTGGAGCTACGCCTCGTCAACTCGACGAGTATCGAGGCGACCGAACGCGAGGCTCGTCGGATCGGCTATGTGAAGCCGGGAGAGCAGCTCTTCGTCGTCAAGGGCATCCCGGCCTGGCGGCAGGCGCGCAGCAACGCGCGAGACCGCCGCTCGTAGCGGCTGAGTAGGGCTTCGGTGAAGCGGCCGCCTAGTCTTCACTCATGGATGACCGAGCCGTGGTTGCAGGGCAGCTCGGACGACAGCCGCGTGCATTTCGGCGTGTTGTCGTCCGCTGCCCGTTCGGCCTTCCCGCTGTGACCGAGCAGGATCCTTATGACGTGAACGGCGAGCCGTTCCCGACGATGTACTACCTCACGTGCTCGTACCTCGTCGCAGCGCTCGCGCGACTCGAAGCTGGAGGCGGTGTCGCGCGGTGGGGCCGGACGGCAGCTGAGGACACGACACTTGCGGCGTCGCTGGCGAGCGCCACCGACGATCAGCGTCGAATCCGGCGCGAGCTCGGGGGCGAAGGCGGGAAGCCCGATGGTGGCGCGTCGCTCGATCTCGGGATCGGAGGCGCACGCGCGCCGGGGCATCTGAAGTGTCTCCACGCTCACGCCGCCTACGCGCTGGCTCGACCCGGCTACCTCCTGGGCGAGCGGATCCTTGCCGAGGTCCAGCCACCGTGGCCCGCGGGCGCGTGTTGCTCGGAGGCGCTCCGGGACCCGAGCTAGTGTCCGCCCTCGTGACGGCCGACGTCCAGAGCGCGAAGCTCGAGTGGGAGGACGCGTATCGCGATCTCGTGGAGGTCGCGCGCGACCCTTCTCGGGAAGAGGATTTCCGCCGGCAGCTCGAGGCAGTGCTCAGCGAGCTACGCCGTCGGCTCGGAGGCACCTTCACGCTTCACGAGCTCGCAACCGAGTACGCGGGTGCGGACGTCTGGGCGCGAAGCGCCCTTGCCGAGGCAGAGGTGCCAGGATGGCCGCGCACGATGTCGCTCGTCGAGGGCGCTGCATTCCATCTCTATGCCCGCGGCGCCGCGGACTACGTGCCGTGAGCATGCTCGAGCGACCGAGCCGTGAGCAGCGCTCACGGACGCGTCGGCGGTCACCGTTCCTGCGCACGCTGCTCGTCGGCGTCGCGCTTGTGCTTGCCTTTCTTCTCGGACTCGCTTTTTCCCGCACACTTGACGACCGACCCGAGGACGGAGCGACGGTGACGAGCGTCCGCACGCTCACACCGCTTCCGCAGGAGGGCCTGACGAGCACCGTCACGGTGACCGTTACCGCCCCGTAGGGGCCGGGCACGCCAGGCTCGGGCGACGCGAGCGTCGCCCTACAGCTCTTCGGAGGCCTCGAGCAGTCCCGCGAGGATGATCCCTACCGCGCAGGCCAGGCTGATCCAGATCCCGATTCCGCGGGTCGCGAAGAAGAAGCTGTCAGGAATCGAGATGAGCCGAACGAGCACGAGAACCGTCGCGACGGAGCCGATCCCGATTGTGAGGAGGCTTTCGGGTACGGCTGCGGGCATCGCCACGCCGACCTCGCGAAGCACGATGAGCAGGACCGTCGCCAGTCCCAGGAAGAGGACGATCTTTCCGATCGTGCCGGTGTGCCAGCCAATCACCGAGACGGTTGTTCCCTGGCCTTCACCCGTGTACCAACCGGTGAGTGCGGACAGGGCGAGGAGCAACCCCAGGAGAAAGGTGAGCCGGCCGCCGAGGCCCGGAAGGCCTCCGGCACCGGCAAAACCCATGCGACTACGTCCTTCGGGACTCTCCATCGGGTGAAGAATATGGCTTCGCACCGGCTGGACAGGCTGCACAGCGTGGAAATCTGTTCCTAGAATCCCTTCTGTGGCTCATCTCGCACCCACTACCGCTCCCGTGACAGCCTCCGAGGAGGAGCCCCCGCTCGATCCCGAGGCGGTCGAGCGGTCGTATCGGTTCCATCGCGCCCGGCGGGCGGACAAGGTGAAGCGACATCGCGAGAAGCGGCGTGCGAGCCTGCGGTTCTGGTTCGTGCTCGCGCTCATCGTCGCGGTCGCTGCGGTGCTCGCGGCGCGCACGCTCGGCGAGATCGAGCGCGTCTTCGGCCTGTAGATGACGGCGGGGCCGGTAGTGGAGAGGCCGGGCGGCCTCGCGCTCGGAGCGCTCGTGTTCGGCGCAGGGATCGGAGCTCTCGCGACCGAGATTACGGCGTCGCGCTTGCTCGCGCCGTACTTCGGGTCGTCGACCATCGTGTGGGCGAACCTCATCGGGATCGTGCTCGCCGCGCTCGCCCTCGGGTACTGGCTCGGCGGCCGGGTCGCTGACCGACGACCGCAGCCGGCGCTCCTCGGATCGATCGTGCTCGTCGCAGCCGTCTGCGTCGCCGTGATCCCCTTTGTCGCGAAGCCGTTCCTCGATCTCACGGTCGAGGGTCTGGATGACGCCTCGGCGGGTGCGGTCATCGGGAGCTTTGTCGCCGTCCTCCTGCTGTTCGCGCCGCCAGTCGTACTGCTCGGCATGGTGTCGCCGTTCGCAATCAGACTCGCTGTCTCGTCAATCGAGACCGCCGGTGCCGTCGCGGGGCGGCTCTACGCGCTGTCGACCGCGGGCTCGCTCCTCGGCACATTTCTGTCGGCGCTCGTACTCATTCCTGCACTGGGAACGCAGCGAACGTTCATCGTCATCGCCGTGCTCCTCGCCGCATCGTCCTGCCTCTTGCTCGGCGCGCGGTATCTCGTCGTGGTGGTGGCACTCGTCGCCCTCGCGGCCGTGCCGCCCGGCGCGGTGAAGGCGGGGGAAGGCCTGCTGCACGAGGAGACGTCGTACCACCAGTACATCCAGGTCGTCGAGCGATCGGACGGCCGGCGCCTCCTCTCGCTCAACGAGGGCGTCGCGGTGCACTCCGTCTGGCGGCCCGACTCCGTGCTCACTGGCGGCGTCTGGGACGCCTTCCTCGCGCTCCCTCCACTGCTCGACCACCCTCTCGGGAGGGTGGCAATTCTCGGCAACGCGGCCGGGACGACTGCTCGCGCACTCGGCGTGTACTACCCGGAGGCCTACGTCGACGGCGTCGAGCTCGATCCAGCGGTGAGCCGAGTCGGCCGTCGGTACTTCGCGATGGACGAGAACCGGCGCCTCACGGTTCATGACGCGGACGCTCGTCCCTTCCTCCGCTCGACCGACCGGCTGTACGACCTGATCGTCGTCGACGCGTACCGCCAGCCGTACGTGCCGTTCTACCTGGCGACGCGCGAGTTCTTCCGCCTCGTACGCCAGCGCCTCGCCCCAGGTGGAATCGTCGCCCTCAACGTCGCGGCCGTCCCGGATGACAAGCGGCTTGTGCGTGCCGTCGGGACGACGCTTGCCGCCGAGTTCCCGCAGGTTCTTGCTTGGCCGGCGCTTCGCTTCAACACCATCGTGCTCGGCTTGACGGATCCTCTCGCCTCGAGCGAGATCGAGGCGCGCCTTCGCCACGGGCCTGTCGATCTCTCCTCACTGCGCGAGCTCCTCGCTCGGAATGCACTGCCGCTCGAGCCCAGCGGACGAGCGTGGACCGACGATCGAGCGCCCGTCGAGTGGCTCACCGACCGAATGATCGTGTCGTACGCCGCGGAAGGAGGCCGTCTCGACGAGGACTACCTCCCAACGAGGCCGAGCCCGTGATCTCACTCGAGCGGCGCGATGGGCGTCCGCTCCGTATTGGCCACAGAGGGGCGGCGGCTCTTGCACCTGAGAACACGCTTCTGTCCTTTCGCGTGGCAGTCGACGCGGGCATGGATCTCATCGAGTTCGACGTCCTCGATCTTCGGGACCGCCAACTTGTGATCGCGCACTCGAACGATCTCGGCGAAGTGAGTCACGGCGCCGCTTCCGGCACGGTGCGAGACCGGTCGCTCGAGAGCCTCAGGGAGATTTGCCCGAACGTCCCGACGCTCGACGAGGGACTTGCGTTCTTCGTAGATGAGCAAGAGACCGGCCTGCATCTCGATCTCAAGACCCGCGGGACAGAGGTCGATGTCGTCGAGGCGCTTCGCCGGTTCGATTTGCTCGAGCGCAGCTTCGTGAGCTCCTTCCACTTCCGCACCGTGCGACGGCTCGCAGAGATCGAGCCTCGCATTCGCACAGGCATCACGGTCCCTCGGAGTGTGCTCGGGATCACCGAGAGCGGCCGAGGCGCTCCGATCGCGCGTATCGGGCTCGGGTTGCTGCGTAGGGCCGCACCTCTCGCCGCGCCGCTTGCGCTCTTTCCATCACACGCGACCGCGCTCGTCCTTCACCACTCGCTGGTCGGTGAGGCCACCGTTCACCGAACGCATAGCCGGGGTGCTGCAGTCGTCACGTGGACTGTCGACGATCCACTGGATCTTGCTCGAGTCGAAGAGGCGGGTGTCGATGCCGTCGTGACGAACGATCCGCGCATTTTCGTGTCTACACTGGAAACGTGAGGACCTGGGCTCGCGCGATCGGTGCCGGGCTGCTTGCGGCCTGCGCGCTCATTGGCTTCGCCTCGGCGTTCGCGCTCTCCGCAGCAGCCGGAGCAGACCCCGGCCAGACGGTCACGACCACCGATCCTTCGCCGACGACGGAGCCTCCGCCCACCGAGCCGCCGATCGAGCCTCCGCCACCGCCGACTCCCGCGCCCATCGCGTTTGGCGTGACTGTCGGCGGCGTCACGGTGGGCGGTCTCATGCCCGAGCGGGCGACAGAGGTCGTGCGGAAGGCCTTCGCCCGCCCGCTCGTTCTCGTCGTCAGCTCGACTCGCAAGGTCCGCCTTCAGCCGAGCGCGCTTGGCGCGCGCCCGAACGTCCCGAAGGCTGTTCGCAGAGCGCGCGTCGCCAGGCCGGGTGCGAGCGTCACGCTCGATGTGGAGGTGTCGCGGGCGCGTGTTCGCACACTCGTCGATCGGCTCGGACGTGAGCTCGACCTGAAGCCCGTCGACGCGCGACTTGCACTCGACGGAGTGAAGCCTCGCGCGATCAAATCGCAGGAGGGCCGGCGCCTTATGCGCCTCGCAAGCGCCCGGGCGGTTCGCTACGCGCTTCAGCGGAACACTCGCGCGCCGATCCGTCTTGGGTTCGAGACGCTGAAGCCGAAAGTGACTTCGTCCGATCTCGACACGGCGGTTGTCGTCCTCCGCGAGTCGAAGCGACTCCTGTACTTCGCCGATGCGAAGTTCGTGCGCTGGTTCGGCATCGCGACGGGCCAATCGGCGTATCCGACGCCGCTCGGCAATTACGAAATCGTGAACAAGCAGCGGAATCCGTGGTGGTATCCGCCGCCCTCGAAGTGGGCCGCCGACTCCGAGCCTACGCCGCCAGGGCCCGGCAATCCGCTCGGCACACGGTGGATGGGGATCTCGGCGCCCTTCGTCGGGATCCACGGGACGCCCGACGCCGCCTCGATCGGTTACTCCGCCTCCCACGGGTGCATCCGGATGCGGATCCCGGACGCCGAGTGGCTGTTCCAGCACGTGGAGATCGGAACCCCGATCTTCATCATCGCCAGGTGAGGTAGGCGTGGCCCGACGCGCGAAGCTGGTCGCCCAGGGCGTGGCCCTGGGCCTCGTCGCGCTGCTCTTCATCCTGCTCGCGTGGACGCTCCTCACGGAGGAGGGCGGCGATCTCGCCGCAGCCGCTGCGCGCGGCGAGCGTCCCGAGGCACCCGACTTCACGCTCGGGCGACTCGACCAGGAAGGTGAGCTCGCGCTCTCGTCTCTTCGAGGCAAGGCGGTCGTGCTCAACGTGTGGGCTTCGTGGTGCATCCCTTGTAAGGAGGAGGCGCCGTTTCTCGAGCAGGTGTGGCAGCAGAACCGAAACCGAGGCCTCGTCGTAGTCGGTCTCGACGCCAAGGACTTCCGCAGCGACGCGCGCAGGTTCATGAAGCGCTTCGGTCTGACCTTTCCGATCGTCTACGACGGTCCGGGCGACACCCTGGGTGGCTACGGCGTGACGGGGTTTCCGGAGACGTTCGTCATCGACCGCGAAGGGAAGGTCGTGGAGGCTTTCGCCGGCGCCGTCAACGCAACGGAGGATCGAGTGCGACTCCGCGCTGCCATCGAGCAGGCGCTGGCGTCGTGACACGTCGAGCGCTCGTCCTCATCGTCAGCGCACTCGTCACTTCTGGGGCTGCGGCGGGCGCCGCGCCGCCGAACGCAGCCGACCTCGAGGCCGAGCTGGTCTGTCCTGTCTGTGAGACAACGCTCGACCAGTCGACTGCCCCTGTTGCCCAGCGAATGAAGGCGTTCATCCGCGTGCGCATCGCGGCCGGCGACAGCGAGCAGGAGATCAAGGACGCGCTCGTCGACCAGTTCGGGCCGGCGGTGCTGGCGACGCCCCTAAAGAGCGGCTTCGGGCTCCTCGCATGGCTTCTTCCGCTCGCGGCGCTTCTCGCGGGTGCGGTGGTCGTCGGCCTTCTGATCCGCTCGTGGAGCGGGCGGCGAGATCTGCCCGCGGACGATCGTCCGCTCGATCCGCAACTGGAGCAGCGCGTGGATGAAGAACTCGCCCGCTTCGACGGCTAGCGTTCGATGAGTTGGACCGCGATCCCGGTCGCGTTCCTGGCGGGCATGGTCTCGTTCCTCGCGCCGTGCGTCCTCCCGCTCGTTCCCGGCTACCTGTCTGCGATCTCGGCAGTTGACGCGGAAAGGCTGGGGCAGCCCGGAACTGCCCGCCGCGTCGTCCTCGCAAGCGTGCCATTCGTTCTCGGCTTCACCGCGTTCTTTGTGCTTCTCGGAATAGGCGCTGCCCTCGTCGGCGGTCGCCTCTTCGCCGATCAGTTTCTGCTCGAAAGGATCGCAGGGTTTGTTCTCGTGGTCTTCGGGCTGGCGTTCATGGGCCTGCTGCCGTGGCCCGAGCGGCTCCTTGGTGCGGGGCTGGTGCAGGGAGCCCGAAGCCGCGGCTCACGTGTCCTCCTCGGCGGGGCATTCGCCATTTGCGCCGCGCCCTGCATCGGGCCTGTACTCGCGGCCATTCTCGTTCTCGCAGGTTCGTCGGAGACCGTGTTCGAGGGCGCCGCGCTTCTCGGTGTCTACTCGCTCGGGCTCGCTCTGCCCTTCGTTCTCGCCGGCGCGGTCTTCACGCGCGCGATGTCTGCTTTTCGCTGGCTGCGCGATCACTACCGCGCCATCCAGATCGGAGGCGGCGCGATCATGGTCGCGCTCGGCCTGCTCCTCTTCTTCGAGCGGTTCTACGTGCTGCGCGTGTACCTCAACCGCTTTCTCGAATGGCTCGGGCTCGAGCCCGCCTTCTGATCAGAGCCGGGGCGGTTCGAGCTCGAGAGAGCCGGACTCGACGAGCTCGCGGGCGCGCGCGACGTCCTCGAGTACGACATCGATGTCGACCCCGCGATGCTGCGGTCGGTACGTGCGCAAGCGCCGCTCGGCCTTCTCGAGCTGACGCTCGCAGCCGGGGCGGTTGCCTCGACCCGCCTGGAACCAGGCGACCGCGACGTGGACGAGCCCCTGTAGGAAGTCGCGCTCTGGCCCTGGTGCCTCGCGCCACTCGCCCTCGAGCTCTTCGTGCGCCGCGAAGTACGCCTCGGCGCGGATCAGCTCGATGCCCAGCTCCAGTCCCACGCAGGCGATTATCCGCGTCCGCCGCGATTGCTACTGTCGAATGCGTGTCGACGATCCTGCTCGTCGGGGTCGACCTCTTCTTCCGCGGAAAGCTGGAGGGGCTGCTTCCGAGCCATCGGCTTGTCACGAGCGACAGCGTCGACGCGCCCGATCTCGTGATCGCGGACATCGCTCGCGTCGAGCCCGACGAGGTCGTTGATGCGTGGCCCGACATACCGATCCTCGGCTACACCAACCACACGGACAAGTCGGGTCTTCAGCGCGCACATGCGGCCGGTTTCGACCAGGTCATCGTCAAGTCGGCGCTCGTCGAGCGCGCCTCCCAGCTCGTGGACGAGCTCACGGCGAAATAGCGCGCCGACACCTGCCTGCTCCGCCGGACGCTCTGGCTAGACTCGCCCGCGTGACGTACATCATCGCCGAGCCCTGTATCGACATCAAGGACAGGTCCTGTGTCGACGTCTGCCCGGTCGATTGCATCCACGAGTTCGGGCGGATCCTCATCATCGATCCGGAGGAGTGCATCGACTGCGGGGCGTGCGAGCCGGAGTGCCCGGTGGAGGCGATCTTCCCCGAGGACGCGCTGCCCGACAAGTGGAACGCGTTCGTCGAGATCAACTACGCCTTTCCGGATCCCGAGAAGATCAACGCGCTCACCGACGCATACGCCACCGAGCACAACGTCCAGAACGAACCGATTTCGTAAGGCGCGACCGGAAGTCCGCTCGGGCGGAGTTCCGGTCGCGCGAAGATCCCTGCATGCGTCCGCTTCGCCGCCGCGGCGTCTGTGTTTGCAGGATCTGTCGACGTTAGGCAGGCAGCAAGTACACGCACGGGCGACGATCGCCCGGAAGCGGCGAGGGCGCGATCTTGCTCACGAGGTAGCGGCGCTCGCCATCCTCGACCTCGGCTCCTGGTCGCGGCGGGCTGCCGGTTCGTTCGACGATCGTGTAACCCGTCGGGGCCCACACGAAGAACAGATATCCGCTCCACCCGTTGTCGTCCATGCTGCCGATCCTAACGACGGGCCGCAGAGGGCGGCACTTCGATGCGCACTGTCGAGCCTCGCGGATAGCGCACCTCGGAACTGAACTTCGCATTCAGCGTTGCCGCGCGATCGGCGAGCGCCTCCAGCACTGCGCTTCGTCGTTCCGGTGGGCCGTCGTCGGTGACGACGAGCTCGGCGCCACCTGGCGCCGTTGCGCGCACCGAGATCTCGATCCGAGTCGGCGCTCCCCTTCGGAGCGCCTGATCGGTCGCCTCGCGAAGGATCTGGTAGAGCGCGGTCTGCGCGTTCTCGCCAAGCCCGTCTGCGTGGTCGACATCCAGGTCGATCTCGACGTCATGCCGAGAAGAGAGGCGTCGTGCGAGCGCGCCCACTGCAGCCGAGAAGCCAAGCTCGCTGAGAACCCTTGGCTCGAGATCTTCACAGAGTGTGCGGAGATCCCGTGCCGAGTCGCGGGCGAGCTCGAGACCGCGGGTAAACACCTCGTCGGCTCGCTGTATCTCGCCGTCTCGGAGGCTGGCGAGACCCGCATCCAGTATCTGGGCGATGGCCGAGAGGTGCTGAACAGGCCCGTCGTGGAGGAGCTCCGCCAGACGCCGCCGTTCCTCGTGCTCGGTGAGGATCCGCTCAGCGAGAAGCGCGCGCTCGGCGTCGTCCGACGTCAATCGATTATCGCCTCGCGGAGCGCGATGGCGACCGCCTGGGTGCGGGTGTCGGCCTCGAGCTTCGCGAGGATGTGGCGAACGTGGCTCTTCACCGTCTCCTGGCTGATGAAGAGCTTGGCGGCCACGTCTACGTTCGACATCCCGTCCGCGAGCAGCTGCAGGATCTCGCGCTCGCGGGGCGTGAGAACGTCAGCCTGGCCCTGCCCGGATACGAACTCAGCCATGAGCCCCGGGTCGACAAACGTCTCGCCTGCTGCCACCTTCTCGATCGCACGCAAGAGCGTTTCGTGCGGGGTCTCCTTGAGGATGTAGCCTCGCGCACCCGACTCCAGGCCGCGCTGGAGCAACGAGCGCTCGCCGTAGGCCGTGAAGATGAGCACGCCCGTGTCCGGGACTTTCTCGAGCAGCCTCTCGGTTGCTTCGAGGCCGTCCATGTCAGGCATCCGTAGGTCCATGATCACGACGTCTGGACGCCGCCTCTCGGTGAGCGCTACGGCCGACGCGCCGTCTGTCGCCTCGCCGATAACGCGGATCCGCGGGGAGCGCGAGAGCGCGAGGCGCAGACCTTCGCGCACGACCTCGTGATCGTCGGCGATCAGGCAGGTGATCTCGTCGGCCATGTCGTCGATTCTACGGCGCGAGTCGGCAGGCTCCTTCTTCGTGCGCCGTTGGCTGAACTCGGCTGTCGCTCTACCGTCTGAAACTGTCGTGGGTGTCGAAGATGTCAGGGTCGCTGGAGAACTCCAGTCCTCACCCGGCAAGAGTGGGCATCAACACGTCACCAAACGGAGCCATCTGCTCCCGGCGCTGAGCGTGCGATCCTCCTGCTCGGGCCGAGCGGACCGTCTCCGGGATCTGCGGGCGAGGCACGCTGCCCGCCCAGCTGCATGGGGGAAGATCCCTGTCAGACGAAGCACCGCTAGAGTCGTCCGATGGACGAGCTCGACGGTGGAATCAAGCGGATCACACTGCCGCTGCCGACGCGACCCGGGCACGTGCACACCTACCTGCTCCCCGGCGACGACGGCTGGACGCTCGTCGACACGGGCGTCGGACTGCCTGACGCGAAAGAGACATGGGCGGCCGAGCTCGAGCAGGCGGGAGGCCGGGTCGCGACGATCTTCGTCACACACTTTCACCCGGACCACGTCGGCGCGGCCGCCGACCTCCACGAGCTGACCGGCGCCCCGGTTTACCAGGGCGTGCTCGATTACGCGCAGTGTGAGCTCGTCTGGGGGAATCCGGCCTGGTCGGAGCGTCTCCTCGCCTGGTTCCACCTGCACGGGACGCCAGACGACGTCACGGCGGAGCTCGTGGGCCAGAGCTCGGTCTACCGCCCGTTCATCCGCTATCAGCGCGATCCGATCCTCGTCGAGGCCGGAGAGCACGTGGACGGCTGGGAGCTCATCGCGGCGCCCGGGCATGCCGACGGCCAGCTCTGCCTGCTCAAGGACGGAGTGCTGATCGCGGCCGATCATCTGCTCGGCAGGATCACCCCGACTGTCGGGCTCTGGCCCGCGAGTCGGGCCGATCCGCTCGGCGACTATCTCCACGCTCTGGAGCGCACGGTCGAGCTTGCGCCGAAGATCGCGCTACCAGGACACGGCGACGTGATCAACGATCCGCCGGCGCGAGCGAGGGCGCTCCAAGAGCACCATCGGTTCAGGCTCGAGGAGACCGTCAGCGCGCTCGGGATCGAGCCGAGAACGGGCTACGAGCTCTCGTTCGACCTGTTTGGAGCAACGCTCCAGCCTGCTGGACGACGATTCGCCGTCGCCGAGACGCTCTCGCACGCCGAGCGACTCGTGCGGGAGGGTGTAGCGCTCCGTCACGAGGACGGCGTGACGGTTACCTATACTGCGGCCTGATCAACTTGGGCGACGAAATCCCGCCGAGTACCAGCGCCCTGCTCGGGGCGTGAGTACCTCTCTCCGCATCCTGATCGTGTTCCTCCTCGTCCTGGGGAACGCGGTCTTCGTGGCGGCCGAGTACGCCCTCGTCACGGGGCGGCGATCGAGGCTGGTGGAGCGGGCCGAACGCGGAGGTCGCGGCGCGAAGACGGCGCTTCGCCTGATGGACGATCCCGTTCGATTTATCTCGACCGTTCAAGTCGGGATCACGATCTCGGCCATCCTGCTCGGTGCCATCGGCGAGCCGTTGCTCTCGGGTCTGATGGAACCACCGGTCTCGACGACGGTCGCATTCCTCATCTCGTTCGCGATCCTGACGTACCTGTCCGTCGTTCTTGGCGAACTCGTTCCCAAGGCGGTTGCCTTGCAGCGCGCGGAGGTGCTTGCGATTGCGCTCGCCGTTCCACTGGACTTCCTCGCCAAGATCACCTATCCGCTCGTGTGGGTACTGCAGGTCTCGGCGAACGGCGTCCTGCGGCTTCTGCGCGTGAAGCCCGCTCCCGCAGGGATGATCGCCTACACCCGCGAGGACATCCGCCACAGCGTTGCCGCCGCTGAGGATGTGGGCGAGTTCCAGGAGGCCGAGGAGGAGATGCTGTACAAGGTCTTCGACTTCGCCTCGAAAGAGGTTTCGGCGGTCATGGTGCCGCGGCCCGAGGTCGTCGCGATCTCGGTCGACATGCCACCCGAGGATGCGCTCGCCACTGTCGTCGATTCACCATTCACGCGGTATCCCGTGTATCGCGAGTCGCTCGACGAGATCGTGGGCGTTCTCCACGTGCGCGATCTGTTTGGCGCGATGCACGACCTTGGGATGGCGAGCATCAGCCTTGAGGCGATTCTTCGACCGGCCTACGTCGTGCCCGAGACGAAGGATCTCGCCGCGCTCCTCGCGGACTTTCGTCGCGGGAAACAGCACATGGCTGTCGTCGTCGACGAGTACGGTGCGATGCAGGGCATCGTCACGCTCGAGGACGTCCTCGAGGAGATCGTCGGTGAGATCGAAGACGAGTTCGACCTTCCCGACACCTCCGTCGAGCGCATCGACGAAACGCGCATCAGGATCGACGGGACGTACACGATCGACGACTTCAATGAGGAGTTCGATACGGAGCTCGAGCAGGAGGACTTCCACACGATGGCGGGGCTGGTGTTCGGGGAGCTGGGACGTGCGCCCGAGGTCGGCGATGAGGTGACGACCGCGGGCCTGCGGTTGAGCGTGCTCGAGATCGAGGGTTCGCGGATTCTCAAGATCGAGGTCGAGTTCGGCATCGACGAGACGCCGACCGACGAGCCGGCAGCCGCGTAGCTTCTCCGCGTGAGCTCCGGGAGCCGATCGGCGTTTCGGCACCGCGACTTCGCGCTCTTCTGGCTCGCCCTGATGACCACGGGCTTCGCCATGACGATGGCATCGGTTGCGATCGGATGGCAGGTCTACTCCGTACGCGAGAACCCACTCGACCTCGGACTGGTCGGGCTGGCCGAGTTCCTCCCGCTCCTGCTCCTGGCGTTGCCCGCCGGTCATCTGGCCGACCGCGTCCCGCGGCGCCGGATCTATGCCTTGATGGTCGTCACCGACGTCGTGGTGGCGCTTGCGCTGCTCGGGGTGACGCGCGCCGGAGCCGACCACGTCTGGCCGTTCTTCGCGCTTGCGTTCCTGACTGGCGTCGCGAGCGCCTTCGGAGCGCCCGCTGGACGTGCGCTCACGCCGTCCCTCGTTCCGCAGGAGATCCTTGTCAGCGCCCTCGCACAGCGCTCGATCGCGTTTCAGATCTCACACGTTGCCGGCCCCGCGATCGGAGGCATACTCTTCGCGATCCATCCTGAGCTCGTCTACGCGGTCGCCGCCGCGCTTTCGCTGGTCGCGCTTGGTTGCGTGCTTGCCCTTCGGAGCGGACGTGAGCCCGCGACCGAAGGCGCAGTTGGGATGGACGAGGTTCTCGCGGGCGTTCGCCTCATCCGGCGGACGAAGGTGCTGTTCGGCGCGATCTCGCTCGATCTCTTCGCAGTGCTCTTCGGCGGCGCCGTCGCGCTGTTGCCGATCTTCGCGAAGGACATCCTCGACGTGGGGCCGACCGGTCTCGGGTTCCTGCGCACGGCGCCTGCGGTCGGCGCGTTCATCGCGGCACTGGCGATCGCCCGCTGGCCGATACGCCGGCGCGCTGGCCCGACGATGTTCCTCGTCGTGGCGGGATTCGGTGCGTGCATGGTCATCTTCGGTCTCTCTCACGTGATGTGGCTCTCGATGCTCGCCCTGGCGCTCGGGGGCGCGTTCGACATGGTGAGCGTTGTCCTACGATCGACGATCCTTCCGCTCGTGACACCGGACGAGCTCCGGGGGCGTGTGAACGCGGTCGAGATGGTCTTCATCAGCGGGTCCAACGAGCTCGGGGCCTTTGAGTCAGGCGTTGCGGCCGCGCTCATCGGCGCAGCGCCGGCCGTCGTCCTTGGCGGCGTGGCGACGGTTGTCGTGGCAGGGCTGTGGTGGAAGCTCTTCCCGCAACTAGCCCGCGTCGATCGCCTCGACGAGCTGCGGCCGGTCTCGGTCGACGCTGTCTGACGAGCGGTCTCGCGCGTTCAACGCAGAGAGGCGGCGGTGCTCACGAGGTCAGCGGCGCGCCTGAACAAGCAGGCGCGCCGCGCCGGCATTTCTGATCGACGCGTCGACGAGCTCGATTGGGTGGACCGCCGGCAGCGGTTGCTTGACCCGGTGAAGGGCTTGGGAGACCTGCACCAGGCACCCGGGATTGGCGCTCGCGTACACCTGCGCGCCTGTGGCGAGGACGTGTCGCGCCTTGCGGTCGCCGAGGTCGCGCGCTGCCTCGGCCTGCACCACGTTGTAGATCCCGGCGGAGCCGCAGCAGAGATCCTGCTCGGCGGGTTCGATCACCTCGAGCGCGGGGATACGGGCGAGCGACGCGATCGAGGAGAGGGGGAGTCGCTGAGCGTGGCGCAAATGGCACGAGTCCTGGAGGGCGACCGTCATCGGGAGTGGATGACGGGCTGCCCGCGGAGTTGTGTCGGCAAGAAGCTCGCCGACGTCGCGAACCTTCACCGAGAACGTCTCGTCCCCGAGCAGCCAGCCGAGCTCCTTGAGGTGCGACCCGCAGCCTGATGAGTTCACCACGACGAGGTCGACGTCCTCGAAGGCGCCGATCAGCTTGCGAGCGAACGCCTTTCCTTCCTCGAGCCGACCCGCGTGGACCGACAATGCGCCGCAGCAGCCCTGGGGCGGCGCGACGACGTCGAAACCGTCGGCAGCGAGGACGCGGGCAGTGGCCGCGTTGACGTCCGGGAAGACGGCGCTCTGCACACAGCCCGTCAGCAGGCCGACGCGGGCACGCCGGACACCCGCCGCATGTGTGAGCACAGGAACCTCGCTCTTGCCGCGCCACCGTGGGGCGATCTCCACAAGTGGGCGGAACCGCCTCGGCATCGGTACGTGTCGCCCGAGCGGTGCGAGCCGGAGTGCCGCCTTCATGCGACCGGGATAGGGGAGGACACGAAAGAGGAGCCCTCGCACGAGCCGGTCGGTTAACGGCCGCTCGTACTCCTTCTCGACTGCCGCACGGGTGCTCTCGATGAGCCGGTCGTACCGCACGCCTGACGGGCACGACGATAGGCACGCCATGCAACCGAGGCAGCGATCGAAGTGGGTCGTGACGGTCGAGTTGAGTGTGATCGTTCCGTCGAGCCGGGCATCCATCAGGTGGATGCGGCCGCGCGGCGAGTCCATCTCCTCGCTCCAGAGAACGTACGTCGGGCACGTCGGTAGGCAGAACCCGCAGTGGACGCAGTCCGAGGTGAGCTCGCGGATCACGCCGCGAGGACTCCATGCGGGTCGAGCTGTCGGCGGATCGCTTCGACAAGCCTCTGAACGGCATCGGCCGAATCACCTTGTGACAAAGTGTCTGGCCTGGGGTCACGCGTGTATGCGACTCCCGACGCGGGGCGGACGACGGCCTCGGTTACGTCGGCGAGGACGTGCGAGAGATCTCCGGGTGCGAAGCACACGCGGCCCAGTGCGGCAACCTGCCGGGTGCGGGACTCCTCCCAGACCTCCGACCCGGTCTCGGCGCCTCCGACCAGCGCGCTCGCCGCTGCGAGTTGAGCGTCGACCGCTCGGTGCGAGCCCTCGAAGAGGACGGCGACACGGCCCGGATGAAGGACGTCGAGCGCACTCGGCTGGAGCTGGGAGCGGAGGAGCTTGGCGACGACGGTGCCGGCGTCGTCGGCCTCGACGACGAGCGTGCGCGCCGCCTTGGGCAGCGGATGGAGCCGGAAGCTCGCACGGGCGATGAGCGCGAGGCGTCCTCGAGATCCGCAGACGAGTCGCGCGAGGTCGTATCCCGCCACGTTCTTGACGACCTTGCCGCCCGCACTCGCGACGGTCCCGTCCGCCAGTACGAGCGTCACGCCAAGCACGAGGTCGCGGGGTGCGCCGAAGCGGTGGCGAAGTGGGCCCGACAGATTCTCTGCGAGCAGTGCCCCGATCGTCGGGTCGCCCGGAGGGTCGAGCGAGAGCCGCTGGCTGCTCGCTCCGAGGACTGCATTCAGCGCAGAGAGTCGAACGCCAGCCTCGACCGTGCACGTGAGATCGCCGGTCTCGTGTTCGAGGATCCGGTCGAGCCCGGCAGTGGTCAGATCGTTCCCGATCCGGAAGCTCTTTCCCTCGGCGTGAGCCGACGCGAGGAGCCCCGACGCCTCCTCGAGGCTAGAGACGCTCGGCAACGCCGATCCTCTCGAGCGCATGAACCCGGTACGGCCCCGGAACCTCGCCGCACAGGCGTGGCGTCGGGATCACCTTGCCGGGGTTGCAGAGCCCGGCGGAATCGAACGCGCGGCGCAGCCGCTCGAACGTCTGCAGGTCGCGCTCCGAGAACATGCGCGGCATCGAGCACGCCTTGTCCATCCCGACTCCGTGCTCACCCGTGAGGGAGCCGCCTGCGTCGAGGCAGGCATCGAGGATGGCCTCGGCTAGCTTCCGCGCAGCATCGGTCTCGCCCGCCTCGGCGTCGTACAGGACGAGCGGGTGGAGGTTGCCGTCGCCGGCGTGGAAGACGTTGCCGACACGGAGCCCGTGGCTCGCCGAGAGCTCCTCGATCCTGCGGAGCACCTCCGGCAGCCGCGTCCTCGGGACGACCCCGTCCTGGACGTAGTAGTCGGTGGCGATCCGTCCCATGGCGGCGAACGCCGACTTCCGGCCCTTCCAGAGGAGCGCGCGATCGGCCTCGGTCGCCGCGGTTCGCAGCTCGAAAGCTCCGGAGTCCTCGCAGATTCGCTCGACCTCGGCGACGTCGTCCTCGACCTGCTCGCTGACGCCGTCGAGCTCGACGAGGAGGACCGCGCCGGCTCCGTCCGGATAACCCGGCGAGACGGCGAGCTCGGCCGCCTCGATCGTGAGGCGGTCCATCATCTCTATCGCCGACGGCAGGATCCCGGCGGCGATGACACCGGATACCGCTACACCGGCGGCGTCCATCGTGTGGAACCCGGCGAGAAGCGTGCGCACGACCTGTGGCGCCCGAACGATGCGAAGCGTGACTTGGGTCACGATCCCGAGCGTCCCTTCGGAGCCGACGACGACTCCGAGCAGATCGGGGCCGTCCGGATCGAGTGCCTTCCCTCCGAGCTCGACCACGTCTCCGCCCGGGAGGACGAGCGTCAGCCCTGTCACGTGGTGCACGCTGAACCCGTACTTGAGGCAATGGGCACCGCCGGAGTTCTCCGCGACGTTGCCTCCGATCGTGCACACCTGCTGGCTCGACGGATCGGGGGCGTAGAAGAAGCCGTCGGCCGCCACGGCGCGCGTGACGTCGAGGTTGGCGACGCCGGGCTCGACGACGATGCGCTGACTGTCCAAATCGACCTCGAGGATCCGGTTCATGCGGGCGAGCGAGACGACGACACCACCGGCGATCGGCGTCGCACCTCCCGAGAGGCCGGTTCCGGCTCCGCGTGCGACGAACGGCACGCGATCGCGGTAGCAGGCCCGTACCACCGTTTGCACTTCCTCGGTCGAGCCGGGGAGGACGACGAGCTCGGGGATCGCGCGGTGCCCTGTGAGCCCGTCGCACTCGTAGACGCGAAGCTGCTCGGGCTCGGTGACGACATGCTCTCGTCCGATCGCCTCCTGCAGCTCGGCAACGAGTGACGCCGAGAGGCCCATGCGTCCACTATAAGGTTGCCCCCGTGTTGCCGATCGACCGTCCCGGAAAGATCGTCTGCGTCGGCCTGAACTACCGCGACCACGCGGAGGAGCAGGGAGTGGAGCTGCCCGCCGAGCCGCTGCTCTTCGCCAAGTGGCCGACGTCACTCATCGGCCCCGGCGAGGCGATCGTCATCCCGCCGATCGTCACGAAGGCCGACTACGAGGCCGAGCTGGGGGTTGTCATCGGCGTGCGCGCGAAGAACGTCTCGAAGGAAAGTGCATTCGAGGCCGTGCGCGGTTACCTGTGCGCGAACGACGTGAGCGCGCGCGATCTCCAGTTCTCCGACGGCCAGTGGACGCGCGGCAAGTCGCCCGACACGTTCTGCCCGGTGGGGCCGATGGTGGCGCGCGACGAGATCTCCGATCCGCACGATCTGCGGATCCGCGCGATCGTGAGCGGAGAGGTGCTCCAGGATTCGACCACGGCGAACCTCATCTTCGGAATCGACGACGTGATCGCGTACGCATCGCAGACCACGACGCTCGAGCCCGGCGATTTGATCCTTACCGGGACGCCGGCCGGCGTCGGGGTGTTCCGCGATCCTCAGCGTTTGCTGCGCCCGGGCGACGACGTAACGATCGAGATCGAGGGAATCGGCTCGCTCACTAACCCTGTCGTCGGAGGGTGATCCAATGAAGCTTGGGCTCCTGACCGCTCCGTTTCCCCGTCGCTCTCTCGAGCAGGTCGCCGCGTGGGCTGCGGGTGAGGGTTTCGAGATGCTCGAGGTCGCGTGCTGGCCCGCCGCGGGCGCCGAGCGTCGTCGGTATGCCGGCACCTCGCACATCGACGTCTCGCGTGTCGATCCGAGCGCTGTACGTGAGGTGCTCGACCGGCACGGCCTCGACATCTCGTCTCTCGCGTATTACCCCAACAACCTGCATCCCGATCCAGCCGAGCGGCGAGCCGCGAACACGCACCTGCGAAAGGTGATCGACGCCGCCGTCAAGCTCGAGGTGCCGATCGTCGGCACATTCGTCGGGCGCGACAAGGCCAAGAACACGCCGGACAACTTCCGCGAGTTCCGCAAGGTCTGGCCGCGCCTCGTCGACTACGCGGAGTCGCGTGGCGTGAAGATCGCGATCGAGAACTGCCCGATGATCTTCTCCTACGACGAGTGGCCGGGCGGGACGAACCTGGCCTCGACCCCGGCGATCTGGGACGAGCTGTTCTCGATCGTGGACAGCCCGGGC
>Ga0224510_10000482_pt1 | contig 30466 bp, 31 predicted proteins | sample SF_May12_sed_USG_FD_170161 | JGI IMG/M metagenome (GOLD analysis project Ga0224510, IMG submission 170161) | Sediment microbial communities from San Francisco Bay, California, United States - SF_May12_sed_USGS_4_1 | ecosystem: Environmental > Aquatic > Marine > Sediment | place: USA: California... | reverse complement strand
CGCGGTGGCCTACGAGAAACGCCAGCTGGTGCTGGCACGCTTTCTCGTCGGGCACATGCTCGGCGTCGCCTTCGCCGCCTCCGCCGCGGGGTTCCTGGGCGAGCGCTTCGGCTGGCAGGCGATGTTCTACCTGCTGACGGTGCTGTATGCGGCGACGGCGTTGCTGCTGTACCTCGAGCTGCGCGGCAACCCGCACACGCGCGCGCAGCCGACTGACGCCACGCCGCTCATCGAAGCGTTCCGGCGCATGGCGGGTCTCACGCGCCTGCCGTGGGTGCGCGTGGTCCTGGCGACAGTGTTCATCGAGGGCGCCCTGTTCTACGGCGCGCTCGCGTTCGTCGCCTTGTACATGCACCAGCGCTTCGGGCTGAGCCTCTGGGCGAGCGGCTCGGTGGCGGCGATGTTCGCCGCGGGCGGGCTGCTGTTCGCTGCTGGCGCGGGCCGCCTGCTGCCCCGGTTCGGCGAAGGCGGACTGGTCGTCGGCGGCGGCGGATTGATGGCGGCCGGATTTCTCGCGCTTGCGGCCGCGCCGACGCCGGGCTGGGCCGTGCCGTGCGTGGTTGCCCTCGGGGCGGGGATCTACATGATGCACAACACGCTGCAGGTGCACGCCACCCAGATGGCGCCGGCGACGCGCGGCGCGGCGCTCGCCATCTTTGCCTGCAGCCTGTTTACCGGGCAGTCGGCGGGGGTGTGGCTCGGCTCCCAGGTGGTGGATGCGGCGGGCGCACGGCCGATGTTCGTGGCCGCGGCGGTCGGACTTTCGCTGCTCGCGCTCGACTTCCGGCGGCGGCTGGCTAAACTGCGGCGAAGCGCATGAAGTCTTTCACCTACGTTTCGCTGCCCTCGCGCGTCGTCTTCGGCGCGGGCATGGTGTCCCGGCTGCCCGCGGAGGTCGACAAGCTCGGCGCCAAGCGCGCCCTCGTCCTCTCCACCCCCGGGCGCGCGGCGGACGCGAAGCGTTTCGCCGCCACGCTCGGCTCGCGCTGCGCGGGCCTGTTCGACAAGGCCGTCCGGCACGTGCCGATCGAAGTCGCCGAAGACGCGCGCCGCGCGGCCAAGGCGGCGAACGCCGATTGCTGCGTCGTTTTGGGCGGCGGCTCGACCATCGGCCTGGGCAAAGCCATCGCTCTGACCACCGGCATGCCGGTGCTCGCGGTGCCGACGACCTACTCCGGCTCGGAAATGACCTGGGTGCAGGGCTTCACCGAAGGCGGGCGCAAGCGCACGCAGTTCGACCCGAAGATGCTGCCGAAGACCGTGATCTACGATCCCGAGCTGACGCTCGGGCTGCCGGCGGCGATTTCGGCGGCGAGCGGCATGAACGCGATCGCGCATTGCGCGGAAGCCTTGTATGCGAAGGAAACGAATCCGGTCGGGTCGCTGATCGCGGAGGAGGGCATCCGGGCGCTGGCGGCGTCGCTGCCGTTGATCGTGAAGAACCCCAGGGACATGGAAGCGAGGAGCGAAGCGCTCTACGGCGCGTGGCTCGCCGGGATCTCGCTCAACACCGGCATCGCACTGCACCACAAGCTCTGCCACACGCTCGGCGGCACCTGGAACCTGCCGCACGCCGAGACCCACTCGATCATCCTGCCGCACGCCGTGCGCTACAACCGCGACGCCGCGCCCGAGGCGATGGCGCGCATCGCGCGCGCGCTGGGCGTCGAGGATGCGGCGGGCGGGTTGTACGACTTGGAAGTCAGGCTCGGGCTGCCGATGAAGCTCGCGGACCTCGGCGTGCCCGAAGCCGACCTCGAGCGCGCGGCGAGAATCGCGATGGAGGCGCCGTACCCGAATCCGGCGCCGGTCATTTACGAAGGCGTCCTCGCACTCCTGCGAAATGCACATGCAGGGGTGCGTCCCGACTGAAATTTGGGCGCATACTGGGCGCCAGGAGGAGGACATCATGCAAAAGACGATCATTGCCGCGCTATTTGCAGCGGCAGCCGTAGCCGTATCCGTGGCCCATGCTGAGACGTTCCGCCTGACCATCGGCGCGGGGCACCCGGTGCCGGCCGCGTCCTGGGTGGCGCCGATGCAGAGCTTCCTGCAGGTCGAGGTGAAGAAGCGCGTCGAGCAGAAGACGCCGCACAAGATCGAATGGGTCGAAGCCTACGGCGGCTCGGTGGCCAAGCTGGGCGAGGTGCTGGAAGCGATCGAGAACGGGTTGCTGGACATCGGCGACGTGCACGTGCCGTTCGAGCCCTCGAAGATGCTGGCCTACAACTTCGGCTACTTCGTGCCCTTCGGCACCGAGAACGCGGTGCAGTCCGGACTGGCGGCGCAGAAAGTCTTCGACGCCTATCCGCAGCTGGGCGCGAACCTGGAGAAGCGCTTCAACCAGGTGTACATCGCGACCGGCGCGGTCACCTGCTACAACCTGGTGACCACCTTCCCTTGGACCAAGGTCGAGCAGCTCGCCGGCCGCAAGATCGCCGCCGCGGGCCCGAACATTCCCTGGCTGAAGGCGGTGAACGCGGTGCCGGTGCAGTCCAACCTGAACGAGGCCTACACCTCGCTGCAGACCGGGGTCTACGACGGCTGGATCATGATCCCGGACGCGACCTACTCGTTCAAGCTGCACGAGGTGGCGCGCAACTACACCATCACCAGCTTCGGCGCGATCCCCAACACGATGATCACCATGAACCGCAACACGTGGCGCAAGCTGCCCAAGGAAGTGCAGCAGATCTTCCTCGAGGTGGGCCGGGAATACACCAAGCTGCAGACCGAAGCCTCGCAGGCGAAGAGCGAGAACGCCATCAAGCTGATGAAGGAAGCAGGCACCACGGTGCGCGAGCTGTCGTGGGAGGAAAAGGTCAGGTGGGCCAACGCGCTGCCGAACATCCCGAAGGAAAAGGCCGCCGAGATCAGCGGCACCGGGTTGCCGGGCGAGGTGGTCTACGCCTATATCCAAAACCTGAAGGCACTCGGGGTGAAATTCCCCCGGGACTGGTCCGCCAGCAAGTAGCGCCGCGCTTCTGTTCCGCCGCATCCACTATGGGTTGATGGCCGGGCTGAACGCCATCGGCTCGGTGTGGGTCGCGGCGATCACGGTGCTTATCTGCGCCGACATTCTCGGGCGCGTGCTGTTCAAGTTCCCGCTGGTCGGCGTGCCGGAGATCGTCAAGGTCTCCATCGTGGCGATCGTCTGGCTGCAGATCCCCCACACCCTGAAGACGGGCGGGCATCTGCGCTCCGACGTCGTGCTGCGCTTCCTGTCGGGGCGTACCCGCGCTGCCCTGGACGTGTTCGCCTATGGTCTCGGAGCGGTCATTTTCGGGCTGCTGGTCTACTCCGGCTGGGACACGATGATCCAGGCGTGGCAGATGGGTGAATTCGAGGGCGAGCTGCCGGTGCGCGTGCCCACGTATCCGCTGCGCTCGATCGTATTGCTGGGCGCGGCACTGGCCGCGCTGCAGTACCTGCTGATGACGGCGGAGGCCGTGCGCAGGTTGGTTTCCCGAAGTTCCGAGGCGCCGTAGTGTTCAGCCCCACGACGCTGGCGATCCTCAGCGTCGTCCTCGTCTTCGTCCTCATCCTGCTCGGCGTGCATATCGGCGTCGCGCTGGCGGCGGTCAGCGTGCTCACGCTGTGGCTGCTCATCGGCAAGTTCGAGGTGGCGATCAGCCTGCTGCAGACCACGGCCTACAGCGCGGTCATGGACTACGTGTTCGCGGTGGTGCCGTTGTTCGTGCTGATGGGGATCTTCGCCACCGTCGCCGGGGCGACGCGCGAGCTGTTCGCCTCCGCCCAGGTCCTCATGGGGCGCGTGCGCGGCGGGCTGGGGATCGCCACGGTCTTCGCCAACGCGGTGTTCGCGTCCATCACCGGCGTCTCGGTGGCTTCGGCCGCCGTGTTCTCGAAGATCGCCATTCCGGAGATGCAGCGGCTCAACTACGACCGCAAGTTCAGCCTCGGCATCGTCGCCAGCAGCGCCATCCTGGGCATGCTGATTCCGCCCTCGGTGCTGATGATCGTCTACGGCGTGCTCACCGAGCAGGCGATCGGCAGGCTGTTCATCGCGGGCATCCTGCCCGGCGTCGTGGTCATGGGGGTTCTGTCGATCGGCATCTGGACGATGGTGCTCGTCAAGCCGCGCCTGGGGGGCCGCCAGGTCGAGGCGCGTCGCCTGGACTTTCGCACCCTGGTGCGCGTGGCGACGGCGCCCTGGGCGGTGGTCGCACTGGTCGTGCTGGTGATGGGCGGCATCTGGGGCGGCTTCTTCACGCCGACCGAGGCCGGCGCGGTGGGCGCGGCGGGCGGTTTCCTGCTGATCTTCATCAACCGGCAGAAGCTCACGCTGAACGGCCTGTGGAAGATCCTGCTCGACGCGGGGCAGACCACCGCCAGCATCTTTCTGCTCCTCATCTGCGCGCAGATGTACAGCCGGGTGCTGACCATGTCCGGGCTGACTGGAAACCTCACCGCCTGGGTCACCGCGCTCGCCATCCCGCCGATGTTCGTCATCCTCGGATTCATCGTCGTATTCGTGATGCTCGGCTGCATCCTCGATTCGACCTCGATCCTGATCCTCGCCATTCCCCTCATGCACCCGATCGCGGTCAACCTGGGCTACGACCCCTTGTGGTTCGGCATCGTGTCCATCCTGGCGATCGAGATCGGCCTGCTCACGCCGCCGTTCGGCATGGTGGTGTTCGCCATGAAATCCGCGATCGGCGACTCGGTGCGGGTCGACGAGATCTTCGCCGGCTCGGTGCCGTTCATGCTGCTGCTGGTCGTGGCGCTCGGCATCATCATCGCCTTCCCGCAATTGAGCACCTGGCTGCCGTCGCTGATGTAGCCAAGAAATAGAAAGAAATAGGGACAGACCTCATTTTTCTCATTTGCAAATGAGAATAATGAGGTCTGTCCCTATTTGAATTCCGCGTCCTGAAGGGCGCGCCACATGAGCTTGCCGGAGTTGGTGCGCGGCAGCGCGTCGGTGAAGGAGAGCTGGCGCGGCGCCTTGTAGGCGGCCATGCGGCCGCGCGCCCAGTCGAGGATCTCCTCGGCGCTCGCCGCCGCGCCCGCCTTGAGTACCACGACCGCTTTGACCGTCTCGCCACGGCGCGCGTCGGGCGCGGCGATGACGCAGCATTCCTTGATCGCTGGATGCTGGTACATCGCGGCTTCCACTTCCGCCGGCCATACCTTGTAGCCGGCAGCGTTGATCATGCGCTTCAGGCGGTCGGAGATGTAGAAGAAACCGTCCTCGTCGGTGCGGCCGAGGTCGCCCGTGCGGAAGAACGGCTTGCCCTGCACGTCGCACCACGACGCGCGGAATTCCTTCTCCTTTCCCCAGTAGCCCTTCAATAGCTGCGGCCCGCGCACCACGATCTCGCCCGGCTCGCCGGGACCGAGCACCCTGAAGGTCTCGGGGTCCACCACCCGCGACTCGGTGTCGAAGGTCGGGATCCCCAGGCACTGCTGCTTCGGATTCTGCGGCGGGTTGATGTGCGTCTGCGAGATGGTCTCGGTCATGCCGTAGCCCTCGATGTAGCGCACGCCGCATAGCTCGTAGAGCTTTTGCGCGATCGCCTCGGGCATCGCCGAGCCGCCGCCGAAGATCGAGGTGAGCGAGCTGAGGTCGTGCTCGAGCGCGTCCGGATGCGACAGCAGGTCCACCACCATGGTCGGCACGTTGTCCCAGTGCGTGCAGCGGTGGCGCGCGACGAGCTCGGCCGCGGCAAGCGCATCCCAGCGCCGCTGGATGACGATGGTGCCGCCCGCGTACACCGTGGCGAGAAAGCTGTGGATGAGCCCCGTGACGTGGAAGAACGGCGCCGTGGCGAGCGCCACCGTGTCTTCGGTCACGTGCTTCCAGAGCGCCGAGCCGGCGATGTTGTGCAGGCAGGTGGCGTGCGTGTGCATGCAGCCCTTGGGTTGCCCGGTGCTGCCCGAGGTGTAGGGCATGAGGCACAGATCGCTCGCCGCGGATGTCGAGGCGCGTGGTGCCTTGTCGCCTGGACGCCAGTCCTCCATCACGATCAGGTGCTCGAGCGGCAATCCGGTGAAGCGCGCCGCCACCTCGCGCTCGGTGATCGCCACCTTCGCGCCGCTGTCCTCGACGTAGTGGCGCAGCTCGGCGGCGACGTTCGCCGGGCTCACCGGCACCGCCACGGCGTCGGCGCGCAGGATGCCGAACAGCGCGGCGATGAAATCCGGGCCGTTCTGCAGGTCGAGCAGCACGCGATCGCCCGTGGCGACGCCGCAGGCGTGCTGCAGGTGGCCGGCGAGCGCTTCGGCGCGCGCGGCGAGCGCGCGGTAGCTGAGCGAGGCGCCCTGGAACACGGTCGCCGGCTTGTCGGGAAAGCGCGACGCCGCGCGCGCGAGCAGGTCGTGCAGCCTGAGCGGCGGCGGCGACAGGCTGCGCGGCATGTCGTGCGGCCAGTGCGCCCAGTGGCGAGCTTCCATGGCGCGGAAGTATAGTGGGCGCCATGGAGGAACCATGATCGCCGTCATCTTCGAGTTCACCCCCGCCGCCGGGCGCTTCCCGGAGTACATGGCGCTGGTCGAGACGCTCAAGCCCGAGCTGGAGAAGGCCGAGGGCTTCATCTCGCTCGAGCGCTTCGAGAGCATCACCGCGCCCGGCAAGTTCGTGTCGCTGCAGTTCTGGAAGGACGAGGCGTCGGTGCGCGCGTGGCGCAACGTGCAGCTGCACCGCGCGGCGCAGAAGAAGGGCCGGGCCGGCATCTTCGCCGGGTACCGTCTGCGCATCGCCGGCGTGGTGCGCGACTACACCCAGGAGGAGCGCGCGCAGGCGCCGCGGGACAGCGTGGCGGTGCACGGCTGATGGCGCACACGTTCCTCTTTCGCGAAGGCGTATGGCGCGCGGCGGGCGAGTACCGCGACGGCGCGGGCGTCGCGACCGCGGTGGAGGGCGAGACGCGCGTGCGCCACGAGACCGGACGCTGGCTGAGCGAGAGCGTGATGCGCGTGCGCTCGAATCCGCCGCAGGAGCATCGCAATCGCACCGAGGTCGTGCCGTTCTCGGCGGGCGCGCAGTCCACGCACTGGTCGGGAGAAAATCCCTCGATCGGCTCGCTCAACGGGCGCTTCGTCGTCGCCGGCGACGCCATCCTCTCGTTTTACGCGAGCGCCACCCAGCGCTACCGCGGCTTCGAGTGCCTGCAGCAGAAGGACGCACGGCGTTACGCCGTGCACGGCGCGATGCTCGACCAGGACAAGGTGGTCTCCACCTGGGTGCTCGAGCTGCAGCTCGCGAAATGACGGCGGCCAGCGCCTACGTTCGCGCGGGAGAGGCCGTCTGGCGCTCGACCGAGCTCACGCGCGGTCCCTGGGATCCGGCGCACCAGCACGCCGGGCCGCCGATCGCGCTCGTGGCTGGCGAAATCGCGCGCGCCGCGGCGCCGCTCGGCCTGTCGCACGTGGCGCGCCTCACCGCCAACCTGCTGCGGCCGATCCCGATCGCCGAGCTCGCCGTCGCCGTGCAGACCGACTATGCGGGACGCAATGCCGCGCACTTCTCGGCGGCGCTGTCCGCGGACGGAAAGGAACTGGCGCGCTTCACGGCGCTCGTGCAGCGCGAAAGCGAGCTGCCGCTGCCGGAAGGCTTGCCGGGGCACCCGCTGCCGCAGGCGCCGCGGACGGTCGAGGCCTCGCCGGCCGCCAAGTTCCCGTTCTCGCCCGAGCTGCCCGGCTACGCCGATCTCATGGAAGGGCGCGTCGCCGAAGGGAAATTCTTCCGCGGGCCGTGCGCCATCTGGTTCCGCCTGCGCCACGCGCTTGTCGAGGGCGACGCGCCGGCGCCGATCGAGCGCGTCGCCGTGGCCGCCGATTCCGGCAACGGCATCAGCGCGATCCTCGATTTCAGGCGCTACGTGTTCGTGAATTCGGACCTCACGGTCAATCTCCTGCGCCGTCCGGAAGGCGAGTGGATCTGCCTCGAGGCGCGCACGCTGCTCGGGCCGGCGGCGAGCGGGCTGGCGGAAGCGCGCATCTACGACGAGAAGGGCCTCGTCGGTCGCTCGACGCAGAGCCTCGTTGTCCGTGCGAGGGAATGACATGAAGAATTTCCTGCTGACCGCGATCCTTGCGTGCGCCACCGCGGCGCACGCGCAGGTGCCGCCCACGGAGGCGGAACTCGCCGCGTACACCGGCCTGCACGCCGCCGCGGCGCGCGGGGACGCCGCGGAGATCGCGCGGCTCGCGGCCGGCGGTGCCGACGCGAACGAGCGCGACCGCCAGCGCCGCTCGCCGCTGCACGTGGCCGCCTTCCGCTCGCAGCTCGGCGCCCTGCGCGCGCTGGTCAAGGCAGGGGCCAATCCGAATGCGCTCGAATACGACCGCTACGACATCGTCACCATCGCCGCGGTGGCCGACGACCTGCCGGTGCTGCGCCTCGCGCTGGAGCTGGGGTGCCGCGCCTCGAATGTCACCAGCCGCTACGACGGCACCGCGCTCATCGCCGCGGCGCACCTCGGCCACGACGAGGTGGTGCGCACGCTGATCCGCGCGGGCGCGCCGCTCGATCACGTCAACAATCTGGGCTGGACGGCGCTCATCGAATCGATCGTGCTGGGCGACGGCGGCGCGCGCCATACGGCGACGCTGAAGGCGCTGGTGGACGCCGGCGCGAACGTGAACCTCGCCGACCGCAACGGCACGACGCCGCTCGCGCTCGCGAAAGGCCGCGGCTACCGCGAGATGGCGGCGATCCTGGAGAAGGCGGGGGCGCGCTGAGCGACACGCTGCCAATCGTCGACGCGCATCACCACCTCTGGGATCTTTCCCGCGGGCCGCTCCATTACCCGTGGCTGCAGGATCCCGAGCCGCACGAGTTCTTCCTCGGCGAGTACGCGAGCCTCAAGCGCGACTACCTGCCCGAGGATTATCGGCGCGACTCTGCCGGCGACGACGTGGTGCAGACCGTGCACGTGGAGGCCGAATGCTCGCGCGAGCAGCAGGTGGCCGAGACCGAGTGGCTCACGTCGATCAACGCGCTGCACGGCATGCCGAACGCGATCGTCGCGCACGCCTGGTTCCATACGCCGGACGCCGCCACGATCCTCGAGCAGCAGGCGTCCTTCCCGCTGGTGCGCGGCATCCGCTCCAAGCCCTTTCGCGACGGCATGATGCGGGACAGGGCCTGGCTCGCCGGCTACGCGCTCCTCGAGCGCTTCAAGCTCTCGTGGGATTTGCGCGTAAAGACCTGGGAGCTGGAGGAGGCGGCGGTGGTGGTGCGCGCGCACCCCGGCATCCCGGTGGTACTCAATCACACCGGCTTTCCATGGGATCGAAGCAACACGGGCCTGGAGATATGGCGCCGTGGCATGCGCGCGCTCGCCGCGAGCCCGCACTGCTACTGCAAGCTGTCGTGCCTTTGCCTGCCGGACGGGCCGTGGGACTACGCGGACAACCGCCGCGTGGTGCTCGAGGCGATCGAGATCTTCGGCGCCGGGCGTTGCATGTTCGCCTCCAACTTCCCGGTCGACGGGCTGCGCGTCACGTTCCAGCAGATGTTCGACGACTTCAAGCGCATGACGCGGGACTTCTCGAGCGCCGAGCGCCGCGCGCTGTTCCACGACAACGCGGCGCGCTTCTACCGCCTCTAGAGACGCGCCAGATCCGGCATCGCGATCGGCATCGCCGACTCATAGGCGCGCGCCGCGCGCAGCACGAGCGCGTCGGCGTACTTCGGGCCGACGATGTGCAGCCCCGCCGGCAGGCCCGCCTTCGTCAATCCGCAGGGGATCGACGCCGCGGGCTGCTGCGTGAGGTTGAAGGGGTAGGAGAACGGCGACCAGTCGGTCCAGCGCCGCTCCTTCACCACGTCGGCCACCTCCTTCCCGGCTTCGAAGGCGGGCAGGGGCAGGGTCGGGGTGAGCAGCAGGTCGTACTTCTGGTGAAACCGGTTCATGAGCACGCCGAGCGCGCCGCGCGCCTGCGCCGCGTCCTGGATCTCCTTCACGCTGAACTTCTCGCCCGCGCGCGCCACCTCCAGCAGGCCAGGGTCCATGAGCTTGCGCTTCGCCTCGGGAATCGAGCGCACCACGTAGGCCGCGCCCGGAAACCAGTGCAGGGTGAAGGTGGGCTGCTGGTCCTCGAAGCCCGGATCCACTTCGTCGACGTGCGCGCCGAGCGCCTCGAACGCCTGCACGGCCTTCTTCACCAGCGCGGCGATCTCCTTGTCCACTTTCGCGTAGCCCAGATCGCGCGAGTAGGCGATGCGCAGCCCGCGCACGCCGTCCTCCAGCCCGACGCGGTAGTCGCGCCCATCGAAGGGCAGGGCATGCCAGTCGCGCGCATCAGGCAGCGAGAGCACGTTCATCATCAGCGCGGCGTCCGCCACGGTGCGCGTCATCGGCCCGAGGTGCGCGACCGTGCCGAAGGGCGACAGCGGCCAGGCGGGCACGCGCCCGAACGAGGGCTTCAGGCCGAATAGCCCGGTGAAGGCGCAGGGAATGCGGACCGAGCCGCCGCCGTCGGTGCCCACGGTGAGCGGCCCCATGCCCGCGGCCACCGCCGCGGCGCTGCCGCCGGAGGAGCCGCCGGGCGTGGTCTTCGGGTTCCAGGGATTCCTCGTGATGCCGGTGAGCGGGCTGTCGGTGACGCCCTTCCAGCCGAATTCCGGCGTCGTCGTCTTGCCGAGGAACACGGCACCGTGCTCGCGCAGGCGCGCCACCGCCGGCGCGTCGTCGTTCCACGGGCCCTTCGGATCCACCGTCTTCGAGCCGCGCAGCGTCGGCCAGCCTTTGGTGAGGAGGATGTCCTTGATCGAGGTCGGGACGCCGTCGAGCAGGCCTGCGGGCGCGCCCTTCTTCCAGCGCGCTTCGCTGGCGCGCGCAGACTCCAGCGCGCCTTTGTCGTCCACGAGATTGAAGCAGTTGAGCACCGGGTTGAGCTTGGCGATGCGCGCGAGCGCCGCGCGCGTCGCCTCGACGGGCGAGAGCGTCCTGGCGCGGTAGGCGGCGAGGAGCTCGGCGGCGGAAAAGGCACAAAGGTCGTTTTTCATCGTTTCTCCATGGGGACGAGGCGCCAGGCGCCGCCCAGCGCGGGCGGCAGGACGATGGCGAGATGGCGGTTCACTTTCAGGCCCGCATTCCTGCAGCGCTTCGCGACCGCCTTGGCGTCGCGGCACGCCAGGGCGTAGCCGGCGATGGCGGGCGAGCGCGGCGCGGCGCCGAGGAGCGCCTTCATCTGCGCGCGCGTGCCGACCAGGATCTTGCCGCGATCGGTCTGCAGCGAGATGAGCTTACCTTCGCGGCGCGGCAGCCCGCCCATGAAGCGCGCCCAGCGCGCCGCGGCGCGCACCGGATTAGCAGCGACGACATAGGCGGCAGCGAGGCCGAGCACGCCGTTGCGGTGCCGCAGGTGCTGCGGCCGCCAGATCGCCTCGGGCGCGAGGTGCTGGACGTACTGCACGCGCCCTTCCGGCATCTTCCCGGGCGCGGCGCGCACGACGGAAAAGCGCGCCGTAAGCCCACGCTCCACTCTGCGCTTCAGGTGCACGATCGGTTGCGGCGCGAAACCGTGAGCCGCAAGTCGCTGATGCTCTTCTTCGGCGGCGGGCGTCCCGAAGCACGCGAGGTGCACGCCGCGGTAGCGGCGCATGGATTTCTTCAGGCGCCGTGCATTCGGCGTGTCGGCCGTCGGCATGAGGAACTCGAGATAGCCGTCGGCGAGCATTACGCAGCGGTTCGACGTGCCGGCGGGTCCTTCCTGCGTCACCTGCACCGAGAGCGGCGTGACGGCAAAGCCCAGCTCTTCCAGCAGCGCGCCCGTCTTGTCGAGATCGGGCACGAAATGCGAAACGTGATCGAGGTAGAGCTGCCCCGGCGGCGGGCGCTGGCGGTCGGCGATGCGCATGGCGCGCTAATATAACCGCATGAACAAGTCGCTCGACACCCCGGTTGCGAATCTGAGCGGCGCTGAAGCCGTGGTGGAGATGCTGAAGGCGCATGGCGTGGAAGCGATTTTCGGCCTGTGCGGCGACACCAGCCTGCCTCTTTATGACGCGCTCGCGCGCCTGCCGCACGGCATGCGGCACGTGCTGACGCGGGATGAAAGGCATGCGGCGTACATGGCCGACGGCTACGCGCGCGTGTCGGGCAAGGTCGGCGTGTGCGAAGGGCCGTCGGGCGGCGGCGCGACCTACATTCTGCCGGGACTCGTGGAGGCGAACGAGTCCTGCATTCCGGTGCTGGCGATCAACACCGACGTGTCGGTGTCCTCGCGCGGGCGCTTCACGCTGACCGAGCTCGACCAGAAGGCGCTGATGCGGCCCTTGACCAAGTGGAACGCGGTGCTGGACCGCGCCGCGGACATCCCGCGCGTGTTCCGCGCCGCCTTCAACGCCATGACCACGGGGCGGCCGGGGGCGGCGCACATCGCCTTGCCGTTCGACGTGCAGAACGCACCGGTGGAGCGGGGCGACGTCTGGGCCGATCCGTCCCTGGGGTCGTATCCGTCGCGGCGCATCGCGCCCGACCCGTTTCACGTCGAGCTCGCGGCGAAGCTGCTGCGCGCGGCGAAGCGGCCCGTGTTCATTTGCGGCGGCGGCCCGGTAATCTCGGGCGCCCAGGAAGAGCTTCTGGAGCTCGCCATGCGGCTGTCCGCGCCGGTGGCGACCACCATCAGCGGCCAGGGCTCGATCTCCGAGGAGCACGAGCTGGCGGTCGGGGTGGTCGGGTCCAACGGCGGCACCCCGGAAACGCGCGCCATCGTCGATACGGCCGACCTGGTGGTTTTCGTGGGCTGCCGCGCAGGGTCGGTGACCACCGAGCGCTGGCGGCATCCGGTGCCGGGAAAGGCGAAGATCCTCCACATCGACGTCGATGCGCAGACCATCGGCACCAATTACGTAGCCGACGTGCCGTTGGTCGCCGATGCGCGGCTCGCGCTCGCGGCCCTGAATGCGGCGCTCGACGACCTGCGCCGGCCGTTGGACGCCGAGGCGGTGGCAAGGGCCAAGGCGGCGAAGCTCGCGAAATTCGAGGCCTTGGCGTCTTCCGGCGAGCGCCCGATCAAGCCGGAGCGGGTAGTGCAGGCGCTGTCGCAGGTCCTGGATGCGGACGCGATCGTCGTCGCCGATCCCGGGACGCCCTGTCCCTACTTGTCGGCCTACTACCCGGTGCGCAAAGCTGGGCGCACGCTGTTTTCGAACCGGGCGCACGGCGCGCTCGGCTATTCGATGGCGGCGGCGGTGGGCGCGCATTTCGCCCGGGCGTCGGTGAAGACCGTCGCCGTGATGGGCGACGGGTCGTTCGGCATGTGCGCGGGGGAGCTGGAGACTTTGGTTCGCTACAAGCTGCCCATCACTTTGGTCGTGATCCGCAACGCGGTCTATGGCTGGATCAAGGCCGGGCAGAAGACCGGCTACGGGCAGCGGTACTTCTCGGTCGATTTCGGCGTGACCGACCACGCCAAGGTGGCGCAGGCGTTCGGGGTGAAGAGCTGGAGCGTCGAGGATCCGGCGCAGCTGGGTGCGGCGCTGAAGGAGGCGGTCGCGTTCGACGGGCCTACGCTGGTGGACGTGGCGTGCCAGCCGCTGCAGGAGGCGAAGGCGCCGGTGTCGGAGTGGGTGGCGTAGGGGCCTGGGCGCAGCCGCGCTACGCCGCCGGAGTCGGCGCAATCAGGACGATGACGCCGAGTAGAGCGAACAGCGCCGCAGCCACCCACCGCATCACCGTCATATTCACTCGATGGGCGAGCGCTTCGCCGATCCAGACAGCCGGCACGTTCGCAATCATCATGCCCAGCGTCGTCCCGACAACCACCGGGACGAGCGCATCGTAATGGGCCGCCAGTGCCACCGTGGCGAGTTGAGTCTTGTCGCCCATTTCAACCAGAAAGAAGGCAACGAGGGTCGTCAGAAACACGCCGGCGCCTCCGAGCTTTCGGTCCTCCAGCTTGTCGGGCTTCAGCGCCCACGCGCCGAAGGCGAAGAACGAGACGGCGACAATCCATCTCAGCGCTTGGGGGGACACAAGGCTCGCGAGCCAGACCCCCACGTAGCCCGCGAGGAAATGATTGGCGAGCGTCGCGAAAAGAATGCCCAGAATGATCGGCATCCTGTGCTTGAACTTCGCCGCGAGCAGGAACGACAGAAGCTGGGTCTTGTCGCCCATCTCCGCGAGCGCGACAACCAAGGTCGAGGTGATGAAGGCTTGCAAGAGATCCCGCCGCCTCTAACGTTGGAGTTCAGCGGCCGCCGAAGGCAGTCCGCTGGAACGACTGGTTAGGCGGCCAGCCAGCACCATTCAGCTTCGACATCGCAGTCAGTCCACTTCGATCACAATTTTTCCGTTCGCTCTGTTCTCGTCCATCATGGCGTGGGCTTTACGAAGTTCCCCAAAATGGAAGCTCGGTCCGAGTTTGAGAATGAGCTCGCCGGACTCCACGAGAGACACATACCCTTGAAGCTGCGCGAGCTTGATATCGGATGCTTCGCCGCTGTATGAGGTCAGTTTCACGCCTGTCGGAACGTCGCCCATGGGGTGGAAGTCCTGCAGGACCCAGCCTCCGCCGAGGATACCCGTCATACAGACGATGCCGCCCCGGCGCGCCGCCTGCAGAGAATCGAGCAAAGTCGTAGTGCCGATGAGCTCCAGGACGCGGTCATAGCCATCCGGGCAGATGGCGCGGGCCTTGTCTGCTATCACTCCGTCGTCGACGATGACATGGGTGGCGCCAGCGGCATTGAGCTCGTCGGCCTTGGCCGGGTTTCGCGTGGTGGCGGTGACTTCGAGGCCTGCCGATCGGGCCAGCGAGATGGCCGTAAATCCGATGGACGAAGTCGCGCCTCGCACAAGAATGTTCTTCGCCCGCTCAATTTCCAGTCCTACGTGGAGTGAACCGTGAACAGTCTGAAGCATCTCAGGCAGAGCTGCGAGGCGCTTCCACTCCAATTGTGTCTGTATTGGAAACACATTCTGCTGCGGCACCAGCACGTATTCAGCGTAAGACCCGTCAAACTGCCGCCCCATTCCCCCCATCATTGCAACGACGCGCTGTCCAGCCGGCAAGTTAGAACCGGGCGCGGCGACGACTTCACCGGCACACTCGATGCCAAGCACACGCGGGAACTGTACCGAAGGCGATTCCCCGCGCCGCGTAAACCATTCTGAACGGTTGAGTCCAAAGGCCCGGTTTCTAATTAGGACCCATCCGTCCCTTGGGGACGGGCGCGGAATCGTTCTGAGCTCCAGCCTTTCCGGGCCTCCGGGCTCGCTGATCACATAGGCCTGCATCGTGTCCCGCATTGAATTACGTTGCTCCAAAATTCGACGCAATTCCTAGGCCGCCTAGCGCCCAAGTTCACTTGCGAGCGAGTCACCACAAGCGAGCGAAGCGAGCACTCCTTAGATCGCTCGTCAAGTGCAACGATCGTTAGCCAGCAGGGCCAGGATGCCCGGCTGCAACGCCAGCATCACTCGCTTCGCCGGCGCCGATCTGCGGTCTTGAGTCTCCGCGGTCTGGTCACGTCTTGTCGAGTTTCTCGACGGCACCCAGGCCAAGCTTCTTCAGCAGGTCGATGAGGGTTCTTCGCTCTTTCGCCGTCAACGTGTCGGCCACGGCATCCATTCTAGCCTTGTGCGCGTCAAACGTAGACGCGATGAGGGCGCGGCCCGCTTGTGTGAGCGACACCACCCGCGCGCGCCTGTCCGCATCATCGACACTGCGCTGCGCCAAGCCGCGCTCCTCGAGCCGGTCAATGGCCGACGTGATCGCGCCGCTCGTAAGGTTTACCCGGCGGCCGATATCATTGACCTGAAGCGGTCCCCTGTTGAGCAGGACCTCGAGGATCGTGAACTCCGAGAACGCAAGCGCGGCTCCTCTCACGCTTTGCTCGGCGTGTTGCGCCAAGACCCTGAACGCCTTCATGAGTACCAGCCACGCGTGCGTGCCCGAGGTGTCGCGTCGCTTCGTCCCGGGGCGGTGCCCCGCTTCCCGGTCCGCCGCGTTGCGTGATTCCGCTTTGTGCGCTGTCGCCCTGCGACGCGGTCCCTTGGGCACCATAGGCTGCGACGTCAGTCGGAGAGAAATGAGGCCCAGTCGAACGCGCGCGCCCAAGACTCAAACGAAGTCCAGCGCACGTCCGGGAATGCCCTTGCCAGTTCGTCGCGATCCACATGATACCCCGTGCGTTCGAAGTACTCGAACATGAGCGCACTGTCTTCACCCATCGTACTGCGCACCACGTCCAAGGGTAGCTGGTAGTGATGAAACTTGCGGCCGGTGATGTCTGCCAGAATGCGGATCGTGTCGTTGGCGCTCACTTCGTCAGCACTGATATCGAACCGCTTGCCCGTGTAGCGCTCGCGGTTCTCGAGCACGGTCACCGACACCGCCGCGATGTCCGGCAGGGAGATCTGCGCCAGCTTGCGGTCGGGCGTGAGGGGCGAGGGATAGATGCTGTTGCGCATCTGCGCCTGAAGATATGCCATGTTCTCCATGAAGTAGGCCGGTCCAATGACCGTGGCGTCGACGCCGATAGAGTCAATGTGCCGTTCCACCGCGTACTTGCTGTCAAAGTGCGGGATGCCCGTGCCGCGATTGGCGTCGCCGACGGAGCTGTAGAGGAGGTGCGCGCCTGCGCCCTTCGCGGCATCGGCGGTTGTCATCCCCTGCTTCGTCTCGGCGTCGGTGCCCGCCTCGAACGGGGTGGCCATCGAGTACACCGCGTCCATGCCGCGCACGGCGCGATTCATTGAATCGCGATCAGCGAGGTTGCCAGTGATCAGTTCCGCGCCGAGCTGCGCGAGCGCAGTGGCAGCGGGCGAGGAGAGATTGCGGGTGACAGCACGGACGGAGTGTCCGTGGTCGAGGAGGAGGCGGGCGACCGCACCGCCCTGCTTTCCGGTGGCGCCAGTGACTAGCACCTTGAGTGAGGTTGTCATGAAGGTGAAGGTATCAGTCGATTGCCTTGATGTCAAGACATAATCACTTGACATCAAGAAACGGTGATGCGATGAAGCACGGCGGCCAGCTAGGGAGAGCTGTGAGGTGGCGTGAGCGCCGCCAATGTTCTCATCCCCTGTGCACGCGGTAACGGCAGGGAGCTCTTTCCGGCTGGTAGGAGCTGATACGCTTCACCGGGCAATCGCCCCTCGTGCAGCCTATGCCGGCAAAACGCGTCGGCCGCCGCGAGTTGTGGTCGGTCTGTCTGGCTAACGTTCACGGTGAGGGGCGCGCGCCGCTCTTGCGCGCGTCCCTCTCAACCGTGTTGTTAGGCGCCAACACCTTGAACACCACTCGCTGTCCGAAAGAGAGCTTGGCGTCGGCGTGGTACTTGCCGTTCTCCTTGGCGACGAGGCTATCTAGCGTATAGGTGTGAGCTGAGACCCGCGCGCGCTCCGGACGGTGCGAATTCCAAAGCACCGTGAAACAATAGCCGTGTTCTTCGGTAGTCGTCTGCGCTTGCACCCTGCCGCCATCGGGCCCGATGAATTCGAAGGCTAGCGCGTCAAAGGCCCTCGGTTGTAGCTTGAGCTCCTGGATAACCTCTTCGATTGGCGCGAATGGCTTGTGCTCGGTCGGCATCTTGTCAGGATGGAGCTCGTCAATGGTCTTCCCGCGTTGGGACGTAGCTCCGGCGGCCAAGAACGTGACGCTTAGCGTGTCACCCGGCATCAACGTTCGCTCATCTTCCCAAATTAGGTACTGAGATTCTCTCCCTTCTGGGTATGAGCCTCCGCTGACCCGTAACGTGGCGCGTTCTGGGCCGAGGCAGTCACCACTAACGCCTACGTCAAGAACATCAAACCCGTCGGTCGCTACGGTAAGGAGGTGGTCCCCGTTGAGAGCAACAGAGAGCGCTGGCATTTGGCGCCTAACTAGTGAATGAGCGGCTCTCCGCCGCCCGCAAAAGTCTCCATATGTAGAAGCATGCTCCTAGATCTAGAAACTTGCTTATGCCGATAGGTACCTATATCTGGAATCTCGAATCTAGATACCCCAGGTCGCCCAGGCGCCCGACCGCTATCACGGCGAACCGGATCACAGCCGCTGCAGCTTCTTCTCCGCCCCCGCATACAGCACATCCCGCATCGCCTTCGCCGCCTTGGCGTGGAACGCCACCGCCGCGGGATCGAAATCCCGCGCCGGCACGGGCGTGCGCTCGAAGTGACCGAACCGGTCCTCGCCGCGCACCAGCGCCGCGCAATCCCAGGACCCGACGACCTGCTTGGTCGCCGGCGGCATGAAATGCATCGACACCCCGATGCGTCGGTCGGCGGACGAATTCGGCCCCGACCCGTGGGCCAGGCAATAGTTGTGCAGCGACATCTCCCCGGCCCGCAACGGCATGTAGGCCGCGCGCGACTCGTCCAGGCCGCGTATCGATTGCCCGCGCGTCAGCATGTTGTCCTCGTCGTAGGTGTCCTCGTGACCGAGCGTCGCGCCCAGGTGCGTCCCCGGCATCACCTTCATGCACCCCGCCTCGACGCTGGCATCGGATAGCGCGAACCAGGCGGTAACGACGTTGCGTGAGGACAGCCCCCAGTACGTGTTGTCCTGGTGCCAGGAGACGAAGCTCTTCGAGCCGGCGTCCTTGATCCAGAAGATGGTGCTCCAGCACAGGATGTCGGGGCCGATGAGCTGCTCGATGGGGTCGAGCACGCGCGGGTCGCGGATCAGGTCGTCGAGCCACTTGAACAGCAGGTACGCCCGGCTGCGCTGCACGGCCTCGAGCTTGCCGCCCTGGCGCGCCTCGACCGCCTCGAGCTGGCGCCGCAGTCCCAGCGTCTCGGACGCGGGCATGACGGGAACGGGACTGACGTAGCCGTCCCGCTGGTACTGCGCGATCTGCTGCGCGGCGAGCGACATGAAGCCTCCTCGATTCCATGATACAGAATCGGGAATGGCGGGGCCGCTGCTGACCCGGGAGGTGCATGACGCGCTGCGAAACGCGGCGCGGGCCGGCAAGCCCGCGGTCGAATGCTCGCTCGACCTGGGCCGCTCGACCACGACGGTCAAGGTGGATGAGGACGGCTGGACCTGGCAGGGCCGGCGATTCCCGTACCTGGACTCGTGCAAGGCGCGGACCATCTACTACTGGGTGGACGATGCCTTCCAGCCGGTGCAACGCTTCACGACGTCGCTCGTCAAGCTGGTGCCCACGCGCTGGGGCCCGCCGACCTTCGAGATCGACGGCATCAAGATGCATCCCACGGAGCACGTCTCGCCTTACGCGGACGCGGAGCGCAAGGTCGGCCTGGTCAGGCCGCGCGGCAAGGTGATCCTCGATACCTGCGGCGGGCTCGGCTACACCGCCGCCGCGTGCCTGCAGGGCGGGGCGAAGCAGGTTCTTTCCTACGAGAAGAGCGAAGATGTGATCTGGCTGCGCGGCCTCAATCCCTGGTCGCCGCAGGCCGGGGGCGCGCTGGCGCTGACCCACGGCGACATCGCTGGGCACCTCCCCACGCTGCCCGAGGGCTCGGTCGACGCGATCCTGCACGACCCGCCGCGCTTCGGCATTGCCGGCGAGCTGTACTCGCAGGCCTTCTACGACGAGCTCGCGCGCGTGCTCAAGCGCAAGGGGCTGCTGTTTCATTACACTGGCTCCCCGAACAAGCTGACCAGCGGGCGCGACGTGCCCAGGGAAGTGGCCAAGCGCCTGCGCAGCGCCGGATTCGCCGCGGAACTGCGGGGCGACGGCGTGCTGGCGACGAAAACCTGAAGGAGGAAACTATGCCGGAACTCAAATCCGCGTACATCGGCGAGCTGATGATGGAGATCACCGGCAGCTACATGCTGGGCGACGCACCGGTCGGCAGGCGCCGGCTCGACCGCCTCGACAAGGGCCACTTCAAGGGCCCGAAAGTGCAGGCCGAGATGCTCACCGGCGGCATGGACATCCTGCTCGGCGGCACGGACGGCGCGGTGCGGCCCGACGTGCGCCTGATCCTCAAGCTGGACGACGGCGAGATCCTGCTGATTCAGTACCGCGGCGTGCGGCACGCGCCGGCCGAAGTCATGCAGCGCATCGCCAAGGGCGAGCGGGTGCCGCCGAACGAGTACTACCTGCGCACCAGCCTGGTGTTCGAGACCGCGTCGAAGAAGTACCACTGGATGAACCGCGTCGTCGGCGTGGGCGTCGGCCGCCGCGAGCCGAGCGCGGTGTTCTACGACGTGTTCGAGATCGAGTGAGCCGCGACCTGGTCATCGTCGGCTGCGGCATCGCCGGCATGTCGGCGGCGGTGAGCGCGCTGCAGGCGGGGCTCAAGGTAACGCTCCTCGAGCGCGCGCCCGAGGAGGATTTCGGCGGCAACTCGCGCTGGACCGAGGCCTACCTCAGGATGAAGAACGACGCCGAGGTGTCGGACGACTTCGAGGAAAAATTCGCGCAGAACGCGGGCGCCAACCTCGACCCGAACGTGCTCGACGCGGTCGCCGGCGAGTACGCGCACTGGCCGCCGTACGTGAAGTCGCACCCGCTGCCCGATCCGGAGTTGATCGCGCATTTTGCCAACAGCGTGCCGCCCACGATCGCCTGGCTGAAGAGCTTCGGTCTTAAATTCGGGCCGCAGGCAATCTACCTCCTCACGCAGAGCACGTCGCGCATTGCGGCTCAGGGCGGCGGCCTCGCGCTGATCGAGCGCCTGATGAAGGAGGCAAAGGCGCTCGGCGCCGACGTGCTCTTCCGCACCACGGCCGTAGACCTTCTGCGCGACGGCGAGGGCCGTGTGGCGGGTGTGCAGGTCATCGATGCGGAAGGAAAGCGCCAGGAAATCCGCGCCCGCGCCACGCTGCTCGCGAGCGGCGGCTACGAGGGCAACCCGGAAATGATGACCCACTACATGGGACCGCGCGCCGCCAACATCCGCCCGGTGGCGCGCGGCGGTTACTACAACAAGGGCGAGGGCATCCGCATGGCGCTCGCCGCCGGCGCGGCGCCGGCGGGGGATTTCGGCTCGTACCACGCCGAGCCGGTCGATCCGCGCTCGCGCCAGCCGGAGGCGGTGGTGCACATCTATCCCTACGGCATCCTCGTCAACAAGCTCGGCCTGCGCTTCGTCAACGAAGGCCCGGGCATGGTCGACGCCTGGTACGACCCGATCACGCGCACCGTGGCCGACCAGCCCGACGGCATCTGCTGGGTGATCTTCGATGCGCAGGTGGAGGGGATTTCGCGCTGGAAGACCAGCATCCGCTCCGACGTGCCGCCCTACGAGGCGGGCACGCTGAAAGGGCTGGTTGAAATGCTCGGCTTGCCGCCGGAAACGCTGGAGACGGTGGCCGCGTTCAACCGCGCCTGTCCGCCGGCGGCGGGCGAGTTCAAGCCCTTCGAGCCTGACCGCCGCGCGACGCGCGGCCTCGCGCTCCAAAAGTCGCACTGGAGCCGGCCGATCGAGAAGGCGCCGTTTCGCGCCTACCCGATCATCTCGGCCAATTGCTTTACGTTCGGCGGGTTGAAGGTGAACACGCACGCGCAGGTGCTGGACAACGATGGCAAGGTGATGCCGGGGTTGTACGCGGCCGGCGAAACCGTCGGCCTTTATCATCAGGTCTATACCGGCTCGACCTCAGTGCTGCGCGGCGCGGTGTTCGGGCGCACTGCGGCGCTGCACGTCGCCGCTTCACACAAGGACTGAACATGCCGACTCGTTTCCAGGACAAGGTGGTTGTCATCACCGGCGCCGCGCAGGGCATCGGGCGCGCCGCCGCGATCCGCTTCGCGTCGGAAGGCGCTCGCGTGGCGGCGGTCGATCTGCCGGGATCCGACCTGCCCGGATGCCTGGGCGAGATAAAGAAGGCCGGCGGGCAGGCGATCGCGGTCGAAGCCGACGTCACGCGCAAGGCCGACATCGAGAAGTACGTCGCCAAGGCCGAGGCCGAATTCGGCGGCATCGACTGCTTCTTCAACAACGCCGGCATTCTGGGCGTGATGCGGCCCCTCCTCGACTATCCGGAGGAAACGTTCGACCGCGTCCTCGCCGTGAACGTGAAGGCGGTGTGGATGGGCCTCAAGCTCGTCGCGCCGGCGATCATTCGCCGCGGCGGCGGCGCCATCGTCAACACGGCGTCGATCGCGGGCTTGAAGGCGACCGCCGGGCTCGTCGCCTACACCGCGAGCAAGCACGCGGTCGTCGGCATGACGCGCACGGCCTCGATCGAGCTCGTGAAGCAGGGCGTGCGCGTCAACGCCGTTTGCCCGGGACCGATCGAGACGCCCATGGGGCAGCAATTAGACAAAGGCTACGATCCGCAGAACCCCAAGGCCGGGCACGAGCGCTCGGTCGCCCGCATCCCGATGGGGCGCTACGGCGAGCCTGAAGAGGTGGCGGCGCTGGTCGCGTTCCTGTGCAGCGCCGACGCCTCCTTCATCAACGGCGGCATCTACACCGTCGACGGTGGGGCGATGTCATAGCGCGCCTCGCTCAGGCGGACCTGGGCTTGCTCAGCCGCTCGATGAGATCCGGGGGAATGAAGTTCACCAGCTCGGTCTTGTCGGCCTCGACCAGCTCGACGTAGCGCTGCACGACCTCTTTCGGATCCATCTGGCCGATGGTGATGCGCTTGACGAGGGAATCCATGGCTTTCACGTCTTCGGGGTCCGCGGTCTTGCGGTCGAACCACTCGCCGGGGTTGTTCGCCATGCGGTCGTTGAAGCCGGTGGCGTAGGGGCCCGGGTTGATGAGCGCCACGTCGACATTGAACGCCGTGAGCTCGGCGCGCAACGCCATGCCGAGCGCCTGGCAGGCGTGCTTGGTCATCGCGTAGGGTCCCGAGCCGACACCGGCGCGCACGCCGGCGATCGAGGAGACGATGAGGATGCGCCCGGCGCGCTTTTTTCTCATCTTCTGCGCAACGCGCTGCACGCACGCGAAAGTGCCGAAGACGTTGACATCGAACACCTTGCGCAGCCGCTCCACGGGAATCACCGAGAGCGGTCCGGTCTGGCCCATGGCGGCGTTGGCGATGAAGACGTCGAGGTCCCACTGGTCGAGCGTGGCGATGTCCTTGGCGTTGGTGATGTCGAGCTTGGCGACCGTCAGCTTCGGCTCGGCCCTGGAAAGCTCGGCCGCCTGCGCGTCGGTCTCGACGGTGGCGATGACCTTGTGGCCGCGCTTGGCGAGCTCCACGCAGGCGGCGCGGCCGAAGCCGCTGGCGGCGCCGGTGATGAGCACGGTTTTCGACATAGGGTTCTCCTGTGATTGACGTTACGATAGCGCGTAATTGCGAAACCGACGGGGATTATCCATGAATGCCGATGCACCCGAACCCAGCCGCAAGGCGCAGGTCGACGCCGTGCTGCTTAAACTTCCAGGCGTGATCGCAAAGAAAGTGAACAGCCTCGACGCCTACTTCATCAGCGACCGGATGTTTGCCTGCATCAACGGCCGCGGGGTCGCGCTGCGCCTGCCGGTGGCCACCGCGACCGACCTTCAGTTTTCAAGAAACGATGTGGTCCCGTTCCAGCCCGGCGGCATGGCGAGTTCGCGCGAATGGATACAGATCGACCGCGCCGACGCGGCCGAGTACGAGAAGGACCTGCCGCTGTTTCAGGCCGCGCTCGAGTTCGTGAAAGCCGCCCGGGGCCGCTAGGAGGTCGCTTTACGCGAAGCCGCGCGCGTACACCGCCTCGAGCTTCGCGATGGCCTCGGCTGGCAGCGGCCCCATCGCTTCGGCCGCAATCGCCTCTTCCAGATGCAACGGCTCGCCGAGCCCGATCACCACGCAGGCGAGATCGGGATTGGCGAGGGAAAAGCGCAGCGCAGTCTGCGCCCGCGTGCCGTGTCCGGAACCGAGCGCGGCGAGCGCAGCATGCGCCCGCTTCGTCTCGGCCTCCAATGCGCTGTTTTCCGTAAGGGCAATTTCACGCCCATGGCGCTCGTCGGTGGCGAGCACGCCCGACGCAAAGACGCGAATATTCATCATGGCGACGTCGTGGCGCTTGCAGGCGGCGCACACGCCGGCGAAATCGTGTCCGCTCCAGCCGGCCGGCATCTTGCGCGCAGCGCTCGGATTGAGCAGGTTGTAGTACACCTGCGCCGAGTCGAAGCGCCCGGTGTCGATCGCGCGCACGATGGCCGGCGCTTCGCCGAGCGCGGTGAGCCCGACGAAGCGCGTGAGGCCCTGCCCGCGCATGCGCTCGAGGCCGTCGGCGACGCCGTCCTTCTTCAGCACATCGTCGAGGCTGATGGCGCCGAGCACGCCGCTCCCGGTCTTCGCGCCGATCTGGTTGTGGAGCTGCAGCAGGTCGACCGAATCGCGCTTCAGGCGCTTCAAGCTCTCGTGCACGCTGCGCTCGATCTCGCCCGGGATGTCGCTGAGCTTCGCGAGGTCGAGCCGCACCTTGGTCGAGAGGTAGGGCTTCGTGTCATTCACCTCCGCGAGCAGCCAGCCGAGCGCCTCTTCCGAGCGCCCCTGGCCGTAAAGCGGCGCGGTGTCGATCCAGTTGATGCCGGCGTCGAGTGCGCGCCGCAGGACGCGCCGGCGCGTGTCGTCGTCGGCCAGCACGATGATGCCGCCGACGAAGCCGGCGCCGAACACCACCTGCGAGACCTGCAGGCCGGTACGGCCGAATCTGCGCATCTTCATGGGATGTCGAACCCTTCGTAGCCCTTGGCCACCACCTCGTCGCACTTCTTCACGTAGTCCGGAAAGCCGAGCAGCGGCATGAAGACACGCGTCTTGCCCGGAATGTTCGCACCTACGTACCAGGAGTTGCACTGCGGGTAGAGCGTGCGCTCGGCAACCGCGTTCACATGCTCGACCCAAGCCTCCTGCGCTTCGGCGCGCGCCTCGATAGTCGCACGCCCCTGCGCGCGCAGCCGCGCGATGCACTCGGCGATCCAGTTCACGTGCTGCTCGATCGACACCATCATGTTGGTGAGCACCGACGGACTGCCGGGCCCGGAGATGGTGAATAAGTTCGGGAACCCCACCACGCTCAAGCCAAGGTAGGTGCGCGGGCCGGCATGCCAGGCCTCACGCAGGGTCATCCCGCCGCGGCCGCGGATGTCGATCTTCAATAGCGTCCCGGTCATCGCGTCGAAGCCGGTGGCGAAGACGAGCGCGTCGAGCTCGAAGCTCTGGCCGTTGACGCGTACGCCTTTCGGCGTGATCTCGTCGATGCCACCCTGGCTGATGTCGACGAGGTGCACGTTCGGCCGGTTGAAGGTCGCGTAGTAGCCGGAATCGACGCACAGGCGCTTGCAGCCGATGACCTGCTTCGGCGACAGGAGCTCGGCCACTTTCGGGTCGCGCACGATGCCGCGGATCTTCTCGCGCACGAACTCGGCGGCCATGTCGTTCGCCGCCTTGTCGAGGAGCAGGTCGCCGAGCGCGCCGAGAAAGAACAGGCCGCCGACCTGCCAGCGCGCCTCGAACGCCGCGCGGCGCTCCTGCGGCGTCATGTCGCGCGCCGGAATCGAGCTGCGCGGCAGGTTCGAGCCGAAGGCGTTGATCTGCAGGCTGTTGCGCGCGCGGAAGTTGGCGTAGTCGGCCTTGATGCGCGCTTCGTAGGCGGGATCGAGCGGGGCGTTGTGCGCCGGCACCGAGTAGTTCGCGGTGCGCTGGAACACGATCAGCGACCCTGCCTGCTCCGCGATGATCGGAATCGACTGGATCGCGGACGAGCCGGTGCCGATCACGCCGACGCGCTTGCCCGTGAAGTCCACTTCTTCGTGCGGCCACTCGCCGGTGTGGTAGCTCGCGCCGGCGAACGAGTCGATGCCCTTGATGACCGGGCGGTTGGTGGAGGAAAGGCACCCGGTCGCCATGACGAGGAACTGGGCGGTGAACTCAGCGCCGTCCGTCGTGCGAACCGCCCAGCGTTTGGCGGCTTCGTCGTACGTCGCGGCGAGGACGCGCGTATCGAACTGGATGTCGCGGCGCAGATCGAAGCGGTCGGCGACGTGGTTGGCGTAGCGCATGATCTCGGGCTGAGTGGCGAAGCGCTCGCTCCAGCGCCACGCCTGCTGCAGCCGGTCGTCGAACTGGTAGGAGTACTCCATGCTCTCGACGTCGCAGCGCGCGCCGGGATAGCGGTTCCAGTACCAGGTGCCGCCGACGCCGGAGCCGGCCTCGAACACGCGCGCGGCGAGCCCGAGCCCGCGCGCGCGATGCAGCATGTACAGGCCGGCAAACCCGGCGCCGACGATGACGATGTCCAGCCTTTCGCTCATGGCGCCAGTCTGAGCCGCATGACGCCCGAGGATTGCGACACCTCGAAGCGCCGCAGGTAATTCTGGCCAAGCAATCCCTTCTTGCCACCGAGCGGCGTGACGGCGACGCTCAGGCCGCTCACCTTGAAGCCTTCGGCCTCGACGACCTGATCTTTCACGATCTTGCCCTCGACGGTCCCGTTTGCCGTGCTGAAGTAGCCCGTGATCCCCTCCGGCAGGTTCGCCTTGCGCGCGACTTCCTGGTTCACGGATACATACGTGGCCCCGGTATCGATCATGAACGTGACCGGCACGCCGTTGACGGTCCCTTCCAGATAGTAATGGCCGTCGCGCGCCACTGGAATGGAGATCTCCTGGCGACCGTCGGTGACGGCGTGCACCACGGTCGGCGTGCGCGTCAGGCGATCGGCGGCGAAGAACACCACGCCGACCAATGCGAGGACCATCGCCGGCCAATGGATGTGCCACTTCATCAGAATCGGTACAGCTTCGCCGGATTGTCTACCAGAATCCGCTGGCGCGTCGCCGCATCCGGCACCCAGTCGAACATCGTCTGCAGCAGGCCCGCGTCCTCCGGCAGCACCGCCACGTCCGGATGCGGCCAGTCCGTGCCCCAGACCATGCGCTCGGGGTTGTGCTTCACCAGCTCGCGCGCCAAAGGCGCCACCTTGTTGTACGGCGCGCCATCCATGCGATAGGGCGCAGAAAGCTTCACCCAGCAGCGACCTGAATCGACCAGCCTGAGCAGTTCCTGAAAGGCGGGCTGGACGCACCCCTGCCACGCATCGACGCGGCCGAAATGGTCGATGACGAAATCGGTGGGCAGCTTGAGCAGCCGGTCGGCGATCTCCGGAATCATCGCGCCCGGCAGATGCAGCTGCACGTGCCAGCCGAATTGCTTCACCCGCGCGGCGGTGCGCTCGAGCGATTCGAGCTCGCCGGCGCGCATGAAATTCAGGCGCGCGCCGACGAAGCCGGCGCCGTTCAGCGCGCCGAGCTGCGCATCGCTCACCGAGCCGTCGATCACGGCCACGCCGCGCGCGCGCTCGCCGAGCTCCCGCATCGCGTCGCGCTGGCAGGCATTGTCGACGCCGTAGACGCTTGGCTGGACGAGCACCACGCGCCCGGTGCCGAGCGCCGCCGCCATTTTCACGTAGTCGTCGAGGCGCGCCTCTTCGGGCGTGTACTTGCGCGCCGCGTCGAGCGGGTAGCGCGCGAACGGCCCGAAGACGTGGATGTGGCAGTCGCAGGCGAGCGGCGGCGGCCGGGGCATCCTAAAAGTCTACGTTCTTCGCGCCCTTCAGTTTCAGCATCTCGCGTGCCTCGTTCGGCGTCGCCACCTGCAGGCCGACTTCCTCGATGATGCGCCGCGCCTTGGTGACCTGCTCGGCGTTGGACTTCGCCAACTGCCCGCGCCCGAGCCATAGGCTGTCCTCCAGCCCGACGCGCACGTTGCCGCCCATCACCGCGGCCTGGGCGGCGATCGCCATCTGGTTGCGGCCGGCGCCCAGCACCGACCAGTAATAGGCGTCGCCGAAGAGGCGATCGGCCGTGCGCTTCATGTGGATGACGTCCTCGGGATGCCCGCCGATGCCGCCGCGGATGCCGAACACGGACTGGATCAGCATCGGCGGCTTGATCAGCCCGCGGTCCAGGAAGTGCGCCGCGGTGTACAGGTGGCCGATGTCGTAGCACTCGATTTCGAAGCGCGTGCCGTTCGCGCTGCACGAGGTGAGGATGTAGGCGATGTCGCGGAAGGTGTTCTTGAAGATGCGCTCGTCCGACCCTTCCAGGTACGGGCGCTCCCAGTCGTGCTTGAAGTCCTTGAATCGCCCGAGCATCTCGTACAGGCCGAAGTTCATCGAGCCCATGTTGAGCGAGGCGACCTCGGGCTTGAGCTGCAGCGCGGGCTGCAGGCGTTCCTCGATGGTCATCGTCGCCGCGCCGCCGGTGGTGAGGTTGATCACCACGTCGCTCGCCACCGCAATCTGCGGCAGGAACTCGTGGAACAGCGCCGGGTCCTGCGACGGGCTGCCGTCCTTGGGATTTCTCGCGTGCAGGTGCACGATCGACGCGCCCGCCTGCGCCGCGCCGATCGCCGCCTTGGCGATCTCGGCCGGGGTCACCGGCAGGTGCGGCGACATGCTCGGCGTGTGGATCGATCCGGTCACCGCGCAGGTGATGATCACCTTGCCTTGGGCTGCTGCCATCGTATGTCTCCTAGACCATGTAGCGTACGCCGCCGCAGACCGAGATGGCCTGCCCGGAAATGTGCTTGCCCGCGTCGGTGGCGAGGAACAGCGCCGTGTTCGCCACGTCCTGCGCGCTCACCATGGTTCGCAGGCTCACGCTCTCGAGCAGCCGCGCGCGCATGTCGTCGTTGGTGATGCCCAGCCCGCGCGCCTTGGCGTCGATCACGCGCTCGACGCGCTCGCCTTCCACCACGCCCGGCTGGATGCAGTTGACGCGCACCCCGTCCGGCCCCGCCTCGGCGGCGAGACTCTGGGTGAAGCCGACCACCGCCCACTTCGCCGCCGCGTAGGGCGTACGCAGCGCGAAGCCCAGGCGCCCCGCGGTCGAGGACAGGTTGATGATCGAGCCGCCGCCCGCCGCCTTGATGAGCGGCATGCCGCGGCGCGTGCAGTAGAACATGCCGTTCAGGTCGACGGCGATGCAGCGGTCCCAGTCGCCGGTGGCGATGTCCTCGACCTTGGCTGTCGGTCCCGCGATGCCGGCGTTGTTCACCAGCACGTCGAGCCCGCCGAGCGTGCGCTGCGCGTCCGCGAACAGGCGCTCCACCTCGGCGACGCTGGCGACATCGGCCTTGGTCTTGTGGATGTCCCTGTCGAGCGCGGCGAGCGCCTTCTCGTCGACGTCGCACACGTGCACCTTGGCGCCGTGGTCGCGGAAAGTCCGTGCGATGGCGAGGCCGATGCCCGCTGCGCCCGCCGTCACGAGGACGCGCAGGCCCTTGGCCGATGTGCTCATGCCTTCCCCCCTTTTTGCAAAGCCTGCCAGACGCGCTGCGGCGTCATCGGCATGTCGAGATGCCTCACGCCGCGCGAGGCGAGCGCGTCGAGCACCGCATTGACGCCCGCGGGCAGCGACCCGGCGACGCCGGATTCGCCCGCGCCCTTGGCGCCGAGCGGGTTGGTGGTGCAGGGCGCGACGTGGTGGCCGAGCGCGAGCATCGGCAGGTCGTCGGCGCGCGGCATGGCGTAGTCCATGAACGACGCGGTAAGCAGCTGCCCGTCCTCGCCGTAGACGAGGTGCTCGCCCAGCACCTGCCCGAGCCCCTGGGCGACGCCGCCATGGATCTGGCCTTCGACGATCGCCTGGTGCACGACATGCCCGACGTCGTCCACCGCGGCGTAGCCCACCACGCGCACGACGCCGGTCTCCGGATCGACCTCCACCTCGCATACATGGCAGCCATTGGGAAAGCTCATCTCCGGCGCGGCGAAGGTGGCCACCGTCTTGAGCGCGTCGGCCTTGCCCTGCGCGAGCTCCCTCCAGCCCACGCGCCGGTCGGTGCCGGCGACGCGAAACTCGCCCGTGCCGTACTCGATGTCCGCGGCGGCGGCCTCGAGCAGCTCGGCGGCGACGCCCTTGCCCTTCTTGATCGCCTCTTCGGCGGCAAGCCCCATGGCGCCGCCGACCATCATGGTGGAGCGCGAAGCGACCGTCGGAATCCCGCCCGGCACTTCGTCGCTGTCGCCCTGCACGATCCGCACGCGCGACGCGTCGATCTGCAGCTGCCGCGCGAGGATCAGGGGCAGGGTGGTCATCTGGCCCTGGCCCATGGCCTGCGCGCCGGTGCGCAGCACCGCAGTGCCGTCGGGCTCGAAGCGCAGGTCGGCGACCTCGGTGAGCGGCGCACCCCCCGCCACTTCGAGGAAGCAGCACACGCCGATGCCGCGAAGACGGCCCTTCGCCCCGGACGCCTTGCGCCGCGCGGCGAAGCCCTTCCAGTCGGCGAGCTCGAGCGCCGCGTCGAGCACCGCCTCGAACTCGCCGCTGTCGTAAGTCTGGCCGCTCGGTGCCTTGTACGGCATGGCGGAGGCCGGGATCAGGTTCCGGCGCCGCAGCTCGACGCGATCGATGCCGGTGGCGCGCGCCGCCTCGTCGATCAGTCGCTCGATCAGGTAGATCGCCTCCGGACGCCCGGCGCCGCGATACGGCCCGAGCGGCGCGGCGTTGGTCAGCACCATCTTCACGCCGGCGTGGATCGCCGGGATCCGGTACACGCTCGAGAGGCAATTCTTGGTGTTGTTGGTGGCGACGATCGCGGCGTAGGTCGAGGCGTAGGCGCCGATGCCGACCTGCGTGCGCGCGCGCAGCGCCAGGAACTTCCCGTCCTTGTC
>Ga0224510_10000481_pt1 | contig 30522 bp, 26 predicted proteins | sample SF_May12_sed_USG_FD_170161 | JGI IMG/M metagenome (GOLD analysis project Ga0224510, IMG submission 170161) | Sediment microbial communities from San Francisco Bay, California, United States - SF_May12_sed_USGS_4_1 | ecosystem: Environmental > Aquatic > Marine > Sediment | place: USA: California... | reverse complement strand
CCGCGACCAGCAGCCAGTCGTTGGAGCCGGGCGGACAGGTCGTGTACGTGACCCCGGCGAGGTGCAGCGTGCCTTGCTCGGAAATCTCCAGCTCGCTGGCCGAGCCGCGCGAGCCTGCGCCCAGCTGGAACTCGGCACCTTCGAAGCGGATCGTCCCGGTCGAGTACGACAGCCTGGCCGAGCGGCCGATGATTTGGGTCAGCGGGTCCTGGTAGCGAACCTGGCCGTCGAGCGACAGCGACATCGTATCGGGATCGTAGTTGGCCGAGTCGGCGCCGGCCAGCCGGTCGCCGCGCTTTACCAGCACGCCGCCCGACATCACGACGCGCGGGCTTTCCCCGATATCCGCCTCGACGCTGCCCGCCTCGAAGGTGATCGTCCCGGTCGGGTCGTCCTGCCAGTCGGCGAAGAAGGCTTCCGTGGAGAGGCCGGTATCGAGTCCCGCCTCGCAGAACGGCCGGTCCTGGCCGGAGGCGGCCGCGACGGCCAGCAGCAGGCAGGAACCGGTCAAGTAGGCGGGAACTCTGGACAAACCGTGGTCTACTTTGTCGGCTGGTGAATCGGAATAATCAGGAACTGGAACAGGATGTTACGCGGAAAAGATGCCAACGGGTATCACGATTTGCTACCTTCGCACAGTTTCCGCGAGCCTTCAACGCGACGACACGGAGCCCGGTGTGCGAGACCCGATCCAGGACGAAACAGCGGCCGACGAGCGGCTGGCCAAGCTCAGGCGCATGCTGGAGCGCAACAGGCCATACCGCGACGCCGAGATTACGCCCGCGTCCTCGGACGCGAGCTTTCGCCGTTACTTCCGGGTCCGTACCGCGGCCGGCAGCTGGGTCGCGATGGATGCGCCGCCGCCGATGGAAAACTGCCGTCCGTTCATCGAGATCGCCGGCTACCTCGCCGACATGGGCCTGAACGCGCCGCGCGTGCTCGAGACGAATCTCGACGACGGCTTCCTCGTGCTGACCGACCTCGGCTCGCGCCAGTACCTTGCTGAGCTGCAAGAGCATCCCGAGCACGCGGAGAGTCTATACCGTGACGCGCTCGCCGCGCTGGTGACGATGCAGCGTGCGGGCCGGCCTTTCCAGCGGAAGCTGCCGCCCTACGACGAGAAGCTGCTGCGTTTCGAACTCTCGCTGTTCCGCGACTGGCTGTGCGGGCGGCATCTCGGCATCGAGTTCGACGCGCGGCTCGAACGGGAATGGCAGCGGACCTGCGACAGTCTCGTTGCAAACGCGCTCCGGCAGGCGCGCGTCTTCGTGCATCGCGACTATCACTCGCGCAACCTGATGGTCACGGACGAGAACAACCCGGGCATACTGGATTTCCAGGACGCGGTCGAGGGACCGTTCACTTACGACCTCGTTTCGTTGCTGAAGGATTGTTACGTCCGTTGGCCGAAAGAGCGGGTGCTCGGATGGGCGATTGGGTTCTTCGAGGCAACGGATGCTTCCGTCCACGGCGGGATGAGCGCTGCCGGGTTCCTCCGCGCGTTCGAGCTGATGGGCGTGCAGCGCCACCTGAAAGCAGCCGGCATTTTCGCGCGCCTCAATCATCGCGACGGCAAGCCCGGCTACATGCTCGATATCCCGCGGACTCTCGGCTACATCGTCGAACTCGCCGGCGACCATACCGAGCTCGCTGCCCTGGTGACGCTGATCGAGGAACGCGTGCTGCCCGGACTCGAGGCGGCAGCGTGATCGGGATGATCCTCGCGGCCGGGCGGGGCGAACGCTTGCGGCCGCTGACCGATGCCCTGCCGAAACCGTTGATGGACGTCGGAGGACGCTCGCTGATCGAGCACCATCTCGAGCGCCTGCAGCGGGGTGGCGTCGAGACCGTCGTCGTCAACCTGGGCTGGCTCGGCGAGCAAATTGTAGAGCGCATCGGCTCGGGCGCTGCGTACGGCCTGAGCGTGATATACAGCCCGGAGTACGACAACGTGCTCGAGACCGGCGGTGGCATCCGGCGCGCACTGCCGATGCTGGGGAGCGAACCGTTCTGGGTCGTTAATGGCGACATCTACACCGACTACGCACTGCCGGGCTTGACGCTCGACCCTGCAAGCCTCGGTCACCTCGTGCTCGTGCCGACACCTGCATACCGGGAAGGCGGAGATTTCGACCTGGCAGGCGGGCAGGTCCGAAATGGCCCGACGCGGGCCCATACGTTCAGCGGTGTCGCCATGTACCGGCCGGAAATGTTCGCCGACCGGCCCGTCGAGCGCTTCCCGCTGGCGCCGCTCCTGCGCGCGGCCGCGGATCGCGGGCTGCTCGGGGGCGAGCTCTTCGCGGGTCGCTGGGCCGATGCGGGCACGCCGGAGCGGCTCGACGAACTGCGGGCGTCGCTCGCGGAAGCCTAGCAGGATGTTGAAAAAGGTCGCCCGGACCTTTTTCAACGTCGCGAGTCCGGCGCATGTCCGGACTCGCTCCCGACGGTCGCCGGGACCGGCCTGACGAGCCGGCGCCGGTCCATGCCGAGACGCCGCAGCAGGTGATGCAGGACCCGTTCCTCGAGCTCGGCGCGTGGCACGTCGACGCCGAGTCCGCAGAGGGTCGTGACCTCGAGCCCACGGAAACCGCAGGGATTGATCCGCGAGAAGGGCTCGAGGTCGACGTCGACGTTCAGCGCCATGCCGTGGTAGCTCGCGCCCCGGCGTATGCGCAGGCCGACGCTCGCCAGCTTGACCCCGTCCACGTAGACGCCGGGCGCGTCCGCGCGCGCCGCGGCCGACACGCCGTAGTCCGCCGCGAGATCGACGACAGTCTGTTCCAGCGCGGTCACGAGCGCGCGCACGCCAAGGCCAGCGCGCCTGAGGTCGATGAGCGGGTAGATCATCAGCTGGCCCGGTCCGTGGTAGGTCACCTGGCCACCGCGATCGATCTGGACGACCGGGATGCCGCCCGGCGCCAGCAGGTGTTCGCGGCTGGCATTGACGCCGAGCGTATAGACCGGCGGATGCTCGGTGAACCAGATCTCGTCCGCCGTGCGCTCGTCGCGCGTGTCGGTGAAGCGCTGCATGGCCCGCCACAGCGGCTCGTATTCCTGCAGGCCGAGCGACCGGAATGCGACGACGTCGCCTGCGGCAAGACTCTCGAGGGCAGGCCGGGTCACAGCGCGAACAGCACCTGTTCGTGGTCGGTCAGTGCGCGGTAAATGTCGTCGAGCTGGCCCTGGCTGACCGCATTTATCGTGATCGTAATCGATACGAAATTGCCCTTGCTGCTGCGGGCTTCGCGGATGTCGCTTTCGCTGACGGTCCCGGCATGCTTCTCGATGATCGAGATCGCTGTGGCGCGGAAACCCGGCTCGTCGCGGCCCATCATCTTGATCGGAAACGAGCAGGGGAATTCGATCGCGCTGCTTCGGTCCGCGTTGTCGCCGTCACCGGACATCGTTCGCTCGTCGTGTTACTCCAGCCAGAGCTGCACGCCGTCTACGGTCCGCTGCCAGAGCGAACCGTTCGGGTTTTCCTCGAGCGCGCGCAGCGGCTCCCTTACCAGCGTCTCGCCGTTCAGGCTGACCTGCAGCTCGGCGAGGGGCTGCCCCTGTGCGACCGGGGCCACCAGTACGGCCGGCATGTTCAGCACCGACTCAACCTCGTCGAAGCGGCCGCGCGGCACGGTGATGTACAGGTCGCTTGAAACGCCCAATGGCGTGGTCTCGCGCTCGGACTTCCAAATGCGGGCATCCGCGACTTTTTCGCCGGCACGGTACAGGAGCCTCGTCTCGTAGAAACGGAAGCCGTAATTCAGCAGCGCCTGGCTGCCGTCGATGCGTGCCTTGGCGCTCGCGGTGCCGAGGACGACCGCTATGACGCGCATGCCGTCCCGCATCGCCGACGAGACGAGGCAGTAGCCGGCGTCGTCGGTGCTGCCGGTCTTCACGCCGTCGACGCTGGGATCGCGCCACAGCAGCGAGTTGCGGTTCTTCTGCGTAATGCCGTTATATTCGTATTCCCTGACCGAGTACCAGCGGTAGTAGTCGGGGAACTCTGCAATGATGGCCTTGGCCACCAGGGCGATGTCGCGTGCCGTCGAGTAGTGCATGTCGTCCGGCAGGCCGGTCGCGTTCATGAAATGGCTGGAGCTCATGCCGAGCGCTGCGGCGCGCTGGTTCATCATCTCGGCGAATACGGACTCGGTGCCGCCGACGTACTCCGCGAGCGCGACGCTCGCGTCGTTGCCGGATTGCACGATCATGCCGAGCAGCAGGTCCTGGACCGGAACTTGCTTGCCGACCTCGATGAACATCCGCGAGCCCTCGGTGCGCCAGGCCTTCTCGCTGACGGTCACCTCGTCCTCGAGGCGTATCCGGCCTTCCTTGAGGGCCGTGAAGACGACGTAGGCGGACATCAGCTTGGTGAGACTGGCAGGTGCCAGGCGCTCGTCGGGATTCAGCGTCGCAAGTTCGAAACCGGTACTTGCGTCAATGACGAGGTAGCTCTTGGCGCCGATCACCGGTGGCGCCGGTACGGGCAGGTCCTGGGCGCCGGCATCGAGGCCGGGCGCGAAGGCAAAAAAAACAAAGAAATAAAGCAGAATCAGAGATTTCTGTCTCATGTCGTCGGTATGGTGTGGTCGGCAGGTGCGTATTGTAACGCCTGCCAGTCGGACCTGCGCGCTTATTCCGTAACGAGATGAGTCTCGGAAATTCCGATCCGCTGGAGCCGGGCAACCAGCCCGTCGTACTGGTCGACCCCGGAGATCGGACCTATGCGGACGCGGTAGATCGGTTGTGCTGCGGCCGTATCGCGGTGGATGAAGGCTTCGCGTATGCCGTGCTCGTGCAGCAGGTCGTGGCGGCGTCTTGCGTTGCCCTCGTCGCCGAAGGCGCCGACCTGCACGTAGACGGTCGCCTTGCCGCGGCCCGGGGCCGGCTCCGGATCGTCGGTCACGGACGCGACCCGGACGTTTTCGACCGGCGGGTTGTCGAAACTGATCGCCGTCACCTCGACCAGGCTCGTGCCGTCTCGAATCATGTCGAGCTTGACCGCTGCGGCATAGGACAGGTCGATGATCCGGTTGTCGACGAACGGGCCCCGGTCGTTCACGCGTACGACGATGCTGCGGTTGTTGCTGAGGTTGCGTACACGCACGTAAGTAGGCAGCGGCAGGGTCTTGTGCGCCGCCGTCATCTCGTGCATGTCGTAGGGCTCGCGGCTCGACGTGGGGCGGCCGTGGAATTTTGTGCCGTACCAGGATGCGACGCCGCGTTCGCGGTAGCCGTAGCTCGTGTCGAGTACGTTGTAAAGCTTGCCGTTTACCTCGTAGACCGGGCCGTTGCCGTAGTTGCTGCGCGGTTCGGGCCGGGGCACAGGATCGGCCGCCGGGCCGCTCTGCCTGGCCGTGCCGGCGCGAGGCGCGCTGTCGACCGGCTTCTGGCCTGCGCAGCCCGCGAGCGTGAGCAGGGCTGTCGCCAGGGCCAGGCCGCCGACGCGTTCAAGACGCGTCACTGCCGACCTCCAGCGCGATTTCCTGCCCCAGCTGGTGCACGGCGAGCGCGTACATCACGCTGCGGTTGTATCGCGTGATGACGTAGAAGTTGTGGAAGCCCACCCAGTATTCGTCGCCTTCCGTTCCCTCGAGGACCATCAATTCGCTCTTGTGGTCGACCGGCATGCTGGTCGAGAACAGTACGCCCTTTTGGCTGAGCGAGCCGACCGTTTCCTTCGGCGCGAGCCCGTTCTCCGGCCGCGGTCCCTGCCAGGTTTCGGACAAGGTCGCCTGCGCTACGACTTCGTTGCCGGCCTGCCAGCCGTGCTCGACGAAGTAATTCGCAACGCTGCCGATAACGTCGGACCAGTTGGTCCAGATGTCGCGCCTGCCGTCGTCGCTGGAATCGACCGCGTAGGCGCGGAAGCTGCTCGGCATGAACTGCGGGGCACCCATGGCCCCCGCGTACGAGCCGGTCGGGCCGCCAGCCTCGATACCTTCCTCCCGCACCAGCAGCAGGAATTCCTCGAGTTCGCGCGTAAAGAATTTCGATCGAGGCGGATAATCGAAGGCCAGCGTGACAAGGGCGTCGAGCACGCGGTAGCGGCCCGTAATCCGCCCGAAGTAGGTCTCGACGCCGATGATCCCGACGAGGATCTCGATATCGACGCCGGTCCCCTCGCTGATCCGCCCCAGCTCTCCAGCGTGCTCGCGCCAGAACGCGGCGCCGGCAGCGACACGCTCGTCGGTCAGGAAAATGGCGCGATACTCGTGCCAGGCAAGCGTTTTCTCGGCGGGCCTGGCGATCGCGTCCAGTATGGATTGTTGCGATTCTGCTCCCGCGAGCACGGAGCGCAACGAGTCCACCTCGAATTCGTGGCGCTCCACCATGTTGTCGATGAAGCGGCGGACTTCCGGTCGCTCGACGTCTATGGGCGCGGCGTTCGCCGCGTGCAGGCTTAGCAATAGTGATAGGACGGCGAGAGGCGTCTTGTCCATAAGCATCAATGCGGCAAAAGCTTCCGGTGCGAGTGTATCGACATCAGAATACCGAAACCGGCCATCAGGGTCACCATGGACGTGCCGCCGAAGCTGACGAGCGGCAGCGGCACGCCGACGACCGGTACCAGACCCGAGACCATCGCGGTATTCACGAAGACGTAGACAAAAAATGTAAGACTGATGCTGCCGGCGATCAGCCTGGAGAACGTGTCGCCTGCCTGTGACGCTATATACATGCCCCGGGCGACGACGAACATATAAAGGATAAGGAGGCTCAGTACGCCGAGCAATCCGAATTCCTCCGCGAGCACAGCGAAGATGAAGTCCGTGTCACGCTCGGGAAGGAACTCGAGCTGGGACTGGCTCCCGTTGGTCCAGCCCTTCCCGAACAATCCACCGGAGCCGATGGCGATCTTCGACTGGATGATGTTGTAACCGGCGCCGAGGGGATCGGAGTCGGGGTCGAGCAGGGTCAGCACGCGCTGCCGCTGATAGTCCTGCATGAAGTTCCACAGCACGATTGCGCCGGGAATCGCGGCGATTGCAAGGCCGATCATCAGCCGATAGGACATGCCGGCCAGAACTACGACGATCACGCCGGCCGCGGCGATCAGCAGCGCGGTGCCGAGATCCGGCTGCACGGCGATCATGTAGGCCGGCACGACGATCAACGCGCCGATCAGCAGCAGCTGGGCGAAACGCGGCGGCAGCTGGCGGTCGTGCAGGTACCACGCGGCCATCATCGGAACGGCCAGCTTCATGATCTCGGAGGGCTGGAAGCGTATGCCGATGTCGAGCCAGCGCTGGGCGCCCTGGCCAATGTCGCCGCGGATCAGCACCAGGGACAGCAGGCCCAGGCCGAGCAGGTAGCCCCAGGGCGTCCAGCGCCGCATCAGGTCCGGCGGCAGCTGGGCGACGAACAGCAAGGCGAGCAGGCCGACGCCGAGCCGGATGAGCTGTTGGACCCACAGGTCCCGGCTGCCGCTCACGGCGCTGTACAGCACGACCAGACCGAAGCAACAGATCGCGATCAGCCCGCCGAGGAGCGGCCCGTCGAGATGCAAGTTGCGAAAGATGCGGGACATGCCGCCGAGCGGGGCGACATTGCGTTCGAGCAGTCTCTGTGTGTCGGTGAAGCGCATGCTCAGTAACCGAGGTACTTGTCCATTATCGCGCGTGCGATAGGCGCCGCGATTCGGCTCCCGCTCGAGCCGTTCTCGATTACGACCGCCACCGCGATTTTCGGTTCCTCGACGGGCGCGAACGCGATGAACAATGCATGGTCGCGCAGGCGCTCCTCGACCTCCTCCTCTTCGTATTCCGCTTCCTGGGCCACGGAGAACACCTGGGCGGTGCCGCTCTTGCCCGCCATCGTGTACGGCGCGCCGCGACCGGTCGCGCGTGCCGTTCCCGTTTCTCCCTGCAGCACGTCGTGCATCGCACCGAGTACGCTCTCCCAGTAGAACTCGTTCTCTATACCAACGTCTGGCAGAGCGTGAGGCGGCAGCAGCCGCCGCTCGCCGCTGACGGGCTCCTCGATCGCGACCGCCAGGCGGGGCCGAAAGCGATGCCCTCGCATGGCGAGCGTTGCCGTGCTGTTGGCAAGCTGCAGGGGCGTAGCCAGCATGTAACCCTGGCCGATCGATGCAATGACGGTTTCGCCTGGAAACCAGACTTGGTCCGCGCGCTCGCGAAAGGCCTGCCGCTTCCACTCGCGCGACGGGACGAGTCCGTGCATCTCGCCCGATATGTCAATGCCGCTAGTGCTCCCGAGCCCGAACCGGGTCAGGTAGTCGTGCATGGCCTCGATGCCGATGTCTCGGCTGATCTCGTAAAAATAAACGTCGCAGGACTCGGCAATCGCATCGTGCAGGTCCACTTCGCCGTGCCCTTCCGGGCGCCAGTCACGGTAGCGGTGCGTGCTGCCGGGCAGCGTGTAAAAGCCGCGGCACAGCGTGCGCCGCGTCAGGTTCGTCGCGCCGGTTTCCAGTGCCGCCAGCGAAAGCATCGGTTTTATTGTCGAGCCGGGCGGATAGGTGCCGCGGACCGCCCGGTTGAACAGCGGCTGGTCGAGGTTGAACTGCAGCGCATTGAATTCGGTTCGCGTCATACCCAGCGGAAACACGTTGGGGTCGAACGATGGCGAGCTGACCAGCGCGAGCACTTCGCCGTTGTTCGGATCGATCGCCACGACGGAACCGCGTTTGCCGCGCAGCAGGTCGGTTGCAACGACCTGCAGATCCAGGTCGATGGAGAGGTAAACGTTCAGGCCGGGTACCGGCAGTTCGCCCTCCGGTATCGCGTTCGACGGGTCACGGGTGTCGACCGCCACCTCGCGCCCGCGCGCGTTCGTTACGATCTGGCGATAACCCGGGTCCCCGTGCAGGCTGTCTTCGTTGGCGAGTTCGGCACCCGTCTTGCCCGTGTGTACGGTGCCGGCATAGGCGGCCTCGTCGAGCCGTTTCAGGTCCTCGACGCTGATCGCTCCGACGTAGCCGACTGCATGCGCCGTGTATTCGCCATGCGGATAGTGCCGGACGAGCCGGGGCTGGAAGTCTACGCCCGGGAAGCGCGGCCGGCGAATCGCAAAATTCGCGATCTCTTCCTCCTGCAGCCGGAAGCGCAGCGTTACCGGCTTGAACCGTGGACCCTCGCGTGATGCCTGCTTGATGCGCGGGATGTCTTCTTCGTCGATCAGTCCGAGTTCATCGAGGCGCCGCAGCGTGTCGTCGATGTCCGGGACCTGCTCGGGTATCAGCTCGAGCTGGTAGGTGGGGACGTTCTCCGCCAGCACACGCCCGTTGCGATCGAAGATCAGGCCGCGAGTGGGCGGTATCGCCTGGATGCGCAGCCGGTTGCCCTGTGCCTGTTCGGCGAAATGCTCGTATTCGATAATCTGGAGCTGCACCAGTCGCGCGACCACGACGCCGAGCAACAGAGTGCCGACGACGATCGACAGCAGCACGCGCGAAACGAACAGGCGGCGCTCGGAATAGTGGTCCTTGATTGGCGACAGCAGGCTCACGGCGCCGACCTCAGCCGCTCGGGCGACGGCGGCGGGGGATCGTTCTCAGGATGAAGTCCGCGACCGGCCAGAGCAGGGTACCGGTCAGCACCGGGCCCCAGTAAGCGACGAGCGGCGCGCCTACGCCCGCGACGCCATTGATCCAGAATAGTACGAAGCGGTAGACGGCGAGCAGCGCGAGCACGGTGGCGGCCATTTGCGACAGCGGGAACACGCGCAGCTGCAGGTGAAACTTCACGGTAAGGAAAGCGATCAGGCTCAGCGCGAGCGCGTGCTGGCCGAGCAATGTGCCCTGCGCAACGTCGAGTACGATCCCTACGAGCCACGCGCTGCCCACGCCGAAGTAACGCGGCATGTGCAGGCACCAATATATAAGTGTGATGGCGACCCAGTCGGGCCGGAACGGTTCGGCCCAGCCCGGAAGCGGCACGATCGCAAGCATCATGGCGGCGACGATTGTCAGGATCACCGGCAGCCGGCGTGCCCGGAATGCGTTACTCATTTTCCGCCTCGCTGCCCGGTTCTTCGGCTATGGACCAGACGAGCATGACTTCGCGAACCTGGTTCAGCGCCGCCGACGGTCGGGCCGATACCTCCGCAAACGGCTCGGCCGGAAGGCGCTGCACGGATTCGACCACGGCGACCGGGTAGCCCGCCGGAAACGATCCGCCGAGCCCGGACGTGACGAGGATGTCGCCTTCTTTTATGTCCGCATTGTTCGGCAGGAACGGCAGGTCGAGCCTGTCGAACTCGCCCGTGCCGCGGGCGATCGTGCGCAGCCCGTTGCGATTGACCTCCACCGGGAGGGCGTGATCCGGATCGCTGATCAGAAGGCCCTCCGACGAGAAGGCGCCCGTGCCGATGACCTGGCCGAGCACGCCGTTTGCGTCGAGTATCGCTTGCCCGTCGTACACGCCGTCACGCGAGCCCTTGTCGATGACGATGGAGTGGCGGAACGGGTTGCCATTGACCGACATGATTTGTGCGACCCGTACCCGGTCGCGCACCCGGCTCGTCGCCTCGAGCATCGCCCGGAGGCGCGCGTTCTCGGCCTCCAGCGCCGCGTAGCGCTGCAGCCGGGCATTCGTCAGCAGCCGCTCGGCTTTCAGCCGATTGTTCTCGAGCTGCAGATCGTTGAAGTTGGTGGTCGTTTCATCGAACCATTGCCACGCCGAGATCGGCGCGTCGACAACCACGCGCAGCGGATGAAGGGCCGTGCCGATTGCGCGGCGCAACGCATCGAGGTGATTCTGCTGGTGATCGACGATCAACAGCACGATCGAGAGAACGAAGAATACGACGAAGCGCAGGCCGAGCGCCGGCGTTCGTGCATATGATTGACTGTCGGATCCGGCGGCCATCAGCGTCGATCAGCTCCGGCGACAAACTCGGCGATGTCAAGTTGTGCCGACAGGGCCGTCTCGCATGCGCAGCTTACTCCAGGCCGAACACCGCCGGTCCGTGCTCGTCGATCAGTTCGATGACGCGGCCGCCGCCGCGCGCCACGCAGGTCAACGGATCGTCCGCGATGACGACCGGCAGCCCGGTTTCTTCCATCAGCAACTTGTCTATGTCACGGAGCATGGCGCCGCCGCCGGTCAGCACGATGCCGCGCTCAGCCACGTCGGCCCCGAGTTCGGGTGGCGTCTGCTCGAGCGCTTCCTTGACCGCGCCGACGATACCCTGCAAGGGCTCCTGCAGCGCTTCCAGGATCTCGTTGCTGTTCAGGGTGAAGCTCCGCGGTACGCCTTCCGAGAGATTTCGGCCCTTGACCGAAATTTCGCGGACCTCCTGGCCGGGGAACGCGGAACCGATTTCGTGCTTGATGCGTTCCGCCGTCGCCTCGCCGATCAGGATGCCGTAGTTGCGGCGCACATAATTCGTGATTGCTTCGTCAAAGCGATCGCCGCCGATGCGCACGGACGATGCGTACACGATGCCGTTCAGCGATATGACAGCAACTTCGGAGGTGCCTCCGCCGATGTCGAGCACCATCGATCCGCGCGCCTCGTGTACCGGCATGCCGGCGCCTATAGCTGCAGCCATCGGCTCCGGGATCAGGTGTACCTTGCGAGCGCCGGCGCCTTCCGCGGATTCGCGTATGGCGCGCCGTTCGACCTGCGTCGAACCGTAAGGAACGCAAATCAGTACGCGCGGGCTGGGCCGGAAGTACCGCGTGCCGTGCGCCTTGCGGATGAAGTGCTGCAGCATCTTCTCCGTTACGGTGAAGTCGGCGATGACGCCGTCCTTGAGCGGGCGGATCGCGGTGATATTGCCAGGCGTGCGGCCCAGCATGTTCTTCGCTTCCATTCCCACGGCTTCGACCACCCGGCCGCCTCGTCCCGAGTCCTCGCGAATGGCGACGACAGAAGGCTCATTCAGAACGATGCCGTGCCCCCGAGAATAGATGAGCGTATTGGCGGTCCCGAGGTCGATCGACAAATCGTTCGAGAAATAACCTAGAATATTTTTGAGCATGGAGGGGGGCGGCGTCCCGCGAGTAGGAAAATCGATGTAATCTAACAATGCCCACGACATTCAGCAAGGCGGCGTGTATTATTGCGCGCCTTCGGCACGCCGCGATGAGTTGTCTGTCACCGTTCCGGATGATTTCATGTCCCTCAGCAAAGACCAGGTTCAACACATAGCGACTCTCGCGCGCCTGACGCTGAGGGAGGACGAAATCGACGACGTGGTCGCCAAACTGTCCGCGATCGTGGACTTCGTGGACCAGCTGCAGGCGGCGCCCACGGACAACGTGGATCCCATGGCGCACCCGCTGAACCAAGGCCAGCGCCTGCGGGCCGACCGGGTGACCGAAACCAACGAACGGGACCGAATCCAGGCCAATGCGCCAGCCGTCCAGGGCGGCCTGTACCTTGTCCCGAAAGTGATCGAGTAGACCGTGGGCCAGGATGCCGAATCCCTGCATGGCCGCACGCTGTGCGGGCTCCGCGACGGGCTGGCCCGGCGGGAGTTCTCGTCCGTGGACCTCACGGAGGCTCTGCTCGAACGAATCTCGGGCGTCGGGGCGCCGCTGAACGCTTTTATTACCGTCACCGCCGAGCTGGCGCTGCAGCAGGCCCGCGCGGCCGATCGGCTGCTGGCGTCCGGTAAAGCAGGCGCGCTCACCGGGCTGCCGATCGTGCACAAGGACCTGTTCTGCACGCGCGGCGTACTGACGACCTGCGGGTCCCGGATCCTCGACAATTTCGTGTCGCCCTACGACGCCACCGTGGTCGAGCGCCTGGCCGCCGCCGGCGCCGTGATGCTGGGCAAGACCAACATGGACGAGTTCGCCATGGGCTCGTCCAATGAAACCAGTTACTTCGGGCCCGTCCGCAATCCATGGAACGCGGCCCTGTCCCCGGGTGGCTCCTCCGGCGGCTCGGCCGCCGCCGTGGCGGCACGGCTCGTGCCGGCCGCGACCGGCACGGATACCGGGGGCTCGATCCGGCAGCCCGCCGCGCTGACCGGCACGACCGGCATCAAGCCGACCTACGGCCGCGTATCCCGCTACGGCATGGTCGCCTTCGCCTCCAGCCTGGACCAGGCGGGTGTCATCACCCGCTGTGCCGAAGACGCCGCACTGCTGCTGGGCGTCATGGCCGGCTTCGATCCGCGCGACTCGACCTCGGCGGAAGCGCCGGTGCCGGATTACCTGGCGGGGCTCGGCAAGCCCGTGAAGGGCCTCAGAATTGGCATCGTCCGGCAGCATTTCGACGCCGGCCTCGACCCGGCAGTAGCCGGGCCGGTCCGCGATGCGCTGGCCGTGCTCGAGGCCCAGGGTGCTACGACGGTCGAGGTCGACCTGCCGAACCTGGACCTGTCGGTGCCGACCTATTACGTGGTGGCACCGGCGGAAGCCTCGTCCAACCTGTCGCGCTTCGACGGCGTGCGCTACGGGCACCGCGCCGACAACCCGAAGGACCTCTTGGACCTGTATTGCCGCACGCGCGGCGAGGGTTTTGGCGCGGAGGTCAAGCGCCGCATCATGACCGGGACCTACGTGCTGTCAGCCGGCTATTACGACGCTTACTACCTCAAGGCGCAAAAGGTACGCCAGCTGATCAGCCGCGACTTCGCCAGCGCCTTTGAACAGGTGGACGTCATTGCCGGCCCGACTGCGCCGACGCCGGCTTTCGCGCTGGGCGACAAGACCGACGACCCCATCCAGATGTACCTGAACGACATCTATACGATCGGCGCCAACCTGGCCGGGCTGCCAGGCATGTCGATACCCTGCGGCTTCGCCGGCGGCCTGCCGGTCGGGCTGCATCTTGTCGGCGCGCATTTCGGCGAGTCGACGCTGCTCAATTGTGCGCAGCAATACCAGGCGCTGACCGACTGGCACCGGGCGGCGCCGGAGGGCTACGCGTGAAGGCTGGCTGGGAAGCGGTGATCGGGCTCGAGATCCATGCGCAGCTGGCGACGACGAGCAAGATTTTCTCCGGCGCTTCAACGGCTTATGGGGCAGAACCCAATACGCAGGCCTGCCTCGTCGACCTGGGCTACCCGGGCGTACTGCCGGTGCTGAACGGCGAGGTCGTGCGGATGGCCTGCCTGTTCGGCCTGGCGGTGAATGCGACTATCGCCCGCCGTTCGGTATTCGCGCGCAAGAACTACTTCTACCCGGACCTCCCGAAGGGGTACCAGATCAGCCAGTACGAGCTGCCGATCGTTGCCCGCGGCGAGCTGACGATCCACGGCGACGACGGGACCGACAAGCGGATCGGCATCACCCGCGCCCACCTCGAGGAGGATGCGGGCAAGTCAATCCACGAAGGCCTCGACCGCTACTCCGGCATCGACCTGAACCGGGCGGGGACGCCGTTGCTCGAGATCGTCTCCGAGCCCGACCTGCGTTCGGCGAGGGAGGCGGTTGCCTACATGCGCAAGATTCACTCGATCGTGCGCTATCTCGGCATTTCGGACGGCAATATGCAGGAAGGCTCGTTCCGCTGCGATGCGAACGTCAGCGTCCGGCCGGCAGGCCAGCGCGAATTCGGTACCCGGGCGGAACTCAAGAACCTGAATTCCTTCCGGTTTGTCGAAAAAGCAATCAACTACGAGATCGAGCGCCAGATCGAGCTGATCGAGGATGGCGGTGCGGTGGTGCAGGAGACGAGACTCTACGATGCCGACCGGGACGAGACCCGTTCGATGCGCAGCAAGGAAGAGGCGAACGATTACCGCTACTTCCCCGATCCCGACCTGTTGCCCGTCGAAATCGACGCCGCGTACGTCGAGTCGCTGCGGGCCGGCCTGCCGGAACTCCCGGATGCGAAGTGCGCGCGTTTCGTTACCGGCTACGGCATCAAGCAGGCGGATGCCGAGATCCTGACGCTGAGCCGCGCGCTCGCCGACTATTACGAGGCCGTCGTCGGGGCGACCGAGGCCGAGCCGCAGCTGGCCGCCAACTGGGTCATCGGGGACCTGTCGGCGGCGCTGAACCGGGACGCGCTGGACATCACCGGCAGCCGCGTGAGCGCAAGGGAGCTGGCCGGCCTGCTGGACCGCATCGCGGACCAGACGATCTCGGGCAAGATCGCGAAGGACGTTTTCGACGCCATGTGGGCGGGCGAGGGCGACGCCGACGCCGTCATTGAGGCGAGGGGCCTGCGCCAGATCACCGACAGCTCGGCGATCGATGCGATCGTCGACCGGGTCATTGCCGCGCATCCGTCCCAGGTCGCCGACTACCGCGGCGGCAAGGACAAGCTGATCGGGTTCTTCGTCGGCCAGGTCATGAAAGAGACCGGCGGCAAGGCCAATCCTGCCCAGGTCAACGACGCGCTGCGCCGCAAGCTCGCCGGCGACTGAGGCGCATGCACACCGACGCGGTCGTACCGTTCGTCTTCGAGGCGCTGCAGGTGCGCGGTGCCATCGTGCTGCTGGACCGCTCCTGGCAGCGCATGCTGCAGGGTCACGATTACGAAGCGTCCGTGCGCGAGGTGCTCGGTCACGCCGCGGCGGCGACGACGCTGATCGCCCAGAGCGTCAAGGCGGACAGTTCGATCACTCTGCAAATCAGCGGCGACGGGCCGCTGTCACTGCTCGTCATGCAGTGCGGCAGCGACCTGCGCTTCCGGGGCATGGCCAGCACCCAGGGAGACACCGCCGGGCTCGCCTTTCACGAGCTGGTGACCAAGGCGCGCTGCGCGATCACGATCGATTCGCCGGCCTCCGAGCGTCCCTACCAGGGCATCGTCGAGGTCAGCGCCGACTCGCTGGCCGCGAGCCTCGAAAACTACTACGCGCGCTCGGCCCAGCTGCCGAGCCGGCTGAAGCTGCTGGCCGACGAGCGCCTCTGTGCGGGCATCCTGCTGCAGCAGATGCCCGGCGCCCGGCGCCCGTCCACCGATGACTGGCACCGGCTCGGCCTGCTGGCCGAAACGCTCGCCCCGCGCGACTTCCAGGCGGGCATCGGCGCGGACCTGCTCGGCAAGCTGTTCGCCGAGGACGACCTCCGCGTGTTCGAGGCGCGCAGCGCCGATTTCTACTGCCGCTGCTCCCGCCACCGGGCCGAGGAGGTGCTGCGGCTGCTTGGCGCGGAGGACTGCGAGGCAGCGGTGCGCGAGCAGGGCGTCCTGGTCGTTACCTGCGAATACTGCGCCCGGCGGCAGCGCTTCGACCTCGTCGATATCGCGCAGCTGTTTGCCGATACCGCCATGCGCGGTTCCGATGCTGTCCATTAAGTTCCTGTAAGTACGCTCTTTTTCAAAACCCGGCCGCGCGTCCGGCGGGCAGGCTTGTGCCGCCCGCCGGGTCGCGTGTAAACTGCCGCACCTATATATAAATAAATCCTTATAGATTTATGGAAACGGTTACCGATCAGCTCGCCCGGCAGTTCAAGGTCCTGGCGGACCCGCAGCGCCTGCGTCTGCTGGCGCTCTTTCGCCAGGGCGAGTGCCACGTGGCTGAACTGACCCGGGTCCTCGGGCAGAGCCAGCCGCGCGTGTCCCAGCAGCTGAAGCTCCTGTGCGATGCCGGGCTGCTCGAGCGCTTCCGCGACGGCCAGCGCGTGTTCTACCGGCTCAGGAACCGGGTCGGCCCGCTCGAACGGAGGCTGCTCGCCCTCCTGCCGGATCGGGACCCGGCATTCGACGCCGATCGCAGTCGCCTGCGCGAATTGCGCGGTTCCGGCCTCGCGGCCGGCCCGGACGAGGCGGACGAGGAAGCGCCGGGCCTGCGGCCGCTGCACCGCGCGATCCTCGATTACACGGTCACGGCGCCGGTGGGCGACCTGCTGGACATCGGCTGCGGCCGCGGCCGCATCCTGAAGCTCCTGGCGAGCCGCGCGAACCGCGCCATCGGTGTCGACGTGGACGCCGAGGCGCGGCAGCTCGCGCGCGCCGAGTTGCTGCTGGCCGGCCTGCCCAATTGCAGCCTGCGGCATGGCGACATGTATGCGTTGCCCTTCGCGGATGCGTCGTTCGACACGATCGTGCTCGACGACGTGCTGGCCGCAGCCGAATCACCGGTGCGCGCGCTGTGCGAGGCTCGGCGACTGTTGAAGCCCGGCGGACGCCTGTTCGTGCTGATCCGGGTCGATGACGGCGATGCCGACACGCTGGCGCGTCGGCTGGCAGAGTGGGGTGCGGCGGCGGAAATCCGGCTTGCCGCGCCGCGGCGGGTACCCAAGCTGCGGCCCACCTGGCTGCTGTCGGTTGCGACTCGCGCCGACACCGAAACGGCAGCTGCCTGAGAGGTGCCGCCGTGGACCAACTGAGCGAAACAGCCGTGAGGCGCAACGCACCGAAGGTTTCCTTCGAATTCTTTCCGCCGCAGACCGAGGAGATGGAGCGCACGTTGTGGCACTCCATCCGGCGACTCGCGCCGCTCGGGCCCCGCTTCGTGTCGGTGACGTACGGGGCGGACGGTTCGACCCGCGAGCGGACGCATGCGGCGGTCGAGCGCATCCCGCGCGAGACGGGACTGACGCCGGCGCCGCACCTGACCTGCATCGGCGCCAGCCGCGGCGAGATTGATGCCATCGCCCGTGAATACCACGACCTCGGTGTGAGGCACCTTGTGGCTCTGCGTGGCGACCCGCCGCAGGGCAGCGGTCGCTACCGGCCACAACGGGACGGCTACGCGTACGCGGCCGACCTGGTCGCCGGGCTGCGCCGCGTCGCGGACTTCGATATTTCAGTCGCGGCCTACCCGGAAGTGCACCCGGAGGCCGCCAGCGCCGCCGCGGACCTCGACAACCTGAAGCGCAAGTTCGACGCCGGGGCGACCCGCGCCATAACGCAGTTTTTTTTCGACGTAGGCATCTACCTGCGGTTTCGCGATCGCTGCGCGGCGGCCGGCATCACGGCGCCAATCGTGCCGGGCATCCTGCCGATCACCCGCTTTCCGCAGCTGACACGCTTCGCCGAGCGCTGCGGGGCCAGCGTGCCGCCCTGGCTGGTCGAGCGCTTCGACGGGCTGGACGAAGATCCGGATACGCGGCGGCTCATCGCCGCAAGCGTCGCAATCGAGCAGGTGACCCGCCTGCAGGCTGAGGGCGTCGACGAATTTCACTTCTATACGCTGAACCGTTCCGAGCTGACCTACGCGATCTGCCATGCGCTGGGCGTCCGCGGAACCTCGGCTGCTGCCTAGGAAGATTGCGATGGACAGGAATGCGCGCATAGCCGCACTAAAAGACGGACTCGAGCAACGAATCCTGCTGCTCGACGGGGCTATGGGAACGATGATCCAGGGCTTCAGACTCGGCGAGGACGAATTTCGCGGCGAGCGATTCCGGGACTGGCACCGCGATCTGCGCGGCAACAACGACCTGCTGACCCTGACGAGGCCGGAGGTCATCCGCGACATACACCGGCAGTTCCTGGACGCGGGCGCCGACATCATCGAGACGAACACGTTCAATTCGAACGCGCCGTCGATGAGCGACTACGGCATGGAATCGATCGTGCGCGAACTGAATCTCGGCGCCGCGCGGCTGGCGCGGGAAATTGCCGACGAGTTCGCCGCGGCGAGCGGCAGGCCGCGATTCGTCGCCGGCGTGCTCGGCCCGACGAACCGAACGGCGTCGATCTCACCGGACGTCAATGACCCGGGGTTCCGGAACATACGTTTCGCCGAGCTGGCGGAGACCTATCGCGAAGCGGCGATCGCCCTGATCGAGGGCGGTGCGGACTTCCTGATGGTCGAGACGATCTTCGACACGCTGAACGCGAAAGCGGCGATCTTCGCAATACGCCGCGTCTACGCCGAGCTCGGCGTCCGGCTGCCCGTGATGATCTCGGGCACGATCACGGACGCGTCGGGGCGGACGCTGTCGGGCCAGACGACGGAAGCCTTCTGGAACTCCGTACGCCACGCCGAGCCCTTCATGATCGGCCTGAACTGTGCGCTCGGCGCTGCCGACCTGCGCCCGTACGTCAGCGAGCTGTCGCGCATTGCCGGTACGGGGGTCAGCGCGCATCCCAACGCGGGCCTGCCGAACGAGTTCGGCGCCTACGACGAGACGCCCGAGTCGATGGCCGAGGTCATTGGCGAGTTTGCGGCGAGCGGATTCCTGAACCTCGTCGGCGGTTGCTGCGGAACCACGCCGGACCACATCCGGGCGATCGGCAAGGCGATCGAAGGCCGGCCGCCGCGCCGGATCCCCGAATTGCCCGTCCGCTGCCGACTGTCCGGGCTGGAACCGCTCAACATCGGTCCGGACGACCTGTTCGTAAACGTCGGCGAGCGCACGAACGTCACGGGCTCCGCCGTCTTCCGCCGCCTGATCGAGGCCGGCAACTACAACGAAGCCGTGCAGGTCGCACGGCAGCAGGTCGAGAACGGCGCTCAGATCGTAGACGTCAACATGGACGAGGGCATGCTCGACTCGGAGCAGGCCATGATCACCTTCCTCAACCTGCTGGCTGCCGAGCCCGATGTCGCGCGCGTGCCGGTCATGATCGACTCGTCGAAATGGTCGGTGATCGAGGCCGGACTGCGTTGCGTGCAGGGCAAGGCCGTCGTGAACTCGATCAGCCTGAAAGAGGGCGAAGAGAAATTCACGGAGCAGGCCGAACTGGTCCGCGACTACGGCGCGGCGGTCATCGTCATGGCCTTCGACGAGAAGGGGCAGGCGGACACCGTGGAGCGGAAGGTGGAGATCTGCCGGCGATCCTACCGGATACTGACGGAAAAACTCGGCTTCGACCCTGCCGACGTTATCTTCGACCCGAATATATTCGCGATCGCCACCGGCATCGAGGAGCACGACAACTACGCCCGTGATTTCATCGAGGCGACGCGGCGCATCAAGGAGACTCTGCCGCATGCGCTCGTCAGCGGCGGCGTCAGCAACGTTTCGTTTTCGTTCCGCGGTAACAACGTCGTGCGCGAGGCGATCCACTCGGTATTCCTTTACCACGCCATCCTCGCAGGGATGGACATGGGCATCGTCAACGCCGGTCAGCTCGCGATCTACGAAGACCTGCCGAGAAAGCTTCGCGATGCCGTCGAGGACGTCGTGCTGAACCGGCGACCGGACGGGACGGAGCGCCTGCTCGCGCTGGCGGAGGAGTACAGGAACCAGGCTTCCGGTGTGAAGAAAGACACGACGGACCTCGCCTGGCGGGAGTTGCCGGTCGGCAAGCGCCTGGAGCATGCGCTGGTCAAGGGTATCGACGAGTTCGTAGTTGCCGATACCGAGGAAGCGCGGCTCGAGTCGGCGCGGCCGCTCGACGTGATCGAGGGGCCACTGATGGCCGGCATGAACGTCGTCGGCGACCTGTTCGGCGCGGGCAAGATGTTCCTGCCGCAGGTCGTCAAGTCGGCCCGCGTAATGAAGAAGGCCGTGGGCCACCTCGTACCGTTCATCGAGGCGGAGAAGAGTGGCGTGCGGCAGTCCAATGGCCGGATCGTCATGGCGACCGTCAAGGGAGACGTCCACGACATCGGCAAGAACATCGTCGGCGTCGTGCTCCAGTGCAACAATTTCGAGGTCATCGACCTGGGCGTGATGGTGTCCTGCGAGAAAATCCTGGAGACTGCGCGCCGCGAGGGCGCGGACATGATCGGCTTGTCAGGCCTGATTACGCCCTCGCTGGACGAGATGGTTCACGTTGCCAGTGAGATGAAGCGGCTGAAGTTCGATCTGCCGCTCCTGATCGGCGGGGCGACCACCTCTCCGGCGCATACCGCGGTCAAGATCGAGCCGAACTACGATGGTCCCGTCATTTACGTGAAAGATGCGTCACGCTCGGTCGGCGTCGCCCAGGCGCTGTGCGAGGATTCGACGCGGGGCGCATTCGTGAGCAAGGTCCGCGAGGACAACGCAAAGCGTCGCGAGCGTCATGCCGGCAAGAGCCGTCTCGCACCGCAGCTCTCGCTGGAGGCGGCGCGCGACCGGCGTTACCGGGCCGCATGGTCCGATTACGCGCCGCCGGTGCCGACGTTCACGGGATCGCGAGTGCTGCGCAACATCGATCTCGCGGAGCTGCGGCGGTACATCGACTGGATGCCGTTCTTCAATGCCTGGGAGTTTCACGGCAAGTTCCCGGACATCCTCTCGGACGCGGTCGTCGGAACCGAGGCGCAGAAGCTCTACGACGATGCGAACGGGATGCTCGACCGCATCATCGAGGAGCGCTGGCTCGAGGCGCGGGCCGTGTTCGGCTTCTTCCCGGCCAACAGCATCGACGTGGATGACATACAGCTCAGGACCGAAGACGGCAAAAACATGCGTTTCTGCCACTTGCGGCAGCAGCGCTCGAAGCCCGATGGCCAGGCGCAGGATTGTCTCGCGGACTTCGTCGCGCCGCTCGACAGCGGTGTCGACGATTACCTGGGTGCATTCGCGGTGACCGCGGGCATCGGCATCGACGAACACACGGCCCGCTTCGAGAAGGCGCACGACGATTACTCGAGCATCATGCTGAAGGCGCTCGCGGACCGGCTGGCCGAGGCGCTGGCCGAATACCTGCACGAGCGGGTGCGCCGCGAGTACTGGGGCTACGCCGCCGACGAAAGACTGGACAACGATGCGCTGATCGCCGAGCAGTACCGGGGCATCCGCCCGGCGCCCGGCTACCCGGCCTGCCCGGATCACACGGAGAAGGGCAAGCTCTGGGACCTGCTGGGCGTCGAGTCGGCCATCGATCTCCGGCTGACCGAGTCCTACGCCATGTTCCCGACGGCCTCGGTCTCCGGCTTCTATTACGCGCACCCGGACAGCCGCTATTTCTCGGTCGGCCTGGTGGGCCGGGACCAGGTCGAATCCTACGCGCGGCGCAAGGGAATGAGCCTTGCCGAAGCGGAACGCTGGCTGGCGCCGAACCTCGGTTACGACCGCGGCGAGGCCGATGCCGCCTGACGCCGGTCGGCGGGTATTCGGTGCCGCGATGCCGTAAAATCGGTGTCGATTGCAGCTCCAGGGCGGTCTGCGGCATCTAAGGGCCATATGAATTTCCTCGAAGAACTCCGGCGGCGCAACGTGCTGCGAGTGGGCGCCGCCTACCTCGTGGTCGGCTGGTTCGTCCTGCAGTCGATCGACGTCGTGTTCCCGATCCTCGGTTTCGACGAAGCGCTCGGCCGCCCGATCCTCGCCCTGCTGGTCATCGGCCTGCCGGTCGCCCTGCTGATGGCCTGGTTTCTCGAACTCACGCCCGAAGGACTGAAGCACGAGAAGGACGTGGACCGGAGCGTTGCCGCGCCGAACCCGGCCGGGCGGCGACTCGATCGCATCATTATCGTCGTGCTGGTGGCGGCCATCGGGCTGCTGCTGGTCGAGCGTTTCGTGCTGCAGCCGACCGTCGAACCGCAGGCAACTGCGGTCGTCACCGACCATTCGCTGGCGGTGCTGCCCTTCGTCAACCTGAGCGGCAACGAAGCCGACGAGTACTTCTCGGACGGCCTGACGGAGACGCTGCTGCACATGCTTGCGCAGATCCCCGAGCTCAAGGTCGCCGCGCGCACGTCGGTGTTCGCGTTCAAGGGGCGCGATCTCGACGTGCGCGACATTGGCGTGAGCCTCGGCGTTGCGCACATACTGGAGGGCAGCGTGCAGCGCTACGGCAACAAGCTCCGCATCACGGCGCAGCTGGTGGAGGCGGCGACGGGCTTCCACCTGTGGTCGCAGAATTTCGACCGCGACATGGACGACATCTTTGCCGTGCAGGACGAGATCGCGGCCAGCGTCGCCGACGCGTTGCAGGTCACGCTGCTAGGTAACGGCGGTGCGGACGGCACGCGCCTGGCCGGTGTCGGCACAGGCGACGCGGAGGCTTACGAACTCTTCCTGCAGGGCCTCGAGCAGAAGAACGTCGGCAGTTACGGTTCACTGCCGCAGGCCGAGAACCTGTTGAAGCGTGCGCTGTCGCTGGACCCGACTTTCGCGGAGGCGAAACTCGAACTCGCCAAGGTCTACCAGATGGAGGCGGAGACGGGGCTGATCCGGCCGGCGCAGGCGGAATCCCGGATCACTCCGCTGCTCGAACAGGTCCTGGAGGAGCGGCCGGACGACGGTCGCGCCCTCGGCATGGTCGCGGCAATGGGCCTGATGCGGGCGAGCAATACGACCGGGCCGGCGTCGCCGGAGGCCCTGCTGGCCAGGCAGGCGCTGGAGAGCGCGATCGCGGGCGCGCCGAACGAAGCCGACCTGTACGCGGCGCTCGCGGGCAGCCATCTCGCGATCAGGGACGCCGACGGCGCCCTGCGATGGATCGAGAAGGGCCTGGAAATCGACCCGCTGTCGGCGCGCCTGCACCTGCAAAAGGCGCAGATCCTGCTGAACCACCTGGACCAGCCCGAGGAGGCGCTCGAGGTATTCGCAAGGGGCAGGGAGCTCGCGCCCGGCTGGACCGCCACGATCTTCGCTTCCGGCGATGCGGAAATGCGGCTAGGCAATTTCGGCAAGGGGGTCGGGTGGTACCTGGAGGCGATGCAGGTCGACCCGCAGGACCACGAACTGCCGTCGATCATCGCGCGGATCTACTATTCGCTGCGGCTTACCGAGCAGGGCGACGAGATGTACGATCGCGCGCGGGCGATGGCGCCGCAGGAGCCCTGGCCGAAGAGCCTTGAACTCGAGCGCCAGCTGCGCGAGAGTAACTACGAGCGCGCTGTGCTGCTGGCCGAATCCTTCATCCGGGACAACATCGAAAATCGGGGCGACGCCTACAATCTTGCCCTGTTCAGCTATGTCAGCGCGATGATCGAGCTCGGCCAGGCGGAGCGGGTCCCGGAGTTCTTCGAGTCGGTTCGGCCGGGTATCTCTTCGCCTGCTTACCGGGCGCAGGACATCAAGGACATGCTCATGCAATTCGCCCTGGTGTACGCCCTGGTGCAGGTCGGCTCGGTCGACGTCGCGAACACCGTGCTGGCGACCATGACCGACGTTGCGGATGCGGCGGCGCCCGGCTGGCGTGACAATCCCCGTGTGCAGATGATGCTGGCGATCGCGCACGGCGAGATGGACGCGGCGGCCGAGCATGCCCTGGCCGACCTGGCGCGGCCGCTTTCGAAACAGCTCGACTGGGAATTGACTTACCGGCATTACGCCTGGGTCAGGCCCGTGCTGGCCGACGAGCGCGTCGCGAGGCGCCTCGGCGAACTCGATGCCGAGGTCGAGGCGGCGCGCGAGGACGTGCTGCAGATGCTCGGGAACCGGGAGGCAGGCCGGCAGGCCGCAAGGAGGTCGACGGGCGCGCCGCTGCAGCAAGCTGGTCGCCAGCCCGCGGGCGGCTCGAGAAGGGCGTCGTGATAGCAAGGCCGGGCCGGCGGTGATTTAATGGCAGGCCCGTGGACAGGACACGAGAGCGCCGCATGCTCGGGAAGTTCGAACGCTATCCTTTGACTTTCGGTCCGACGCCGATAGAGAAACTGGCGAGGCTCAGCGAACACCTCGGCGGACGCGTCGACATCTATGCCAAGCGCGAGGACTGCAATTCGGGGCTCGCATTCGGCGGCAACAAGATCCGCAAGCTCGAATACATCGTTCCGGACGCCATCGCAGAAGCCGCGGACACGCTCGTCACGATCGGCGGCGTGCAGTCGAACCACACGCGCCAGGTGGCGGCGGTCGCCGCGAAGATCGGCATGAAATGCCGGCTGGTGCAGGAAAGCTGGGTGCCGTTCCCGGACGCCGTTTACGACCGGGTCGGCAACATCCTGATGTCACGCGTACTGGGAGCCGAGATCGAACTCGTCGACGAGGGCTTCGATATCGGCATACGCGAGAGCTGGGAGCGGGCGATCGAAGACGTCAAGGATCGCGGCGGGCGCCCTTACGCTATCCCCGCCGGCGCGTCGGTGCACAAGTATGGCGGCCTGGGTTTCGTCGGCTTCGCGGAAGAGGTGCGCGCGCAGGAGGCGGAGCTCGGCCTGCGTTTCGATTACATCGTGGTCTGTACGGTCACCGGCTCGACGCATGCCGGTATGGTCGTCGGCTTCGCGAAAGACGGCCGCGCGCGGCAGGTCATCGGCATCGACGCGTCGGGTACGCCCGGGCAGACTCACGCGCAGGTGCTCGGGATCGCACAGCAGACGGCCGAGCTGGTCGAGCTCGGCCGCGAGATCACAGCAGAGGACGTCGTCCTGGTGAACGACTACGCGTACCCGGCCTATGGCGTCCCCTCCGAGGAGACCAATGCGGCGATACGTCTCTGCGCCCGCCTGGAGGGCATGATGACCGACCCTGTGTACGAGGGTAAGTCGATGCAGGGACTCATCGACCTGATTGCGAAAGGCTATTTCCGCCCCGGCTCGAAGATCCTGTATGCCCATCTCGGCGGCGTGCCGGCGATCAACGGGTACAGCTACCTGTACCGCAACGGTTAACCCGGCCGCGCCGCCACTCGCGCTGCGTCAATCGTCGAGACGAACGTCCTCGATGACGACCGGATCGACCGGCACGTCCTGGTGCATGCCCCGGTTGCCGGTCCTGACCTTTGCGATGGCATCCACGATGTCCATGCCTGCGGTGACCTTGCCGAACACGGCGTAGCCGAAATCCCGGCCGCCGTGGTCGAGGAAGCTGTTGTCGCGCAGGTTGATGAAAAACTGTGCGGTCGCGCTGTTGATATCGGAAGTGCGTGCCATCGCAAGCGTGCCGCGCAGGTTCTTTTCGCCGTTGTCGGCTTCATTCTTGATCGGCGCGCGCGTTTGTTTCTGTCGCAGGTCGGCTGTCATGCCCCCGCCCTGGATCATGAAATTCGGGATGACGCGATGAAATACGGTGTCGTTGAAGAACCCGTCCGCAATGTATTGCCTGAAATTCTCGCAGCTGATCGGCGCGGTCTCTTCGAACAGTTCGACGGAGATTTCGCCGTGATTCGTAACTATCGTGATCATGGTTCCTCGCTTGCAGTCCGGGTCAGGGCCTGCTTCTTAGCACACTATTCCGCCGATGTCCCGCCCGAAGCAGACGGTCAGTATCGCCAGCTCGTCAGGTCCGCTCCCTCAGGTGCACTTGCTTCGATGCGTCGGAGAATTTTCGGCACGTACATGCTGTTGTAACGCAGCCTGGAGATCGCATTCGGATTGTCGTGATCGCCGTTCCAGCAGTGTTCGGCGCGGTCACCGTAGTCGACCTCGCCGCCGTAGTAGGGTTCCGTCGTGTTTTCGAGAAAATCCTCGGCCAGGTAGACGGCGTTATTGAGATAGTAATTGTCCATATCGCCGACATAGATATGCAGCTTGCCTTCGAGCTTCGGCCCGAGCGTGGCCCAGTCGCGCCTCAGTATGTGCATGAGGTCGTAGTTTTCGCGCCAGTAGTCCGTCACCGTGTGGTCGATCTCGCCGGTTCGCTTGTTCCAGGCCCGCTTCGGATAGCCTGCGTCGCCCATCGGGGAATAGACCGCTTCCCAGATGTCGTACTGGCCGCCTGAGCGGCTGTTCTCGCCGAGCACCAGTTCCATGTGATTCTCGTCCTCCATCATGACGCTGACGTGGCCGAGCCAGTTGCGGTGTTCGGGCCGGGGCAGCCGGTTGAAAGGGCCCGCGTCGAAGTAGGCGTTGTCGTCCTCGTACATGTCGACCGACACGAAGGCGCGAAAGTCGATCGGGTCCGGGCAGGCGACGAAGGCGCCGTTGTACTCGTCCGGATAGAACACCTGCGCGGCCATCGCCTCCCAGCCGCCCGTCGATCCCCCGTACAGGAACCGCGCCCAGCCCGCGCCTATGCCGCGAAAGGTTTGCTCGATGTATGGAATGAGCTCATGGGTGATCGCGTCGCCCCAGGGTCCGAGGTTCGCGGAATTCACCGCGTAGCTGTCGTCGTAGTACGGGTTTGCATGCTGGATCTCGATGATCAGCATGCGGGGGAAGTTCGGCCCGGTCCACGTCCTGAAAAAATCGTACGCTTCCTGCTGCTCGATCCGGTTGTAGCAGTCGAGCTGGAAGCGTTCGCTGTACTCGCATTCCAGGTTCTCGTCGGGTGGCTGCTCGCGGAAGCCGCCGAAATCGGCCGGGAAGTGGCCGTGGAAAACCAGCAGCGGGTAGCGGGCGTCCGGGTGCTCGTCGAAACCTTCCGGCAGCAGCACGTGCGCGCCCAGGTACATGTCGCGCCCCCAGAAACGGCTCAGCAGTTCGCTCTTGATCCGCACGTGCCGGACGTACTTCGTGTCGGTCGGTGCGTCGATCGGGGGTATGACCTGGTCCAGCACGATCCTGACGGGTGTGCCGGCGGCCTGGCTTACGCTGAGCGTAGCGGGCGTGCTGTACAGGTTGCCGGGCGCGCGGTTCCAGCGCTGCCCCTCGCCGCGATCCATCGGCAGCTTGACCGTCTTGCCGTTTTCCAGCGTAAAGGTCTCGTAGCGGTGCAGCAGCGCCTGCACGACATACTCGCCGTCGGGCAGGTCGGCGAGACTGTCGTGGGGGTAACCGAATACGGTCTCGTCGATGACGACGTCCTGCCCGGGCATGAGGGCGTCGACGTCGATGCCGAAAATCTGCGCCGCATCGACGCCGGCGCGCAGCTTGAAGCGCGGCTCCGCGTCGTCGTCCGCCGCGAGAATCAGCAGCATCCTGCCGTCGATCGGCCCCTCGGCCGCCGAGCCGGCGTAGGAAATCCGGAAGTCGGGGGACGACGTGGCCGCCGGCCGGCCGCAGCCCGCCGCAAGCAGCACGGTGAGCAGCAGGTACACAATTCGGGCAAGCGGGCACGGCAGTTTCATCGGGATACTCCTGGGCGGCGGGAAAGCGGATTTTAGCGCCGCGACCGGGGCATATGTGTAATGGGCACAAGGGTTACAAACGCCGGCAAGGGAGTATAATCCGCGCCGTCTATGCTCCCCGCCTGCCGGTGCCCGACCATGTTCACGCGCTCCTTTGCCTTGCGGCAGCTGGCCGCCGCCGGCGTCCTGCTACTTGCGTTCATTCGCCCTGCGAGCGCCCAGGATCTGTCGCCGCGCGCCTATTTCCCGGCCCCGGCCGGCACGGACGTGCTTTTGGTCGGTTACCAGTACTCGACCGGCGACCTCGCCTTCGAGCCGTCGCTGCCGGTCACCGGCGTCACATCGGATTCGCATTTCGGCCTGCTGGCCTACCAGAGGTTCTTCGGCCTGGCGGGCCGCACGTCCAGCCTGCAGTTGAGCGTGCCGTATTCAAACAGCGTCACCGAGGGTTTCCTGGCCGGCGCATACGCGCGCCGCGACCTTGCTGGTTTCGGCGACGCCAAGCTGCGCCTGGCGATCAACCTGGCCGGTGCGCCGACGCTCGACGTGGCCGCGTTCCGCGAACTCCTGCGGAACCCGACACCGATCGTCGGCGCGAGTCTGGTAGTTTCGATGCCGACCGGTGAGTACAACAATGCCCGCCTGCTGAACCTCGGCACCAACCGCTGGGCGGCAAAACCGGCCTTCGGCATGATCCTGCCGACCGGGCAGGGCTGGTTTCTCGAAGCCGAGGTCGGCGTCTGGATCTTCGGCGACAACGACGACTTCTTTTTCGGCGGAACGCGGGAGCAGAACCCGCTCCTGTCGACCGAGATACACGCCGTCAAGGTCGCGCGCCCGGACCTGTGGTTTTCCGTCGATGCCAACTTCTACACGGGTGGCCGAACGACCGTGAACGGGGAAGTCAACCAGGACCTGCAGAGGAACTCCCGTTTCGGCCTGACCGTCTACAGGGGCTTCCGGGGCGGCCACGCGCTCAAGGCGAACCTGAGCACCGGCCTGAATACCGAGATCGGCGGCGACTTCGAGATGCTGGCCCTGTCGTACGTGTTTGCCTGGTAGCGGCGGTCTCAGCCGCCCTCGGCCCGCACGGCGTCTGCCATGTCGGCCATGGAAAAGTACCGGTAGTCGATCGCCGGCATCCGGTCGAGTTCCGGGATTGCGCCCCAGTCGCCGGACTCGGACAGTCGCTGGCGATCGATCCAGGCATTCGCCAGCCCGAATTTGCGGGCGGGGACGTGGTCATGGCGCAGGCTCTGCGCGGTGTGCAGGACGTCGCGCTTCTCGAACCCGAAGTCATCCCGCAGGTGCCGCAGCAGGTATTCGAAGTTCGCGTCGGCCGGCTTGTAGGAGCCGATATCCTCGGCCGTGTAGACGGCATCGAACTCGACGCCGAGCTTCCTGTTCGAGGCTGCGAAGCCGGCCCGGCTCACGTTCGACAGCACGACGAGCCGGTAGCGGGTCTTGAGGTAACGCAGCGCGTCGGCACTGTCCCGGAATGCGGGCCAGTGGGGCAGGGAGGCGCCGAAATCGCGGTCGAGCCCGGCTGTCGTTGCCAGCCCCAGCTGCTCCGCCAGCGCATGGTGCGCCCGTTCGAGCAGCGTGGTGTAAAGCAGTCCCGGCTGCTCGAGCTGCAGCCGGTTCTCGATCCGGCCGAAGGCCTGGAGGGCCCTGGACCGGTGCAGGTCGGCGCTGCCGTTACGCACCAATAGCGGCTGCAGTGCGTCCCATATGCCGGCCTCCCAGTCGATCAGGGTGCCGTAGCAATCGAAGCTGAGCACCTTGAATTCGCCCAGTTTCCGGGCCATGGGGGTCTCCTATCCTCTGCTCGACCGGATTATGCCACGGGTAGTGCGGCGCCCGCGGCGCAAGGCCGTAATGCCGATTCCCCCCCTTTAAAAAGACTAAAAACGCTGTATACTCGCCGCGCCTTTAACTAACGCTTCTTCCGAGTCTGCAGGTATGGTGCCTTCATCCTCTTGAGCGCTTAGCATCCTTAGGAGGTCACATGGGCAAGAAACTATACGTCGGCAATCTGCCGTATTCCGCGGACGACCAGTCGCTGCAGGCGCTTTTCAGCCAGTACGGCTCGGTCCAGTCCGTCAACCTGATCACGGACCGCGACACCGGCCGCAGCAAGGGCTTCGGCTTCGTCGAGATGGGCAGCGATAGCGACGCACAGCGCGCGATCGAGAGCCTGAACGGTCACGACATGGACGGCCGAAAGCTGACCGTCAACGAAGCGCGTCCGAAAGAGCCGCGCGGCAACAACGGCCGTAGCGGTGGCGGTTTCGCCAGGGCGCGCGGCTGGTAACAGCTTTGCGTCATGCATGAGAAACCCGGCCTTGCGCCGGGTTTTTTTTGTGCCCGCCATATTGTATTGCGTCTCTGCGGCAGGCCACCCGGTTGCCTGCTTCGTCGCCGGCGACCGGGCGGCTGTTCACAGCGGCGGCCGCGCTGGCCGACGATTTCTGCCGGGCGCCGCTAGCCCGCTTCCGCGACAGGCACGGGCAGCACGTACCAGACGACGGCCAGGAAGTGGCAGATGCCGCCCGCCAGCACGAACAGGTGCCAGATCGCGTGATTGAAAGGCAGGCGGCGAGCAGAGTAGAACAGCGCGCCGACCGTGTAGCTCAAGCCGCCGGCGACCAGCCACGCCATGCCGCCCCTGCCGACCGCGGCTGCGACCTGCGGGGCGGCCAGGACGACCAGCCAGCCCATGACCAGGAAACTGGCCATGGCGAGCCGGGGATAGCGGTGGCCCAACCACAGCTTGGTCAGGATGCCGGCGCTGGCCAGCACCCATATCGTGCCGAACAGCCACCAGCCGGTGCTGTTGCGCATCGCCACCAGCATGAACGGCGTGTAGGTTCCGGCGATCAGCAGGTAGATCGCGCAATGGTCGAGCAATTTGAATAGCTGGCGG
>Ga0224510_10000480_pt1 | contig 30526 bp, 28 predicted proteins | sample SF_May12_sed_USG_FD_170161 | JGI IMG/M metagenome (GOLD analysis project Ga0224510, IMG submission 170161) | Sediment microbial communities from San Francisco Bay, California, United States - SF_May12_sed_USGS_4_1 | ecosystem: Environmental > Aquatic > Marine > Sediment | place: USA: California... | reverse complement strand
TAATACCGCGGCCACGCCAGGCCACTCGCCTCGCCCCGTGCACTGGACATGAGCGCGTCCCCCGATGCGATGGCGGTGATGCTACATGAGCGCTGCACGCGTGTCGGTTATTCTCCGGGACATGAACCAGGCATTGCAGATCGGCCCGCTGTCGCTGCCGTATACGGTGCTGCTGACTTTGGTTGCCATCGCCCTTGGCGGATTCGTCGCCCACCGGTTGGCGCGGGCCGCCGACATCGAGGTCGAGCCGACGCTGACGTACATGCTGCTCGTCGGACTGCTCGCCGCGCGACTGGCCTTCGTTCTGCGATGGCGTGACCAGTACTTCGACGTGCCGCTGAGCATCCTGAACATCCGCGATGGCGGCTGGGAGCCGGCAGCGGGCGTTCTGGTGGCCTTGCTGTTCGGCCTGCAACGCGCACACCGCCGGGCCGGCCTGCGCAAACCCGTGCTGGCCGCTGCGTTCACGACTGGCACTGTGCTGCTGCTCGGCGGCATCGCCACCTTCATGATGGCGCCTTCGGCAGCCCCTTTGCCGTCGCTGACCCTGAGTTCGCTGGAGGGCAGGTCCGTGTCGCTCGCCGATTTCGCCGGCAAGCCCACCGTGGTCAACCTCTGGGCCACCTGGTGCCCGCCTTGCCGGCGCGAGATGCCCGCGCTGCAACAGGTTCAGGCCGCCAACCCGGACGTGAACATCGTCTTCGTCAACCAGGGTGAAGAGGCGGCGACCATTGTCGCCTTCCTCGACCGGCACGGGCTGGCGCTGCGCAATGTGTTGGTCGACCCGCAGAACAGCACCGGCGCGGCGCTGAGCCACAGCGCGTTGCCGACCACGCTGTTCTTCGATGCTACTGGACGGCTTGCCAGCACTCGCATCGGCGAACTGTCGCAAGCCACGCTGACTCAACGCCTGGCAAGCCTTCGCACCGCCTCACCGCCGACACGATGACTCCGCCGAGTAACACGCTAATAGGTGCGTCCACTTGAGCATCACCGGGTCGATTTTGCCGCCTTGCGCTTGGCGCGACGTCGTTTGGGCAGCAACGCCAGCGCAAGTCCTTCCGCCTTCTCAAGGTCAGGACGGGTCTTCAACAACGCGAGAGATCCGACGGCGAAGCGCGACGTCCAGCCGCTGCCGCGTTCGTGCAGGTCTGCGAGTGCCGTCGTGACCGTGCGCCGCTGATGCTCCCACAAGTAGGAGAGTAAGCTCGCGGCCTGCGACAGGTCCTTGCTGGCCTTTGCGCGGTACGAGCCCGTGCGCTCGCCGTAGACGATCAGCTTGTGCAGGGCGAACCGCGCAGGGTCGGGCACGTTTGCCAGCACAGCTTTTTCGCGCGAGAATACCACCGCTTGCTCGACGTGCTGGAGCAAGTACTCCATGAACGGGAGTGGTTGCAGCACGACGTTCAGTTGCGGATGGAAGTAGGGTTGCTCGCCTCCCCGGTGACGGGTGGTCAGGAAGTCTAGTCGAAACTCGGGCTCCTTCGGGTTCAGGAAGCTTGCACCGGACTTTCCTGCCAACTGCGTGATCGGCAGGAACCCCATCGTGAGGGAGTCGATTGCGGCAGAGGTCTTGACCTCCAGTGTGCTCGGCAGGGCAAGTGACACCGCCCGGCCCGCATGCGCGAAGTCGATGTCCTGCGTGAGGCCCGGGCGAGTCCACGCCACGCCCAGCATGTTGCCGTAGGCGAGGAAGGCGTGCGTACCAACCAGGATTCCTCCGGCCCGAAAGAAGCCGTACTCCGCGAGGCGCCGCAGTACCCGCTCGTGCTTCGGAATCAGGGTGACACAGCCCAGGGCATGCGCGACGTGGATCAGTGGCTCAAGTGCCGCCAGTGCCCCGGGCTGCTTGGAGCCTTTGATCAGCCGGCGAACGGCGGGGTTGTCCGGACCCACGTAGTGCTGGGTCAGTGCGCCGGAAGGCTGGGTGCACTGGTAGTACCAGTAGGTTCGGCCCTTGACCGTCTTCGAGGCAAAGGAGCCGCTGAGGTCTGCAACGGATCGGACGTGGTCCGCAGCGAGCGCAGCGTCAAACAGCTGTGCATAGGCCGTCTGGGCTGAGGCGGGAAGGTCGGTGTAGCCGGGCATCACGGTTATACTAAACAAGTCCCGAGTTTAGTATAACCCGGCAGGTTATACTAAAAAATAAGAATGTCTAGTATAACAATCAGTACTGACGGCCCACCGATGCATCGTCGTGCGGTCAGAACTGATCGGTTCCGCAACCGGTTGACGCATCACCCGGCCCGCCGCGACGGCAGGGGTCACCAGCGCAGCAGCATGGCTCCCCACGTCATGCCGGCGCCGACGGCCTCCAGTAGCACCAGGTGACCGGGCTGGATGCGGCCGTCACGGACGGCAGCGTCGAGAGCCAGCGGCACTGAGGCGGCAGAGGTGTTGCCCTGGGTCTCCAGCGTCGTGACGATCTTGTCCGCGGGCAGGCCGAGTTTGTTCGCGGTCGCCTGGATGATGCGGACATTCGCCTGATGGGGCACGAGCCAGTCGAGGTCGGAGCCAACCAGGCCATTGGCCGCCAGCGCCTCGTTGCAGACGTCTTCCAGGGCCCGCACCGCGAACTTGAACACCGCCTGTCCGTCCATGTGCAGGAAGGCATGGTCATGGAGGACCCCGTCCTGTACGTAGCCGGTGGCTTCGAGGATATGGCTCTGCCGGCCGTCCGCGTGCAGATGACTGGACAAAATGCCGGGTTCTGCTGACGGCCTCAGGATCACCGCGCCCGCGCCGTCGCCAAACAGCACGCAGGTGCGGCGGTCGCTCCAGTCGAGCAAGCGCGAGAAGACCTCGGTTCCCACGACCAGGGCGCACTTGCACTGACCGCTCGCCACGAACTTGTCGGCGATCGAAACGGCGTACAGGAAGCCGGTGCACGCAGCCTGGATGTCGAAGGCGGCGCCGTGGGTTACACCGAGCTTCTGTTGCAGCAGACAGGCGGTCGAGGGAAAAATCAGATCGGGCGTGCTGGTGGCCAGAACGATCAGGTCGACATCGTCGGCCGTGACGCCCGCGGCATCCATGGCACGACGCGAGGCGTGCAAGGCCAGGTCCGATGCCTGCTCGTTCTCGTCCGCGACAAAGCGGCTGCGAATACCCGTGCGCGAGAAAATCCACTCGTCGCTGGTCTCGATGCGCTGCTCGATTTCCTGGTTGGTCAGCGCCTTGGCTGGCAGGTAGGCCCCGGTGCCGGCGATCCTCGAATGTCCCATCGAATGAGTCTAGCAAGTCCGGGCGCGATCGCGGCGGCAGCGGCAGTTCGTGCGGGGCGCGCGTTCAGAGTGCCAGCCACGCAGTAGCCATGACCAGGCCCCAGAATGGTGCGACGCACGCCAAGCCGTAGCCCAGACCGCGGACGAATCCCAGCGCGTCGTCGGTGTCACCCGGTGCCGACGTTTCGACCGGTTCCGTGATTGCGAGCGAATCGCGGTCATTGTCCATGCTCGCAGCTTGGTGCGGACCGGGTCGTCGGGCGAGCCGGATATCGAGCATGTTCGCGCAGAATGCCGTGGGTCGGCACGAGCGAGCCTTGCTTGCAAGCCTGATGCGACCATGGCACGACCGAGGCGATCGTCCCCGGCCCGGAAACGCCGCTAGAACGCGCGTCGCACGCCAAGCAGGAAGACGAAATCGGGCGATGCGTCGACCTGCAGGTCCTCGCTGAAGCCGAAATCGAACGCCCAACCGGCCTCCGTCCTGTAGCGCCCGCCGAGCGTGAGCACGACGGCGTCGCCGTCGAGGTCGGTGCCGGTGTCCATCACCGCCGTATTCGCTTCCAGTTGCGCGGTCAGCTCGAGACCGCGCCAGGCTTTCCACGTGGTGCCCGCGAGCAGCGAACCCGCGAAGTCCTGCTGCAGGTCCGCGAGCACGTCGCCCTTGCCGAGCCACGCCACGTTGGCCTGTCCGAACAGTTGCCAGCGGTCGGAAAGTTGCCGTTCACCTGCCAGCGAGAGAGCGACATCGACGGCGCCGCTGCCAGTGAGGTCCTCGGCCTTGCCGGTCGGCACCTTGATCGTGAGCCACGTCGCGACTGCGCCGTGTTCGGTCGCGGCCAACTGGTAGCCCAGCGACAGGGGAAGGTCGGCGAGTCCTGACGATTCATCGTCGATTCGGAGCAATGTCGATGCACCCGAGCGGTATTCAATCAGCAGTGCGTCTTCGGGCAGGCGGTCGCGCGAGCCGTTGGGCAGCCCGAACAGGTCGTGCCAGCTCGCCACCAGCGAGTCTAGCGAGCCGCCGCTCGTTTGCCGCCACGCCAGTTCGCCCTGCACGGCGCAGCGCTCGCCCAGTGCATGTTCCGCCTGTACGCGAACCTCGAACACTTCCGCATCGAGCGTGTAACCGGCCTGGTCCGTCGAGTCCGTCGTCGCGATATTGCTCCAGTTGAGGGTCGCGCCAAGGTGTCCCGAGCCGGAACCTGGCAACCGCGCTGCAAGCGGCATCGGCAGGCCGTACAAAGTGACGAGGGGATGTTGATTGCGCGTCAGGAGCGGCTCGGCCTGCGCGCCGGCCACGGACACCAGGCACACCAGTGCACCAGCACCGGCGACGGGATTGCGGATTCGTCGCATGACGGGACTCCTGGAATGCGCCACTCGCCGCAGCAGAGGTGCATGCTAGGCCGCTGATGACCGTCTTTGCAGTGTGGAAGCAACGGATGCGACGCCACCTGCCGCCAGTTGGCGGGGCGGCGATGCGACGCAGGATGACTTCGCTTTCGAATCGGAGCAAACTAAGTCTGAACATCGGTCAGTGGCATTCAGGGGGACTGAAGCCATGAGAACGGAAGTCACGACGCACGGGATCGAGTTGTCGGACGACCTGCGGCTGGCCGTCCATCACGAGGCCGAGCGGCTGGCCCAGGCGCTGCGGCGTCGCATCAATACCCTCAAGGTCGACTTGTCCGAGGAGCCGGGCGCGGGCCGCAGCAGTCACTGTGCGCGTTGCCAGGTCGACGTGCTCTTCGATGACGGCTCGAGCCTGGCGCAGGTCGACGAGGAAGACGATCTCCAGCGCAGTGTCACGGAAGCTTTCGTGAAGATCCTGTGCAATCGTCGCAGACACGATTCGCACCGGCACAACTAGCGCTGCCCCACTGCTGGCGCACCGGGCCGACGCACTCACCGTGAGTCGAGCAGGCGGTCACGGCCGGTATCAGGGCCGGTAGGCGAACTCCAGCGGCCGCGTCGCGCGCAATGGCGCTGCGATGTCTGCAAACTCGCAGAGCAGCTTGCGCGTATCGCGCGGGTCGATGATCTCCTCGATCTGGAACTTCTCCGCGGATCTAAACGGCGAACGCATCCGGTTCAGCCGCTGCGTGATCTCGGCCGCGAGCGCTGCGCGGTCGTCGGCCGCATCGAGTTCGGCCTTGTAGGCGGCCTCAATGCCGCCTTCGATCGGCAACGAGCCCCAGTCCGCAGATGGCCATGCGTAGCGATAGTGGAAGCGCGTGTGATTCTGGTTGCCGGCACCAGCGACCCCGAACACCTTGCGGATGATAACCGTGCACCAGGGGACGGTCGCCTGGTAGATCGCGGTCAACGCGCGGGCACCCGCACGGATGGTGGCTTCGTGCTCAGCCTGCTTGCCGATCATGAAGCCGGGATTGTCGACGAGGTGCACGACCGGCAGGTGGAAGGTCTGCGCGAAGTTGACGAACCGCTCGAGCTTCGCGGAACTCGCCGCCGTCCAGAGTCCGCCGATCACGAACGGATCGCTCGCGATCACGGCCACCGGCCAGCCGTCGAGCCGGGCCAGGCCCGTGATCACGGATCGGCCATGCAGGCGTCCGATCTCGAAGAACGAGCCCTGGTCGACGACGGCCTCGATGATCGGGCGCATGCGGTAAACCTCGCGCCGGTCGCGCGGGACGGCTGACACGAGGAATTCCTCGCGACGCTCGGGGTCGTCGCCGGTCGCGAGGCGCGGCGGCAGTTCGAATACGGAGGAGGGCAGGTAGCCGAGGTAACGACGCGCCCGTTCGAATGCTTCCTGTTCGCTGCCCACGTCGTCGTCGACCGCACCGTTCGAGGCATGGATGCGGCTGCTGCCGAGTTCCTCCTTGGTCAGCTTCTGCCCGGCGGCGGCGACGACGGGCGGGCCGGCGACGAACATCTGCGACTGGCCTCGCACCAGCAGCGAGTAGTGGCTCTGCACGACCTTGGCGGCGCCGAAACCGGCGATGGGGCCCAGGCCCAGGCTCACCACCGGCACGGTCGCGAGATTGCGGACCATGTGCTCGAAACCCGGGAGGAATGGCACGTAGGTGTAGCCCATGGCCTCGAGCGACTTAACGGAACCGCCGCCGCCGCTCCCTTCGATCAGGCGGATCAGCGGCAGGCGCAGCTCGTGCGCCATTTGTTCCGCCGCCACCTGCTTCTCGATGATCGAAGCGTCGGACGCGCCGCCGCGCACGGTGAAATCGTCGCCAGCCACGACGACGCGGCGGCCTTCGATGCGACCGCGGCCGAACAGAAAGTTGGTCGGGGTCAGCGACTGCAACGCGCCGGTTTCGTCATAGGTGCCGCTGCCCGTGATCGAGCCGATTTCGCGAAAGCTGCCGGCATCGAGCAATGTGCCGATGCGCTCGCGCACCGTCAGGCGGCCGGCGGCACGCTGCCGTGCAATCTTGTCGGGCCCGCCCATTTCGCGGGCCAGGGCCTGGCGCTGCCGCAGTTCTTCGAGTTCGGGCTCCCAAGTCATCTCGGGTCTCTCACTTGCTTGCGCGATCAGACGGGCGTGGACATCCTAGCAGGATGGACGCTGACGCAAGGATTCCGGACCGCGACGAATGTGTCGTCGGCGACCTCCTGCGGCACTGGGCGCACGCGAGGCCCGACAAGCACTTCCTGGAGTTCGAGGACGGCAGCGCCTGGACGTTCGCAGCCACGCTGAGCCGTGTCCAGCAGGCGGCAGCGGGTTTACGGTCCCTGGGGGTACGACAAAGCTCGCACGTGCTGTGCTGGATGCCGAATGCGGCGGAAGCTGTCCTGGCGTGGCTCGCCGCGAACTACCTCGGCGCCGTGCACGTGCCGATCAATACCGGCTATCGCGGACGACTGCTGCAGCATGCCATCGAGTTGTCGGACGCCAGGGTGATGGTGGTGCACTCCAGCCTGCTGCCCCGGCTGCGCGAGATCGGGACGGCGCAGTTGCGCGACGTGGTTGTCATCGGGGAGGTGCCCGAAGCCATCGGTGAACTGACCTTGCACGGCATCGAAGTGCTGCACTCGTCGGATCGCGCGGAACCGTCGCGACCCGTCGAGCCGTGGGATCCCAACTTCATCATGCTGACTTCGGGGACGACCGGCCCGTCCAAAGCCGTCATCTGCACCTACATCCAGACCTGGTGTGGCGGTGCGATGGGGATGGACTATTTCGATGCCGAGGACCGCGTGCTGGCCAACCTGCCGCTGTTTCACATCAGTGGCGCCGGCGCGGTCATGGACCGGCTGACCAAGGGCGGCACCTGCATCCTCCAGGACGGGTTCAAGCCGGCGACGTTCTGGGACACCGTGCGACGATTCGACATCACCGGCTGCTGCCTCGTCGGAGCGATGACGCAGTTCCTGCTGCGGCAGCCGCCGAGCGGCCGCGATCGCGATCACCCGTTGCGCAACGTAGTCACCGTGCCCTGGAACCAGGACTCGCGCGCCGTGGCAGAACGCTACGGACTGCAGATGCACACCGCGTTCAACATGACCGAGACGGCGGTGCCGATAAGGTCCGGCGCCAACCCCGAGGTCCTCGGCACGTGCGGCCGGCCGCGCCCGGGGGTGGAAGCACGAGTCGTGGATGGGAACGACATCGAAGTGCCGCACGGCGCGGTCGGCGAACTGATCCTCCGTGCGTCGCGACCGTGGGAAATCACGCAGGGCTACTACCGCAATCCGCAGGCGACGGCGGCGGTGTGGCGCAATGGCTGGTTTCACACGGGCGATGCGTTCCGGCGCGATCGCAGTGGCGAATTCTTCTTCGTCGACCGGATCAAGGACGCCATCCGCCGTCGCGGCGAGAACATCTCGTCGTTCGAGGTCGAGGCCGAAGCCTTGTGCCATCCGGCGGTACTCGAGGCCGCCGCGATCCCGGTGCCGAGCACCGAGTCCGAAGACGAAGTCCTGCTGGTCGTGACCGCCAACGCCGGGCAGGTGATCGAACCACGCGCGCTGCTGCGCTTCCTCGTTCCGCGCATGGCGCATTTCATGCTGCCGCGCTACATCCGGGTCGTCGCGGCAATGCCGAAGACGCCCACCGCGAAGATCGAAAAGCACCGGCTGCGGGTCGAAGGCCTGACGGCCGATACCTGGGATCGCGAAGCACACGGCGTGACCGTGCGGGGCGGGCGGGTCGCCGGCCTCGAGAGTGACTAGCATTATTGGACTGATGCGCTATCCTGAGCCGGTAGCAGTGAGGGGAACGTCATGGCGATCCACCTGATCGGCGGTTACCAGACCGATTTCGCACGTGTCTGGTCGCGCGAAGGACTCGATTACACCGACATGATGCGCGAGGCGATCGACGGCGCCCTGGCGTCCTGCCTGCTCGAGGCCGACGACATCGAAGCGATCCATGTCGGCAACGCTTTTGGCGAGCTGTACCGCGGCCAGGGTCACCTCGCTGCCATGGTCGCTCAGGTGAAGCCCGAGTTCTTCGGCAAGCCCGCGATGCGCCACGAAGCCGCCTGTGCCTCCAGTTCGCTCGGCATCCTCTCGGCTTCGGCAGAAATCGAAGCGGGGCGCTACGACTGCATCATGGTGCTCGGCGTGGAGGAGGAAAAGAACCTGCCGGGCGACCAGGCATCGCAGGTGCAGAACGCCGCTTCGTGGCAGGGTCACGAGGGGCTCGACTGCAAGTTCGTCTGGCCGGCCGTATTCGGCCGGATCGCAATGGAGTACGACGAGCGCTACGGTCTCGATCGTCGCTACCTGAACCGCATCGCCGAGATCAACATGGGTAATGCGAAGCGCAATCCGCGCGCGCAGACCCGTGGGTGGAAGTTCCGCGCCGAGACGTTCACCGACGACGACGAATTCAATCCCATGATCGAGCCGGGCACGCGCCGGCAGGACTGCGGCCAGATCACGGATGGATCCGTGGCGGTTGTGCTGGCGTCGGAGCGCTTCATGCAGCGCTATGCGGCGCGCCGCGGCGTCAAGGTGAACGGGTTCCCGCAGATCATGGGCTGGGGGCACACCAATGCCGGCATTCGCTTCCTCGACAAGCTCGAGCGCAGCAAGGGCGAGGAATTCATGTTCCCGCACGTGCGCAAGGCCATCAGCGATGCATGGCGGCGCGCCGGTATCAACGGCGTCGAGGATCTCGATGGCATCGAGACGCACGACTGCTTCACGTCCACGGAGTACATGGCGATCGACCATTTCGGTCTCACGCCGCCGGGGCAGAGCTGGCAGGCGATCGACAGCGGCCTGGTCGAGATCGACGGGCGGTGCCCGGTCAACGCATCGGGCGGGCTCATCGGGGTTGGTCATCCCGTAGGCGCCACGGGCGCGCGCCTGCTGCTCGACGCAGGTCGGCAGGTGACGGGCACGGCAGGGGACTACCAGGTCGCAGGTGCGCGCACGTACGGCACGCTCAATATCGGCGGCTCGCTCGGCACGGTGGTGAGTTTCGTCGTCGGCTTGCGCGACTGAGGCAGCACGGATGGCACACGCATACATCTACGACGCCGTGCGCACGCCGCGCGGCAAGGCACGCGCCGAGGGCGGCCTCGCGAAATTGAAGCCGCAGGAGCTGGTGGGCGGCCTCGTCGACGGCCTGCACGCACGTGGTCGGGATGCCCGTAACGTCCAGGCGCTGGTCCTTGGCTGTGTCGACCAGGTGGGCGACCAGGGCGCCAACATTGCACTGGTGTCCAAGCTGTATGCCGGTGTCGCGGACGATGCGTATGCCTTCACCTTGAACAACTACTGTGTATCGGGTCTCACGGCCATCGGCCACGCGGCTACGCAGGTGGCTGCCGGGAATCTCGAGCGGGCGCTCGCGGGCGGCGTCGAGATGATGTCGCGTGTGCCATTCCTCGGTGACAACGCGAGCTACTACACCGACGCGAGCCTGCCGAAGCGCACGCGTTTCATCCCCGTCGTGCTTGCGGCCGATCGCCTCGCCGAGGCAGAGCGGGTCTCCCGCGAGCAGCTCGACGCGGTCTCGCTCGTATCGCAACAGCGTGCTGGCGCGGCGGAAGCGAACCCGGCATTGACGGCTTCGCGCATACCGCTCGGCGGCCTCGGCCGCGACGAGTGTGCACGGCCGCAGTCCACCGCGGAATCACTGGCCGCCATGACACCGAGCTTTGCGGCACTGGCCGCCCAGTACGCGGATGCGCTCGAGGGACCGATCGATCACCGCCACACGATTGGCCACGCGCCGCCGATCTGCGACGGCGCCGGGCTGGCGCTGATCGGCGGTGCACCGAAGGCAGCGGACCAGCCCCGCGCGCGGATCCTGGGATATGCGGAATCCGGCGGCGATCCGCACGCTTCGCTGCTGGCCGGTTTTGCCGCCATGGCCCGGGTGCTCGAGCGCACCGGGCTGACGCTTGCCGACATGGACCGCATCGAGTTCATGGAAGCCTTCGCCGTGACGATCGCCAAGTTCCTCCGCGATTATCCGGTGGACCCCGGCAAGGTGAACGTCGCCGGGGGTCACATCGCGCGCGGCCATCCGATGGGTGCGTCCGGCGCCATACTGGTCTCGACCTTGCTCGACGTGCTGGACGCGTCGAACGGGCGCCTCGGGCTGGTGGTCTGTTCGGGTGCCGCCGGCGTTGGCGCCGCGATGGTGGTCGAGCGCCTCGGCTGAGACTGCAGCTCAGGCCGTCTTCACTTCGCGCAGCACGGCTGCCTGGGCCGGGTCGAGGTATTCCTCGATGCGCCAGACCAGTCCGTCCTTCAGCGTGATGACGCAGCACGCGAACAGCTTCATTTCCTTGCCGTTCGCAAGCCTTGCCTCGACGACGTGCTGCTGCATCCAGCCGCCGGGAATCAGCTCGCGTCGCACGATGCGGTAATTGCGGTGCGGTGCCTTGCGCACCATCCACTCCAGGACCTTCATGTTGTCGGCCACGGTCTGGTGGACGTCGTCGTAGTTGTGCCAGAACGTCGCATCCGGCTGGTAGAACTGGCGCACCTCGACCGGGTCGCCCCGGTTCAGCGCGGCAGTGAAGCGATCGGAGAATTCGAAAACCTGCTGCTGGCTGCTCGTGTCCACGTGCGGTCCCCCGGTCTCGGCATCAGTTCGATAGTGAAAGCGATGCTTGCACACGGGACACGCCGCGGCAAGTCGCAAGCGTCAGCCGGCGCGTGTCGCCGGCGTCGGTCGGGAGTGGAGCAGTCGCCCGCCCCGGGGCCATGCCACCGGCGTTGACATTCCGCTGCCGGCAGGGTCAATTGCGACTTTCAATATAGGACCGAGGGCGCGCATGTCCAGGGAAGCAGTCATCGTCGCCACCGCGCGCACGCCGATCGGCCGGGCCTACCGCGGTGCCTACAACGACACCGATGCCACGACCCTGGGCGGGCACGTCGTCGCCGAAGCCGTGCGCCGCGCCGGCGTGGATCCAGCCGAAGTCGAGGATGTCGTCTTCGGCTGCGCCGTGCAGCAGGGCACGACGGGCCAGAACATCGCGCGTTTCGCCGCTTTGCGGGCGGGCCTGCCGGATACGGTGCCGGGGATGACCATCGATCGCGCCTGTTCGTCGGGCTTGATGGCGGTCGCGGCGGCCGCTCGGCACATCATCGTCGACGGCGCGCCAGTCACGATCGGGGGCGGCATCGAGTCCGTGTCGCTGGTCATGAACGAGCGCATCAACTACGACCGCATCGGCGACCCGTGGCAGCGCGAGCATTACCCGGGGATGGCTACGTCGATGATCGAAACGGCGGAGATCGTCGCGGAGCGCTATGGCGTGAGTCGTGAAGCGCAGGACGTGTACGCCCTGCAGTCGCAGCAACGCACGGCGCAGGCGCAGGCCGCGGGGCGCTACGACGCCGAGATGGCGCCACTTACGACACGCATGCGCGTGCAGGACAAGGCGGCAGGCACCGTCAGCGAACAGGAGGTCACGCTTCGTCTCGACGAGGGCAACCGTCCGCAGACCACGCTCGAGGACCTGCAGAAGCTGAAGCCCGTGTTCAAGGGTGGCCGCTACGTTGCCGAAGGGCGATTCATCACGGCAGGCAATGCATCGCAGTTGTCGGATGGCGCCGCAGCGCTCGTGCTGATGGACGCGAAACTCGCGGAGCAGCGCGGGCTCGAACCCCTGGGCGCCTACCGCGGCCTGGCAGTCGCTGGCTGCCGGCCCGAAGAGATGGGGATCGGTCCCGTGTTCGCGGTTCCCAAACTGCTCGAGCGGCATGGGCTCACGATCGACGACATCGACCTGTGGGAATTGAACGAAGCGTTCGCCAGCCAGCTGCTCTATTGCCGCGACAAGCTCGGTATCCCGAACGAACGGCTCAATGTGTCGGGCGGCTCGATCTCGATCGGCCATCCCTTCGGCATGACTGGCGCGCGTTGTGTCGGGCACCTGCTGCACGAAGGGTGTCGGCGCGGGGCGAAATACGGTGTCGTCACGATGTGCATCGGCGGCGGTATGGGCGCCGCGGGCCTGTTTGAAATTTTCAGCTGAAGCAAAGGACAAGCGCCATGGCCGACCCCAAGCCGACGCTCAAACCGGCCGAGATGCCGATGTGGATGAAAGTGGTGGTGTTCTACGGCCGCTTCGCGCCGTCATTCACCGCCTTGGGTTACGTGGCGCGAGGGCTGCCACTGCGACCGTTGAACGCGTCGTTCAAGGGCCAGACCTGGCTGGTCACGGGCGCCACGGGCGGCATCGGCAGGGGGATCGCGCTCGGCGCCGCACGGCGCGGCGCGACCGTGCTGTCCGTCGGTCGCAACGAGACTGCGCTGAAGTCGCTGGCGCAGGAGGGCGGCGCGGGCATCGTGCCGATGCAGTTCGACCTGGAACTGGTTGCCGCCAACCTGGCACTCGCGGACGAGGTGATGCGGCGAGGTAGCAAGCTCGACGTCCTCGTCAACAACATCGGCAAGCTCGACCATGTGCACCGGCTCACCCCGGAAGGGTTCGAAGGCACGTACGCGCTGAACCTGCTCGGTCACTTCGCGTTGACCGAGAAACTTGTGGATGCCGGCGCACTCGACGACGGGGTCGTCGTCAACATGGCCTCCGGTGGGCTCTACAACACCGCGCTGAGCCTGCGGCGACTGGAGCAGAAGCCGGAACGTTACAGCGGGGTGATGGCGTATGCCGCACACAAGCGCGCGCAGCTTGCCCTGGCCGACCGCTGGACGCAGCCCGAACGCAGGCTCGTGTCGTACACCATGCACCCGGGCTGGGTCGCCACGCAGGGCGTGAGCACGGCGCTGCCCGACCTCGAACGTCACCTCGGGCGGGTCCTGCGCACGCCGGCGCAGGGCGGTGACACGGCGCTGTGGCTGGCTGCGAAGCGCCCCTCACCGGTGCCAGGCGCGCTGTGGTTCGATCGCGCACCGCGCGCGGCGCACGCCTACGCTTTTTCGCGCAAGCCCGAGGTCGAGCCGGAGGCGATCTATGCGAAGCTGATCGCCGACGTCGCCAGGGCGCGTTCAGCCTCGGCCTGACCCTGACCCGGGCGAGGCGGGGCGGTGATGACTCAGGCGGAGTGGCTGGCTTTCGACGCCTCGAGCGCTGACGCGGCCTGCGCGGAATCGAAGTATTCCCGCCAGGCCTGGATCAAGCCATCGCGCAGTTCGATCACGCCGACGACCGGCAGTGAATGCAGCCCCTGGGGCGTGGTGACGTGGTCGACGCGCTCGAGGATCAGCACGTCGCCGCTCATCGCGATGTTGCGGATCTCGAACTCGATCCTGACGATGTGCGCGAGGTGCTTGCCGAGCACCTTGCGCAGGCTGGCGCGACCGCGGATGGGAGTGCCCATCATGCTGTGCAGCACGCCGTCCTCGGCGAACGTCCCGGCGATGGTGGCAATGTCGTTGACCCGCCACGGCTGCAGCAGCGCGTCGATCTGTGGCCAGAATGGATGGGGCGGGTGCGATTCGCGGCGGGCAGTCATGTGTGGTTTCCTTGTGCGTATCCGAAGCTAGGGGAAGAGGGCGGCGCGTGTCAACGAGTCCGGGTGCCGAGTTCTTCGATCCACGCACACTCGCGGACCCTTACGGCTATTACGAGTCGCGGCGCGCCGCAGGGCCGGTGCTCGATGTCTCGACTGCGGAAAAGGAGACCTACCTCGTCGTCGGCGCGGCGGCGATCAAGGAGATCCTCGGCCGGCCGGACATCTTCTCCAGCCGACCGGTCGGGGCCCAGGGCGTCAACCTGTATCCGCGGGCGGAAGCGTTGCTCAAGGAGAAGGGGTTCGGCCGCACGCCGCACCTGATCGTCATGGACGCGCCGCGTCACACCGCCTTTCGCGGGGTGCTCGGGAAGATGCTGCGCGACAAACGGTTCCACAGGATGCGACCGCAGATTCGCGCGGTGGCCGCGAGCCTGATCGACGACTTCGCGCCGGCGGGTCGCTGTGAATTCACGCGCGACTATGCCTGGAAGCTGTCCGTGCTGGTGATCGCGGACCTGCTCGGCGTGGATCGCGAGCGGATCGGCGAGTTCAAGCGCTGGTCCGATGCCTGGGTGCGGCCGCTGCTGCAGCGGCTCACCGAGGACGAGATGTTCGACTGCGTGACGCAGATCGCCGAGCTGCAGCACTTCCTGGTCGGAGAACTCGCCGCCCGGCGGGAGTCGCCACGGGACGACCTGCTGACGGATATCGCGCATGCGACTTTCGATCTGGGCCAGGGCGAGGTGCCGTTGCGACAGCACGAACAGCTCGGCCTCTGCGAGCTGCTGATCGTTGCGGGCAACGACACGACCGCGAATGCGCTCTCGCTCGGCATGCTGCGGCTCGTCGAGCGGCCGGATATCGTGGACCGCGTCCGCGGCGATGCGCGGCTCATCGAACGTTTCGCGGAGGAATCGCTGCGCTACGAGGGGGCCGTGCAGAACAACTTCCGCACGCTGACGCAGGACACCGTGCTCCATGGGGTGCGGATGCGGCAAGGCGCGCTGGTCCTGCTGTCATGGGCGGCCGCCAATCGCGATCCGGAGGTTTATCCGAACGCGCAGGCCTTCGACATCGACCGCGCGTCGTTCCGCACCCATCTGGGATTTGGCGGCGGCATCCACACCTGTGCCGGAGCGACGCTCGCCCGGCAGGAACTCGTCGAGTCCTACGACCTGCTGCTGAGCCGGCTGCGCAACCTGCGCTTCGACGCAGGGTTCGCCGCGGCAGACCTGGTCCGGATGGGCGGGCTCGTGAGTCACGGCCTGGCGCGATTGCCGATCCGGTTCGAGGCCGCATCCGAGTCTAATTGTGCAATTGACCCGCCTGTGCGGAACCAATAACCTCCCACGGGCAGTTTCCCCGCAAAGGCCGAGATTCCGATGCAACTCGAGTTCACACCCGAGGAACGGGCGTTCCGCGCAGAAGTGCGGACATTCATCGCCGACCACTATCCCGCGGACGTACGCGCGAAGCAGGACCGCGGGCTCGAGCTGGGCAAGGAAGACATCCTCAGCTGGCACCGGATCGTCGCGAAAAAGGGCTGGTCGGTGCCAGCCTGGCCGGTCGAATACGGCGGCACGGGCTGGAGCGCCACGCAGCGACACATCTGGGCTGAAGAGCTGCAGCGTGCCGACACGGTCCCGATCATCGCGTTCTCGACCAACCTCGTCGGTCCCGTCATCTACACTTTCGGCACGCCCGAGCAGAAAGCGCGGTTCCTGCCGCGCATCGTGGCGGGCGACGACTGGTGGTGCCAGGGCTATTCCGAGCCCGGCGCCGGTTCCGACCTCGCTTCGTTGCAGACGCGCGCGGCGCGCGAAGGCGATCACTACATCGTGAACGGCCAGAAGACCTGGACCACGCTGGCGCAGCATGCCGACTGGGGTTTCTTCCTGGTGCGCACGGATCCGTCGGCGCGCAAGCAGGCCGGCATCAGCTTCCTGCTCATCGACATGAAGAGCCCTGGGGTGACCGTGCGACCGATCATCACGCTCGACGGCGCCCACGAGGTCAACGAGGTCTGGCTCGAAAACGTGAAGGTGCCGGTCGCGAACCGCGTGCACGAGGAGAACAAGGGCTGGACCTGCGCCAAGATGCTGCTGGCGCACGAGCGCAGCGGCATCGCGCTGGTGGCGCACTCGAAGGTCGCCCTGGGCAGGCTGCGCAAGCTCGCGGCGGCGACCGGTCAACCGGGGTGCCGGCTGGCCGACGACCCGATCTTCCGGCGCAAGCTCACGGAGATCGATGTCGAGCTGACCGCGCTGGAATACACCGAGCTGCGATTCCTCGCCGCCGAGAGTGCGGGCAAGGCGCCCGGTGTCGAGGTCTCGATGCTCAAGATCCGCGGCACGGAGATCCACCAGCGGATCAATGAGCTCACCCTCGAGGCGCTCGGGTCGCACGCCTCGCTGCGCGTCAGCCGCGCGACGGCTCATGCGTCGGGTCCCGACGCCGTCGCCGCGCCGGGCGCTGTCGGCATCGCCGACACGTACTTCAACATGCGCAAGCTGTCGATCTTCGGCGGCTCGAACGAGATCCAGCGCAACATCCTGGCGAAGGCCGTCCTCGGCCTCTGATCGCTGCGCAACGACGCGTAACCACGGCTCCTGCACATGGACTTCAATTTCACGGCCGAACAGGAAATGCTCCGCGACAGCGTGGCGCGCTATTTCGGTGATCACTACGCATTTCCGCAACGCCAGGCCGTGATCCGGTCCGCGGGGGGCTGGCGGCCCGGGTTCTGGCGCGGGCTCGCCGACGACGTGGGCATCCTCGGCGCACCATTCGACGAAGCCATGGGTGGACTCGGCGGGGGCGCGGTCGAATCCATGATCGTCATGGAAGAGATCGGCAAGGCTCTGGTCATCGAACCCTACCTCGACACCGTGGTGATCGGCGGCGGCCTGCTGCGACGCTGCGGTACCCGCCGCGCCAGCGAACTGATCGGCGGCATCATCGCCGGCGAGGTCCGGCTGGCCTTCGCGCATCTCGAGCCATCGAGCCGGTTCGATCTCGCGAATGTGTCTACGTCCGCTGTCCAGGACGGCGGCACGTGGCGTATCAGTGGCCTGAAGGACGCAGTGCGCAGCGCACCGTTCGCGACGCATCTGCTCGTGAATGCGCGCGTCAGCGGCAAGAGCGGCGATCGTGCCGGGCTGTCGACGTTCCTCGTCGCAGCGGGCGCGTCGGGCTTGTCGTCGCGCGAATACCCGACGGTCGATGGCTCGCGCGCCGCGGACCTGAAGTTCGAGGGCGCACCCGCCGAATTGCTCGGCCCGGCAGCGCAGGGCCTCGATGCGCTCGAGGCGGCCGTGGACGAGGGCGTGGTGGCGCTCTGCGCTGAAGCCGTCGGCGTCATGCGCCGGCTGCTTGCGGATACGGTCGAGTACACGAAGCAGCGTCGGCAGTTCGACGCGCCGATCGCCGCGAACCAGGCCTTGCAGCACCGCATGGTCGACATGTACATGGCGCTCGAGCAGTCCATCTCGATGACCTACATGGCCACGCTCAAGCTCGACCGCCCAGCGTTGGAGCGCAAGCGGGCCGTGTCACTGGCCAAAGTGCAAGTCGGCAAGGCTGCGAAGTTCGTCGGCCAGTCGGCCATCCAGTTGCACGGCGGCATGGGCATGACCAACGAACTCGCCATCAGTCACTACTTCAAGCGGGCAACGATGATCGAGTCCGAGCTCGGGTCCGTCGATCATCACGCCGCGCGCATCGAGCAGTGTGACGCTGCGGCCTGAGGCCCCGGCCGTCGAGCGCCGGCCGGTTGCGCCGGCGTGGTTCGGCGCTGCGCTCGCGCAGGCGCCGGAGCGAACCCATCTCGAGGTCGAGGGCGCCGAGATCGAGGTGCTTACCTGGGGTGAACGAGGCCAGCCCGGGCTCCTGCTGCTGCACGGAATGACCGCGCATGCGGACTGGTGGACCTTCCTGGCACCGCTGCTCGCGCAGGGCCGGCGAGTCGCTGCCTTCTCGCTGTCGGGCATGGGTCGTTCGGATTGGCGGGACGCCTACTCGCTCGAGCAGTACGCCCGTGAAGCGATCGCCGTCGCGAATGCGGCCGGCCTGTTCGACTCAGCCGTCGCGCCGATCCTTATTGGGCATTCGTTCGGCAGCTTCGCGACCCGCATCGTTGCCCGCACCCTCGGCGCGAGGCTCGCGGGCATCGTGCTGGTCGACGGCGCGCTCGCGGCAGGCGACAACGACCGGGAATACCACGATGTTCCTGTCCGTGGTCACCGACACCGGGTCTATCCGACGCTCGAACAGGCAGTCGCCCGTTTTCGCTTCGAACCCGCGCAGTCCTGCGACCACCCGTACATCCTGGATTTCCTCGCGCGGACGTCGCTCGGCCTCACGCCGTCTCCTCACGGTGGAGACGGCTGGTCGTGGCGGTTCGACCCCGACCTGCGCGCCAAGATCCGGATCACGCCCAGTGCGGAGTTGCTGGCACCCGTGACGTGCCGCATGGCGCTCCTGTTCGGCGACCGCTCGAAATTGATGACGAGCGCGCGGCTCGAGCTGATCCGGCGCCACACGCCGCCCGAGGCGCCCTGGATCGTCATTCCCGACGCCGGTCACCACGTCATGGTCGACCAGCCGCTCGCGCTCATCGCAGCGCTGCGATCGCTGCTCGAGGCCTGGCAACCGGCCGCGACCCTTGCACAATCCTTCACCCTGCCCACGCCGAGCGTACCTGCATGAACACACCGGACAGCCTCAAAGCCCGCGTCGGTCAGGAGATCGGCGTGTCGGACTGGTGCCTGATCGACCAGGACATGATCGACCGCTTCGCCGACCTCACCGACGATCACCAGTGGATCCATGTCGACCGCGAGGCAGCGGCGCAGGCGCCGTTCGGCGGCACCATCGCGCACGGGTTCCTCGTGCTGTCGATGCTCGCGAAGCTGTCGGCCTCGGCCGACCTGCAATTGCAGGGCGCGAAGATGGGCATGAACTACGGGTTCGACAAGGTGCGGATGACGAACCCCGTGCGGTCGGGCAGTCGCATCCGCGGCCGTTTCGTGCTCAAGGACATCGTCGAGCGGGCGCCCGGTCAGTGGCTCACGACGACAGCCGTGGCGGTGGAAGTGGAAGGCCAGTCCAAGCCGGCGATCGTCGCCGAATGGCTGGGCCTGCAGTTCGTGGGCTAGGAGACGGGCATGAGCATTCGATTCGACGGACGCGTGGCGATCGTGACGGGCGCGGCGGCAGGACTCGGGCGTTCGCACGCGCGGGCACTCGCGGTACGCGGTGCGAAAGTAGTGGTCAATGATTTCGGCGGCGACGTGCACGGCACAGGCGGGTCGTCGGAACCCGCGGAAAGAGTCTCGGAAGAAATCCGCGAGGCTGGCGGCGAGGCCATCTCGCACGGGGCGAGCGTGACCAATGCCGAGCAGGTCGCACACATGGTCGAGAGCGCGCTGGCGAAATGGGGCCGCATCGACATCCTCATCAACAACGCGGGCATCCTGCGTGACGCCAGCTTTCCGAAGTCGAGCCTGCAGGACTTCCGTGCCGTCATCGACGTGCATCTGCTCGGTTCCGTGATCTGCAGCCAGGCCGTGTGGCCGCACATGAAGGCCGCGAACTTCGGTCGCATCCTGATGACGACGTCCACCTCGGGTATCTACGGCAATTTCGGTCAAGCCAATTACGGGGCGGCCAAGACCGGCCTGATCGGCTTGATGAACGTGCTGCAGATCGAAGGTGCCAAGAACGACATCCGCGTGAACGCGCTGTGCCCGTCGGCGGCGACGCGCATGACCGAGGGGCTCATGCCTGAACCGGTGCTGGCGTTGCTGACGCCCGAGTCGGTCACGCCGGCGGCGCTGTTTCTCGTCAGCGACGACGCGCCGCGCCGCACGATCCTGAGCGCTTGCGCAGGTGGCTATGCCCGTATCGTGATCCAGGAGACGGCTGGCGTCTTCCTGCCCGAAGCCGAACGCACCCCCGAAGCGATTGCGGCGCGCTTTGGCGAGATCTGCGATCTGTCCACCGCCATGCACTGCGAGGAACCCGGCGGTCCCGGCATGCGGTTCGTGAAACTGGCGGCGGCTGCCGCTGGCGTGAGTCTCAAGTGAGCGGGGGCCTGCATTGAAAGCGCTGCTCAGTCGGCAGGCTGGCGGGCCAGAGACGCTCACGCTGGAGGACGTCGCCGACCCCGCGCCGGGACCCGGCCAGGTCCTGATCGCGATGCGCGCGTGCGGCCTGAACTTTCCGGACGCGCTGCTGATCCGCGACCTGTATCAGCTGCGGCCACCGCGCCCGTTTTCGCCGGGTGGCGAGGTGGCGGGCATCGTGGTCGACGTCGGTCGCGAAGTAACCCACGTCCGCGCGGGCGACCGCGTGCTCGCCATGCCGGGTTTGGGCGGGCTCGCGACGCGCGTCGTCGCCGATGCCGCGATGTGCGTGAAGATTCCCGCTGCGATGTCGTTCGAACACGGGGCGGCGCTGCTCGTGACCTACGGCACCGTGCATTACGGCCTGAGCCGCCGCGCTCGCATCCGGGCCGGCGAATCGCTGCTCGTGCTCGGCGCGGGCGGTGGAATCGGCCTGGCTGCCGTGGAACTCGGCCGCGCGTGCGGTGCCAGAGTCATTGCGGCGGCCTCGACGCAGGCGAAGGTCGATGCAGCCCTGGCACGCGGGGCCTCGACGGGGTTTGTGTATCCGACGGGCGAGGCCGCCGGTGACGGCAGGCAACTCGCGCAGCTGTTCAAGTTGCATTGCGGGGCGCAGGGTGTCGACGTCGTCTGCGATCCGGTCGGTGGCGTGTATGCCGAAGCCGCGCTGCGCAGCATGGCCTGGGGCGGGCGCTACCTCGTGATCGGGTTCGCAGCGGGCGATATTCCGCGCATCCCGCTCAACCTGCCGCTGCTCAAGGGGTGCGACATCCAGGGCGTGCTGTATGGTGCGCATGCACAGCGTGATCCCGCTGCCGTCAAGGTGGAGATCGGCGAGTTGCTGGCGCTCTACGCCGAAGGCGCTATCCAGCCGCACATTTCCGCACGCTTTCCGCTGTCGCAGGGTGGCGCTGCCATCGCCGCGATCGCATCGCGCCAGGCGCTCGGCAAGCTCGTCGTCGTCAACGAAGAGTGATTTGCCAGTCACGATAACGATCGATTCTAATCGCGCCGCCGGGCTCGAAACGCAGGGGGAGCCGCATGGACCGTAACCAGCCCGCGATTGATTCGAGTCCTGCCGCCGAGGCGTGGCCCGCGCCCGCACGGGCCTGGGCCATGGTGATGCTGCTCGTCGCGGCCTATGCCACCGCCTTCGTCGACCGCCAGATTCTCACGCTGCTGGTCGAGCCGGTGAAGCGCGACCTGGCGATTACCGACACCCAGTTCAGCCTGCTGAGCGGCCTCGCGTTCACCTTCTTCTACACGATCATGGGCATCCCGTTCGCGTGGCTCGCGGACCGTGGTTCGCGCCGCAACCTGATTGCCGTGAGCATGACGTTCTGGAGCGTGATGACCGCGGCCTGCGGCCTGGCGAGCAGCTTCCTGACGCTCTTCCTCGCGCGCATCGGGGTCGGAGTGGGCGAGGCTGGCCTGTCGCCCGCGGCGTACTCGATGATCGCCGACAGCTTTCCGCCGGAGAAGCGCGCACGGCCGCTTGGCGTGTACGCCACCGGTGCGATTCTCGGCGTCGGCCTGGCACTGATCATCGGTGGAGCGGTCGTGCACTGGGCCAACTCGGCGCCGCCCGTCGTGCTGCCCGTGATCGGCGAATTGAAGACCTGGCAACTCGCGTTCCTGATCGTCAGCCTGCCGGGTCCTCTGCTCGCACTGCTGATGCTGCCGATGCGCGAGCCGGCGCGTCACGAAAAGGCTACGGCCATCGCTGGCAATCCAGCTTCGTTCCGCGTGTTCATGAAAGAGCGCGGCCGGGTGTTCTGGCTGCTGGCCATGGGCTTCTCGCTGATCGGCGTATCGATCGCGGCCTACCTGTCGTGGGCGCCCGCGTTCATGATGCGCGTGCACGGCTGGAGCATCGCGCGTGTCGGCGCAGTTTACGGAGGCATCCTGCTCGTGTTCAGCACGTCCGGCATTCTCATCGGTGGCTGGTGGGTGGATCGCTTCGCCGCACGGGGCTACAAGGACGCCGTGCTCAAGGTCGCGATCGCCGGTTCGGCGCTGGCGGCGCCGTTCGCCATCGGCGCACCGTTTGCACCCACCGGGGAACTCGCGATGGCCGTCATTGCCGTGATGTCGTTCGCGTTCGGCCTGGCACAGGGATTGCCTGCGGCCGCATTCCAGGCCGTGGCGCCCAATCGCGTGCGCGCGCGCGTCATTGCGCTCTACCTGCTGGTGGGCAATATCATCGCGTTCACCGTCGGCCCGACGGGCGTTGCCCTGATCAGTGATTACTGGCTGCGCGATCCCGCCAAGATCGGCGTCGCGATCGGTTTGCTCTCGGCTTTCGTGGTGCCGCTCGGCGTGTTGGCGCTGGTCGTGGTGCGCAAGCCCTTCCTCGCAGCGCAGGCGGCCGAAGCGGCTGCCTGATCGATGTCGTCACGTCGCGTGGACGTCTCATTGATGGTTTCGTGACGCTCGATGCGGGTCTCCCTGCGACGAGCGGAAAGGCAGACACGCTCGTCGCAGGGAGACCCGAATCAAGCGTCTGACAGCATCAGGTGCAGCTGACGCGTAAGGGCCTTCGATCCGAGAGTCCTTCCGACGAGCGTGTCTGCCTTTCCGCTCGTCGGAAGGACTCTCGGATCGAAGGCCCTGGAATCTACGGCACGTGCAATGCGCCGCCGACGCGCGCCTCGCGCAGCGCGCCGCGCCGCACTTTGCCGGAGTCGTCGCGGAGCCGCTCGGTGGTCGTCTCGAAACTGCGCGGCAATTTGTAGGAAACGAGTCGCTCCGACAGGAACTGTTGCAGCTCCTCGAAGTCGAGCGGGGCGGTGCCGTCGCGCACCTCCACGATGGCGTGCGCGCGTTGACCGAGATCCTGGTCCGGCAAGCCGACCACGACGCTCGCGAGGACGGCCGGGTGCGAGTCGATGGCGGCCTCGAGCTCGGCCGGGTAGATGTTCGCGCCGCCGGAGATGATCAGGTCGGTGCGCCGGTCCGCCAGGTAGAGGTATCCGTCGGCATCGATGCGCCCGAGATCGCCGAACGTTTCCCAGTCGCCTCGTGCGCGAGGCTCGGCGCCGAGGTAGTGGTACGTGGCGCCCTTGCCGCCGGCCGGCAGGAAATAGATCTCGCCGACGTCACCTGGCGCGACGTCGTTGCCGGCTTCGTCGAGGATCCGCACGCTGGCCCCGGGCATCAAGCGGCCCACGGAGCCCTTGTGCTCGAGCCACTCGCGACCGCCGATCATCGTCGCCGCGATCGCCTCGGTGCCCGAATAGACCTCCCAGATGGCGTCGGGCCCGAGCCAGTCGATCCACTTTTCCTTGAGCCATACCGGGCATGCGGCCGCGATGTGACAGACGATCTCGAGCGACGAGACGTCGAAGCTCGCGCGCTCCACGGGATCCAGCCGCCAGATGCGATGCATCATCGTCGGCACCTGGTACAGCCACTGGCCGCGATGCCGTTCGATCATGCGCAGGGTTCCGGCTGCATCGAAGCGCGGCGTTATCACGACGTGACAGCCCCAGCACAGCGCCGAATAGGCGAGCCCGAAGGGCGCCGAGTGATACATCGGTCCCGGGATGACGACCGTGTCGCCGGGCTGCATGCCGAGCGATGGCACGTCGGGATCGAGTACCGATCGCGCGTGATCGACGATGACTTTCGGCCGGCCAGTGCTGCCGCCGCTGGCGATCGCCTTGACGTACTGCGAGACGCGCTCAGGCAACGGATCCGCGGACAGGGACGGGTCGTACAGCGATTGCTCGGTGACGAGCGGCACGCCGGCGGCCCGTGCGGCCTCGCCGCCGACCACGAGTCGCGGCTGCAGCACGTCGAGCAGGGCCTGCAGTTCGAGCGGCGGCAGACGATGTGAAACCGGCGCGGGTGTGGCGCCGAGGGTCCAGCACGCGAAGGCCACTTCGAGGAACGCGGCGCCATTCGGCAGTGCGATGGCGACGAAATCGCCTTCCGCGACGCCGGCCGCCTGCATCGCACGGGCCCGTCGATGCACGCGCGCTGCGAGCTCCGCTCGCGTCAGCGTCAGGTCGCCGCAGCTGAGCGCGGGGTGATGAGGGTCACGAGCCGCCTGGACGCCGAGCAATTGTCCGATCGGCAGCGCGACCCTCGGTGCGGCGGGTGCAAAATGCCGGGGCATCGCCTGGCTGCAGTTCAGCCGACGCTGGTGGACAACATGCGCGCGAGATCGCCGCGCACGACTTTGCCAACGCTGTTGCGTGGGAGTTGCTCGACCAGTTGCAGGCGCTCTGGATGCTTGAACAGCGCGAGTCCCGCGGCGGCGAAATGTGCGCGCACCGAGTCGAGCGTCGGCTGCCTGCCCGGCTTCGGCACGACCACGGCACAGATGCGCTCACCCATGATCTCGTCGCGGTAGGCGGTGACGGCGCCCTCGAGCACGTCGGGCATCTGCGACAATACGTTGTCGAGTTCCTCGGGCGCGATCTTCACGCCGCCGCGGACGATGATCTGCTTGAGCCGGCCAATGAACCGGTAGAACCGGGGCGGATCGTCATCGCCCGTGATCTCGAACAGGTCGCCGGTGCGGAACCAGCCGTCCGCGGTGAACGCCTGGGCGTTGATCTGCGGGGCGCGGAAATAGCCGTCGAACACCGTCGGTCCCGTTATCTGCAGCTCGCCGGGCTTGCCCGCTGCGAGGATCTCCGTGCCTGTCTCTGGTTCGACGATGCGCGTGCGGATCTGGGCGTGCGGCGGCGATTCCCAGCGGATTTCGTCGCGCCCGTAGCGCGGGAACAGGCGCGCCCGGTGCTCGGGGTTCGCCGCATTCGCGGCATTGCTCATCAGCGACATGCCTTCGTTCGAACCAAAGGCATTCACGATCTCGATGCCGAAGCGTTCCTGGTAGCCACGGATCATCTCCGGGTCGAGCGGCGCCGAGCCCGAACCGATGCAGCGCAGGCACGAGAGATCGACGCTCGCGAGCAGTTTCTCGTCCTTGAGCAGCATGTTGAGGACTGCCGGCGGGGCAATCGCGTATTCGGGGCGTTCTTCGGCGATCTGTCGCAGGTAGACGCCGAGGTCCAGCGGATGGTGCAGCACGAGCGTGCCCGCGCTGTGCAGCCAGCTCATGAAGCAGCCGCCGATCGCCGCCATGTTGATCAGCGGGAACGGATTCAGCAGCCGTTCGCCGCGGCGGATGCCGGCACCGCGCAGGTGGCCGTAGCTGATCGCGATCCAGTGGTTGTGGGTGCGCGGCACACCCTTGGGCATGCCCTCCGTTCCCGACGTCCAGCAGATCGTCGCGACGTCGTCCGCGGAGACCTGCAATGCGTCGACGTGCGCAGCGAGGGCTGCGCGCGACTCGGTCGTGAGTGGCGCCGGCACGAAGGGGAGGCTGCCCGCTGGCGCGTCCGGACCAAGGCACAAGACCGGGAGCTGGCGACCCCTGCCCAGCTCAACCGCGCTTTCCGCATAGTCGGCCCCCTTCAGCGCGCGCACCGTCAGTATGGCGCGTGCGCCCGTGAGATCGACGATCTGGTCGAGTTCGTGGCGCCGGAACTGCATCGGCACCGGACTGACGATGATGCCGAGCCGCAGGGCGGCGAAGTACAGCGCAGGGTATTCCGCGATGTTCGGCAATTGCGTGACCAGGATGTCGTCACGACCCAGGCCGAGTTCCAGCAGGCGCAAGGCGTAGCCGTCGGCGAGGTCCGCGACGTCCTGGAACGTGAGGCGCAACGGCGAGCCGCCGACGAGCACGTCGCGGTTCGGGGGATCGAGCACCGCGAGTTGCGAGGGTGCGGAGCGTACGGCGGCGTCGAACAGGTCGGTGATGCGGGTGTCCGACCACCAGCCGAGCTGCCGATATTCCCGAACGAGTTCTTCGCGAGTCGTGCGCAAGTGCGATGCCCCCGGGTGCGTGTGCGATCGAGTATAGGTAAGGGTCCGGCGAGCGGCAATCGACGTAGCGCTGGCGCGCCAGCATGTCGTACTCTATGGTCCTTTAACGAAAGTGACTACCGGAGAATGCCATGGACCGTCGTCTTTTCATGCAGGCCAGCGCCGCCGTTCCCATGCTGGCGGCAGGCGCCGCCGGCGCCGCGACTGCGACGCTCGACTATTTCGCAATCACGCAGAAGATGATCACTGCCTGGCGTGGGAAGGACCTCGAGGGGATGCTGGTCCACATCGACGACGACATCGTGTGGCACTCGCACGTGGGCAGCCCGCCCATCGTCGGCAAGGCGGCGATGCGCGAGTTCGCCGCCAAGCTCACGGCCCAGATGAACGACATCAAGTGGCGCATTTTCGAAACCGCCACCAACGGCAACCGGGTGTTCCTGGAGGGAGTCGACGACTTCGTGACCAACGAGGGACGCCGCGTGGTGCAGCCCTACGCCGGCGTCCTGGTTTTCAAGGACGCGCGCATCGTCGAATGGCGCGATTATTTCGACCGCGCGCTCTTCGACCGGCTCAAGGCCGGCGAGCCAATGCCCGACTACCTGCAGGCGCTCGCCGACCGCCCGGCGCTGTTCTAGGGGTCGCCGTCCCGGACGGCCCTGCAGCCGACCGGGCCGCGCCCGTCACGCGCGCGGCGGCCAGGGAATGAATGCGCTGGTCGCCCGTTCGTAGTCGGCAAAGGCTTCAGGGCGCTTCTTGCGCATGCGACGCTCGACGAGCCCGATGCCGAGCGGACCGAGCAGGATGTAGGCCAGCGTCAGCGGGCTGATGATCGCGAGCCAGCCCCACGGCGTCTCGAGCGCGATAAGAAAAAAGCCGCACCAGACGAGGAACTCGCCGAAGTAGTTCGGATGGCGCGAATAGCGCCACAGACCCCCGCGCATGATCTGGTTGTGGTGGGCGGGATCGCGCAGGAAGCGGCGCAGCTGAATGTCCGCCACCGTTTCGAGCGTGAGTCCGACGAAGAACAGCACGGTACCGGCGAGGGCGAGCGCGCCGAGCGCAGGTTCGGGCGTGCGCTGAGCCAGGAACAGCGGGAACGCGATCGCGACGCCACTGGCCGCACCCAGCGACAGGAACACATGCGTGAGGCTGTACCAGGCGTAGTTCTGGCCGAGGGAGGCCGCATGGGTGCGCAGCCGGGCGTAACGCGGATCTTCCTTGCCCCAGTTGCGCGCTCCGATGTGCAACGCGAGACGTGCGGCCCAGATCAACGTGAGCCCCATGACCAGGTTCTGCCGCGCCGGGTTGCCATCGCAAACGAGGTAGAATACGCCGGCGACGATGGCCATGCCGACCGGGTACAGCGGGTCGCCGATGCTCGAGTCGTTGATCGCGAGGCTGATCAGCCACAGCGTGATCCAGAAGCCGAAGATCGTCGCAGCGCAGATCAGCGCCAGGTAAAGGATGTCGGACGGCATCGCGAGGCCTCCTCAGCGGCCGGTGCGGATGACGGGCACGTTCAGCATGCGGGCCATGCGCTTCTCCAGGCCCTTGGGATCGAGCGCGAGCGCGGCTCGCACCTCGACGGCCATGCGATCGGTGTCGAGCTCGTCGATGCCACGGGTCACGGCGCGCAGGCCGGCGCGTGCGATGTCCTCGGGCTTCTCCTTGCCGCCTTCGACGTGTGCGGCCATGCGTGTGTCGACCGAGCCGACGATCAGTGCCGTCACCTGCGTGCCCTGGCCAGCAAGCTCGGCACGCACGCAGCCGCTCAAGCTGCGAGTTGCGGCCTTCGAAGGCCCATAGCCGCCCATGTTCGGAATCGGGCAGAGCGCGGCCGCCGAAAGCACGTTGATGATGGCACCGCCGCCGTTGCGTGCAAGGACGGGCGCGAATGCCCGACACATCGCGAGCGTGCCGAAATAGTTCACTTCCATTTCCTGCCGCGCTACCGACATGTCGGCTGCACCGAGCAGCGTCTGGTTGCTGAACAGGCCGGCGTTGTTGACGACGAGGTTCACGTCGCCGCATTCCCGGGCGGCCTTCGCGACCTCGTCGTAATCGGTGACGTCGAGTTCAAGCGCGACGCAGCGCCCCGGATACTGCTCGACGAGATGAGCGGCTGCCGCGGGATCCCGGCTGCCTGCATACACTTTCTGCGCGCCTGACTCGAGCAGCACGCGGACGAAAGCTTCGCCGATGCCGCGATTGCCGCCGGTGACGAGACCGACACAGCCTTTGATTTCCATCGTCAGCGCTCCGGGTTCGAAGGTGGGTTGTTGCCCTGGGTGCCTGAGCCGGCCGGCAGAATGACCTCCGGACACGGCGATCTTTCGTACAGCCGCTCCACTTCACTCGCGCGGCGGGTGAGCGCGACGCGCTGGTTGATCGTTCCTTTGTCTGACACTTCGTGCTGGTCGACGCTCGGTGGCTCCGTGAGCAGCTTGAGCCGCTCGACTCGCTCGCTGAGGCCGCGCCCCGCATTGAACGCCTGCAGTCGCACGCGCAGCTCGGCCTCGAGTTCCGGCGTCGGCGGCACCTTGGGCCAGGCAAGCATCGCCACGAAGGACAGGTTCTCGCCGCACACCACGACATCGGCGATCAGCGGCGCGAACGCTTCGAGGAACTCGGCGCGCAGCTTGCCGGCCGCGACCCACGAACCCGTGCCGAGCTTGAAGTCCTCGGCGAGGCGGCCCGCGAACCGCAGCCCCTTTTGTATGTCCGTGGGATCGTGAAGCTGCGCGGTGTCGCCAGTGCGATAGAACCCTTCCTCATCGAAGATGCCGCGATTCACTTCCGGGCTGGACAGGTAACCCGGCGTGACGATCTGGCCGCGAACGCGTACTTCGTAGCGCGGCCCGTTCGGCACGAGCTTGAGCGTCATGCCGGGCATCGGCAGTCCGATGCCCACTGCTTCGGTCGGGAAGTAGATCGACATGCAACCCGACGTGGTCTCGGTCGCGCCATAACCCGTCGTGAAGAAGATCCGCTCGCCGATGGTCTCCACGGCGAGCCGCTGGAAGCGCTCGTACAGGGCCTGCGGCAAGCCGGCGCCGCCATACAGGGCGAGACGAAGATTCCGGAAGAATTGCGTGCGCAGCTCCGCGTCCTGCTCGAGCGCATCGGCCAGCATCGCGTAGCCGAAGGGCACGTTGATGTGGAAGCTCGGCGGAATTTCCTTGATGTTGCGCAGCGACTCCTCGAACAACCCCGGCATGGGCCGTCCCGCGTCGATGTAGAACCGGCCGCCGCTGCACAGCGTGGCGAACTGGTTGCACGCGCCCGATACGTGGCTCCAGGGCAGCCAGTCGAGCATCGATTCGGTCCAGCCGGCCGTCTGCGCGAGCACCTGTCGTGCCTGGGCGATGTTCGCCGCGACCATGCGCTGCGTCTGCACCACGGCCTTCGGCATGCTGGTGGACCCGGAAGTCAGCATGTAGAGGGAGTGCGCGTCGGGATCGAGGCCGACGATTGCCTGCTCTACGGCCGGCGTCACGGTCGTGGCCAACACGTCGGCGCAGGCGATGGCGGGGCGCGAGAGGGCGGACGGATCCGCAGTCACCACGATTGCATCGCCGAAATCGACCGTCTCGAGCGCACGCTTGAAGAGGCCGGTCTGCTCGGCGAACACGACGGCAGGCTTGACCAGGTTCACCACGTGCCGCAACCGGCCGAAATCGCCGGGCATCAGCGAATAGTTGGCACTGACCGGACAGACGGGCACGCCCGAGGCCATGCCGCCGAATTTCACGACCGCGTGTGCGATCGAATTGCCCGAGAGGATCAGCAGCGAGCGGCCGGCTGGCAGGCGCTGATCGATCAGCCACTGCGTGACCGCATCCGCCGCGTGCTTGAACTGACTGAACGAATACTCGATCCACGGGCCACCCTTGCCAGCGCGCTCGGCAATGCAGGGACGGTCGGGATCGCGCGCTGCCCACTCCGACAGCTGTGCCGGCAGGTTCGGAACGAAAGGCGCGAGCTCGGTCACGGGTTCGACGACGAGCGTGCCGTCGTCGCGCCGCTCGACGCGCATGTCGGACGGCGGAAAGTACGTGGCGCGAAAGGGTGCCTTGGCCGGGTTCATGGATGCTCAGGACCGATCGTAGGACAGGTCGCTTGCGTCCTTGCGGCCCAGGTGCATGCCCGGCTTCGCCGGATCGAACAGGCCGGTGCACCACCCTTCGCTCGAAGGTGTGTCGCGATTCCAGTCGAACACCGTGCGGCGGTGCGCAATCTTCCACTGGCCATGGCGCCGCTCGAATCGGTCGACCAGCCGACCGCCAGTGAAGGTGTCCGTGGACTGCCCATTCGCGGCAAACCGGGCGAACGTCCACAGGTAGGTTTCGACCCGTGCCACGTCGCCGTCGAATTCAACGTGGCTCGTGCCGAGCAGATGCTGCATCGGGCCCATGAGGCGGATGCGCGGCACCGCGCCGTCCACGTAGGCGAACG
>Ga0224510_10000479_pt1 | contig 30574 bp, 31 predicted proteins | sample SF_May12_sed_USG_FD_170161 | JGI IMG/M metagenome (GOLD analysis project Ga0224510, IMG submission 170161) | Sediment microbial communities from San Francisco Bay, California, United States - SF_May12_sed_USGS_4_1 | ecosystem: Environmental > Aquatic > Marine > Sediment | place: USA: California... | reverse complement strand
GGTGGATTTGCGATATTGCTCGAATGGGATTTCTGCAAAGGTCTGTTGGTGCATGGATGCGTCTCCCGTTCAGTGCTGCATTCCTCATAGCACATCACCAACGGGGAATAAATCAGACCTTCCCTAGCGGGGAATTTTTCGCCTCCCTGAAGAATAGCGGTGAGAGCAGGCTCGTGCGACGCAGGAGCCATGTTCCTTTGGTTCACCACCACCTGGTGGCTTTCGTGATACCATTTATCACACTGTCCGAATTTGCGGAGCCCTCTCCAGTCCTCGAGTACCAGTGACGCAATGTGTTTAGAGGCTGCCAATGGATATCGTAATTGATCACGCTCGTTCTCGAAAAAATGAAGTGGTTGTGCTTGTCTCGCTTTTCATCTTTGAATTGTCTCTTGTGGCCACAGGACTCGGGGGGTACCTGAAAGGCGAGAGCTCTGTTGAGGAGTTTCTCTCCCACCTTTCAGGCATGGGATTTGGTGTAGCCCTCTGCGCGTTAGTTATCAGTGGCGCGATCATTATGCGTAGCTACATGGCTGCCCGGCGATCATCCTTCCACAGCTTCCGCCTGATGGTGGCGATGAACCTGATCAGCGTCCTGCTGATCCTGGTCACCGGTGAGATCGCGGTGAGGCTCAGTGTTCGTATGTATTTCGGGTATGAAGCCATTGGCACCATGGTGTTGAAGGCAAAGGATTGGGAGGCGATCAGACGCTACTATCTCAAGTATGCCGAGCAGACAGAGAGTCCATCGTCTTTTTACATGTATGACCCCGATTTGGGATGGACGTTACGGCCCAACAGTTCGAGTAGCAACGGCATGTATTGGTCCAGCGCAGGGGGACTGCGTGCTCCGGGTGAGGGCGTTTCGTTTGCCAGGAATACTGGGCAGATGGATATTGCTCTGGTGGGCAATTCCTACACCTTTGGTGAGGAAGTGCGCTACGACGAATCCTATGGGTTTTACTTGGGGCGGTTGTTAGGTTCGCAGTTCCGAGTCCTGAACTTCGGTGTGCCGGGATATGGCATAGGCCAAATGTTCCTGCGATATGAAAAGGATGTCCGCCCACGGAAGCCGAAGGTCGTCCTTCTTAGTTTTATCACCCATAATGTGAGACGAACCCTCTGGGTCTATACGTTCCTCGGTGATGTCAGATGGAACTCCCCGTTCGCAAAACCTCGGTTCACCTTGAGAGACGGAGAGCTGGTGAAGGTGACGGAATTTCTTCCGAACCCCAAGAGTATTTTTGCGCAAACTTCGATTTCCGAACTGCCCCTCATCGAATTACAACCACAATACCAGGCGAGCGACTGGGAGGACCGGTTCTGGAATAAATCCTACCTCGTTCGACTGTTTGTGAGCTGGGCCACCCGTTTGCACGAGACGAGCGCTCTACTCTCAGAAGGGGAAATTGAGCTCAATGCAAAGCTCATAAGAGCGTTTGTTCAGTCAGTGAAGAAAGAAGGTTCGATCCCACTCGTCGTGTTCCTCCCAGTCGGAAACGAGCTGACGAATCCGAGCTCGACGAACTCCTTAGGGAAACAGGTGCTGGAACGGGCCGGGATCGACTACATCGATCCGACCCCCTGTCTCCTGAAAGTGAACCCTGCCAATCTGTACCGTCCCGATGTCCACTACACCGCAGAGGGTAATGCAGCGGTTGCAAAGTGTGCCTACAAAGCTGTGAAAGATATCCTAGCTCAATCTCCTTCCGGTTCCAGAAAATTGCGCCCTGCGAACGATGGCTCCAGCTAGTATCACCACTGACTCTCGTTTCGGAGCAACCAACTCTGAGCGTTGTCCTCGGTCACAGTAGACATTGCCATCGAGGAGGTGGGTAGGAAACTGTGGGCGCTCATGCAGAAACGGAAGAAATCCTGGTTGTGACCGAGTTCTCGGGGGGACGCTGAGATCTCTGATGGGCGAGTTTATCTGTTTCACGGCGCGCAATGCGTTGAGCCGATCTGAACCCACGCATCTTAGAGGTCCTATGGCTGCGAGGAAAACTGCTTGGCTTCGCCATGCTCGATGATGCTTCTGCCAAATGGGGGGTAGGTAGTCACGCTGTACCTGTGTATATTACACGCCTGCATTGAGACCTCCCTCCGGTAGATAGGTCTGGCCTGTGCTTAGTAGCGGCACGCCGAAGGTGGGCGGGATCACGTGCGGAGAGGGCGGAGTTGATGATGAGGTTGAAGGGATCAGCAAAGCGTGAATGAGGAGGCCGTGAGTCATATTCTCGGAATTTCAGCCTTCTATCATGATAGCGCAGCGTGCCTCGTTCGGGATGGAGAGATCATTGCGGCCGCGCAGGAAGAGCGGTTCACCCGAAAAAAGCACGATCCTGGCTTTCCTTCTCATGCCGTAGCCTACTGCTTGAAAGAAGGAGGGATCACCCTGAGTGATGTCCGCTATATCGTCTTCTATGATAAACCGCTCGTGAAATTTGAGCGGTTACTCGAAACCTATCTGGCCTTTGCCCCGAAGGGCCTGCAGTCGTTTGTGGCGGCCATGCCGGTGTGGCTGAAAGAAAAATTGTTTCTCCGGAATCTGCTGGCCAAGGAATTCATCGCCCTGGCTCCAGAGATGAAGAAGTCCGAACTCCCACCGTTGCTGTTTGGCGAGCACCATGAGTCGCATGCGGCCTCCGCGTTTTATCCGTCGCCCTATGACAAGGCGGTCGTTCTCTGCATGGATGGAGTCGGGGAGTGGGCCACAACGTCGGCGTGGCTCGGTGAAGGCAACTCTCTCACACCGCTGTGGGAAATCCCGTTCCCCCATTCCCTGGGGCTCCTCTATTCAGCCTTCACGTACTACACCGGGTTCAAGGTCAATTCAGGCGAGTATAAGGTGATGGGCTTGGCCCCGTATGGCGAACCCAAATATGTCAAAGCGATCTATGATCACGTGCTTGACCTCAAGCCTGATGGGACATTCCGGTTGAATATGGACTATTTCAACTACTGCACCGGATTGACCATGACAGGGGGTAAGTTCGATGAGGTGTTCGGCGGGCCCCCACGGAAGCCTGAAAGTAAGTTGACGCAACGGGAGATGGACCTGGCCCGTTCGATCCAAGAAGTCACCGAAGAAGTGATGCTCCGTGTGACCAGAACCCTGCACCGTGAGACCGGGGTCGACTATCTCTGCATGGCCGGCGGAGTGGCGCTCAATTGCGTAGGGAATGGGCGGATTCTACGGGAAGGCCCCTTCAAGGGGATCTGGATTCAGCCGGCGGCTGGAGACGCGGGTGGAGCGGTGGGTGCTGCGCTGACTGCCTGGCACCAGTACGATGGTCAGCCAAGGCTCACGACGGGCGTTGACCGGATGAAGGGGAGCTATCTGGGGCCAAAACATACCAATGCTGAAATTGAACAATTCCTCAAACAGGCTGATGCCCCCTATGAATTGCTCGATGACGAACAGCTCTTCGATCGCGTGGCCAAGGATCTGGCCGAAGGAAAAGTGGTCGGATGGTTGCAGGGCCGGATGGAGTTCGGGCCCCGTGCGCTCGGCGGTCGAAGCATCCTTGGTGATGCCCGAAATACCAAGATGCAGTCGGTGATGAACCTCAAGATCAAATATCGTGAATCATTCCGACCCTTTGCGCCATCGATCCTGCGGGAACGTGTATCGGATTTCTTTGAGATGAACACGGATAGCCCCTACATGCTGCTGGTCGCGCCGGTGCAGGAGAAGCAACGGTTACCGCTGCCTGCCAAACAGACTGGTCTCTGGGGGATCGATCTGTTGAACGTTCCACGGTCAGAAATTCCCGCCGTCACCCATCTGGACTACTCTGCCAGGATTCAAACGGTCCACGAGGAGACCAATCCTCGGTACTATCGGCTGCTCAAGTCGTTCGAAGCACAAACCGGCTATCCTGTGTTGGTGAATACCTCCTTCAACGTTCGTGGAGAGCCGATTGTGTCCACACCAGAGGATGCGTACCGGTGCTTCATGCGGACAGAAATGGATGTGCTCGTGCTGGAGAACTGTGTCCTGTACAAAACGCGGCAAAAGCCGCTGGAGAACGACACGAACTGGCAAAAAGAATTCGAGCTCGATTAAGAGGGTATGGAATGAATCAACAACAGAACTCACAACCTATGCCGAAGGAGTTACGCCAGTTCGGCCTTCTAGTTGGTGGGGTCTTCGCGGTGATTGGGCTCTGGCCTGTCGTGTTTCGCAGTGAGTCGCCTCGCCTCTGGGCGATGATTCTCGGTGGCCTTTTGATCTTCTTGGGTGCGGTTGTCCCTAAGAGTTTGAAACAGGTCCACCATGGTTGGATGAAGGTCGGCCATGTTCTCGGGGCGATCAACACGAGGATCATCCTCGGAATTATTTATTATCTTCTCATTACTCCCATGGGTATTGTGATGCGTCTGATGGGCAAAGATTCCATGCATCGAGCCCTGGCCAAGGAGACCACGACGTATCGTGTGGTAAGAGCTCCGCGGTCACCTCAACATATGCGCAATCAATTCTAGGGCATAAAAGGAGTAAGTATGGGAGAATTTCTGACCGAATTGTGGGCCTTCATGAAAGAGCGGAAGAAGTTCTGGCTGTTGCCGATCTTCCTGGTGTTGCTGCTGTTAGGGACGCTGATCGTTCTCACGCAAGGATCTGCGGTCGCGCCGTTTATTTACACGTTGTTCTAGCTCTGCCGGAGCTCCATACCTCTTAAGAAGTAGGGATCAATATCCCTTCCCCACTAGTAATTACTCACCCCGTTCTGGTTAGATTATGACCGTTAAAAGCGCCATGCTTCTGACTGTCGAGCCCTGTTGCCTGGATGATGCGGCCTCAGCACTTGATTCCCATAACATTGAGGTAGGGCCTGTGATGGCCAGGTTTTTTCGTCGGTGATGACATTCGGACGAAGGGTAAGGGGCACGATCACGCTGTCGGGTAAGAAGCCTGCTCCTCGTGAGCAGCGAGAGGTGTTAAAGAACGTTGAATGGTTGGATTACCGTTCTGCTAGTCCAGATCCACCTGGAAAAACCGTAAACGGGAGCCTCGTACCAGGAGTGCGAGGATCGGAGCAATGGACAAAACGAGGGAGCGAGTGCGAGTATTTGTCCAATGCTCTCCGGTGTCGATGGAGGCACAATGGCCGTGACGAGAATGCACAATACGCTCAGTAAGAGCCACGTGATGGCTGATCGTATGGCAACGGTGAACCGCCTGGAAGAGGTGGTCTCGACATCGGATGAGTTCGATCAAGTCGTCTCGCAAGCCTTACCAATTCTTTTGGATCGGGCGACGGGTTATACGAAACGGTTTTTGCGGGAGACTGGCCAATGGAACGACGACATCGAACATGAGAAATTCGCGTTGCGCTGGGGTTCTGAATATCTCGAACGGTTTCTGGTGTATGGACGCAGCGAAGTTCCGTGTCGGCCGTTGTTTCTGTTCGACTCCTTGGTGGCCAAACAGCACAGCAAGCCGGAGCCATTTTGTTATCACCCAGACTTGCTGCGGCCGCTCGGTCGATTTCTCGATGGGCTCGTCGCGCGAGCGGTCGTCAGTCGTGACGCGCTGATCGCGTTGTATCATCATTCCTATGGATGGGGCGCGGGGGACGTCATCGCGGTGACCGGACTCAATGGGTTGGAGAGCCAGCGTATCTATAAGAATTTTCGACGATGGCGTGAGAGCGGTTGGCAGCGCACGATGGATGAGGTGGGCCTCACGAAGGCAGAGCTGGCCGAGCTTGAGCAGCAGCGTCAACGTCAACGATTCAACAGTGAGGCCGAGCGACTGATCCGAGTCGCGCAGGCGCATTACCGAAAAAGCGAACCGGATCATTACCCCTGTCTTTCGCGATCTCAATGGGGAGACATGTTCGCTCAAGGCTATGGCTGCGATTATCGAATTTGGCATCTGGCGCTCTGTCTCGATTGCATGCAAACGGCCTGGGGGCTGGGATCCAGCGGATCTTTGACCGGCGAAAAACCGCGTCTGGAATTGCAGGTGCGACCGTAGGGGGGGCGCGCTAGTGGGTGCCTAGATGCAGTAGGAAGGTGAGGAGGTTCTTATGGGTCACGAAGAGGAATTGGAAGCGTATCGATCCCAACTCCTTGAATCATTGAACAGCCGGCCCGAGATTCGTAGCTGGTCGGATCCTATACAGGTCTATGTCAATGAGCGGCGTGTTGGAGAGCTTGAAAGCGCAGGGATCGGTGCAATGTTGCAAGTCCAGTGCGTCGATCACATCGAGACGGTACAGCTTCGCGCCGAAGACGGAACGCTCTTAGGGGGGCTCACGGCTCCCGAGTGTGGATATCGAACGGACCGTGTCCGGCTTTCCGCTGATACCGTCGAGCTTTCCGTTCACAACCTGGCACAAGGGGGAACGCTCAGTGCGCTGTTCACTCCTGCGCCAAGTTTCTGGAGCCGCGCCTGGAAGAGCATTGCTGATGTTACCGATAGAGTGGTAGCCCGCCGTCCGGAACCGGCACTGGCCTATGGAATGCGAACGGTTGCCTTCACGCAAGCGCTATTGGCAATTGCTGTCGTTGGGTTGGTCGCTGACCGAATCACGACAGGAAGGACATCGGATCGCACGCCATCTCCGGTTGTTCAAACAGCAACTCTTTCGCCCGCTCCGGCCGTTGACATGGCAAAATTTGAGCAACAGCTGGGTGAGCTGGCACGGATGCAAGCGAAGGTTGATGACGCGCTCGGGTCTCAACAGAAAGGCGTGGTGCAGCTGCAACAGGCCTTAGTCAAGCTGTCGTCTACGCAGGAGTCCTTCGAGTCCAATGTGCTGACTGTCCGGGAGGAGATTGAAAAGCGGCTGGAAACGGTCGGTCGCGAGACAGATCGCCAGACACGCCAGATGGCGAGCCGAGGGCGGGTCGAGCAGGAGCAGTTGGAAGCTGCTATCCAGAATCTTACAGCGGACAATCATCGGCTCTCCAAAGAAGTCGTCAGCTTGGAAGAATATAACCAGGTGCTGAAGACTAAGTTGCAGACGGCAGTTGCGAGTGCATCGAAAGCTGTCGATCCAAGCCCTGAGCGGCTCTTGAAAATGGCTGACAGCCTCCAGGCGACTCAGCAGCAGATGCCGTTTCTCTTCTGGGTGACCTTCAGCGATGGGACCAGTCAGGAAAGCATCGACAAATGGGTTTATGAAAAGCAGGGTCACAAGGGAGCCGTCAGCGAAGGCTGGCAGGAAGTACGGATCGTTCCACCGGCAGTCCCCCCCGATCGATTCCTGGAGCAGATCAGAGGAGAGAAAATCGTCAAGGCAGCGCGGATCGGCCAGTAGGATGTTCCGCGAGAAACGCCTTTCTTGCGGCATCGTTCGGTGGGGATGGACCTGCCGAAATCGCCACAGGAGGGGACGTGTTCCCGGTGTCCCGTTCGTGAGGTGATATCGATGTTCGTTGCTGGTAAAACGCTTGGATCACGTCGAGTCAGCTGCGGGGTTTTCCTAGTGGGTGCAAACCATGAGGCTCACTATTCAGTCAAGCGTCCAGGACTGGACATATTCCGACTCGTTCCGAGAAGTTTTGTCCGTTGAGCCGAAGAAGCTGTGGTGAGTAGCATGTCTCGTATGAATGATGGACAAACCAGCAACACCAACGGCTCACGTGTCCGATCGAGACTTTGGTATGCAACCTTCAGCCGATCATTCGACGATCACAGTCCGAACTGGCCCTTATAAATAACGAAATCATAAACAAGCCGACGACTGATCACGCGCAGTCGCCTACGAGAGGAAGAAAGGAAGACTCATGAGAATCGCACAAGTGGCTCCGTTGTGGGAAAGCGTCCCGCCCAAGCTGTATGGGGGTACGGAACGAATTGTTTCGTATATTACGGAAGAGTTGGTTGCCCAGGGACATGACGTCACGCTATTTGCCAGCGGCGACTCAGAAACAACCGCGCGGCTTGAAGCCATCTGTCCACAGGCTCTCCGGTTGAATACCGGCATCTTCAACCGAGACGCTCCGATGATGATGCTTCAGGAACGGGGCCTTGGAGCAGCGAGGGGCTTTGACATTATTCATTCACACCTGGATTTCATCGGATTCCCGCTGGCACGGAGGAACAGTATTCCGGTTGTGACGACCTTGCACGGCCGTCAGGATCTTCCCGAATTGGTACCCGTCTTTCGTGAGTTCCCAGAAATGCCCTTGGTGTCCATTTCAGATGCCCAGCGCAAACCTCTACCTTGGGCCAACTGGGCGGCGACTATCCACCATGGTCTTCCTCGAAATCTCTATACGTTTCATCCTCAGGCGCAAGGGTATTTGGCCTTTCTGGGGCGGATCTCCCCTGAAAAACGTCCGGACCACGCGATCGAAATCGCCAAACGCGCCGGCCTTCCCTTGCGGATTGCGGCAAAGGTCGATCCGGCCGACCAGAACTACTTCGAAGCTGAGATTGAACCGTTGCTCAACCATCCACTGATTGAGTTCGTTGGAGAGATCTCCGATGCTGAGAAAGACGACTTTCTCGGCAATGCGATGGCGTTGGTGTGTCCTTACGATTGGCCGGAGCCTTTCGGGTTGGTGCTGATCGAAGCCTTGGCCTGCGGAACGCCGGTGTTAGCCTATCGACGCGGATCGATTCCTGAGATCATCAATCACGGCGTCACCGGCTTTATTTGTGAGACGGTCTCCGAAATGGTGGACGCAGTTGGGCAGGTCTCCTTTATTGATCGACAGCAATGTCGGGCGGCCTTTGATGAGCGGTTTACGGCGGAGCGGATGGCACGCGACTATGTGGCGCTCTATGAACGTCTTCTCGAAGACGGGACTGCGCAAGCCGCACACGCCTTCGCTGTCGAACCACACAAGATTCTTGGACGAGGCTAGCATGTCTGACGTACGTACTCATTCACAAGGGACTGGTTCCACTCCGAGCCGTGCTCGAGGCTGGGAGTTGGTCAAAACGAGAGACTTCGGTTTTTTGTTCGCTGGTCAGACGATCTCTCAGATCGGCGACAGCCTCAATAAGGTCGCGTTGCTCTGGTTTGTGTATGACCTAACCGGCTCGGCGCTTAAGATGGCGGTGGTTGGACTGCTCCAAACACTACCCCCCTTGCTGTTTGGGCCGCTCATTGGTGTCTATCTGGATCGCGTTCGAAAGAAGCCGGTGATGATCGGGGTCGATCTTCTCCGAACCCTCATGGTGCTCTTGATCCCGGTGCTCTTTGCCATGGGGGCCTTGTCGCTTGATCGGCTGTACATCCTTGTGTTTGCCACCGCAATCTTCTCCACGATTTTCGGGCCGGCTTTGACCTCGGCGGTTCCTCTCATTGTGCCCAAAGAGCGGCTGATTGCCGCCAATGCGTTACTGCAGACGACGACCAACGTAGGGCTTCTTGTGGGTCCTGCCGTCAGCGGCCTTGGGATCGCGCTCATCGGAGCGCAAAACGTCCTCTATGTCGATGCGGCCACATTTTTTATTTCTGCGCTTTGCCTGTTCCCCATTCGGGTGCATGAAACGATCGACCGTTTCCGTGTTGCAGGTAAAGGGTTGACGGAAGGCATCACCAGCGATTTGATGGCAGGTTTCCGCTTCGTGTTCGTCGAACAGAAGACCGTCACGCTTCTTATGTTGACGGCCACCCTTTATAGTGTCGGCATCAGTGCCTTCATCTTTCTCCTGCCGGTCTTTGCGAAAGAGGTGCTTGGCGTGGGTCCCATCCAGCTTGGATGGCTGTGGTCGGCGCTGGGCGTCGGGATGGTGCTCGCGTCTCTCAGTTTGACATCGATTGCGCAGGGCGACGTACCTTGGCGTCTGCGATTCATGTCCGGCGCCTTGGCGGTCGGCGGCATTGCTGTTGCCGCACTTGGTTTCTTCGATACTCCCGTTGCCGCCGGAGTCTTGATTGCGGTGATTGGGGGAAGCACCGCCATGTTTACGCCCTTGGTATGGACGATGCTCCAAGAATTGACGCCGGAGCATCTCCTCGGGCGAGTCTTTACAAGCTTCGCAACGGGGGGGATGGCCTCTTCGATGGCTGGAATGGCTGGTTTTGGATGGGCGGCCGATCACATCGGTCCTGCCGCCAGTTTAGGAGGGATCAGTCTCATTCTTCTTCTGACGGCTGCGACCGCGTGGCTATTCAGCTTTTATAAAGCACACCCCCGGGGATTGGCCGTTTCTCCATCCAGCTCCTTTACCTCGCAACCAAGCACTGCCCAATCATAGAAACCGGACCTCACGGCCTGGTTGAACGACAAGACAGAAGCCTCCGGCTCAACCGGAGGCGCGTCAGTCGGAGCAGTTCCCTGACGAGAGAGGGATCTCTCACCTGCGCGCAGATGACAGAGCAGCATGAGCGAGTTACAATGACTGAGAAAATTTCAGGAGTGTTATTCACGAGGAGGACTCGCGCGATGATCACATCGTCGAGAGCGCTGATTGTTCTGTGTCTGAATGTGTTGGTACTGGCGCCGATAGGTGTGGGTTCAGCGTTCTCTGAAACGCAAGAGAAAGAAGGTGCGACGGAGGCCAAGCCGCAGCCTGCTCCTGCGCCGAAGGTGGACACGTCGACCGAGCACAAAGAGGTCGTGCCGGAGAAGCCTACGCCACGTCCGCAGCACCACCAAGCCGATTCCGACAGTCAGCTGGCGCCGCACAAGCCATCATCTGAACATAAAATGCCATCACAGCTCGTTCCTCCCATCAAGGCTGATGGGCTGCCTGAACCGGAGGCTAAGGAGAGGGAGTCAGCCAAGGAGAAAGAACCGGTCCAGGAGAAGGAGTCAGTCAAAGAGAAGGAGCCAGCACAGGAGAAAGAGTCGGTGAAAGAGAAGGAGCCGGTCAAGGAGAAACAACCGGCCAAGGAAAAGCATCCGGCCAAAGAAAAGCATCCAGTCAAAGAAAAAGAGCCAGCCAAAGAGAAAGAGTCGGTGAAAGAGAAGGAGCCGACCAAAGAGAAGGAGTCGGTCAAGGAGAAAGAGCCAGTGAAGGAGAAAGAGACGCCCAAGAAAGCGCTTGGCTCGCTGATCTTGTCCGTCAAGCTTGCACTGATGGGAGATGCACGGCTCTTCCACTACGAGATTGAGGCGGAGGACGATCAGCAAACGGTTACCCTGAGCGGGCGTGTTACCAGTGAAGAGGAAAAGGCTGCTGCAACGGAAGTTGCGCAGATCGTTCATGGCGTGAAGACTGTCATCAATAAAATTATTCTGGACAAGGACTTGGCAAAGTCGTTGCTAAAGAAACAGGATGAAATCCTGACGGCGCTCATTAAAGAACGCTTCGCCAAGAGCGCTACCTTGAAAGCGGCAAACTTCGAGGTGAAGACCGAGGATGGTGTGGTCCAGCTCAACGGAACTGTGCGGTTTCAGGTTATCGCACTGGAAGCTGCCGAGACAGCTCGTCAAGTGCCGGGTGTTCGAGCTGTGAACACCGAGAAGATACGGCTGGAGGGTGAGAGCTGATGCAGGGCCGATCCGGCTCATTGGCTGGCGCTCCCACCACAGCGGAGCAAGCAAGCAACGGTTTGGTCGAGAATCGTCCACTCCTCCTGACCCGTGATTTCGGACTCGTGTGGTCCGGACAACTGATTTCTCAAATAGGCGACGGTGTCTCCAAGCTGGCCCTGCTGTGGTTTGTCTATGCCGTCACCGGGTCACCACTGAAGACCTCTATCATTGGGCTGCTACAGACGATTCCCCCGATTGTTCTTGGCCCTCTCATCGGCGTGTATGTCGATCGTCTTCCGAAAAAGGTGCTCCTGATCACCAGCGATGTGTTGCGTGCGTTGTTGATCGGGTTGATTCCTTGTCTCATCCCCGTGGATTCCTTTACGGTATCGGTGTTGTATGTGTTGGTTCTACTGCATGCAATTGCCACGGCAGTCTTCGGTCCGGCTCTCACGGCCGCGATACCGGCATTTGTGCCGAAGACGCAATTTACGGCGGCTAATGCGCTTCTGCAAGGTACCACCAGTCTCGGTATTATTTTCGGTCCGGCGCTTAGCGGGCTCGGTATTGCCGCGTATGGATCACAAGAGGTCCTGTGTCTCAACGCCGCGACCTATATGATTTCGGCTGCGTTTCTTCTCCTGGTTCGTTTCCGCAACCCAGTCACAACTGTTCCTTTACCTACGGCCAAGTCGACCATGCTGCAAGATTTGATCGAAGGATTTCGCTACAGCGTCGTAACTCAACCAAGATTGTTGCTCTTGACGAGCATCGCCGCTCTCTATACGTTCGGCACCAGTGCGCTGAATGCGCTTTTCCCAGTATTCGCTCGGAAGATGCTTGGGCTGGGACCCGTCGAGGTCGGCTATCTCTGGTCGGCGCTCGGCGTCGGATTGTTGGTTACGTCAATTGGACTCCTGTGGGTGACGGAGTGGCGAGTCAAGGATCGAATGCGTCTGATCATGGCCACCAGTGTGTTGAGCGGTGCAGCGCTCTGTGCGTTGACCGTGACGCCTGATCCGTATCTCGCCGGGTTCCTCATGGGAGTGATCGGCTGTGGGATTGGCGCGTTTACCCCGATTGCGTGGGGCATCATTCAAGAGCTCGCGCCAAGGCAGATGGTCGGTCGAGTGTTAGGCCTATATGGAACCGGGGCGATGACTGCAGCCATCGGAGGGATCTCCGCATTCGGATGGATCACGGAACACCAGGGCCCTGAAACCGGCTTGCTAGGGATTGCACTGGTTCTCTTGCTGACGGCGCTGGGGGCCACACGGATGAGTCGAGTGAGTGCGAACACATAAAGGAACCAGTTCATGAACGACATCATCCGCTGGAATGATCAATACTATATACGTGCATCATCTTCGTTGGCCGATGGGCGCACAGAGGTCTTGAAACAGGGAGAGACCTTTGCGGTGTTTGATCGCTATGGCGATATTCACCACGCGCTCTCCGGTCCGCAGGGCCTCTACCACGAAGGCACACGCTTCCTGTCGCGGTTCGAACTGTTGTTGCAGGCGCAGCGTCCAATGCTCCTGAGTGCCACAGTGAAAGATGACAATGCCCTCTTCACCGGCGACCTCACCAACCCGGATTTGATATTGGACGGACAACGGCCTATCCCGCGCGGCATGCTCCATGTGTGCCGCACACGATTTCTATGGCAAGGGACCTGTCACGAGCGCATTCGTGTCCACAACTACGGGACCACGAAGGTTCCCCTTTCGCTCACCTTCATCCTGGAGACGGATTTCGCTGACCTCTTCGAAGCGAGAGGTCGACAGCGGCCACGTCGTGGGTCGCGTCTCAAGACTCTTTGCTCTAAAGCTGGACTGGTGTTTGGGTACAAAGGTCTTGATGGGACCATTCGCCGAACGTCTGTCCGATGCTCTCCGGAACCAAAACGGGTGACGGCTGACGGCTTCGTGATCGAATCGAACATTCCTTCGCACGCAAATTTAATATGGGAGATCTCCATCGCTTGTGAAGTCGAGCCACAACGGAACCGAAAATCACTCGCCTATGCCCGAGCGCGCCATGAGGCGGATCGGGCATTGCAAAGCGACAAAGCCGATGATGCCCATGTCTATACGGCAAACGAACAATTCAACCACTGGTTGAACCGATCATTAGCTGATCTCCACATGTTGATCTCAGCAACCCCGCAGGGACTCTATCCCTACGCCGGAGTTCCCTGGTTCAGCGTGCCATTCGGTCGAGATGGCATCATCACCGCGCTTCAGATGTTGTGGATGAATCCACTGTTTGCTCGAGGGGTGTTAGGATTTCTGGCTGTGACACAGGCGACTGATGTTCGACCTGAGCAGGATGCAGAACCTGGAAAGATTTTGCATGAGACGCGCCAAGGGGAGATGGCGGCTCTGGGCGAGATCCCCTTCGGGAAATACTACGGCAGCGTCGATGCGACGCCGCTCTTCATCGTCCTGGCCGGGGCGTACTACGAACGTACCGGCGATCGCCAGTTTCTTACGACCATCTGGCCGCATATTCAGCTCGCTCTCCAGTGGATCGATCAGTACGGCGACCCGACCGGCATGGGCTTCACCACCTATGCGCGGCAGTCTGCCAATGGACTCGTGCATCAAGGATGGAAAGATTCTCATGATTCTGTCTTTCATGCGGATGGAACGGCTGCGAACGGACCGATCGCCCTGTGCGAGGTTCAGGCCTACGTGTATCGAGCCAAACGAGCGGCGGCAGACGTGGCGCGGGCGTTGGGAGATATCGATCACGCCGATCGATTGGTGAAGGAAGCCGAGTCGCTTCGCGAACGGTTCGAGCGCGCGTTTTGGTGTGAAAGGCTCGGTTCCTATGCCCTGGCTTTGGACGGAAAGGGGCGCCCCTGTTGCGTGCGTACGTCGAACGCGGGCCATTGTCTCTATGCCGGTATTGCCGGGCAGGATCGCGGTAGACGTACTGCCCGAGCTCTGTTGCGCGAAGACATGTTCAGCGGATGGGGCATCAGAACACTTGCCACATCGGAGGCGCGCTACAATCCCATGTCCTATCACAACGGATCTGTGTGGCCTCACGACAACGCCATGATTGCAGTCGGCATGGCGGCCTACGGATATAAAGAAGGGGCGATGAAGATCCTCACCGGACTCTTCGACGCCAGTCTGTTTCTCGACCTCCACCGAATGCCAGAGTTGTTCTGCGGATTTTCCCGGCGTCCGGGAGAAAGTCCGACACGCTATCCCACGGCCTGTGCCCCGCAAGCCTGGGCGGCTGGTGCCGGTTTTCAGGCATTGCAAGCCTGCTTGGGTTTACAGATCGATGGGACTCGGAGCCTCGTGCAGTTCGTACATCCCGTTCTCCCACCGTTCCTGGAACGAGTCGAATTGCGGAACCTCAGGATTGGAACTGCGAGCCTCGACCTCGTACTCGATCGTCATGAAAACGAAGTGGCACTGAGGGTCGCCCGGCGCACTGGCGAGGTGGCCGTCGTGCTCACGATGTAGCGGGATCGTATCGACCGACTCTTGCCTACTTCCCGTCTCTAACCTAGTCGGCCGAAGAGTTCATCCGCCGGTATACTCCAGAAATCCATCTCGCGACTATTCATAGTGCAAGGCTTCGATTGGGTTCAGCTTCGACGCTTTATTTGCCGGATAGAGGCCGAAGAACAGCCCGACGACGACAGAGAAAAGAAACGCGGCTACCACGGCTTCTGTGTTGATGATGGTTGGCCAGCCGATCATGGTGGTGAGCAGCAAGGAGATGCCGATGCCTGCGGCGACGCCGAGCACTCCACCGATTGCCGTCATGATGATCGCTTCGATAAGAAACTGCAGTAAGATGTGCGCGCGTTTGGCACCGACAGCCATGCGCAATCCGATTTCCCTCGTCCGTTCCGTCACCGACACAAGCAGGATATTCATGATGCCGATGCCGCCGACGATCAGTGAAATCGAGGCGATGCTCATCAACATGAACATCATGGTCTGGCTTGTGCCGGCGATGGTCTTCGCGATGTCCTCCATCGTGCGGATCGTGAAGTCGTATTCTTCTGTTTGGTGCAGTCGATGCTTCGTGCGCAACAGATCCTTGATGTCGTCGGCGACTGCGGGGATTTCGTGCCTGGTGTGAGTCGCGACGAGGATGATCCCGACAGTTCCCAGAAATTTCGTCCCCAAGACCTTGCGTTCAGCAGTCGAGAAGGGGAGCACCACCAAATCATCTTGGTCCTGGCCCGTGATGGATTGGCCTTTTGGCGCCAGGACTCCGATGACCCGGAGGGAGACATTTCTGATGCGAATCTCGCTTCCTACCACCTCTTCCCCTGCCTCAAACAGGTTTTGGACTGCGGTTTTCCCCAAGACAACGACTTTGGCGGCTGAATCCATGTCCGACTGCGTGAAGAAGTTTCCTTCGGCAATAGGCCAACTCCGAATATCAGGAAAGACAGGAGTCGTTCCGAGGACGATCGTACTCCAATTCTTATTTTCTCGGATCACTTGAAGGACCGAGCGAGTCGCGTACATCACCGCGGTGACGCTTGCGACCTTCTTCTCAATGTCCTCTGCATCCTCAACCGTCAGGGTCGAAATAGATCCGAGCCCACCGCGGACGCCGCCGACCGTGGTGGCTCCCGGGACAATAATCAGCACATTGGTTCCCAGGCTCGAGATTTCAGCCTGCACGGAGGCTGAGGCCCCCTGGCCGAGACTGACCATCGCCACGACGGCGCCAATACCAATGATGATGCCCAGCATCGTCAGCCCGGCTCGCAAAGGATTCCGGCGGAGAATGCGGAGGGCGGAAACGAGGGTAAGCCAGAAAAAAGACATAATAGGTCGCGCTTTGCTGTCAGCTATCAGCCGTCAGCCTTTCTACATCCGATCCGAAGCTGAGAGCTGATCACTTCTTGCACTCCTTCATCTCATCCCCCGACCAGGTTCGAAGCCCGGCGGCAATTTCTTCTGGGCCTGTTCTTCCTCTGTCTCAATACCTACGATGACGCGGTCTCCCTCCTTCAATACACCATCCGCAATCTCAGTGGAGAGTGAGTCTGCAATGCCGCTTGTGACATCCACTTGACGGGGTTGGTTATCGGAGTCCAACACCCAGACTCGCGTCGCTTTTTTGTCGAGCGGTACGTTTGGCATGCGGAATCGCAGCGCGCCGTTCGGCACCCGCAGCGGATGTTCCTTGCGGGACGTGACGATTGTCACGTTTGCCGTCATGCCCGGCTTTAGCTTCAGCTCGGAATTGCTCACGGTGATGACCACGTCATAGGTCACGACGTTCTGAATGCTGATGGGGGCGTTGCGCACCTGTGTCACCACACCCTCGAAGAATTGTTTGGGATAGGCGTCCACGCGGAAATTCGCTTCCGTGCCTTCCTTGACGCCTCCGATGTCGGATTCACTGACGTTCGCGTTGACCTGCATCTGGGTCAGGTCTTGGGCGATCACGAAGAGGATCGGTGTCTGGAAGGCTGCGGCCAAGGTTTGACCGACATCCACGTTTCTGGACACCACGATGCCATCCACCGGTGAGTAGATCGTGGTGTAGCCGAGATCCAATTCTGCCGAGGCCAACGCCGCCTGGGCCTGATCGAGCTGTGCTTGCAGGACCTCGACGTTGGCTGCCGCGTCTCGGTAGTTGGTTTCAGCGAGATCGACGTCCGCTTGCGAGACAAACGCCTGCGGTCGTAGTGCCGCCATGCGATCAAATTCCCGCTTGCGCTGTGTAGCCGACACGTTGGCCTTTGCGAGGTTCCCCTTGGCGCTCTTCACGGCAGCGCGTGCTTGGCTCAAGCGGGCCTTGAACGATTTTTGATCGATCTGCGCCAGAACTAGCCCCTTCGTGACCTTGGAGTTGAAATCGGCGAAGAGTTGCGACACTTTGCCGGAAACTTGGCTGCCGACCTGGACGGAGATCACCGGATTGACGGTACCGGTCGCAGTCACGATTGCCGTGATCGGGCCTCGATCGACGAGGGCTGTTTTGTATGGGACAGGCGGAGTGCCGGAGGTCAACCAGTACCACAGTCCCCCTCCACCAGCGGCCATGACCACCACGATGCCGATCAGCCACGGTAGACGAGATCGCTGTGATCGCACAGGGAGCGAGATCACTGTCGTCGATAATCTCTGCTCAGGTAAGGGCTCGGATTGTCGATACGCTGGTGCAGCGGCGGTGTGGTGTGGAAGGACTTCCGTCACGGGAACAGAGGGTTTGGGTGCTTGAGGATCAGTGGTCATGATGCGCTCGTGACTTGGGTGGTTTCGGTATGAGTATGAATCCTACGATTGCGACGGTTTACGATGAACTTCCGGCCCTCCTCCGCCGACAAGAGTGCCAGTGCCCCGAACACGAGTGCGCCGAAGATCCAGAGAGGTAAAGGACTGGTTCCAAAGATCGCGTTGCCCCAGGGGGTATAGAGGATCAATACCAGGACGACGAGTTCGATTGCGATTCCCCAGAGGAGCAATGGATTGGTGAACCAGCCGAGTCGGGCGAGCGACACACGGTCTGAGCGGCAGGCGAACACGTTTGCCACCTGGGCGACGACGATGGCGGCGAAGGTGGCGGCGGTTGCTTGTTTGTAGAGCGGATCGGACCAGTCGAGCGGCATGCCCCAGGTCCATCCCTGTGTGAGGAGCAATAAAAAGAAGGAACTCATGGCGATCCCGGCTTCGATCAGGCCCAAAAAGACATAGGCGCGCAGGAGGAGCGGAAGATTCATTAACCGTTCCGTGCGCGGGCGCGGCGGTCTTGCCATCATGTCGGTGTCGGGCTTTTCGGCGCCCAGAGCCAAGGCTGGAACCATGTCGGTCCCCAGATCCACTGCGAGGATTTGTGGGACCGTGAGGGCGAGTGGAACCCCGAACAAGCCGAACGCCAGATAGGGGACGACTTCAGGCACGTTGCTCGCCAGCACGTACGTGGAAAATTTGCGGATGTTGGCGTAGACGGCGCGGCCTTCTTCAATGGCGTTGACGATGGTTGCGAAGTTGTCGTCGAGCAAGATCATGTCCGCCGTTTCTTTCGCCACGTCGCTTCCGGCGATGCCCATCGCAATACCGATATCGGCTTTCTTGATGGCCGGAGAGTCGTTGACACCGTCGCCGGTCACTGCGACCACTTCGCCCATCTCTTTGAGTGTGGATACGATCCGCATCTTGTGCCGGGGCGCCATGCGCGCAAAGACCGGCTCGGGCTCGCCGGGATTAGTGGGCGTGAGGAGCCGACGCAGCGCCTCGTCGCTCATCGTTTCGACCTGGTGCCCTTCGATGACGGGACAGTATCCGTCCGGCTCGGTGGGGGTCTCTTTCGGTGCCAGCCCAATCTGGCGGGCGATGGCCAGGGCTGTGAGCGGATGGTCGCCGGTGATCATGATGGCGCGGACGCCGGCTTGGCGGCAGCGCGCAATGGCTTCCGGTACTTCGTGGCGCGGAGGGTCTATCATGGCTACCAGCCCGAGGAAGGTCAGGTTCTGTTCCACCTGCTCGATGTCCAGCTTCTCGATACCTTGCTCAATGTCACGCATGGCCACAGCCAGGACCCGATAGGCTTGGTGCGCAAAGGTACGGCTTTGTGCCATGATCCGCTGGCGGTCTTCCTGACTCATCGGCGAGCGAATACCCTGGTGGCGTATCTGATTGCAGAGGGGCATCAGCGATTCCGGTGCTCCCTTCACGAACGCCACAAGCTGGCCCTCACGCCAATGGAGGGTGGCCATGCGCTTCCGATCCGCGTCGAACGGGAGCTCGCCCATCCGGGGCAACGGGTCATGGTGGAGAAGTCCGTGACCCAGTGCGAACTCAACCAGGGCCACTTCGGTCGGATCCCCTGTCACGATGGGACGGCCGCCGGTTTTCCGCACGCGCTTGGCATTGTGGCAGTGAATGATCGCGTCGAAGAGCGGCGCATACTCCTCGGCCTCGATTGCGCTGGTCACGCGTCCGGCGATCACTAAACAGCTTTCCTGCACCTCGATTTCGAGATGGTCCATGTAGAAACGAGCCACGCGCATCCGGTTCTCGGTCAGCGTCCCCGTCTTATCCGTGCAGATAACGGTGGTGCAGCCCAAGGTTTCCACGGATGTCAGCTGTTTAATGAGCGCATGGCGTTTGGCCATGCGTTGGCTACCCAGGGCCAAGGCCAGCGTCACTGTGGGGAGCAGTCCTTCCGGCACGTTTGCCACAATGATGCCGATCCCAAAGATCGCGCTGATCCAGAAACCCAAGCCCATGGAGATGCCGATGGCGAAAAAGGTTCCACCCATCGCGAGCGACAGTAGCGCGACCACGTGGGTGACTTTCACGATTTCTTTCTGCAGAGGGCTGAGGCCTGTCTCCACTCCTGTGGAGAGGCGGGCGATCTTGCCGAATTCCGTTTGCATGCCCGTGGCGAACACCACCGCCCGACCTCTGCCGGAGAGCACGGGGGTGCCGGCAAAGACGAGATTGGGAATGTCTAGGAGATGCCCATCGGCCACCGGCTCCGCTGTTCGCCGCTTCGGTCGGGATTCGCCCGTGAGAGAGGACACGTCGACCCGCATGTCGGTCGCTTCGATGAGCCTGGCGTCGGCAGGGATTTGTTCTCCCTCCTCAATCAGGAGCACGTCACCCGGTACGATCTCGCTCCGCGACACATCATGTGGCTGGTTGCTTCGCAGCACCCACGCCCTGCTAGGGAGGAGGCGATGGAGGGCATGCACCGCGCGCTCTGCTTTGTATTCCTGAAAGAAGGCAAAGATGGCGTTGATGACAATGACACCGAGGATCGCCCAGCCGAGCGTGGCCATCCCTTCGCCGGGTTTCATGAATTCTGCCGTGAACGCGAGGGCGGCGGCGACCCAGAGCAAAATGGCCAGGAAGTGGGTGAACTGGTGGAGGAATCCTCGAATCAATGAATAGTGACCAGGCTCGACGAGAACATTCGGTCCGTATCGAGCCAATCGCCGTTGAGCCTCATCGGAAGACAGACCACCGTTGCTGGTTTCCAGCCGCTTCAGCACCTCTTCGATCGGAAGCTGGTGAATGTCCTGATGGCTGAACTCAGGCACGGGCTCCTCGCACGATCAGCACGGAGCAGGGGGCATGCCTCAACAGGCTTTCAGACACGCTGCCGAGATGGAGCCGCTCGCTCTTGGTCAAATCGCGAGATCCGATGACCAAGAGCTCGTCGCGATTGGCCTCTATGTGTTTGACGATGGCTTCGATGACGTGGTCCATCTTGACCTGCGTCACGACCTGAAAGCCATCTTTAATGAACGCATTCCGTACGCTGTTGACGAACGCGGCGGCCCGCTCCATGACCGGCTTCGTCAATTCGGCCAGCTGCGCTTCGGATAAGTAGCGGGCGGCAAAGTCCGTGACGGGACTCTCCACTGAAGAGAGAATCGTGACGGTGGCGGTCTCTGGAAGAAGGTAGGATCGTAGAAACTTCGCGGCGGCCCGTGACGGTTTGGAGTCGTCGACGGCAAGCGTGACATGGAGAAGTTTGTGCGTCGGTTGTTTCACGATCCACACGGAACAGGGAGCCATTGAGGCAACTTGGCGAGAGATACTTCCCAGTAAGAACCCTTGAATATCGCTGAGTCCGCGCGATCCCAAGATGATCAGATCCGCCTTCAGGCGACGCGCTTCTCTGGCGATGGTCTTCGCCAGTGGGCCATGAGCCAAGATGGTTTGGATGGTTGAGCGTGGTGCCGTGGCTGCCTGACCCAGGGCCACGCGGGCTGATCGCGCGGCATCTCGAAGAATAATGCCACCTGCTTTTTCCATGGCGGCGAGTGCTCGACGCTCTCGGACGGGATTCTTCCCCGCGAGCGCTTGGAGAGCCGGCTTGTCGACGACGTGAAGTAACGTGATGTGTTCAGGCTCTCGGCTCGCAAGAGCTTCGAGTGCCTGGATTCCCCACTGCGAGTGTTCCGACCCATCGACCGCACATAAAATCCGCATGACTGATTCCTTTCCTTCGTGATGGACACGATGTCGAGATGATTGCGGGTATCAGAACTGCATTGGATGTGCCTGTGACATGGAGAATAACGGGAGAAAACTTGTTCAACTTTCAAGGAGTTATCAAGAGAATCGGTGTGTAGGTTCAGAGGGAGGTTGAGGCATTTTGCAGCAGAGAGGAAATGTGACTGTGGTGAATAGCGTCAGTTCGAGCTTCTGGACGGCTCAAAGTGATCAGGATCGAGCCCGGTACCGAGTGTGTCGCCTATCTTCGCTAGTAAGAGAATCGGAGCTTGGTCATTCGGATTGCCGAGGACTGATATTTGGTAACGACGAGGGGGCAAATCCTATCGGAAGGACCTAAGGAGGAACGATGAAAAAGACGAAAAAGGCGAAGAGGGGTAAGGTCGTCAAAGTCAAAGACTTCGATTCCATGACAGTCAGTCAGGTCATGGAGAAGGAAGTCCAGTCCGTTCGTCTGAGAACGAAGGGAGATGTGATTGCGTCGCTCATGATCGAGGGCTTTGGGGCCGTCCCAGTCGTCGAAAATGGTCGCAAGCTGGCTGGCATCGTCAGCGAGCACGATTTGCTGGCGGCCGTCGACGATGGTCATCGGCTTGGCGCTGTTTCGGCGAAAGATGTCATGACTTCCAACCCCTACTCAGTCAGGCCGGAAACGACGCTCGGAACGTTGGTCCATGTGCTGCGCGCAAGCGACTTGGTTCGCGTCCCTGTTGTGGATGACAAGGATAAATTGGTCGGTATCATCGCAAGACGCGATGTCTTGCGAACTTATCTCGCCACTGGCGGCAAACGATAACAGGGGGGAGCGTATGAGACAAACCGAATTCTTTCTGAAGGCCTGCGATCCGAAGACCTTGACGGTGGGACAGTTGATGCAGGACGCCGTCACGCGGTGCAGCTCGCGCACGGATGCCTCGACGATCGCCTATATGATGACCCACCGCAATTTCGGGAGTCTTCCGGTCGTGGAAGAGGATGGCACGTTGGTCGGGGTCGTCACCGAATACGATCTGCTGCAAGCCATGATCGAGGGCCGCGATCTTCGAAAGATTCTCGCGACGGAAATCATGTCGGTCCATCCCGTCACCGTGACGGAGGACCAAACACTCGGCCAAGTGGCCGATCTATTCCAAGATCGCTATTTGACTCGCGTTCCGGTGGTTAGGAATAACAAGCTGGTGGGGATTTTGGCCAGACGGGATTTGCTGTTCGGTTATATGAAGGCATCCCAGCACTGGTCTTGATTTTAAGAAGCGTGCAACTGAGGTGTCAATTAAAGCGCCTGAGAACACATCTGATACTCGCGTCGACAATCATCCTTCTTTCCGCTGGCTCTGAGGCGGAATCGACTCGAAAGTATCGGGATCTCTGCAGCATCATCTATCCAAGCGATGCGACTATAGAATGGGAGTGCCGAACGCTCCGTGCGGGCGAATCGTTGGAGAAGCTTTTCGGCGAGCACTGGATCGACGTGGTTCGGTTCAACCGCATCGACCGGCGCCATGCACAGTCTGGGCGGTCCATCAAAGTCCCCAAACAGCTTTATGATCTGCAAGCATTTATGCCACTACCCCTTTCTTATCCGTCTGCAGAATTGGACGAACAGTTCGTCCTGATTGATCTCTCTGAACAATTTCTCGGGGCCTATGAATATGGATCTCTTCGCTTTGCCATGCCCATTGCCTCTGGAGAGGTCAAGAATCCAACACCGGTGGGACAATTTCGTCTGACCGCTGCGCATCGGGCCCATAAATCCTGTCTCTATATGATTGAAGGTACGAACCGACCTTATCCAATGAACTATGCACTCAGGTTTTATATCAATCGCGAAGGTGTGTCCTACTGGATTCACGGACGTGATTTACCTGGCTATCCCGCTTCTCACGGTTGTATCGGGCTCTATGATGAACTAATGGAGAAAGAGCAGTACGGCATCCAAAACGAGCCTGAACTGAATGACGCGAAGCGACTGTTTGAATGAGTGCTCGGCGGGGAAGCCGAGTATGACCAAGTGATTCCACTCCCGAATGGGCCAAGGGTTCATATCATCGGCCGGGTGCCGAGACAGCAGTAAGCCCAAGGTGGCAAGAATGTACTGGCACCAACGTGGAGTGCACAAGTTTTGCGAGAGACGCTCGATGAGTTGCCAGCCAAGGAGGTTCTGATGACACCTATGACATCCGTACAGATTACGGCGCCAGGAGGCCCGTTCAAGATCGCCCACAGTCCGGTGCCGGAACCCAAACCCAACACCGTTCGCATTAAAGTGCAAGCCTGTGGGATTTGCCATAGTGACATGTTTGTCAAAGAAGGCCATTGGCCAGGACTCCACTATCCGCGCGTCACGGGCCATGAGGTGGCGGGAGTGATCGATGCGGTAGGTGCCGGAGTGGTGGCCTGGGAGAAAGGCCAGCGTGTCGGGGTGGGGTGGCATGGGGGGCATTGTGGCCGATGTGCCCCGTGCCATCGCGGCGATTTTTTCGGTTGTCAAAAGTTCCTGGTGACAGGCTTCCATGAGGATGGAGGCTATGCGGAGTACTTGATTGCGCGCACCGAGGCGCTGGCTGCAATCCCTGATACGCTGACACCCACAGAAGCCGCGCCGATTCTCTGCGCTGGGATCACGACGTTCAACAGCTTGCGTCACAGCGGAGCCAAGGCCGGTGATCTGGTGGCTGTCCAGGGGGTGGGCGGTCTCGGCCATCTTGGTGTGCAGTTTGCCAACAAGATGGGCTTTCACGTGGTGGCTATTGGGCGAGGCCAGGACAAAGCCGCGCTCGCCTTGAAGTTGGGAGCCGAGCGCTACTTGGATGCCGAAACAACTGATCCGGCGAAGGAACTGGCGAGTCTCGGCGGAGCAGCCGTGATTCTGGCCACGGCGCCGAGCGGCAAAGCCATGTCGGACATGATCGACGGCTTGGGGGTCGGCGGCAAGCTTGTTGTCCTTGGAGTGTCGACTGATCCCATGACCGTGACACCGATTCAACTGATCGGCGCGCGCCGGACGATTCAGGGATGGCCGTCAGGTACTGCACGAGATTCCGAAGATGCCCTCAATTTTTGTGCCCTGACCGGTATCCGTCCGATGGTGGAGACGTTCCCGCTGGAACAGGCAGCGGCCGCCTACGATCGTATGTTGAGCGGAAAGGCCCGCTGTCGCGTGGTGCTGACCATGAGGTAACGAGTTCTTATTGTGGCACATGTAAGCGGTCCGATAACCAGGAGGAATGCGATGCCTATCAAGAAGAAGACTCGGAGTCCGAAGAGACGACGCCCACCCCGCGGGCGCGCGACGAAGGCTACGGCAAGGAACAGTACGGAATCCGGACTCAGCCTCCGGTTGGACGAGTTGACGGAGCGGATCGATATTGTGCTGCCGGAGGTGACGGCGCGGGTTGCGGCGTTGGAGCATCTGCTGCTGGAGCTGAAGCTGTGCAGTCACGACGACCTGCGTCGCGCGCGGCAGTTTGTGCGCGAACAGGAGGCGTAAGGGACTACGAGTGATCGGGCCCCTGTAGAGCTGATAGTCGATGACGGCACATCGGCCAGAGGCAAGGGGCGGCGGGGCAGCAGGTGAGGAGAGCCGACTCCATGTGTACGCGGGAGCCGTGCGTGAACACAGAACCCGGTCTAAGACACACTCAAGACCATGGTTTTGTTCCTCCTAGGACAGACGTGCTAAGCTGATGCCGCGTGTCGGCATAGCGTTCTGATGTGTCTTGTAGACCCAGCCGATACACTCCACGCGTGAATGAAAGGACAGATGTCGATGAACTTACAACCATTGCACGATTGGGTCTTGATCCGGACCGGCGAACCGAGCGAGAAGAGCGCCGGCGGCATTATCATTCCGGACAGCGCGCAAGAGAAGCCGCAGGAAGGAGAGGTCCTTGCCGTGGGGGCTGGCCGCTTTGTCGAGGACAAGGATTCAAAGGAAAAGGTCAAGAAGAAGACCTTTGTGAAGACCACCCTCAAGCCGGGCGAACGTATCCTGTACGAAAAACACGCCGCCAGAGAAGTGGAGGGCGACGATGAAGCGTTGGTGCTCGTTCGTGAAGAGGATGTCTTGGGCTATCTTCCGTAATCGGTATGCTTCACAGAAAGACGAAGGCACTCACATCTGGGCCTGACTTCACCCCCGGACATCTGACGCTGACCCCGATTTCTGCCTCGTCGTTTGAGCACGGCATGCGCTGTCAGAACGTGGCCGAACACCATAGCCTGGCGGAAGACCGCCCTATCAAGGACCGGCCGGTCAACGGCACAACGGCCCAGGAGAACGATCATGAAGATGCTGCAGGTTGTCTGTGGGGAGAAACTTGAAGCGGAGATCCTCGCCCTGTTTCAGAACCTGGGGATCAAGGGCTATACGATGATCAAGGGTGTGGGAGGCAGTGGGCAGACCGGGACGGTCTCCGGAACCGGTGGCTCGATCGATCGCAATACATTGTTCATGGTCGCGCTCGAAGATGATCACATTCACATGACACAGGTGCTGAACGCCGTGAAAGAGATCCATGGCAGGCATATTCACGGATACCGTGGCCTTGAAATCCCGCTCAAGGTCTTTCTGCAACCCTGCGAAGTCATCCTGTAACGAGGTGAGACTCGAATCCTGGGTCGACATGGGCATGGAAAAGCGGAGTGGAAGCCCGCCGCCAGACCATCCACATAACAGCGCGCCACCGAGGCTCTGAACACTCAATACATTCTAGCGATAGCTTGATGGAATGAAGGTTTCCCCGTTTGTCGTTTACCAACCAGGGTTTGAATGGCCAAACAATGACGCCCAACCACTGTCTTCACCGCGCAGCATAGACCAATAAGTCAATAGTCATGCCCCAGTTCTCTTGATATTTGAATGGGCGCTAGGTGCCGAAGTGAAGGGCGACAGAATGATCCCGCTGCCGAACGGGCCCAAAGTCCACATCATCGGCCAGGCGCCACGATAGTGCATGTCTGAGCCAACCTGATACTGAAATACATCATGGATAGCCGCAACCTCACGTTTCGCTCTTTGTCCCAGTTCATCCATCATCACCTGCTCTGGTTTTTGATCGGCGTCTACACCCTCTCTGCCATCTGGCCAACCGCCGGCCTCTGGATTCGAAACGTCAGTTTCGGCGATCTCCGAATCGTCAATGAGACCATGCATATTTCTCTCCTCCTGCTCTTGCTGGCCACCTTGATGTTCAATGCAGGGTTGGGGGTCAAGACTGCGCACCTCAGATCATTGGCCAAGAAGACAGGGGTCTTGTTTGCGGGGCTCACCGCCAATCTCATCATCCCCATGGCCTATATCTTTCTGGTCACCCTAATCATGCGGCTGTGGTACGAGCCGGAGGAAGCCCAACACATCCTCGTCGGGCTGGCGTTAGTGGCTGCCATGCCGATAGCCGGGGCCTCAACCGCCTGGGCCCAGAATTCCAATGGTAATCTGGCGCTGAGCTTGGGATTGGTCCTCGCCTCGACCGTATTGAGTCCCGTCCTGACGCCGATCGCGCTCCATACGTTCGGTGAGATGGCCACGGAGGAATATGAAAGGGTCATACACGATCTTGCTGCGTATGGCTCGGGAGCGTTCCTGGGGTTCTGGATTGTATTGCCTTCCCTGTTGGGCCTTGCGGTGCGCTTCATAGCGCCTGAAATGCAACTAACGGCCATTATGCCGTTCATCAAACTGATCAATGCAGTTGTCTTGTTGCTGTTGAACTACTCGAACGGATCGGTGTCCCTTCCTCAAGCCATCGCGGACCGAGATTATGACTTTCTGGCGGTGACGCTGGCTATCACCGCGGGCCTCTGTGTCACGGCCTTTTCCTCTGGCTATGGGTTGAGTCGATTGTTCAAGGTAGATGATGCTGATCGCGTCTCACTCATGTATGGACTGGGGATGAATAACAACGGGACTGGGCTGGTCTTAGCGTCGCTCGTCCTCGCCGACTATCCCCGCGTCATGGTGCCAATCATTTTCTACAATCTCATTCAGCATCTGGTGGCAGGAGGCGTGCATGAGGTGACAGGACGAGCTATTGGGAAGCCAAAAATAGGATAACGCTAAGGGAACACGGTTTCTAATGTCCATAATCGATTAGTTGCCGTAAAGAGTTCCGGGCCTGAAGCTTTGATTGCACTCAGCTGCTGCGGAAAATTCTCATAGAGCCAACCGTATAGACCAGATCGGCGTCACCTGCTGGCAATGGCTTTGCGCAATGTTTCAATGATCAGGAATGGCAGGGATCAGGAGGGAACCCCAAAAAAAGCTCCAACCCCAGCGGTCACGGCCATGGCCAAGGCGCCCCAAACGGTCACCCGCGCGGCAGCGGTCATCACGGAAGCACCTCCGACGCGCGCAGCCAGGGAACCCAAGAGTGCAAGAAATAAGATCGAGCTTCCAGAAACAGCCCACATAAGCGCAGAGATGGGCACCAACAGGACTACCAGGAGAGGGAGGGCAGCGCCAACGGAAAATGTGACAGCCGAAGCCAGTGCGGCTTGAACCGGTCGTGCGGTGACGATGTCGGATATACCCAGCTCGTCACGCCCATGCGCGCCGAGTGCATCATGTGCCATCAGCTGGGTTGCGACGTTGGATGCGAGTTCTGCATCGAGCCCACGTGCAACGTAAATCGCGGTCATTTCCCGGTGTTCTTGCACCGGGTTTGCTGCTAACTCTTTGCGCTCCCGATCTAGATCCGCGCGCTCGGTGTCGGCTTGCGAACTCACCGAAACATACTCACCAGCAGCCATTGCCATGGCACCAGCCACAAGACCTGCCACGCCAGCGATCACAATACTCGTTGAACTCGCGCCTGCCGCCGCGACGCCTAAGACGAGACTCGCCGTGGAAACAAGACCGTCATTGGCGCCAAGAACAGCCGCACGGAGCCATCCAATGCGGCGTATGGTATGTGTTTCAAAGTGCGGCATCGCAATGGTTTACGAGTCAGTCAGCGGTGGCCAACACGGGAAACCTCGCGAGGTAGTCTCACGGGTCTAGTAGGGACAAGTCTACTGCAAAGTCGTAGATGGGTCCATCGATCCGGAGATGATACGGGGAGTTCATGTGAGAGGGGAGAGAGCAGAGCGAATGATAGAACTTGAGAGATCAGACCTCTCTTGTTACTCATGGAAAGAATGGACGGGTTAGAACGTGATGATCGAACAAACAGGGAGTACGAGTTCTAAATGATGATCTCGCAGGGTTGGAGAAAGACTTTCAGCGGGATTTCACGGTCATCATGTCCTTGAATATGTTGAGCGCGAAGCTCTTTCAGCGCGGCTACAATCTGTGGCAGAAAGGTGGCTTCATATCCGAGTGCGACCATGAAGAGTGTATTGGTATGGGCGTCGGGATCGGCTGAGTGGTTGGCACCGGGGACGGTCCCGGTCACACCACTGCCTCCCACGCCTGAGATCACCGTGTATCCTTTGATCCCCACCTTCTTAAACATGGCCAAGATTTCGCTCTCTAACCTCTTCCCACAGACAATCTGAAGCATCTTCATGAGAGTCCCCTTCGACGTTGTGATTGTGGTCAGCGAAATCGTGTGGTTAGCGTATCACAGGGGGAAATCCCTCACAAATGCTGTGTCGTATCGTGCGGTGGAGCAGACAAGACCCTCCCATTTCCCAGGGGGCTGCTAAGAATCTAGGTCTAGAAATATGGATCCGAACAGGGGGTTTTTGGACCTCTTACCCTGCGGTCTAAGAAATCGCAGGTCAAGTAGACCCTTTATGCTCCGCTGGCGGTACTTGCTCTATTCCAAAGTCCTTTATTGGAGGAAGACAAGTGACGTTTGCGTCTCGCACCACTGCAGTAACGATTTTTAAAACGCTTTCGGAAATGTTCCCAAGCAAATCCCAGCTGATGAAAGTCAAAGGTTGTCCCACAACAAACTGAAAAGTAACGCCCCTGAAGACAACGGTTTCATCTTTTCCGTTCTCTGGGAAATGCGCCCAAGCATTGTGAACGGTGTTACGTATCAACCTGAGTAACTTCATAGTTGGTTCCCAATCAGTTGGGATACTGCTCAGATACGGTTTCTTGCTTCTGAACAAGCATTGACAGATGATCCAAAATTTCGAAGCCTTGTTGTGTGGATCAAGCTGCCCTAATATTAGACGAAATGAATGTTCTAAATTTCCGACTAGGTCCAGGATAAGCTTACCTTTGATCCCTCGATCAAAAGCTGTACGACCCGGGGCGGCAAGCGCACTCCCAGTTCCTGTTGCATATTGTTCCCACCATGCGGGATCGCACATATGAACCCTCATCGTGTAAAGGCTGACGACTGGAACAAAAAGGATCGTGCCCAACCTCAATATCGCGCATTGCCTAACGTCATCCTTCTGCCAACTGGGAAAGTCGCATCGAATTGCATGTAACTCAATCTCAGCAGCCTTTCGTAATGCTTCGATCTGAAATTCCGCCTTTTGCACCCAATCTGTTCCTAGCATCCCTCCTCCGGTACTAAATATTCAGGATATTTTCGCGTCCCAAGCCAGAAGAGTAGATGCTTTCACTATCCCGATCAATCGGCTTTGATATTTGCTACCACGCTGCTACCAGGACAGGACAAAACAGCCCGATCTCGCCCCATGTCGGGGGAGTCCTGAGTTGTTGTTTCTTGTGGGGTTAGATTGTCTGAGATAGGGCTATCTGAATTTTGTAAACCGCAGGTCGTATGACTCACGTAGCTCGTCTTGTCATCGGCCCTTGACTCATCAAAATTTATTGTTATACAGTTCACTCATGGTTGCCAGTGCTCTCTCGACCAAGAAAGCGGTTGCGCTGTTTCACGCCCTGTCGGATGAGACTCGCTTGGAGTTGCTGGACTGTTTAAAAGAGGGAGAACAATGTGTCTGTGAACTAATGGATTCAATGAAAGCCGCGCAGTCGCGTCTGTCGTTTCACCTCAAGGTACTCAAGGATGCGGGGCTGGTCGAGGATCGCAGGGAGGGGCGGTGGATGTATTACTCGCTCAGTCCTCAGGCGATGGAAGAGCTGGAAGAGTTGGTGGGTTCTCTCAAGAAGGCGGCAAGGTCGGCGGTTTCTTCAAAACGTTGCTGCTGATTTTTTAGCCCCTACAAATCAACATTTCTTGATTGGAGGTTAATCATGAATGACGCACAGACGATCAAAGATGAAATCAAGACCAGATACGGTCAGGCGGCTTTGCAGGCGCAGAAACAGGAGCGGCGTTCCTGCTGCG
>Ga0224510_10000478_pt1 | contig 30600 bp, 29 predicted proteins | sample SF_May12_sed_USG_FD_170161 | JGI IMG/M metagenome (GOLD analysis project Ga0224510, IMG submission 170161) | Sediment microbial communities from San Francisco Bay, California, United States - SF_May12_sed_USGS_4_1 | ecosystem: Environmental > Aquatic > Marine > Sediment | place: USA: California... | reverse complement strand
ACATGACCGCATTGACGCTCTCACCCGTGAACGGCGCGGCGCCCGTCAGCATCTCGTACAGGATGACGCCGAGCGAGAAGATGTCGGCGCGATGGTCGGCGCGCTTGCCGATCACTTGCTCGGGCGACATGTACTTCGGCGAGCCCATCATCATGCCGGTCTGCGTCTGCACGCTGGAGGTGCGCATGCGGGCTATGCCGAAATCGGTGATCTTCACGGCCCCGCTCTCCGGCACCATGATGTTCGCGGGCTTGATGTCGCGATGGACCACGCCGCGCTCGTGCGCGTAGGCGAGGCCCTCGGCCACCTGGGCGGCGATGGACAGGGCGCGGGCCACCGGCAGCGGCTTGCCGGGCAGCAGCAGCGAGCGCAGCTCGGCGCCCTCGATGTACTCCATCGCCATGTAGCATTCCGTGTCCGTCTTGCCGATGTCGTAGACAGTGACGATGTTCGGATGATTGAGCCCGCCGGCGGCGCGCGCCTCCTGGTAGAAGCGCTTCTCGTACATCTCGGCGCCGTCGCGGTCCATCGCCATGTTGATGGTCTTGATGGCGACCGTGCGCTCGAGCATCGGGTCCTTGGCCTTGTAGACGATGCCCATGGCGCCGCGGCCGATTTCGGCGAGCACCTCGAAGCGGCCGAGCGTCTGCGTGGGCATCGCGGCTAGCGCCCGGCCTTGACCGCGCGGAACACCGGCCCCCAGATCGGGTGGCCGGCTTCCGCCGCACTGAGCTCCAGGCCCGGGTTGAGGCTCAGTGCCTTGCGGAACTCCTCGCGGCACGCGGCGACGCGGTCGGACACGCAGTGGATGAACGCCAGATACTTGTGCGCGCGCACTTCGTCCGGCGTGCTCAGCCCCTGGCTGATCGCCGCTTGCAGCTGGCGCGCCGCGTCGGCGTAGCGGCCTTCCTCGTACTGCTGGATGCCGGCCTTCAATGCCGGCTCGCCCTTGGCGCCGCCGAACGCGCGCTTGAAGTCCGCGTGGATGGTGCGAAACGGCTCGGTCTGGCAGCCCGCGAGCAGCAGCGCCGCCGCCGCGAGGGCGAGGGCCAATCCTCGCCTCATGGCGCGATGTTCCAGGATGCGCGGTCGCGTTTTCGCATGGTCCCCCTGAGGCCTCGGGCGGAAGATACCGCGACCGCCCGATCAGCGAAAGCGATGGCTGATGCGGACCGACTTGCCTGAGCGCACGTCGATGCGCTTCGTGTACGCCGGGAACGAGGTATTGCGCACCTCGATGGTGTGCGCGCCGGCGGGCATCTCCAGGGTGCGCAGCGGCGGACTCACGCCCCGGCTCTTGCCGTCCACGAAGACCTCGCCCCAGGGCAGGATCGACAGCTGCACCGTGCCCGTGGCCACCAGCGCCGCTGCCGCGGTTTTCCCGGGCTCGGCGCGTGCGGTTTGCTCGGCCGTGGGCTCGCGCTTGGACGGCGGTCTGCTGATCGGCTGCGCCGCGGGCGCGGCTCTCGGCCTTTCCTTCGGGGCGGTGGAAGCTTTGGCGGGTGCCGGTGCCGTCTGCAGTGCAAGCGGCGGCAAGTGCATCTGCGCGCGCACGGCGACGCCACCGCCGACCAGGAGGATGAACGCGAGCGGCGCGGCGATCAGCGCCAGCCGGTGCACGCCGAAGGGCCGCGCGTGACCCAGCTCGCCGATCAGCCGCGTGCGCCGGCGCGTGGGCGTCATGCGCCGCGTGCCCGTTTCAATGACGCGCCGTGCCGCCTCGGTGCCGATGCCGACGGAATACACCTCGTGTTCGCGCACGTGCTTGTCGGTGCGCGCGCCGACATAGCTGAACAGGCTTGCGTAGTCGAGCGACAGGCAGGACACGACCTCGTAGAAGGAACGTGACACCAGCAGCTGGCCGGACTGCGCGAAGGTCATGACGCGCTGCGCGACGTTGATGCCGTCGCCGATGATGTTCATCTGGCCGTTGATGTCCTTGACCAGGCGCACCGGGCCGAGGTTGATGCCGATGCGCACCGAGATGGCGCCGGTCGCCTCCGCGCGCGCCGCCGCGCGCAACGACATGGCGACGAACAGCGCGTCCTCCGGATCGCCGAGGAAGGTGATGCCGGCGCCGTCCCCCGTGTCGAGCACCACGCGATCCCGCGGCGGCACGTGTTCCATTGCGGCGCCGAGCAGCTTGTTGAACGCCTGCTTGAGCATCAGCTGCTCGGCGACCGGCTTCGTCGAGTAGTCGACGATGTCGAGGAAGACGATGCTGCAGACGAGCGTGCGGCTGGGCTGTTCGATCATCCTTGGTCGGCGGTGCAGCGCGCTGCGTTCATTTTACGCGCATGCCTGGAAGCGCTCCGGCGTCCGGGGCGATGAGGAAGATGCCCGGGCCCTCGCCGGAGGCCGCCAGCACCATGCCCTCGGACACGCCGAACTTCATGGCGCGCGGCGCAAGATTGGCGACCACCACGGCCAGCCTGCCTTCGAGCTGCGCGGGGTCGTAGGCCGACTTGATGCCGGCGAATACCGTGCGCGCCGGCCCGCCGAGATCCAGCGTGAGCCTGAGCAGCTTGTCGGCGCCCTCGACCAGCTCGGCGCGCTCGATGCGCGCCACGCGCAGGTCGAGCTTGTTGAAGTCCTCTATGGTGATGGTGTCGCTCACGGCTTTCTCCCTGGCGGTGTGCTGCTGCTTCTCGGCGTGGCGCTGCGGCGCGGCGGACTGGGGCACGGACTGCAGATCGAAGAGCTGGTCGAGCTGTTTCGCCTCGACGCGCGTCAGCAGGTGCCGGTATTCGGCGATCGCGTGCCCTTCGCCCAGGAACTTCTCCAGGTCGTGCCACTGGAAAGGCTTCACCCCGAGCAGCTGCGCGGCCGATTCCGCCGTGCGCGGCAGCACCGGCGCCAGCAGGATGGCGAGAAAGCGGAACGCCTCGATCGCCTCCGAGCACACGGTGTGCAGGCGCGACTCGTGGCCGGGCTGCCTGGCAAGCTCCCAGGGTTTCTCGGCGTCCACGAAGCGGTTCACCTCGTCGGCGAGCTCCATGATGCGGCGGATCGCCTTGCCGAACTCGCGGGCATCGTAAGCGGCGGCGATCTCGGGTGCTGCGTGCCTGACCGTGGAGGCGACGTCGGCGCCGGTGTCCTTTTTCAGCGCCACGCCGCGCAGCTTGCCGCCGTAGCGCTTGGTGATGAACGGCACGCAGCGGCTGGCGATGTTGACGAACTTGCCCACCAGGTCGCTGTTCACGCGGGCGAGGAAGTCCTCCGGGCTGAAGTCGATGTCCTCGACGTGCGCGTTGAGCTTGGCGGCGATGTAGTAGCGCAGCCACTCCGGGTTCATGCCGAGCTCGAGATAGCGCAGCGGGCTGATGCCGGTGCCGCGCGACTTGGACATCTTGTCGCCCGATACCGTGATGAAGCCGTGCACGTAGACGTGGTCAGGGACTTTGTAGGGCCTGCCGGCGAAGTGCAGCATCGCCGGCCAGAACAGGGTGTGGAAGTAGATGATGTCCTTGCCGATGAAGTGCACCTGCTCGGTGTCCGGCGCCTGCAGGAAGCCCTCGAAGTCCAGGCCGGTGCGCGCGCAGTAGTGCTTGAAGCTGGCGAGGTAGCCGATCGGCGCGTCCAGCCACACGTACAGGTACTTCTCGTCGTCGAGCTCCGGGATGCGGATGCCGAAGTAGGGCGGATCGCGCGAGATGTCCCAGTCGCCGAGCGCCTTGTCGCCCTCGCCCTCGAGCCACTCCTTTGCCTTGTTGACGACCTGCGGCTGCAGGCGGCCGGGCGCTTCCAGCCATTGCTTGAGGAACGCCTTGCACCGGGGGTCGGAAAGCCGGAAGAAGTGGTGCTCGGAGGTCTTCAGGACCGGCTTCGCCCCGGACAGGGTCGAGTACGGGTTCTTCAGGTCGGTCGCGGCGTACGCGGCGCTGCAGTTCTCGCAGGCGTCCCCGTACTGGTCCCTGGCCCCGCAGTTCGGGCACTCGCCCTTGATGTAGCGGTCGGCGAGGAACATGTTCTTCACGGGGTCGTAGAACTGTTCGACCGGGCGCCGGTCTACCAGACCGGCGCGCTTGAGCCGCAGGTAGATGTCCTGCGACAGCGCTGTGTTCTCCGGGGAATGGGTGGAATGCCAGTTGTCGAAGCGCAGGTGGAAGCCGTCGAGGTAGGCCTTGCGGCCCGCCGCGATGCCGGCGACGAAAGCCTCCGGCGACTTGCCCGCCTTCTCCGCGGCCAGCATGATGGGCGCGCCGTGCGCGTCATCGGCGCCGACGAAATGCACCTCGTGGCCGCGCATGCGCTGGAAGCGGACCCAGATGTCGGCCTGGATGTACTCCATGATGTGGCCGATGTGGAAAGGGCCGTTCGCGTAGGGCAACGCGGTGGTGACGAAAATGCGGCGTCGGCTCATCGGCAGGCACGAAAAAACGCAATTTTATCCGTGTTTTAGGTAAACTACCGGCGAAATTCCGCAAATTCCCGTCATGGCACTCAGCGAAGCAGATGTCAGGAGCGCGCTCGGCGCGCTCGTCGATCCCAATACCGGCAAGGACTACGTCAGCGCGCGCGCGGTCAAGGCCATCAAGGTCACCGGCGCCGACGTCGAGGTGGACATCGAGCTCGGCTACCCGGGCCGCAGCCAGTTCGAGCCCCTGCGCCGGGAAGTGACCGCGGCCCTGAAGCAAGCGGGTGCGGCGGGCGCCGTCGTCAGGATGGCCTCGAAGGTCGTCTCGCACTCCGTGCAGCGCGGCGTGAAGCTCGTGCCGGGCATCAAGAACATCATCGCGGTGGCATCGGGCAAGGGCGGCGTCGGCAAGAGCACGACCGCCGTCAATCTGGCCCTGGCGCTGGCCGCGGAAGGCGCGAGTGTCGGTATCCTGGACGCCGACATCTACGGCCCTTCGCAGCCGATGATGCTCGGCATCGCCGGCCGCCCGCAATCCAGCGACGGCAAGTCGCTCGAGCCGATGGTCGGGCACGGCCTGCAGGCGATCTCCATCGGCTTTCTGATCGACATGGACACGCCCATGGTCTGGCGCGGGCCCATGGTGACGCAGGCGCTCGAGCAGCTCCTCAAGGACACGCGCTGGCGCGACCTCGACTACTTGGTCGTCGATCTGCCGCCGGGCACCGGCGACATCCAGCTGACGCTCGCGCAGAAGGTGCCGGTGACCGGCGCCGTCATCGTCACGACGCCGCAGGACATCGCGCTCATCGACGCGCGCAAGGGCCTGAAGATGTTCGAGAAGGTCGGCATTCCGATCCTGGGCGTGGTGGAGAACATGTCCGTCCACATCTGCCCGAAGTGCGGCCACGAGAGCCACATCTTCGGCGCGGGCGGCGCGCAGCGCATGTGCAAGGACTACGGCACCGAGCTGCTCGGGCAGCTGCCTCTGGACCAGTCGATCCGCGAGCAGGCGGACTCCGGCAAGCCCACCGTGGTATCGGATCCCGAGGGCCGGGCGGCGGAGATCTATCGCCGCATCGCCCGGCGTTGCGCTGTCAGGGTCGCCGAGCTGCAGAAGGACATGACCTCGAAGTTCCCCAACATCGTGGTGCAGAACACGTAGCGGGCGGGGCGATGAGCGTCAAGTCCGACAAGTGGATCCGCCGCATGGCGGCCAAGGGCATGATCGAGCCGTTCGAGGCCGGCCAGGTGAAGGAGGTCGGAGGCCGGCGCGTGGTGTCCTACGGCACCTCGAGCTACGGCTACGACATCCGCTGCTCCGACGAATTCAAGATCTTCACCAACATCAACTCGACCATCGTCGATCCCAAGGCCTTCGACGCCAAGTCCTTCGTCGACTTCAAGGGCGAGGTGTGCATCATCCCGCCCAACTCCTTCGCGCTGGCGCGCACCGTGGAGTTTTTCCGCATTCCGCGCAACGTGCTCACCATCTGCCTGGGCAAGTCCACGTATGCCCGCTGCGGCATCATCGTCAACGTCACGCCGCTCGAGCCGGAGTGGGAAGGGCATGTGACGCTCGAGTTCTCCAACACTACGCCGCTGCCCGCCAAGATCTACGCGGGCGAGGGCTGCGCGCAGGTGATCTTTCTCGAGTCCGACGAGGTCTGCGAGACGTCGTACCGCGACCGCGGCGGCAAGTACCAGGGCCAGCAGGGCGTCACGCTGCCGCGCATCTGAAGCGCAAAACCTAGTAGTACGAGCGCTTGCCACCACCAGCTATGGTGGTTTCTCAAGCGCGGGTGTGGCGCCGCCCCAGCAGGACGCGCAAATTTCTGTCACAAAGCCCTTGACTCGCGGGGGGTCATCCCTATAATCGGCGCGAAGTTTTCCCTGTCGGGTCAACGAACTACTTGGGGGAGGTCATCATGACAGGCCAGAGAAACTCGCAACGGATCTACGACGTCGTGGTACGCGACATTCCTGAGACCTAGCGCATCCTGGGAGAACCCTGATGGGCGATCGCCCCGGCAGTCTGGCCCGCAACAGGCAGCAGAACGCAGTTCCGCAAGAACAGCTCTTCGACACCCATCCCGAAGTCAGCCTCGACTTCGAGATCGTCCGCGCGGCCGCGCGGCAGAAGTACACGCGGCCCTTCCTGATCATCGACACCGCCATCGTGCGCGAGAAGCTGCGCCGCTTTCGCGCGGCCATGCCGCGCGTGCGCCCGCACTACGCGGTCAAGGCCAACCCGGACCGGCGCGTCCTCAAGGTTCTGGTGCAGGAGGGCGCGGGATTCGAGATCGCCTCCACGGCCGAGCTGGACCTGCTGCTCGGGCTTGGCGTGCCGGCGGCCGAAGTGTTCTTCTCCAATCCCATGCGTGCCCGGGAAGCCGACGCCTACGCGGCGGCGAAGGGCGTGCGCTGGTTCGTCGTCGACAGCGTCGACGAGCTGCGCCGCATGCATGCCGTGGATCCGGCAGCGAGCCTCTACCTGCGCATTGCCACGCCCAACATCGGCAGCGACTGGCCGCTGTCGGGCAAGTTCGGCGCGGGCGCGGGCGAGGCCCGGGAGATCATCGCCGCGGCGGCGAAGCTGGGCGCCGACCTGGCCGGTGTGACGTTCCACGCGGGCTCGCAGTGCCGCAACCCGGAGAACTGGCGCGTCGGCATCGAGAGGGCGCGCTCGGTCTTCGACGTCATGCTGAAGGCGGGACTCAAGCCGCGGTTGCTGGATATCGGCGGCGGGTTTCCCGTGCGCCACGTCAAACCCATTCCGTCGATCGAGGTGATCGGCGCGGTCATCAATGAGGCGCTGCAGGCGTTCCCCGAAGACGTGCAGGTCATCGCCGAGCCGGGGCGGTACCTGGTGTCGGACGCCGGCTACTTCGTGTGTCGCGTGCTCGGCACCGCGACGCGCGCCGGCAAGCGCTGGATGCACTGGGACGCGGGCCTGTTCGGCGGCGTGATCGAGACGACCGAGGGACTGAAATACAAGATCCGCACGGACCGCTCCGGCCCCGACGTCGCGTGGAACGTCGCCGGCCCGACCTGCGATTCCGTGGACGTCGTGATGCGCGACGAGCCGCTGCCCTCCGACCTGCAGGAGGGGGATTTCATCTACCTGCGCAATGCCGGGGCGTACACGACCGCGTACGCGAGCAATTTCAACGGCTTTCCCCTGCCCGAAGTGCGCGTGTTCGAGTCCAGGCCCGCGCGCTGACGCGCGGGGGCCGCGCGGCCGGCTAGGTGCGCTCGTACAGCACGAAGTCGAATCGCAGGCCGTCTTCGCCGGTCCGGGGCTGGCGCTGCGTCTCGCGCCACTCGGTGCGGTCGAACTGCGGGAACAGCGCATCGCCCGCGTAGTCGCGGCCGATCTCCGTGAGCACCAGGCCATCGGCGAGCGGCAGCGCCGCCTCGTAGAGCTCTCCGCCGCCGATCACGAATGCCACCGCCTCGCCGGCGCAGAGCGCGAGCGCCGCCTCCAGCGAAGCCGCCACGTGCGCCCCGGGTGCGTCGTAGCCGGGCGAGCGCGTCACCACGATGTTCTCGCGCCCGGGCAGCGGGCGCAGGGCGAGGGAGTCCCAGGTCTTGCGCCCCATGATGACCGGGTGGCCGAGGGTGAGCGCCTTGAAGTGGCGCAGGTCTTCGGGCAGGCGCCAGGGCAGCTTGCCGCCTGCGCCAATGACCCTGTTTGCGGCCACGGCCGCGACCAGGTACACGCGCGGCCGACCGGGGTGTGACATAAGGCTCGTCCTGACAGTGTTTTACGTGAGATTATAAGAATATGGCACCTCAGGAGGGCTCCCCGGGGCCGGCCCTGCGGTATCCGCGCTCCTTTCTCAGCTTGCTCGTCTTCGGCCTGCTGCTGGTCGCGCTGCCGCTCGTGGGCGCGTTGCTCTATTCGGCCGGCAGCACGCAGAACCTCGCCGAGCAGAGCCGCAGCGCGGTGTACAACGCGGCGCAGGCGGCGCGCGGCAGCCGCTCGCTGGTGAACCGCATTGCGTCGCTCGAGCGTCTCGCGCAGCAGATCGCGGTACTGCCGGACGCGGGGCTGATGGAGGACTTCGCGCGGCTGCACGAGGGATTCGAGCAGCTGACCGTCGAGCTGGGCCGGCTGCCCCTCGATGGCCGGCAGCTTGCGGCGCTCGATCTCACCGTGGCGCGCGAGCGCATGCTCTACGAGCTGCTGACCGCGGCGCCGGAGCGGCGACCTAGCATCGACGAGGTGCGCACACGCGTCGGCGAGCTGGCCGAAAGCGCGCACGAAGTCCTGGCGATCAGCTCGCGCGTGTCCGACCAGGAAGTGGAGCGCCTGCGCGCGAGCGCGGAAGAGGTGCAGCAGCGGCTGCTGACGCTGGTGCTGATCTCCATCGCCGTCGCCCTGGTCGCCGCGCTCGTGCTGACGCGCGCCATCGCCCGCCCGATCGCGCAGCTCGACGCCTCGATCCGCCAGCTGGGCGGGCCGGATTTTTCCGTGCCGGTGCGCGTCGACGGGCCGCAGGACCTGCGCGACCTCGGCAAGCGCCTGGACTGGCTGCGGCTGCGGCTGGCCGAGCTCGAGGCGCAGAAGAACCGATTCCTGCGCAACCTGTCTCATGAGCTGAAAACCCCGCTTGCTTCGCTGCGCGAGGGCGCCGAGCTGCTCAATGACCAGGTCGCCGGCCCGCTCGCGCCGCCGCAGCGCGCCGTGGTGGGCATCATGCGTGACAACAGCGTGAAACTGCAGAGGCTGATCGAGGACCTGCTGGACTATCATCGGGCGCTGCACGCGGCGGCCCTGCTCAATGTCCGCACCGTGCGGCTGGATGCCCTGCTGCGCGAGGCCGCCGACGCGCACCAGCTCTCGGCGCTCGCCAAGGGCCAGCGCCTCGAGCTGGAGCTCGCGCCGGTGGTGCTGGAAGCCGACGCGGAGAAGCTGCGCTCGATCGTCGACAATCTGCTCGGCAATGCGGTCAAGTTCACGCCGGAGCGGGGGACGATCGCGGTCCGCCTGCAGGAGGGAGGCGCCGGGGTGTCGATCGAAGTGATCGACTCCGGCCCCGGCGTGCCCGCGGTCGAGCGCGAATCGATCTTCGAGTCGTTCTTCCGCGGCCGCGTGAAAGGCGGCGGGCGCGTCGCGGGCAGCGGCCTCGGCCTGGCGATCGCGCGCGAGTACGTCGAGGCGCACGGCGGGCGGATCGTGCTCGTGGCCGAAGGCCCGGGCGGGCACTTCCGTATTACACTGCCGAAGAAGCCGGTGCCGATCACCATGCAGGAAGCTGCATGAGAGGCTTGGTCGCACCGCTGTTGGCAATGCTGGTCGCGGCCTGCGCGGCGCTGCAGCCGGCGGACAGCGCCACGCGGCAGGTGCGCGAGATCATCGACGACACCGTGCAGGCGACCCGGGCGATGCCCGAAGAGCAGGGCAGGCGCCTGGCGCGGGCGCAAAAGCAGTACGCGGCGACGCCTGACGACGCCAATCGCGTGCGGTTGGGAGCAATGCTCGCCACGCTGCCGCCGCCGTGGCGGGACGAGGAGCGGGCCGCGACGCTGCTCGGGCCTGTGGCCGGCCGCCGGCCCGAGTCGGCGCTGACGCAGCTCGCCGGCCTGCTGGCGGCGGGCGTCGCGGAGCGGCAGCGGCTGGCGCGCGATCTGCGGGTCGCGGAGGAGCGCGCCGAGGGCGCGGCGCGGCGCGAGGAAAGCGCCACCGAGCGCGCCAACACGCTGCAGCAGCAGCTCGAGGCACTGAAGTCGATTGAACGCGATGTCCTGGAGCGCGAAGAGCGCCGCAGAACTCTGAAAAGGTGAAGACATGAACCACGAAGTCCCTTCTATCCTGCTGGTCGACGACGACCGCGACCTGCTGCATCTGATGTCCATGCGCCTGAGCGCCGCGGGCTACACCGTCACGGCGGTGGAGTCCGCGGATGCCGCGCTTGCCAGCCTGGCGGTAAAGCGCCCGCACCTGGTCATCACGGACCTGCGCATGCACGGAATGGACGGACTCGGGCTGTTCGACGCCATCCACCGGCAGGCGCCGTCGCTTCCGGTGGTGATCATTACGGCGCACGGCACCATTCCGGACGCCGTCGCCGCGACGCGGCGCGGCGTCTTCAGCTTTCTCACCAAGCCGTTCGAGCCGAAAATCCTGCTCGAGACGGTCGCCGATGCGCTGCGGCTGTCGACGGCGCCGAGCTCCGAGGGCGCCGCGCACTGGCGCGCCGACATCATCACGCGCTCGGCCGCGATGGAAGCCCTGCTGGGCCAGGCGCAGCGCGTGGCCGCGTCCGATGCGAGCGTATGCATCTTCGGCGCGAGCGGGACCGGCAAAGAGCTGCTGGCGCGCGCCATTCACCGCGCAAGCCGGCGCGCGGGCGCGCCGTTCATCGCCGTCAACTGCGGCGCGATCCCGGAAGGCCTGCTCGAGTCGGAGCTGTTCGGCCACAAGAAGGGCTCGTTCACCGGCGCCGTGCAGGACCGGCGCGGCCTGTTCCAGGCCTGCGAAGGCGGAACGCTGTTCCTCGACGAGGTCGGCGACATGCCGGCGCCGCTGCAGGTCAAGCTGCTGCGTACGCTCGAGGACCGCGTCGTGCGCCCGGTCGGCGCGAACGATTCGGTGCCGGTGGACGTGCGCGTCATCTCCGCGACGCACCGCAAGCTGGAGGAGCGCATCGCCACGGGGGAGTTCCGCGAGGACCTGTACTACCGGCTGAACGTCGTGAAGCTCGAGTTGCCGTCGCTCGCCCAGCGGCGCGAGGACATCCCGCTGCTCGCTGGGCATTTCCTGTCGCGCCTCGCCGAGCGCTATGGGCGCCCGCGGCTGGCGTTCTCGCCGGAGGCCATGGAGTTGCTGGTCGGCGCGGCTTGGCCGGGCAACGTGCGCCAGTTGCTCAACGTCGTGGAGCGCGCGGTCGCGTTGACCACCACGGAAGTGATCCCCGCCGCGCTCGTGCGCCAGGCGCTGGATGTCGGCTCCGGGTCGCTGACGCCGCTGGACGAGGCCCGGCGCGCTTTCGAGCGCGAGTACCTCGTGCGTATCCTCAAGATCACGGGCGGCAATGTCACCCAGGCGGCGCGCCTGGCCGGCAGGAACCGGACGGAGTTCTACCGGCTCCTCGAGCGCCACGCGCTCGAGCCGGGCATGTTCAAGGTGAGGATAGCCGCGCACTCCTAGGCCTGTCGCCGCCAAGCGACAGGAAAAGCATCATTGGGTCAGTCGGTTGGCGTGACTGTGGAGTCTTTCGTCGCCGCCGGCAGACGAAAAGCCGCTCTCTCCCGGTGTGCAATTGCTCACTTGCTCAGTGTAAGTTATTGAATATAAGTTAGTTTTGTGCGCTGGCACGGAGGTTGCAAGAAACTGTGAGGCCGCAACCCACACAAACCAACTGCAGACATGGAACACGCCAAGCACAAGCTCGAGTTGCCGATCTTCGCCCAGGTCGTCGCCGGCTTTGCCATCAGCGCCCTGGTCCTCGTGGGGATCAGCGGATCCATTTACAGGCTGATCGCGCCCCAAGGCTGGTTCGTGCAGGCCTTCGGGCACAGCTTCGGCCTCGGCGCCTCCCTGAGCGCAGCGATCCTCGGTGCCGCCGCGCTGGTCTGGGCGCTCCCGGGCTGGATACCCATCCAGCGCACGCGCATCGCTGACGCGGTCGTCTACGGCTTCGCTGCGGCAGGTGTCATCTATCTCGGCCAGATGCTCGCGCAAGGAGTCAGCTGAGCCGCCGCCCGCACGCCGCAACTTCTCCCCCAGGCCCGCCCTTTCCCCCTACAGGCGGGCCTTCTTTTTTTCAGACGGCGATCGGCGCCCTGATGTGCGGGTGCGGGTCGTAGCCGTCGAGCGTGAAATCCTCGTAACGGAAGGCGAACAGGTCGCGCACGGCGGGGTCGAGGCGCATCCGGGGAAAGGCGCGCGGCGCGCGACCCACTTGCTCACGCGCCTGCTCGAGATGGTTGAGATACAGGTGCGCGTCGCCCAGCGTGAGCACGAACTCGCCGGGTTGCAGGCCGCTCACCTGGGCGACCATCAGCGTGAGCAGCGCGTAGGAGGCGATGTTGAACGGCACGCCGAGAAACAGGTCCGCGCTGCGCTGGTACATCTGGCAGGACAGGCGCCCCTCGGCGACGTAGAACTGGAACAACGCGTGGCACGGCGGCAGCGCCATGCGGTCCACGTCCGCCGGATTCCAGGCGCTCACCAGGTGGCGGCGCGAGTCGGGGCGCGTGCGCAGGCTGTCGAGCACCTGCCGGATCTGGTCGATCTCCCGGCCGTCGGGGGTGCGCCAGTGGCGCCACTGGTAGCCGTAGACCGGGCCAAGCTCGCCGTTGGCGTCGGCCCATTCGTCCCAGATGCTGACGCCGTGCTCCTGCAGCCAGCGCACGTTGGTGTCGCCGCGCAGGAACCACAGCAGCTCGTAGACGATCGACTTCAGATGCAGCTTCTTCGTGGTGAGCAGCGGAAAGCTCGCCCCCAGGCCGAAGCGCAGTTGCCGGCCGAAGACCGAGCGCGTGCCGGTGCCGGTGCGGTCCGACTTGTGCGCGCCATGCGCCAGCACCTCGGTGAGCAGATCCAGGTACTGGCGTTCCTCGTGCGCCGCGCTCATATCGCAATCATCGCAAAAAGCTCGTGCGCGCTCTGGAAGCGCTCCTCCGGCGCCTTGGCGAGCATGCGGTCGAGTATCCCCTGGTAGCCCGCCAGCCGCGTCGGCAGCCGCGGCACGGGCCCGTGCACGTGCTGGTAGACGAGGCCCGCCGGGCCTTCCGCCTCGTACAGGCGGCGCCCGGTGAGCATCTCGTAGAAGATCACGCCCAGGCTGTACAGGTCCGAGCGCCGGTCGGCGGGCTTTCCCAGGCACTGCTCCGGGCTCATGTAGCGGGGCGTGGCGATCACCTCGCCGTGCCGTGTGAGCGTCACCTCCGCCGCCAGGTTCTTGGCCAGCCCGAAATCCACCAGCACCGGGCGTCCGTTGGCGCGAAACAGGATGTTGGGCGGCTTGAGGTCGCGGTGGATGACGCCGCGCTCGTGAATGGCCTCCAGCGCGCGCGCGATCTGCGATACCACGCGCAGCGCCGTGAGCGAGGTCATGCCGTCGTGGATGCGCGCGGCGAGCGTGCCGCCCGACAGGTATTCCATGGCGATGTAGGGATGCTCGCCGGCGAAGCCCTGGTCGTAGATGTGCGCGACGTACTCGTTCTGCAGCCCGGCCACCAGCTTGTACTCCTGCACGAACCGGCGGAAGAACGTCACGTCGTCGCGCAGCTTGGCGTCGAGCACCTTGAGCACGAGCTGCAGCCCGTCCTGCTCGCGCTCGGCGAGATAGACCTGCGCCATGCCGCCTTCACCGATCTTGCGCAGGCTGCGGTAGCCTGGAATGTGGCGCTCGCCGCCCTGCAGCGGCACGCCGATGTTGCGTGGGTCGAGCGGCTGGGTGCGCTGGAAGGAGGGCGTATGGTCGGCACGCTGCGCTTCCTGTTCGCGGATGGCGTCCTCGATCGCCCGCACCAGGCGCTCGCCGCTGACATCGGGCTTGCGCAGGAAATCCGCAGCGCCCGCCTTCATGCCAGCCACCGCCAGTGTCTCGCCGCCGGTTTCGGTCAGCAGCACCACGGGGGGCGCGTCGGGGGCGCGCACCACGTCCGATACCCAGCGCAGCGCGTCGGCCGCGTCCGGCTCCACGTACAGCAGGATGGCGGCGTAGGTGGGCAGCGCCTGGCAGGGCATGCCACGCTCGCAGGGCGCCCACTCCTCGATCGTCGCGGACGGCCAGCGGGCGCGCAGCATGCCGGCCACCGCGCTGCGGAAGTCGCGGGAGTCGTCCACGAGGAGGAATCGCATAGGGGCCGCGTGCTAGGATTTTCGCATGATTAGCCTGTTCGGACGCGGCAAGCCCGACCATCCGATGGCGGACGCGAGGCAGGCAAGACGCTTGCTGGACGAGCTGCCGCCGCGCGATCCCGTGAAAGCGCTCGGCGACCTTGCGCACTGGCACGAATCGGTCGCCGCGACGCCCGACTTCCGCCCTGAAGCGCGCATCGAGCTGCTGCTGATGATCGACGCCGCGGCACAGGAGCGCGTGAAGAAAGTCACGCTCGAGTACCTCGCGCCCGCGCGGCTGTCGCGCTTCCAGGAGAACCGCCTGTGGACCGCAGTGCACGGCTACTGGCGCGAGGCGGCGCTCGCCATGGCCCGTGCAGTGGACCTGTTTCTGCAGGGCGGAAAGGGCGCGGAGCGCGCCAGGGCGCAGTTGCCGGCGCTGCTGGCGGCCGCGCTGCGCGCGCTGGCGCAGCAGATCAAGTGGGCGTATCTGCGCTATGGACCGAATGATCCGGTGGTGTGGGGTGCGTTCAACCGCGTGTACGGCTTCGCCGAAGCGCAGGGACTGGCGGGCGCGCAGAGCGCACCGCGCACCGAGTTCCTGCGGGGCCTCATGCTGAGCGCGAGCGCGCCCGAGTGCCTGCTGCCGGCGCAGCTTGAGATCACGGAAAAGCTGCTCGCGCAGTACGCTCCTTTGCTGGAATTGGCGCCGGCGGGCGGCGAAGACTTGCCGTTCTGGACAGACGTGCAGCGCCCGATGGTGCCGCTGCGCGCCAGTCGCCTGCTGCAGCCCGGGCCGGGCGTGCGCTACTTCGGCGCGGGCCGGGCGCTCGCCGGGCTGGCGTCATTGCAGGAGCGCGTGCGCGCGTCCCCGGCCCTGCAGGCAGACCTCGGGCTGGGCGCACCGATGGAGCGCGAGGACGCCCTGGAGCTGATCGGCCACCTGCGCAAATGCTGGTCGCCGCAGACGCCCGAGCGGCGCCACCGACGGCATGCGGTGAAGTCGCGGCTCGGCGTCGTCAACGGGCTGGCGGGCGCGATCGAGGCGCTCGACCAGGAATCCTCGCTCAGCTTCGACGGCGGCGGCGCCGAGAACTGGGTCGTCGAGAACGTCAGCGCGGGAGGCTTCGGCGCGCTCGTCACGCAGACCAAGGGCGACTGGCTGCGCGTCGGCGCGCTGCTCGCGCTGCAGCCGGAAGGCGGCAGCAACTGGCTGGTCGGCGTGGTGCGCCGCGTGCACAGGACGTCAGGCGCGCAGGCGCGCGTCGGCATCGAGACGCTGGCGAAGTCGCCGCAGATCGTGCGCCTGTCGCTGGGCGCGTCGGTGTCGGGGGCGCTCGAAACCGGGCTGCTGTTGCGTGCGGACGGTCCCGCCGCGGCGGAGATGCGCATCGCACTGCGCCCGGGGGTATTCGCGCCGGGCCTCAACCTGGAATCGCGCGTGGGCGGCCGGCAGCACATCTACATGCCCGCGCGCATCGGTGAGCGCGGCGACGACTACGAGATCGGCCGCTTCAGGGAGATGGTGCGAGACGAGTGAGCAGCCAGGCGGCGATGTCGGCGATCTCCGGCGCGCAGACGGCGTGCGGCATCGGGTACTCGCGCCATGCCACCGGGTAGCCGAGCGCCTCGAGCCGCGCGCGCGATTGCCGCGCGCGCTCCACGGGAATGATGTCGTCGAAGCCGCCGTGCGCCATGAACACGGGCAGCGCGCCATTGGCGTCGCTGCGTTCCTGCGCCAGCGCGTCGGCGAGCGGCAGGTAGGTGGACAGGGCGAGGATGCCGGCCAGCCGCTCGCCATGGCGCAGGGCGGTGTGCAGCGCGATGGCGCCGCCCTGGGAGAATCCGGCCAGCACGATGCGCTGCGCCGCCACGCCGCGGGCGCGCTCGCGCGCGATCAGGCGCTCGACCTGCGACTGCGACGCGCGGATGCCGTCGCCGTCCTCGCGGCCCCCGCCCAGCTGATAGATGTCATACCAGGCGCGCATCGGCATGCCCATGTTGAGGGTCACCGGGCGCACCGGCGCGTGCGGAAACACGAAGCGCACGCGCGCGGCGTCCGGCAGCCGCAGCTCGGGCACGACCGGCTCGAAATCGTGCCCGTCGGCGCCCAGGCCGTGCAGCCAGATGACCGCGGCGTCCGGCGCAGGCGCGGTTTCGAGCTCGAGGGCCTCCAGTGCCGGCGTCATGCCGGCTTCGGCCGCTGCGCGGACTTCGGCCGGAACGCCCTGACGAGCGTCTCGTCGGTCTCGATGTAGGGCCCGCCGATCAGGTCGATGCAGTAGGGCACCGCGGCGAACACGCCGTCCAGAGTCTCCTTGATCGCCTTGGGCTGCCCCGGCAGGTTGATGATCAGCGCCTGCTTGCGGATCACCGCCACCTGGCGCGAGAGGATCGCGGTGGGCACGTACTTGAGGCTCACCGCGCGCATCTGCTCGCCGAAGCCCGGCAGCAGCTTGTCGGCCACCGCGAGCGTCGCTTCCGGCGTGACGTCGCGCGGCGCGGGTCCCGTGCCGCCCGTGGTGAGGACGAGGTGGCAACCCCTCGCGTCCACCAGCTCCACGAGCGCCGCCTCGATCACCGCCCGTTCATCGGGGATCAGGCGCTCCTCGAAGACGAGCGCCGGCGAGCGCACCGCCTGCGTCAACCAGGCCTTGAGCGCAGGGATGCCTTCGTCCTTGTAGACGCCGCCCGACGCGCGATCGCTCGCCGAGACGACGCCGACGATCAGCGCGTCACTCACCGCTGGCCTCCCGTAGCGCGCGGAACAGCTCGCGGGAGGCGCGCGGCGGCCGGCCCGCGGCCTGCTCCTGGCGCGCGTTGCGCAGCAGCGCGCGCAGTTGCTGCAGGTCCGCGCCCGGGTGCTCGCGCGCGAACGCGGTGAGCGCGTCATCGTCTTCCAGCAGCCGCGCGCGCCAGTGCTCGAGGCGCTGATGCCGCGCGCGTTCCGCGGCCGAGCCGCCCTGCACCGCATCGAGCTGCGCGCGGATTGGCTCGGGGTCCAGCTCCCGCATCAGGCGCCCGATGTACTGCACTTGGCGCCGCTTCGCCTCGTGGCTCGAGATGCGGCGCGCCTCGCGCACCGCCTGCGCCAGCGCTTCGGGCAGCGTCATGCGCTGCAGGTGCGCGTCCGAGAGCGCGACCAGCGACGCACCGAGCGCCTGCAGCTCGTGCATCTCGCGCTTGCGCCGCGTCTTGCTGACGATCTCGTCCTGCATGCCGCTGCTATGATAGCGCGCCATGAAAAACGGCGGCCGCTTCACGTACGCGCACGACCAGCTGAAGGCATTGGCGGCGCAGGCGCTGGCGCACGCGCGCCGCCTCGGCGCGAGCGCCTGCGAATGCCACGTCTCCGAGGGCAACGGCCTGTCGGTCACGGTGCGCAAGGGCGCCGTCGACACCATCGAGCACAACCGCGACAAGAGCATCGGCGTCACCGTGGTCCTGGGCGAGCGCCCCGCCGCGCGCCAGGGGCATGCGAGCACGTCGGACTTCTCGTCTGCGGCGCTCGCACAGTCGGTAGAGGCCGCGCTCGCCATTGCGCGCCATGCGGCGCCCGACGATTGTGCGGGGTTGCCCGACGCGGCGCTGCTCGCCACCCACCCGGGCGACCTCGACCTGTACCACCCCTGGGCGCTCGGCACGGAAGAGGCGATCGAGGTGGCGCGCCGCTGCGAGGCGGCCGCCTTCGCGCTGTCGCCGCGCATCCGCAATTCCGAGGGCGCCTCGGTCTCGGCCCAGCACGCGCAGTTCGTGTTCGCCAACAGCCTGGGCTTCATGGCAGGCTTCCCGACCTCGCGCCATTTCCTGTCGCTGGCGGTGATCGCCGAGGACGCGCGCGGCATGCAGCGCGACGACTGGTACAGCGTGGCGCGCGTCCCGGGGGAGCTGGCCGATGCCGAGGCGCTCGGACGCTACGCCGGCGAGCGCGCGCTCGCGCGCCTCGGCGCCCGGCGACTCGCCACGCGCGAGGCGCCCGTGCTGTTCGAGGCGCCGCAGGCGGCCGCGCTGCTCGGCACGTTCGTGTCCGCGGCGAGCGGCGGCAACCTGTACCGCAAGGCGAGCTTTCTCAGCGACAGCCTGGGCCGGAACGTGTTCGCGCCCGGCATCACCATCGAGGAGCATCCGCACGAGCCGCGCGGCCTGGCGAGCGCGCCGTTCGACGACGAGGGCGTGGCGACCCGCGCGCGCACTGTCGTGCGCAACGGCGTGCTCGAAGGCTACTTCCTCGGCAGCTATGCCGCGCGCAAGCTCGGGCTGCAGAGCACGGGCAGCGCGGGCGGCAACCACAACCTGACGCTGGTGCCCAACGGCCCCGACTTCCGCGGCATGCTGGCGCGCCTGGGTCGCGGCCTGCTGGTCACGGAGCTGCTCGGGCACGGCGTCAACCTCGTTACCGGCGACTATTCGCGCGGTGCCGCCGGCTACTGGGTGGAGGGCGGCGAGATCGCCTATCCGGTCGAGGAGATCACTATCGCCGGCAACCTGCGCGACATGTTCCGGGGCATCGACGCAGCCGGCAGCGACCTCGTGGTGCGCGGCTCCCGCCGCTGCGGCTCGGTCCTGGTGCAGAGCATGACCATTGCAGGCGAGTAGCGACGCAGAACCTTGGGATGGCAGTGACGGTCGAACCGGCATAGCCTTTGCATGCACGGAGCCATGGACCCCGTACTGAAGCCCGGAACCGAGCGCGAGCACCCGGTGGCCGCCTGGATCGGCATCGCCGCCGTCCTGGTCGCCATCCTGTTGATTCTTTGGGCGCGAGTCGAGATCCACGGGACCCACGACCTCGAGCAGACCCTGTCGGCGGACGATCCCGGGATGGGGGCGGAGAGGCGCAAGCCGTCGCCGGCCGCCGACAAAGGGGCGCGGGACTCCGACGTCGAAGACGCCGTCGCGACCGGGCGCTGGGCGACGGGGTTCTCTCCCTGAGCGCCCGGGCGCCGGGGCATAATCCCCGCGCCCGATCCTGCAAGGAGCATGCATGCGTGTCCTCAGCCTGGCGGCAGCGGCGTTGCTCGCGCTTTGCGGCGCATCCACCGGCGCAGCCGACCGCGAGCCCGACGTCATCTACGTGCCCACGCCGCAGAGCGTGGTCGAGGACATGCTGCGGCTCGCCGACGTGAAGAAGGGCGACGTGCTGTACGACCTGGGCTCCGGGGACGGCAGGATCCCGGTGACCGCGGCCCGCAAGTACGGCGTGCGCGCAGTCGGCATCGACATCGATTCCCAGCGCATCCGTGAAGCGCGGCACAACGCGAAGAAGAGCGGCGTCACCAGGCTGGTCAGCTTCCGGCAGCAGGACCTGTTCGAGACGGACCTGCGCGAGGCGACCGTGGTCACGCTCTACCTGCTGCCCGACCTCAACCTCAAGCTGCGGCCCCGGCTCCTGGAACAGCTCAGGCCCGGCACGCGCATCGTCTCGCACCAGTTCGGCATGGGCGACTGGAAACCGGCCAAGACCCTGGAGACGGGCAGCGCCACGGTCTACCTGTGGATCGTGCCGCCGCGCAAGGCAGCTAGGTCGTAAAGTCGAGCCTCTCGTCGCGCAGGAAGCCGTAGATGCGCATGGCGGGACGGTGGTGCAGCTCGAGCGGCGGCAGCGGCTCGGCGTCCATCTCCAGCTCCTCGACCGGCAGCACGCCCATGACGGCGTCGGACAGCACCAGCTCGCCCGCGCGCGCGCGGTGCACCAGCCGCTCGGCGATGCTCACGCAGTCCCCGAACACGACCTGGCGCCGCTCGCTCCTCGGCCCCGCCTCGCCGTACACGGCCTCGCCGCGATGCATGCCGAGCGACATGGCGGTGCGCAGGCCGAAGTCACGCTCCCATTCCTGGGCGAGCGCGTCGAACTCGGCGAACAGCTGCTGGGCGCCGCGCACGGCGTTGCGTCCCATGTCCTGGGGCGTGCCGTCGTAGTACGCCGCCACCAGGGAATCGTTGTGCACCGACATGGGCAGGCCGCCGTGCGCCTGCACGCAGCGCGCGGCCGTCTCGAAGAAGCGGTCGACCAGCGCGAGCACGCGCTCCGGCTCGAGCATTTCCGACATGCGCGTGAAATTGCGCAGCTCGGCGATCAGGATCACCGATTCCGTGCGCACTGCCGCATGCACGTCCGCACTGGCCACGACTGCTAGGTCTCCCGCCATGGGTGGACTTTCGCGCTAAGCGACGCGAGCATGCTAGACAGCACGCGCGCGGCGCGAGGAGGAAATAATACCTCGCCGGCCGGCGCGCCCGGACGGCCGGCGGGCAAGCCGGGACGGGCGGAGCCCGTCAGGCGAGCAGGACGTACAGCGCTACCGCGAGCACTACGAGCGCTCCGGCGGCGAGGAAGATGAGCGAGGCGTCGGACACCGTCGGCAGGTCCGGATCGCGCCCGAGCGGGGCGGGGTGGTGTTCGCCCTCGTCTGCGGCCGCCGCCGTGGCCCCGTGCAGCGCGCCGACCTTCTCGTTGAACGCGGCGAAGAAGTCCTGGGAGATCTTGCGCGCCGCGGCGTCCACCAGGCGCGAGCCGATCTGCGCCAGCTTGCCGCCGACGCTCGCCTTCACCTGGTAGCGCAGCAGCGTGCCCTCGCCCTCGGGCGAGAGCTGCACGTTGGCCGAGCCCTTGCCGAAGCCCGCGGCGCCCCCCTGGCCCTCGAACGCGAGCGCGTACGAGTCGGGCGGCTTGAGGTCGGAGAGCGTCAGCTTGCCCTTGAACTTGGCGCTCACCGGCCCGATGCGCGCCACCATCAGCACCTGGAACTCCTCGTCGCCGACGCGCTCGACGGACTCGCAGCCCGGCACGCAGGCTTTCAGCATCTCCGGATCGTTGAGCGCCGCCCAGGTATCGGCCTGCGAGGCCGGGATGCGCTCTTCGCCGCTCATTTCCATGCTCGGGTCTCCGTGCGTGCGTTCATCGGCCGGCTGAGCGCGTGCGCCAGCTCGACCAGGCTCTTCAGATTATGCACCGGCAGGAAGCGGTCCACGTGCGGCAGCATGGCGCGCACGCCCGCGGGCTTGGCCTCGAAGCGGTCGTAGCGCAGCAGCGGATTCAGCCAGATCAGCGTCCGGCACGACTTGTGCAGGCGCTGCATCTCCTCGGCCAGGCCTTCGCCCGCCTCGCGGTCCAGGCCGTCGGACACCAGCAGCACGCAGGCGTTCTGGCCGAGCACGCGCCGCCCCCAGCGCCAGTTGAACTCGCGCAGGCACACGCCGATGCGCGTGCCGCCCGACCAGTCCTTGATGGCGTCGGCCACGCGCGCCATGGCGACGTCGACGTCGCGATGGCGCAGCTGGCGCGTGACGTTGGTGAGGCGCGTGCCGAACACGAAGGTGTGCACGCGGTCGCGGTCGTTGGTGATGGTGTGCAGGAAATGCAGGAACATGCGCGCGTACGGGTTCATCGAGCCGGAGATGTCGCACAGCACGACCAGCGGCGGGTGCACCACGATCGGCTTCGCGCGCACGAGCGAGATCACGTCGCCGCCCTCGCGCAGGCTCTCGCGCAGCGTGGCGCGCAGGTGCACGCGCGCCCCGCGCCGGTGCGGCGCCAGGCGGCGCGTGCGCACCATGGGCAGCGGCAGCCGCAGCGCGCTCATCATCTTCTTCGCCTGCGCCAGCTCGGCCGCCGACATGGTGTCGAAGTCCATGCGCTGCAGCACTTCGCGCGAGGAAAAGGTGAGATGCGCCTCCATCTCCACCTTCTGCTCCTCGGGTTGCTCCTCGGGCTTCTTCTGGCCGAACAGCGCGTCGGTCAGCCGCTGGCTCTGCTGCTCGTCGGGCTTGGGCGTGCGGCCGTAGGTCTTCGGCAGCAGCATCTGCATCATCTTCTCGGTGAGCTTGGGGTCGCGCCAGAACAGGCGGAACGCCTGGTCGAACACGGGGCGCTGCTCCTCGCGCGACAGCAGCACCGCCGACATGGTCCAGTACCAGTCCTCGCGCCGGTCGGCGCCCGCGATCTCCAGCGCCTGCACGCAGTCGATGACGCGATCCGGGCCGACGCGCAGGCCCGCCGCGCGCAGCAGGCGCGCGAAGTGCATCACGTTCTCGGCGAGACGGCCCCCGGGACCGGCGGGATCGAGCGCGGGAAACATGCTAGGCGCGCGCGGCCTCGGTCTCGCCGGCGGCGAACGGAGACTCGCGCGCCAGGCCTTCGACCTCGCGCGACGCCTCGACATGGTGCTCCTTGACGAAGCGCTCGTGGTTGCGCTCGACGTGCGACAGGCGGTACACGTAATTCACCATCATCCCGGCCGAAATTGCCATGCCGTGCTCCGAGGTGTCGCCGAGCCAGTTGATGCGTTCGAGCGACGCGCCGTTGCCGAGGTGAAAGCGCGATACCGCATCCAGCGGCTCGGTACCCTTCTTCGCGCGCAACAGGTAGTGCGCGCACAAGGGCAGCAGCAGTCCGTGCAGCGGGGTCGCCGCCGCCGAGTCCTGCCAGCCCGGCCGCTCGAGCGCGTCCAGCAGGGCCATGCGCTCCTCGCCCCGCGGGCCGCGCGCGAGGTGCACGCGCTCGGCGGCGAGCCATTGCCGGAATCCGGGGATCGGCGACAGCGTCACGAACTTGCGCACGCGCGGAAGCTCGCGGCGCAGGTTCTCCGCCACCTGCTTGATAAGCAAGTCGCCGAAGGAAATGCCGCGCAGGCCGTCCTGGCAGTTGTTGATCGAGTAGAACACCGCGCAGTTCGAGTGCCCGGGATCCTCCACTGGGCTGGCGGCATCGAGGAGGGGCTGGACGCGGGCGCTGACGCCGTGCGTCAGCGCGACCTCGATGAAAATCAGCGGCTCCTCGGGAAGCTGCGGGTGGAAGAACGCGTAGCAGCGCCGGTCCGCCTCCAGGCGGCGGTGCAGGTCGGACCAGCCGCGGATGGCGTGGACCGATTCGTAGCGGATGAGCTTCTCGAGCACGATCGCGGGGGTGCGCCAGTCGATGCGCTCCAGCCTGAGGAAGCCGCGGTTGAACCACGAGCGCAGCAGGTGTAGGAGGTCGGCGTCGATCGCCTGCCACGACGGGTGCTCGCCGAGGCCGGCGAGCAGCTCCCGTCGCATCTCGATCAGCGCGGCGGTGCCGCCCGGCGCCATGTTGATGCGCCGGAAGAGCTCCTGGCGCGCCGGCTCCGCCGCCCGCTGCAACCGCTGGAGGTTCGCCGTGCTTCGCTCGAGACGGTAGGCAGCGGCGGCCCGGTCGACGTCCTCGGCGGACGGCGAGAACTCCAGCGCCAGCACGTCGAAGAACTGCGCGCGCTCGGCCGCACCGAGCGCCCCGAAGGCCGCGAGCGCATCGCGCGCCAGGGCCGCGCCTGAAGCCTCGCCCCGCTCCCCCATGAGGGCCCGGCACAGCGACATCGCGCTCCGCGCCGGCCTGTCGCCGCGCAAGCCGTTGAAGAACCGCTCCATGAACGAACGCGAGGACATCGCGTCTCAGGCCGTGGCCGCCGCGCTCCTGGCCTCGTTCACCAGGCGCGTCGCTTCCTCGCCGGCGATCTTCTCGATGTCATCCTGGTACTTGAGCAGCACGCCGAGCGTGTTGTTGACCGTCTCCGGGTCGAGCGCCACGCGGTCGAGCGCCACCAGGCAGTTCGCCCAGTCGATGGTCTCGGCGACGCCGGGCAGCTTGAACAGGTCCACGCCGCGCAGGCGTTGCACGAAGGCCACCACCTCGCGCGACAGCGCGGCCGACGCCCTGGGCGCCTTCTTCTTCAGGATTTCCAGCTCGCGGCGCGCGTCGGGGTAGTCCACCCAGTGGTAGAAGCAGCGGCGCTTGACCGCGTCGTGGATCTCGCGCGTGCGGTTCGAGGTGATGACCACGATCGGCGGTTCCGCGGCGCGGATGGTGCCGATCTCGGGCACCGTGATCTGCCAGTCGGAGAGCACTTCCAGCAGGTAGGCCTCGAACGGCTCGTCGGTGCGGTCGAGCTCGTCGATCAGCAGCACCGGCGGCTCGCCGGGCGACTCGAGCGCGCGCAGCAGCGGCCGGCGCACGAGGAAGCGGTTGGCGAAGATGTCCTGCTCCAGGCCCTCGCGCGACTTGACGCCCTCGGCCTCCGCCAGGCGGATCTCGATCATCTGCCGCGGGTAGTTCCACTCGTAGGCGGCCTGCGCGATGTCCAGGCCCTCGTAGCACTGCAGGCGGATCAGCTCGCGGCCGAGCGTCTGCGCGACCACCTTGGCGATCTCGGTCTTGCCGGTACCCGCCTCGCCCTCGAGGAACAGGGGCCGGCGCATGGCGAGCGCGAGGTACAGGGCGGTGGCGAGGCTGCGGTCGGCGACGTAGTCGGCCGAGGCGAGCAGCGTCTGGGTGTCGTCGATCGAGCGCGGCAGGGGCTTGGGCATGAAAAAAGCCCGCTCGAGGCGGGCTTCCAGTGAGCGAGCGGCTATTCTATTTCATCGCCGCCTCTACCGCGCGCTTGGCCATCACCGTGATCAGGTGCGCGCGGTACTCCGCCGACGCGTGCAGGTCGCTGTTCAGCCCGTCGGACTTCACCTTGAGGCCGGCGACAGACTCGGGGGCGAACTTGGCGCCGAGCGCCTTCTCCATCTCGGCGAGGCGCAGCACGCAGGGCCCCGCGCCGGTGACCGCGACGCGCACGCCGTTGCCCATGTCGGCCACGAACACGCCGACGATGGCGAAGCGCGAGGCCTGGTTCTTGAACTTCATGTAGCCGGCGCGCTTGGGGATGGGGAACGACACCGAGGTGATGATCTCGCCCGGCCTCAGCGCGGTCTCGTACAGGCCCTTGAAGAACTTGTCGGCCGCGTGCGTGCCCTTGGTGGTGGTGATGGTAGCGCCCAGCCCCAGCACCGCGGCCGGGTAGTCGGCGGCCGGATCGCTGTTGGCGAGCGACCCGCCCAGCGTGCCCATGTTGCGCACCTGGCGGTCGCCGATCATGCCGGCGAGCACCGCCAGCGCGGGGATCGCCTTCTTCACCTCGGCCGAGCCCGTCACCTCCGCATGCCGCGTCATGGCGCCGATGGTGACGGTCTTGCCGTCGCTCTTGATACCGGCGAGGTCCTTCACCATGCCGAGGTCGACGATGTCCGTGGGCGCGGCAAGCCGCAGCTTCATGGCCTGCACCAGCGACTGGCCGCCGGCCAGCAGCTTGGAGTCCGCGCTCTTGGCCGCGAGCGCCGCGGCATCGTTCACGTTGGAGGGTCGGTGGTAGTTGAATGCGTGCATCGTGTTCTCCTCAGGCCGCTTTCTTCTGCTGCAGCGCGCGCCACACAGTCTGCGGCGTGGCTGGCATCGGGATGTCCTTGACGCCCAGCGCGTCGGTGATGGCGTTGATCAGCGCCGCGGGCGCGCCGATCGCGCCCGCTTCGCCGCAGCCCTTCACGCCGAGCGGGTTGTGCGTGCAGGGGGTCTCGCGCGTGTCCACCTGGAACGAGGGCAGGTCGTCGGCGCGCGGGATGCAGTAGTCCATGAACGAGCCGGTCACCAGCTGCCCGTGCGAGTCGTACTTCGCGCCCTCGGTCATTGCCTGGCCGATGCCCTGCGCGAGGCCGCCGTGCACCTGGCCCTCGACGATCATCGGGTTGATGATCTTGCCGAAGTCGTCCACCGCGCTCCAGCGCTCGATCTTCACCACGCCGGTCTCCGGGTCCACCTCCACCTCGCAGACGTAGGTGCCCGCGGGGAAGGTGAAATTGGAGGGGTCGTAGAAGGCGTTCTCGTTCAGGCCCGGCTCGAGCTTGTCGTGCGGGTAGTTGTGCGGCACGTAGGCGGCGAACGCCACCTCGCCGAACATCTTCTTCTTGTCGGTGCCGGCGACCTTGAACTCGCCGTTGGCGTACTCGATGTCGCTCTCGGAGGCCTCCAGCAGGTGCGCGGCGATCTTCTTGCCCTTGGCGATGATCTTGTCCAGCGCCTTGACGATCGCGGTGCCGCCCACGGCGATCGAGCGCGAGCCGTAGGTGCCCATGCCGAACAGGATCTTGGAGGTGTCGCCGTGCACGATGTCGACGTTCTCCACCGGCAGGCCGAGCCGGTCGGCGACGACCTGCGCGAAGGTGGTCTCGTGGCCCTGGCCGTGCGAGTGCGAGCCGGTGAACACGGTGACCGTGCCCGTCGGATGCACGCGGACCTCGCCCGCCTCGTACAGGCCGGCGCGCGCGCCGAGCGACCCGGCGACCGCCGAGGGCGCGATGCCGCAGGCCTCGATGTAGGCCGCGTAGCCCAGGCCGCGCAGCTTGCCCTTCGCCTCCGACGCTTTCTTGCGTGCCGCGTAGCCGGCGACGTCGGCAAGCTTCTGCGCGGCGTCCATGGTCGCGTCGTAATTGCCGGTGTCGTAGAGCAGCGCCACCGGCGTCTGGTAGGGGAAGCTGCGGATGAAGTTCTTGCGGCGGATCTCCGCCGGGTCCATCTTCATCTCGCGCGCCGCCGTCTCCACCAGGCGCTCCACGACGTAGGTCGCCTCCGGGCGGCCCGCGCCGCGATAGGCATCCACCGGCGCGGTGTTGGTGAACACCGCCGTCACCTCGGCATGGATCACCGGCGTCGTGTACTGGCCCGCGAGCAGCGTGGCGTACAGGATCGTCGGGATGCACGAGGCAAAGGTCGACAGGTAGGCGCCCACGTTCGCCGTGGTCTTCACGCGCATGGCGAGGAACTTGCCGTCCTTGTCCATCGCCAGCTCGGCGATCGTGTGGTGGTCGCGCCCGTGCGCGTCCGACACGTACGACTCGGAGCGGTCGGCGGTCCATTTCACCGGGCGCCCGAGCTGCTTCGAGGCCCAGGTCACCACCACGTCTTCGCCATACAGGTAGATCTTCGAGCCGAAGCCGCCGCCCACGTCGGGCGCCACCACGCGCACCTTGTGCTCGGGCAGGCCCATCACGAAGGCGGTCATCAGCAGCCGCTCGACGTGCGGGTTTTGGCTCGAGACGTACAGGGTGTAGCTGTCGTCCGCGCGGCTGTAGGAGCCGTTCGCCGCGCGCGGCTCGATGGCGTTCGGGATCAGGCGGTTGTTGACGAAGTCGAGCTTCGTGACGTGCGCTGCCTTGGCGAAGGCCGCGTCCACCGCCGCCTTGTCGCCGAGCGCCCACACGTAGCAGGTGTTGTCCGGCGCGATGTCGTGCAATTGCGGCGCGCCCTTGGCGCGCGCCAGGCGCCCGTCGGCCACCGCCTGCAGCACCTCGTAGTCCACCTGCACCAGCTCGGCCGCGTCGCGCGCCTGCTCCTGAGTCTCGGCGACCACCACCGCGACGCGCTCGCCGACGTGGCGCACCTTGCCCTGCGCGATCACCGGGTAGGGCGGTTCCTTCATCGGCTGGCCGTTGACGTCCGTGATCAGCCAGCCGCAGGGCAGCCCGCCCAGCTTGGCGGCGGCGATTTCCTCGCCGGTGTACACGCCGAGCACGCCGGGCGCGCCCTTCGCCTTCGCCGTGTTGACGGACTTGATCTTCGCGTGCGCGTGCGGCGAGCGCACGAACGCGGCGTAGGTCTGGCGCGGCAGCGTCACGTCGTCCGTGTACTGGCCCGCGCCGGTGAGAAAGCGGTAGTCCTCTTTGCGCGGTATGCGCGCGCCGATCAGGGGTGCACCCATGGGACCTCCTGGTTTACTTGGCGCCGGCCATGGCCTTGGAGCCGGCCACGATCGACTTGACGATGTTGTGGTAGCCCGTGCAGCGGCACAGGTTGCCGTCGAGCGCCTCGCGCACTTCCTGCTCGCTGGCGTTCGGGTGGCGCGCGGCGAAGTCCACGGCGTTCATCACCATGCCGGGCGTGCAGAACCCGCACTGCAGGCCGTGGTGCTCCTTGAACGCGGCCTGCATCGGGTGCAGCGTGCCGTCGGCCTTCGCCAGCCCCTCGATGGTGAGGATGTCGGCTCCTTCGGCCTGCATGGCGAGCATCGAGCAGGACTTCACCGCCTTGCCGTTCATGTGCACGGTGCAGGCGCCGCACTGCGCGGTGTCGCAGCCCACGTGCGTGCCCGTCAGGCGCAGGTGCTCGCGGATGAACGTGACGAGCAGCGTGCGCGCCTCCACGTCCGCGGAAACGGGCTTGCCGTTGACTTTCATGGAAACCTTCACAGCCATGCGGCCTCCTTCGATCGAGATGATTTGTTGCTGGCGGGACGGCCATCCTAGCCAAGCGTGCCGCGCGGAGCAATGGTGCGCTGCAAAAGCCGGGCGCGTCAGGGCGCGGCAAGCTTGCGGCAAGGCGCCGGCAAAGGCGGACGTCTACCGTGCGACGGCATGCCGAACACGCCGCTGCGTGCCACGCTGGTCGAGGATGACGCCGTGCTCGCCGCCGGCCTGGCACGCGCGCTGGAGGGCGAGGGCCTGCAGGTGCAGACGTGCGGCGGCGGCGGCGAGGCGCTGCGTGCCCTCGCCGCGGTGCCGTGCGATCTGCTGGTGCTCGACCTCGGCCTGCCGGACATGGACGGCCTGGAGCTGCTGGCGCGCCTGCGGGCGCGCGGGCAGGACTGTCCGGTCCTGCTGCTCACCGCGCGCGACCCGGCGGAGTTTCGCGCCCGCGCCCAGGCGCTGGGCGCGCACGATTGCCTGGCCAAGCCTTGCGCGCTGCCCGAATTCCTCGGGCGCGCGCGCGCCGCGCTGCTGCGCTCGGGCGCTATCATGCGCGCGAGGATGCGCATACTGATCGTCGAAGACGACGCTGCCCTGGCCGACGGGCTGGCCCGCATTCTGCGGGCCGAGGGCTACGCCGTGGACGTCGCGCCGCGCGGCGAGCTCGCCACCCATGCGGCGGCGGGCGAGCGCTTCGACCTGGTGATCCTCGACGTCGGCCTGCCCGACATCGACGGCTTCGAGGTGCTGCGGCGCCTGCGCGCCGACGGGCAGCGCATGCCGGTGCTGCTGCTCACGGCGCGCGACAAGGTGGACGACCGCGTGCACGGCCTGGACCTTGGCGCCGACGACTACATGGTCAAGCCCTTCGCCATGCCCGAGCTGGTGGCGCGCGTGCGCGCGCTCATCCGCCGCTCGCAGTCGCAGAGCGGGCCGCGCGTGGCGCACGGGCCGCTCACGCTCGACATCGTGGCGCGGCGCGCCTTCCTCGGCAACGCGCCGCTCGAGCTTGCGGCGCGCGAGTGGGCGGTGCTGGAGGTGCTGCTGGCGCGCGTCGAGCGCGTGGTGTCCAAGGAATCCATCATCCAGGCGGTGGCCAGCTGGGGCGACGAGCTCTCGCCGAACGCCATCGAGGTGTACGTCTCGCGCCTGCGCGCCAAGCTGGAGCCCGCCGGCATCCGCATCCGCACGGTGCGCGGCTTCGGCTACATGCTCGAGGAGTTCAAGGAGACCTCGACATCCTGAAGGCAGGCAGCCTCCGCTCGCACCTGCTGCGCCTGCTGCTGCCGCCGGTGGCGCTGGCGATCGCCGCCGGCGCCGCCGCCGCGTACTACCTCTCCATCCGACCGGGAGCGGCCGCCTACGACCAGTCGCTGGTCAGCACCGCGTTCGCATTGGCCGAGCGCCTGCGCGTGCGCGACGGCGAGGTCACCCTCGACCTGCCCACGGTCGCCGAGCGCGTGTTGCGCGCCGACCGCTTCGACGAGGTGCTGTACGTGGTGCGCGGGCCGGGCGGCGGGCGCATCGCCGGCGACGCGGGCCTGCCGCGCCCGCCGCCCGGCACGCCGCGCACGGACGACGACGTGGCCACCTATGACGGCGCGCTCGCCGGCAAGGCGCTGCGGCTGGTGGAGGTGCGCGTGCCCTGCGGCGGCACCAGCTGCTCGGTGACCGTGGCCGAGACGACCCGCAAGCGCGAGGCGCTGGCGCGCAGCATCCTCGCCTCGACCGCGCTGCCGGTCGCCCTGCTCGCCGCCGTGGTGCTGGCGCTGGTGTGGTTCGGCGTGGCGCGCGGCCTGCGGCCGCTGCAGGTGCTCTCGGCGCAGATCCGCTCGCGCTCGCCGCGCGACCTGCGCCCGGTGGGCGCCGCCGAGGTGCCCGAGGAGGCGCGGCCGCTGGTCGACAGCATCAACCGGCTGCTGGGCGAAGTCGCCGCGGCGAGCCGCCAGCAGCAGCGCTTCCTCGCCAATGCCGCCCACCAGCTGCGCACGCCGCTCGCCGGGCTGCAGGCGCACGCCGAGCTCGCGCTGGCGCAGGCCGTGCCGGCCGGCTGCCGCGCCGAGCTCGAGCAGGTGCACGGCGCGACGGTGCGCACCGCGCGCCTCGCCAACCAGCTGCTGGCGCTGGCGCGCGCCGAGGGCGGCGCGCGCCAGGCCGGCGCGCCGGAGCACACCGAGCTGCGCGCGGTGGTCGGCGAGTCGGCCGACGACTGGGTGCGGCTCGCGTTGGCGCGCGACATCGACCTCGGCTTCGAGCTCGAGGACGCGGCGGTGCGCGGCGACCCGCTGTTGCTGCGCGAGGCGCTCGCCAACCTGGTGCACAACGCCATCGAGTACACGCCGGCCGGGGGGCGCGTGACCGTGCGCGTCGGGCGGCGCGCCGGGGCGAGCGTGCTCGAAGTCGAAGACGAGGGCCCGGGCATTCCGCCCGCCGA
>Ga0224510_10000476_pt1 | contig 30660 bp, 22 predicted proteins | sample SF_May12_sed_USG_FD_170161 | JGI IMG/M metagenome (GOLD analysis project Ga0224510, IMG submission 170161) | Sediment microbial communities from San Francisco Bay, California, United States - SF_May12_sed_USGS_4_1 | ecosystem: Environmental > Aquatic > Marine > Sediment | place: USA: California... | reverse complement strand
TGATCTCTTTGTCAGTAAAACGGAGGTCGAATTCCATCATGTGCCTCGCAGGAGTGAGCCAGTTTCTCGCACTAAAATCGTGATGCCGAATCCTGAGAGAACCATACCCTAAACATCATCCCAATCAAGAGCCTACGCGAATGGCTTCCATTAGAAATCGAGGGCTATTGGAAAATCTGGGTTTATGAATCCACATGTCAGTCTGATATTGGCCGACGAAATCTTTGTCAATTTGACCCATGCTGATGCCTCATCGATTCGACAGGGGTTTGACCAAAACAGAGCGATCGCCGGATTTGCCTACAGAATTAATCAGAATACGGTGGTAGAATTAGCGTATATGAATCAATATCTCAGCAGGAAAGAGACCCCACGGCCTGATCAGCTGCAGCACGTTCTTTTGACCGCGATACTCTTCAATTTCTAAGTACATGGTTGCGCCACTCTGACCTATCCTCGTCTCTTCTTTTTCCGACTAGCTGGTGCATGGCAAGAGAAAAACCGGCTACGGACACCACCGTACACACCCAGTCGGGTTTCGCATCATCCTTACACGAGGAGGTGGGAAAAAACCGTTGCCAGTCCGAGAAAACTGAAAAACCCGACCACGTCGGTCACCGTCGTCAAAATGATCGAGGAGGATTGGGCTGGGTCCTGATTCAGCGACTTGAGAATGATGGGAATGACGGCGCCGGCCAGTCCCGCGATGCACATCGACGTCACCATCGAGATACCGATCACCATCGTCAGACCTGCAGAACTGCTCCACCAGTAGACCGCGGTGCAGGTGGTTGCGGCTACTGCGAGACCGTTGAACAGCGCAACTCCGCTTTCTTTAGTGACGACCCGGAACCATTGGGCCGGCCTGATGTCGCGGAGGGCGAGTCCGCGCATGACCACTGCCAAGGACTGCGCGCCGGTATTGCCGGATTGGCCGGCCACGACCGGCAGCAAGACGGCTAGGGCCGTGAATTGCGCGATGACGCTTTCGAACATGCCGACAACGGTTGCAGCCAGAAAGGCGGTGACCAGATTGACCTGTAGCCAGCCCAGTCGTTTCCTCACAGAAAACCACATGGAGGAGAGGGCCCGTTCATCTTTGCTCGCGCCGACCATCGTCTGAAGGTCCGCAGTGGCGTCTTCTTGGCTCGCTTTGACGATATCCTCGTTCTTGATCACACCCAGCAGTCGTCCGTCGAGATCCACGACCGGAATAGTCACCAACCGCCGCCCGGCGAAGAGATCGACGATTTCCTCGCGATTCTCCATAGGATGAATGGTCGGTACGTCACGTCGCATGACGGACTGCAATCGATCCAACGGTTTGAGCAGCAGCAGGTCCCGAACCGAGAATATGCCGACGAGGTGCCGGCTTCGGTCGATCACATAGATGTCATGGAGATCTTTGGGCGCCCTGACCCGTACCTGCGTGACGGCCTCTTCGACCGTGAGGTCCTCGGGCAGAGCGAACACTCCCGCATCCATCAGGCTGCCGACCGATTCGGCTGGATACTCCATGAACAGCCGAATCTCCTTGGCGAGTGGGCGGGCAAGACGCCGGAGGATCGCCTTCCGTCGGTCTCGTTCCAATCGCGCGAGCAGCCCCGCAGCGTCTCCGGGGGATGTTTCGCGCACCACCTGAATCCCCAGCTCATCGGGCAGCGCGCCCAGTGTCTCACCGGCGACGGCGGGGTTCATGGATGACAGGAGAACGGCGATGGCATTCGGCGGAACCGATTCGATCAGTCGGATGATCTCGCTGATCTCGAAGGACTCCAGAAGCTGTCCGGCTTCCGCGGGATGGTCGATGATGAACGTTTCATGGAGTTTCCGGTGAAATGACATCGGTTTCCTTGCCCTCCTTCGTGAGTGTCGGTATCTGTTCCGAGACACCCGTTCCGATCGCCTGGGCGAGATCGGTCATGATGTGGAGACCGATCAAGGCGTAACCCTCCCACATCTGCAACAGGGCTTGTGGCAGAGGCCCTGCCGTTGGTTTTACGTGAAATTGCGCTTCAACCCGGCGCAAGGTCCGGTAGCGGAGCGCGCCAAGAAAGTGACCTTGGCGATCGACGACCGGCAAAGTATGGTATAGCCGCCAATGGGGGGTTTGAAGTAATTCGTCCTCGGTCGCCTCTGCAGACACGGTCGCGATTTGGTCATTCATGATCGTTGCAATGCGCTGGTCTGGGGACGCGGCCAGAAGGTCTTTCGTCGTCACCAGGCCCACAAGGACTCCAGCCCGCTCCACAACGTAATGATAGTACATCGCATGGGTCAGATCCCGTTTGATTCGTTCTAAGGCAACCGACACTGGAATGTCAGGAGGAAGAATCACGACTCGCGGATCCGCCAGGCTTCCCGCCGTACCCTCAGGATAGGTCATGCTCAGTCGAAGACTTGGTCCGACGCGTTGATCCAGTCTGGCCAGCACGTTGTGCTGAACGGATGGCTCAAGTTGCCGCACGATGCCGATGGCCGATGAGGTCGGCAACAGGGTAATGATTTCGACCATCGTGTCCTGCGGCAGAAGCTCGAGGACCGCTGCCGCGTGCGCAAGAGAAAAGTGCTCCAGCACAGACGCCACGTCTTGTGGCGCGAAGGTCGCCATCACTACGGCCACGTCATCCGGGGACCACATCTCTAATTGTTTAGTGACTTCCAGCGGGTGAGATTTGAAGTAGGCAAGGGTCAGTCGCGGTTCCGCGTCCATCGCTCAGACCACGCTCTCGATCGTCGCACTGGACTCTTGAAAACGGGAGGCCGGCACGACGACCCGCCCCTGAGGCGTATCCACAACGATCGCAACGGGGGTCAAGGCGGCGATGGTCCCTTGGATGTCACCGACTCGGATCGTTTGCCCGACTCGAAATACCTGCTGGAGGTAGTGAGCGGCGATCAGGTTGGCCACTGTCACGCGTGCGCCGAGTCCGAAGGAAAGCGCGGCTCCCGCGATGAGTCCACCAAAGCCGATCATGATCGTGCTGTTTAAGAGGGTCGTGTCGATTCCCAGCTCGTTGACCGCCGTCACAAAGACCACGAGAATCGCGGCGACATAGAACGTCTGGGCCACGATCGTACCCTGAGAAATACCGGCCGACACGCAGGCCAAACCGATCAGCTCCTTGATATAGCTCGCAGCCAGCATCCCCAGCACGATGATCAGGACCGCGAGGCCCACTTTGGGAAGGTAGTGGGCTAGGTCGGTCAGTGTGGCCGAAACGGTTGGAAGGCCGAGCATATCCGTGGCCGTGACCCCGAAGAGGAGGAAGATCAGCCAGAAGACCAGCAGGCCGAGGACATCGGATCCGGTCTTAGTGGAGCCGGATCCATTGAAGAGGGTTTGTATGGGTGTCTTGGCGAGTAGACGATCCAGACCAATCAGTTTCAGTAGCCCAGCCGTGCCGGCACCGAGGATTCGAGCGAGGAAATAACCCGCCAGCACGAGCAGTATGGCGCCCAGGAGCTTGGGAAAGTACAAAACAGTCAGGGACAGGGCCGATTCTGCTGATTCTCGAAGCGCTCCCAGCCAATTGTCCAAGATCATACACGCTCCTTCCTAAACAGAGCTATCCACCCCTGTGAGCCTATGCCCGTAGGGCCCTGGCGCTATTGTTTCCCGTCGAGCCGTAGCACGGCGATCGATCGAGCCTCCATTTCGTACTGCTCGCCTCCTTTGAAGACACTGACCTGCTTTTCATTCTCCCCTGACAGTGAGGTGTCCAGCACCGGATGCCAACGGATCCCGCGTTTATGCGCCGGCAAGGTGAAGGCCAGTGGGGTATGGTGGGCATTCAGAAGAATCAACAACGTGTCGTCGACGATCGGGCGTCCCTTTTGATCCCGCTCGGCGATGGCGTCACCGGCGAGCCGAAGCACGAGCGATTTCGAGTAGCCGGCATTCCAGTCTTCATCAGTCATCTCTTTTCCGTCCGGTCGGAACCAGGAGAGGTCTTTGACCTCAGACCCTCTGATGTGTCGCCCTTGAAAGAATCGCCGCCTTCGAAGGACCGGGTGGCGTTTTCGAATGGCAATGAGGTTTTGGACGAACGCCAGTAAATCAGACTGTGCGCGTACCAAGTTCCAGTCGAACCAGCTGATCTCATTATCCTGACAATAGGCGTTATTGTTTCCATTTTGCGTCCGTCCGATCTCATCACCGCCGCAGAGCATGGGGACGCCCTGAGAGAGAAAGAGTAGGGTTAGAAAGTTCCGTTTCTGGCGCTCTCGCAACTCGAGAATCGCGGGATCGTTGGTGGGACCTTCCACGCCACAATTCCAGCTGTCATTGTCGTTCGTGCCGTCTTGGCTGTTTTCCCCGTTGGCTTTGTTGTGCTTGTCGTTGTAGGACACGAGGTCGTGGAGCGTGAATCCGTCGTGAGCCGTGATGAAGTTGATGCTGGCAAAGGGGCGACGTCCGCTCGTGCTGTAGAGGTCGCTGCTGCCGGTCATGCGATAAGCAAGCTCCGCCATCTGGCCTCCGTCTCCTTTGATGTATCGCCGGATCGTGTCCCGATACTTGCCGTTCCACTCGGCCCAGCCTACGGGAAAATTGCCGACTTGATACCCTCCTTCTCCGACATCCCACGGTTCCGCGATCAGTTTGGTCTGGGAGAGGATGGGGTCTTGATGCAAGATGTCGAAGAAGGCGCTCAGCCGGTCAACGGCGTGCAATTCCCTGGCGAGGGTGGAGGCAAGGTCGAACCGAAAGCCATCCACATGCATTTCCGTGACCCAATACCGCAAACTGTCCATGATGAGCTGAAGCGTCCGTGGATGCGTGACATTGAGCGTGTTTCCGCAACCGGTGTAGTCCATGTAATACCGCTTGTCGTCGTCGACCAATCGGTAGTAGGCGGCATTATCGATCCCTCTGAACGAGAGCGTCGGGCCGAGCTGGTTGCCCTCGGCCGTATGGTTGTAGACGACGTCGAGAATGACTTCGATGCCCGCGCTGTGGAGCGTCTTGACCATCGTCTTGAACTCGCGGACGCCCCGCCCGCGGACCGGCGAGACGGCATAACGGATATCCGGAGCGAAAAATCCGATGGTGTTGTAGCCCCAATAGTTGGAAAGGCCGCGATCGGCCAGATGCCTGTCGCGCACGAAGTGATGGACCGGCAGCAGTTCCACGGCGGTGACACCCAGATTCAAAAGGTGATCGATGACCTCGGGCGTCGTCAACGCGGAATACGAACCCCGCATGTGGTCTGGCACATCAGGATGTTGTGCCGTGAATCCCTTGACGTGAATTTCGTAGATGACCGTCTTGTCCCATGGGGTTTTCAGCAACCGATCGCCGCCCCAGGTGAAGGCCTGATCGATAACGACACACTTGGGAATATTTGATGCGTTATTGCGGGTATCAAGGGAAAGATCGGCTTTGGGGTCGCCCATCCGGTAGCCGAACATGGCGTCCGACCACTCGACCGTTCCCGCGATTGACTTGGCGTAAGGATCGATCAAGAGCTTGTGGTGATTGAAACGATGCCCCTCTTGGGGATTATAGGGTCCATGCACTCTATAACTATAGTGTTGGCCCGGCCAGAGACCGTGGATGTACGCGTGCCAGACTTGATCGGTCCGTTCTTCGAGGCGAATGCGATGGGATTCTTTGTCAGATTCGGGTCCATCGAACAGGCACAGCTCAACTGCGGTGGCATGTTCTGAAAAGAGGGCGAAGTTCACCCCTTCGCCGTCCCATGTGGCTCCGAGTGGATAGGGTTTCCCCGGCCAAACTCTCATGCGTGCTCCTTTTCTTCAATGGAATGCGTTCACAGGGCGTTGCCCCAGGGTACCATCTCATACTGGTATCAACGAGCTTATGCAAGAGGCCTGTGCATCTTGTTTATGGAGTAGTCCCTCGGTAAGGTTGGACTAACTGAGGGAGGAACGTGATGGATGAAACATGGGAGTTGGATCTCGGGGCTAGAACGATCGGAACCAATCAGGTTCATTTTAACGTCTGGGCGCCGTTCGCGCAACAGGTTGCGGTGGAGTTAGTCGGGCAGGATCGAACGGCCATTCCGATGCAGCCCGCTTCGCAGGGCTATTTCGAGGCCATCGTTGATGACGTCGATCCGCGCGCGCGCTACCGCTATCTGCTGGACGGACAGAAGGCGCGACCAGATCCTGCCTCCCGATTTCAGCCGGATGGGGTCCATGGTCCTTCGGCCGTCGTCGATTCCGATTCGTTTCGTTGGAACGATGGAGCGTGGCGCGGAATTCCACTGAAAGACTTCATCATTTATGAACTGCATGTCGGAACATTTACGCGGGAGGGGACCTTCGAGGCGATCATTCCGCAGTTACCTTATCTCAAAGAGGCCGTAGGGATTACCGCGATCGAACTCCTGCCGGTGGCGCAGTGTCCGGGAGGGCGCAACTGGGGCTATGACGGAGTCTATCCCTTCGCGCCGCAATCCACGTACGGAGGGCCTGACGGATTGAAACGACTGGTAGACGCCTGTCATGGGATGGGCATTGCCGTGATCATGGACGTCGTCTATAACCATCTCGGCCCGGAGGGGAATTATTTGGGCGAGTTCGGTCCGTATTTCACCGACAAGTATCGAACTCCGTGGGGATCGGCGATCAACTATGATGGGCCGGACAGTGACGCGGTCCGGCATTATGTCGTCAGCAATGCTCTCTATTGGGTGACGGAGTATCATATTGATGCGTTGCGACTGGATGCGATTCACGGCATCTTCGATTTCAGCGCCTTCCATATTTTGAAAGAACTGGCGTCATCGGTCCAAAAGCAGGCCGCCGCGCTCACGCGGCAGATCTTCGTCATCGCGGAGAGCGACTTGAACGACACAAAAATCATCGAATCACCTACGATCGGCGGCTATGGTCTTGACGGGCAATGGAGCGACGATTTCCATCATGCGCTGCGTGTGGTGTTGACCGGAGAATCGCGCGGCTATTACGAGGACTTTCATGGGCTACACGATCTTGGGAAAGCCATTCGCGAGGGATTTGTGTACAGCGGACAGTATTCCGCACATCGCAGGCGCCGGCATGGGAATACCTCACAACAGGTATCGCCCGGACAGCTCGTGGTCTTTTCGCAAAACCACGATCAGATCGGCAACCGCGCGGTTGGAGATCGCTTGAGCACCCAGCTGCCGTACGAGGCTCTGAGGGTTGCCCGCGCGCTCGTACTGCTCTCACCGAACATCCCGCTCTTGTTCATGGGAGAGGAATATGGCGAAACCGCGCCGTTCCAGTATTTCATTGAACATGGTGATCCCGACTTAGTCGAAGCGGTCAGACAAGGTCGTCGACAGGAATTCGCGCATTTCGGCTGGAATCCAGAGGACATTCCTGATCCTCAGGACTCGGCAACCTTCGAGCGAAGTCGGTTGCGTCGGGAAGATCTCAACGATCGGCAAGCCGCGTTATTGCGATGGACCAAGGCGTTGATCCAGTTGAGGAAAGACGAACCGTCGTTGGGCGCTGGAGACGGCACGACGCGGAGTCATCGTGTCTGGGTGTTCGAGGACGAGCAGGTGTTGGTGATGCATCGTTGGACGCAAGACCATGCCGCGTCGCTATTGATCCTTGGATTCAATCGGTCGCCGGTGACGGTGAGATTGATTGAGCCGCAGGGCACATGGCAGCGATGGCTCGATTCCATGGACAAAAAATTCGGCGGGATTGATCAAGGTTCGATGCCAACACAGCTCGCTGTCTCACCTCAAGGAATTTCGGTATCGATTCCAGCCTATGGTGCGGCAGTATTCCTGGCTTCGTAGCGGAGAACGACGCTTGGCATCGGGCGTGGAGTGGACTCGAGGTGGGAAGTCTTAACGTGAGGAGGGATGGCATGGCGGAATCGTATGTGACGCAATTCTTTGAACGATGGGTCGAATGGGCTACGACGTCGGGTTTGCGCGTCCTGATCATCGCCCTCATGATGGTTGTGGGACTCGCGATTGTCAGACGGGCGATGGATCGATTTCAGAAAGTGTACGAGGGGACGTTGCCGAGCGAGGCACAGGTTAAACGGGCCACCACCTTGACGCATGTCATTCGTGACGTGGCTCGTGTGGTGGTTCTTGCCATGGGCGGCATGATGATCTTGTCGGAGGTCGGAGTCGATCTGAAGCCGATCTTGGCGGCGGCCGGGCTCGGAGGATTGGCCGTCGGCTTCGGCGCCCAAAGTTTGGTGAAGGACGTGATCACGGGGTTCTTTATTCTTCTCGAAGATTCGATCCGAGTCGGTGATGTCGTAGAGATTGCCGGAGTCGGAGGGGTGGTCGAGGAGGTGAAGCTCAGGACGGTGACCCTTCGAGATCTGTCGGGGAACGTGCATGTGGTGCCGAATGGAGTCATCGACAAGGTGAAGAATATGACCAAGCTCTATGCCTTCTACCTCTTCGAAGTCGGCATTGCGTATCGAGAAGATGTCGACGAAGTGATGGCGGTTCTGCGCGACATCGCGGATGAACTCCGCCAAGACCCTCAGTTTTCAGAGGATATTCTGGAGCCGTTGGAAATGTTGGGAGTGGATCAATTCGCCGATTCAGCCGTCATCATCAAGTGCCGGATTAAGACTCGGCCGATCAAACAATGGCGGGTCGGGCGGGAGATGAATCGTCGGATCAAGAAGACCTTCGATGCCAAGGGGATCGAAATCCCGTTTCCGCATCAAACGATTTACTGGGGTGAGCCGAAACAGGGAACGCCACCTCCGTTGCATGTGGCCGGGTTGCAACCAGCCCAACCAGCCTCAAGATGAACAAGTTGCGCGTGACATCCACGGCGAGAGCAGACGCGCATCGCGAGCCACTCTCCGAGAAGAAAAGCCATCGGCATCTTTCTTCGGAGGAGTCGGCGTGGGCCAGGTGGCCCGATGAGAAGCTCCTCGACCTGCGGTTCTGCGACCTTAATCTTACCGTGGAGCGGAGTCAGATCACCGACCAAATTGCCCAGCTGAGCCGAGAATTGGGCGAGCGTGGCCTCCTCTTTCGTCCACATTTCTGGCTTTCTAATGAATGGTTCACGCCGGACGGGGTCCCCGGCATTGCCATTCCCTTCTATCTCGCCCACCCACGGCTGGCCCAACTGGAACTGGCGCAGATGCTGGAAGTGGAAGGTGGAACGCCGGAGTGGTGCATGCGTATTCTTCGGCACGAGGCCGGGCATGCCTTGGAAAATGCCTATGGTATCCGTCGTCGCCGGGATCGTCAGACGATATTCGGAAGGTCGACCCAACCCTATCCCAAGTTCTATAGGCCGAAGCCCTACAGTAAGAGCTATGTCCTCCACCTCGACATGTGGTACGCACAAAGCCATCCGGACGAAGATTTTGCGGAGACCTTTGCTGTGTGGCTGAATCCGCAGTCGCAGTGGCGGGAACGCTATGCAGATTGGCCGGCGCGTAAGAAACTGGAATACATGGATCAGTTGATGGCCTCGTTGGTCAACGCACGGCCGCTGGTGACGACCAAACAACATGTGGACTCGCTGCCCCGGCTTCGCCGGACTTTACGGAAACACTACGACCAGAAGCGTGGGCACTACGGGACTCCTCATCCGACGTTCTATGATCGCGACCTGCGTCGGATCTTTTCTTCCGCAACCGAGCATCGGGCCAATGTCTCGGCCGTACAGTTTTTGGCGCGTGTTCGTCGTGATGTCTGTCGGGAAGTGGCCGCTTGGACCGGAGAATATCAGTATACGATCGATCGCGTATTCGAAGATATCGTCACGCGTTGTCGTGAGCAACGTCTCAGGCTGGCCATTCCGGAGGGGAAGGCCACACTCGACATCACGATTCTGCTGACGGTTCAAACGATGAACTACTTGCACAGCGGCCATCATCGGGTGGCCTTATGAAGCCGCTACGCGTTCTCGTTCTGGTGCATGAAGACCTTGTTCCGCCGGATACGGTCGAGGGAGTCGATCTCACCACGGTCGAGTGGAGGACCGAATACGAAGTCGTCAACACGCTCCGCGAGATCGGACATGAGGTGCGTCCGCTTGGGGTTCAACACGAGCTCGCCGTGATTCGTCAGGCCGTGGATGAATGGAAACCGCACATTGCATTCAATCTACTGGAGGAATTCAGCGGAGTGGCCATCTATGATCAGAACGTGGTGTCCTACCTCGAATTGCTCAAGGTGCCGTACACAGGCTGTAACCCGAGGGGATTGATGTTGGCCCGCGATAAAGGGTTGGCCAAAAAAATTCTCTATTACCACCGCATTCCGATTCCGGAGTTCATCACCGTTCCGCTAGGTCGATCGATCAGGCGGCCCAAGGAGTTATCGTTTCCCTTAATCGTGAAATCCGTCTCAGAGGAAGCCTCCCTGGGCATTTCTCAGGCCTCGATCGTGGAGGATGACGACAAGTTGCAAGAACGAGTCAGGTTTATCCACCAAAGCGTCGGCACGGGCGCGCTGGTGGAACGGTATGTCGAAGGACGTGAACTGTATGTCGGTGTGATGGGCAATCAACGGCTGCAGGTCTTTCCTGTCTGGGAGCTCGATATGAGCCGATTGCCGGAAGAGGCCAGAAAGATCGCCACAGCTCGGGTGAAGTGGAGTCGAGCCTACCAGAAGAAATACGGCGTCCGCTCGATCGCAGCGGTCGATCTGACGGACTCGCAACGGCAGATTCTTCAAAACCTGGCCAAGCGGGTGTACCGCAGTTTGGGACTCAGCGGGTATGCGAGGATCGATTTTCGACTTGATCCGGCGGGACAGGTGAATGTGCTGGAGGCGAATCCGAATCCGCACATCGCGACGACTGAGGATTTTTCAAGTTCAGCGGCAGGTGGGGAACTGCCGTTTCCTGCCTTGCTACAACGGATTCTCGACCTGGGCTTGCGATGGCGTCCCCACGTGACCCCCTCCGACAGGACGACTCCGGTTCCGAGCCGGATCGGTGACTGACGATGTGTCGTCATCCCACTTTGAAGTACAAGACAGAGAGGGGAGGCAGGGTCAGGACGATCGAGTTCGGAAATCCATGAGCGGAAATCGGCTCGGCCATCACTCCGCCCCCGTTGCCCATGTTGCTTCCGCCATAGAGGTCAGCGTCGCTGTTTAAGAGCTCACGATAGTGGCCCAAGGAGGGCACGCCGATTCGGTATCCATGGCGTGGAACCGGCGTGAAGTTACAGGCGCCGACGACAAGGTCCTGTTGGTTTTTGGCTTTCCGGAGAAAGGCGATGACAGACTGTTCAGCGTCGTGGAAGTCGATCCACTGGAACCCGGTCCAATCATAATCGACCTCGTACAGCGCCGGCTCGTTTCGATACAGCCAATTGAGGTCGCGAACGTACCGTTGGAGACCGGCGTGCGATTCATGCTGGCAGAGGTGCCACTGCAAACTGTCGTCGTGGTTCCACTCCCACCACTGGCCGAATTCACCGCCCATGAAGAGCATCTTCTTGCCGGGATGGCCGTACATAAAGCCGTATAGGGCCCGAAGATTGGCACATCGCTGCCAATTGTCCCCCGGCATTTTATCGAGGAGTGCTTTCTTGCCGTGCACGATCTCGTCATGGGAGAGGACTAGGACGAAATTCTCATGGAAGGCGTAGACGAGCCCAAAGGTAATCTTGTTCTGGTGGTGCTTGCGGTACACAGAGTCCAGAGAAAAGTATTCCAAGGTGTCGTGCATCCACCCCATATTCCATTTGAAGGTGAACCCTAAACCTCCCGTATAGGTCGGTTTTGAAACGCCGGGCCAGGCGGTGGATTCTTCGGCGATCGTGACGGCGCCGGGATGTTCTTGGTGGACCAGCACGTTCAATTCCTTGAGGAAGGAGACGGCCGCCAAGTTTTCGTTCCCCCCATACTGGTTGGGAATCCACTCGCCGGCGTTTCTCCCATAGTCCAGGTATAACATCGAGGCCACCGCGTCCACACGAAGACCGTCGATGTGGTATTTGTCCAACCAGAAGAGCGCACTGTTCTGGAGAAAATTTTTCACTTCCACGCGGCCGTAGTTGAAGATGCGACTCTTCCATTCCGGATGATAGCCAAGCCGCGGATCCTCGTGATCATAGAGGTGTGTGCCGTCGAACCAAGCCAACCCAAACGCATCGTCAGGAAAGTGCGCCGGCGCCCAGTCCATGATGATGCCGATTCCCGCTTGATGCGCGGCATCGATGAACGCCATGAAGTCTTCCGGCGGGCCGAATCGACTCGTGGCGGCAAAGTAGCCGGTGGCTTGATAGCCCCATGATCCGTCGAACGGATGTTCGGTGACCGGCATCAGTTCAATGTGGGTGTAGCCCATGTGTTTGACGTAGTGAATGAGTTTGTCGGCCAGTTCTCGATAGGTCAGCCAGCGGTTCTCCTCTTCAGGTACCCGCATCCAGGATCCCAGATGCACCTCATAGATGGACATGGGTGCGGTAAGCGGATCACGCGTAGCGCGGGCGTCCATCCACGCCTGGTCGTTCCATCGGTAGCCGGAAAGATTGCGAACGATTGATGCCGTGCGAGGCCGCAGTTCCGCTGAGAAGGCGTACGGATCAGCCTTGGTGAAGGGTGCGTCGACATGGCGGGAGCGGATCTCGTATTTGTAAAACGTTCCATCGGGGATGTCCGGGATGAACAACTCCCAGAGGCCGGTCGATCCGCGACTGACCATCTGATGGCAACGGCCGTCCCACTGGTTGAAGCCGCCGATGACGCTGACTCGCATGGCGTTCGGGGCCCAGACGACGAAATGAACGCCGGCGATCCCGTCGACGGTTGTGAGATGAGCGCCCAGTATCTCGTAGCCTTTGAAAAGATTCCCCTCCGCAAACAGGTGCAGATCATGGTCGCTGATCAAAGGAGGGAAGGTGTAGGGATCGTGGCGTTCCGTGACGGTTCCTTGAGAATCGGTGACCCGGATTTGGTATTTCAGCGTTCCCTTCGGGGCGTCCATGATCGCCTCAAACAATCCTGATTCATGAACGCGGTTCATCGGTATCCGCTTGCGGCCGGGGGTATCGAGAATCACTTGTGCCTCGCTGGCGTCCGGCGCAAAGGTTCGGATCACGAGCGAGTCCGACCCATTCACGGAGGTGCGATGAGGGCCTAGCAGTTCACGAGGATTCCAATGCTCGGCGTTGAGGAGTCGTTCAATGTGTTCAGCCTGCACCATAAAGATAGTCCTCCTTACCTTCGATTCAGCCTATCCTAAGCAGATCGGTCGTGTTAAGAAAGGGGGGTGAGAAAAAAAACATATCCAAAACGGCAATCGCGGCGAGTTGCGCCGATGCCGCGAACCAGGCGACGAAAGAACGAAGAGTCTGGGATCGCCGTGTCCGATGGCCGGCTCCGCCAACTGGCGGCTCGGTATGGGGTCGTTCCTGCGTATGTTGATGAGGGAGGCGTCCGCCGCCTGGTCCACGACGAGAGTCTTCGCCGGGTTCTCTCGGTCATGGGAGTGGACGCGCAGAACTCGACGCAACTGACTGAGAGGATGCGAGAGGTTCGTTCGGGACCTTGGCGCGAGATGTTGGATCCTGCGATGGTCGTGCGGGTGGATCGACTGCCCCGTACATGCCCCGTCCGTTTACCTGTAGCAGTCGATCAATTGCGGCAGATCACACTCGTGTGGAGACTCACGAAGGAACAGGGGGGCGTCCTGACGGGGCGGAGCGTCGGAAGACGGCTGCAAGTTCGCGCCAGGACGATTCTGGATGGCCTTCGTCATTGCGAAGTGGCGCTGCCGTTTCCTCGAGCGTTGCCGCTCGGCTACCATTCGTTGACCGTGGACGCGTCAGGGCCCCGGATCAGCCAACGTGCCGCGATGACGGTCGTCGTCGTCCCAAGTCAGTGCTATCTGCATCCGGCGGTCATGGATTCCCGTCGAACCTGGGGCATCACGATTCAACTCTATGGCCTCCGCAGCGTCAAGAATTGGGGCGTCGGAGATTTCCGCGATCTCAAGGAGATGATTCACTGGGCCGGGAGTGAACTCGGAGCGGATCTTCTGGGAGTCAATCCGCTTCACGCGCTCCCCCCCGGGCAGGTCAGTCCCTATTCGCCGTCCAGCCGGCTGTTTCATCACTCGCTCTACCTGGATCTTGAAGGGATTCAGGAATTTCGAGACGCATCCTCAGTCCAGGAGAAAGTCAAGGCACCGGCCTTTCAAGCCAAACTGGCATCGCTACGCCGGAGTCCGACGGTACAGTATGAAGCCGTTGAACGGGTCAAACGGCTGATGCTGGAAGAGCTCTTTCGCCTGTTCCAACGCCACCATCTCGCGAGAAAAACGGCCAGAGCCAGGGCCTTTCACCGGTTTGTTCGGAGTCAAGGGGAGGCTCTGCAGCGGTTTGCGCTCTTTCGGACCTTGGAGGAACAGATGGCCCGTCGCGGGAAAGTTGTCGGAACCGGTTCACAAGGGTGGCGCTCCTGGCCGCTGGAGTACCGGCATCCCGATTCCCCCTCGGTCAAACAAGCCGCGATTCGTCATCAGGACCGTCTGCAATTTTTCCAATATGTCGAATGGCAGTGTCAGCAACAGCTCCAAGCCGTGCAATCGGCGGCGAACCGCTCAGGCATGGCCATCGGCCTCTATAAGGATATGGCGGTCGGGATCGACCCGGGCGGGGCGGATTCCTGGGCGTTTCAAGATCAATTGGTGGCGGCCGCGTCGGTTGGAACCCCGCCGGAACTGTTTTCTCCCAATGGGCAACGGTGGAATCTGTCCCCGTTTCATCCACGTCGGATTCGCAAGGACGGCTATCGCCTGTTCGCGGACTGTTATCGTCGGACCATGCGGGCCTGTGGACTAATCAGAATCGATCACGCCATGGGGCTGTTTCGTCTCTTCTGGATTCCGGATGGGCTGGTGTCGGCTCAGGGAACGTATGTGAGATACCCGGCAGAAGATCTTCTGGGTATCCTGGCTCTCGAAAGCCAAAGAGAGCGAGTTATGGTCATTGGGGAAGATCTGGGGACGGTGACCCCATCGATCCGGACTCAGTTGATGGCAGGCGGGTTGCTGTCCTACCGACTCTTGCTCTTTGAACAAACCGCCCGCGGACGGTTTGTAAAACCGTCTCGGTTTCCCACGGCCGCCGCCGCGTCCGTGACCACGCACGACCTCCCGACATTGCGAGGGTTTTGGATTGGTCGGGACATTGAGTTGAAGAGTCGACTCGGCCTCTATCGGGACTCGGAATGGCTCAGGCGTGACATGGTCACCCGTGCTCGGGACAAACAGGCGCTCTTGGACGCGTTATCCGAAGAAGGGCTTCTGCCGGCAGGCGCTTCGCGAGAAGCCGACACCATCCCACAATTGACCGACGAACTCTGTCGAGCCGTCTATGCCTATGTTGCTCGCACACCCAGCCGGCTGGTGCTGATCTCGTTGGAAGATCTGTTGGGGGATATTGAGACTCCGAATGTTCCGGGTGAGCACGCCTATCCGTCGTGGCGGATCAAAGCCGGTCCTCCCGGCACCACGTGGGAGGACTGGACGAAGCTCGTTCAGGTGCCTATGATGGCACAGACTATCAGCTCTCAGAGAAATCGAGGCTAAACGACTCTTCCCTTCCTGTCACCAGTGTCGCCGTACATGATCGGGAGTCATTCTCATGAATGAAGAGGGGAACAAGACTCTCGACTCGACTGCTCGTCTTGTCACGCTCATTTTTCTGGTCGGTTTGGGCTACCTCCTCTTCGCCACGTTTCGGCCCTATTTCTCTGCTCTTATCTGGTCCGCCGTCCTCTCGTACGGGCTCTATCCTCAGTATTGCAGGATCGTGAAGCTGACGGGTGAGCGACGATCGCTCAGCGCGTTGGTAATGAGCGTCGCGGTGACGATCGGCCTGATCCTCCCTCTCGGGTATCTGTCATTCATGATCGGAAAAGAAGTGGCAAAGACCTACCTGACGGTGGTGTCCGTCCTGGAACAAGGGCCGGGTGTGATCGAGCAATGGCGTGTGCATCCCTGGGTGACGGCGATCTTGGAGCAGCTCCAGGAGTTCCAAAGAATGACCGGCACCGACCTGCGCGCTGTCCTGGTGGACAATTTGGCCCAACTCGGTAGTGCGCTCGTGGAGCAATTGACCCAGGTGGCGAAGAATGTGCTGGTCGCCTTGTCGGAGCTCGGCATCATCCTACTCTGCACGTTTTACTTCTTCCGTGACGGCAAAGGGATGGTGGATTGGTTGACGGATGTCTCGCCTCTGGATGAAGCCTATCAGCAGTTGATTGTCCGTCGATTCGGCGAAGTCATGAAGGGAGCCGTCCTTGGGAACACACTCGTGGCTGCGCTCGAAGGCATCGTCGGCGGCTTTGCGTTTTGGTTCGCCGGGATGCCGGTTCCGCTGTTGTGGGGTGCGGTGATGGGGATCCTGGCCTACCTGCCCCTCGTTGGGGCCGGGATCGTATGGCTGCCCGCTGCCGTGTACTTGTTCATCCAGGGCGATTATGCGGCGGGAGGAATCCTTTGCGTCTCGGGATTCGTGATCGCAGTCCTCGATTATGTGGTTCGAACACTGGTGGTCGGCGAAGCCTCGAAGTTGAACACGCTGTTGACGTTCTTCGCGGTATTGGGTGGCATTCAGCTCTTTGGATTGGTGGGTATTGTGGCCGGTCCCCTCGTTGTCGCCGTCAGTTTTGCTCTCCTGGACAGCTATCGGCTCGAACGGTCAGGCCAGGCCCAGCGACGTCTCGAACCATGATCGCAACGTGCCGCCAATGGTTCGGTTATGCATGGGTATTTCTCCGATCCGTAACGGGGAAGTTCATAGCGGACAACGGGCTCTTTCTCACGAGCGCGCTGGCCTTCAACCTCCTGCTCTATTTCGTTCCGCTTTCGCTGTTGATGGTCTCGCTGCTTGGGTACACCGTGTTGGACTCTGAGCACGCCATGAAAGAAGTCCAATCCGTCTTGCGGGCGTTTCTTCCCCAGTCTCAGCAAGCGCTGGCGGAAAACTTGGGGGCGGTCGTGGCCGACCGTGGCCTTCTGGGTGTTGCCGGGATCGTCTCGTTTGTCGCGTTTAGCAGTTTTCTCTTTGGCTCTATCCGAATCGTGCTCAATCTGGTGTTCCAGGCACAGCAGGCGCGTACGTTCATCAGGGGGGTCGGAACGGATGTCCTCACGACGTTGCTCGTGACAGTGCTGCTGCTTGTGGTGGTGGCCAATACGTCGTTCTTGACGATCGCGTGGACGCTCGCGGAGCGATACCCATCATTGGCGGTGTTGTTCGAGCCGGCCTTGACAGTTCTGGACAGAGCCCTGGGGTTTGTGGCGACGATGGCTCTGTTCTATGTTCTCTATCGTGTGTCTCCGACGGTGACGCTGTCGCCCGTGGCGCTGGCAATCGGGGCGTTGACCGCGACACTGCTCTTCCAATTGGCGCGCTGGGGATTTGCCTGGTACGTATCCGTGGCGCAAGCCTCCCTTGTCTTGTATGGCACCTTGGGCGGCCTGATGTTCTTCTTTATGTGGCTGTATTACGCCTCCCTTGTGTTCATTCTTGGAGCCGAAGTCGCTTGGTTTTGCGCAACGAGATCGGATGCGCGAGACAAAGGCCGCCTGCATGACTTCCCGCGGTGAGGTGAGTCGTTCGGTACCAAAGCCCAGCCGTAAGCACGTGAGCACGAGAGGGTGAAACCTCGGATTCACGGCATGTCGCGGAACCGCCGTTCCAGCTCGGCAATCCGCTTTCGTGCCTCTTCCAAGGTCGTGGTTAGCAGACGGGTTTCTCGCCCATGGCGCCAGCGTACCCCTAATGCGGCGATGGCGCTGAGTGCGGCCCCAATGGCGGTCGAACCTAGAATCACCAGGACCAATGAAGTTTGGTACTCCCAGAAGAGAAACTGAATCGTCACGGGAAACGTGTTTTGCAGGGCGAAGAGGGCGATGAGAATCGCCAAGCCGAGTGCCACAAACAGAGAAGTCATCGTGTCCTATCCTCACGAATCACATTAGAGGCGGATCGCTATGAAGCGTTCCGCTTGTGGCGTATCGACTCCGGCATAGTGGCCGACCCTGAACTCGTCCAAGACTTCGGTGTCCCTCTGTCTGTGCAGGCGGATCTCTTTCTCTTCTTTAGTCCGGAACACATCAGTGCATGACGGTGGCTTCACCGACCGCCTATCTGCCGACCAATTCGTTGTCCGTTTGAAGACACTGTTAGCTGGAGTCCGGCCAATATTGCCCGAGTGGTGGACGGTACGCAAGTTGTATTTCCTGAACCATAAGTCATGAATGGCAACAATAATGCAGCATGTGTCGACAGTGTCAGAGGAATGTCGTGCCCCCAAAAGCCACAAGACTGCCGAGGGGTCTCAATCGAGCAAGACCTCCGGAACATCACGAACTCCAGTGCCCACCGTTCTGAATAGGTCGTGACGGTGATCCAGGTCGCGGGCTAGAGACAGCAACGGTCCGATCAATGTGTACGGCAGACGTAGCCAACTTGAAAAATTATAGTGCATAGCGGCTTGAGGTGCTATATAGGATTACGTATGGTATTGAATACTTGCAAATGACTGATTGGCCATCAATGGCTGGATGGTCAATGACGTTCCAGGAGGCCATTGAATGAGGCCAAAACATTTGTTCGCACCTCAGAACCTGTTGCACAAAGTCATTGAAATCTAGGTAGTATTATGTATAGTAGCCGCCCGGGACTTCCTGGAGGGCGACACGATGGGCTACCACTTTCTTCCGTGTGAACGCGATCAACTCTATCTGATGCCTCCCGCGTTGCAGGACTGGCTGCCGGAAGGCGATCTGGCGTGGTTCATCCTGGATGCGGTGGCCCAGATGAATCTCGTGGCCATTACCCGGACCTATCGAGCGGATGGCTGGGGACAGGCGGCGTACGAGCCGGCCATGATGGTGGCGCTGCTCCTGTATGCGTACTGCCTGGGAGAACGGTCGAGTCGACGGATCGAGCGGCTGTGCCAACGGGATGTGGCCTTTCGAGTGATCACGGCCAATCAGGGCCCTGATCACACGACGGTGGCCCGGTTCCGGCAGACCCACGAGATCGAACTGGCCAAGCTGTTCACGCAGGTGCTGCGGCTTTGTGCGGAGGCGGGCTTGCTGAAGGTGGGGATCGTGGCGCTGGACGGGACGAAGATCAAGGCCAGCGCGGCGCTGGCGTCGAATCGGACGATCGAGACGATCACGGCGGAGGTCTCACGGATGCTGACCGAGGCCCAGGCCACAGATGCGGCTGAGGATCGGCAGTATGGCCCGGAGCGGTGCGGCGATGAGTTGCCCGAGGTCTTGCGGGATCGGAAGAGCCGGCTGGCTCGGTTGCAGGCGTGCCAAGAGCGGTTGACGCAGGAGGCGGCCACGGCCACAGCGCAGCAACAGGCCAAGATCGAGACACGACAGGCCGAGGAGGCCGCCACTGGGCAGAAGAAGCGAGGCCGCAAACCGAAGGCGCCCGAGGCGGCCGCGGACCGCGACGCCAAGGCCAATGCCACGGATCCAGACAGTCGCATCATGAAGACGCAGGCCGGGTATGTCCAAGGCTACAACGCGCAAGCGGTGGTGACGGAGGAGCAGATCATCGTGGCGGCCGAGGTGACGCAGGAGGAGAATGACATCCAGCAATTGCACCCGATGCTGAAACGGGCGCAGACGAATCTCAAGGCCATCGCGTATCCGCACGCGGTCGGGACGGCCCTGGCCGATGCCGGCTATTGCAGCGAGGCCAACCTGATGGCGGCGGATCTGGCAGGGCCAGCGTTGTTGATTGCCACGAACAAGGACTGGAAGCAACGGAAGGTGCTGCGGGAGCAGCCGGGTCCACGGGGGCGTATCCCGATGCGACTGACTCCTCGCGATCGGATGGAGCGAGTGCTGCTGACAACACGCGGTCGTCGCCTCTACAAGAAGCGAGGCCAGACCGTGGAGCCGGTGTTCGGACAGATCAAGAGTGCCCGGGGTTGTGATGGGTTCATGCGTCGCGGCACGGCCGCCTGTGACAGTGAGTGGAAACTGCTTTGTGCCACGCATAATCTGTTGAAGCTCTGGCGAAACGGAAAGACATCTGGTACCGGTCGGCGCACAAGCCGCGTCCCACAGCGGTGTGGTCGGGGAAGCGGAAAGAAGAACGGGGGATGACCCTCTCGAAGATCCCACGCCCTCACGGTCTCAGCAAGAAAAGACCCGGCATGGCGCACCACGAAACCCGTGCTGGGTACCAGGCAGCTCGATCATGTGTTTGAGCAACATGCTCCAAACCGAACACAATATGTTGAGCGCTCTTTTGCTAGACAAAACCGCACAATGAATCATCTATCGTTTTTCCTTTTGTTTCTTGGAGTGCTCTGTATTGTGCCTCCATCGGCGCAGGCTAAGGGTAATGTTAGTGTAAGCTTAGAAATTAAGATAGGGGTTGAAGTGTCACGTTCGACAGCGCAGGATCAGGGGTACGTGTTGGCGTTGGAACGTGATGTAAAAGAAAGAGTCGTGAAAGGAGCTTCTCGGCGTTCGGATATAGGAAGCATGGTAGCAAAAAAATAGCTACGTATCCACGTCACTCTGCTCTTCTTGGTCGTCCTGAAATACCTTCTGCAGAAGATGCTAAAACGGAGGTTGCTGTTGCTATCCAGACAGATCAGAAAAATGTTAGACAGCAGCATCAACGGTTTTTCGACGAACTTGAGGCTGAAATGGCGCGCAACTTGAGTGCCGGCATTATCGATCCAAAGAGCGTACAAACCATTATTCAGAAGCGGGTAGCTGAACGCATTGCCAGCAAGGGCACTAGTGGCCGAGCAAAGGCGAAGGACGCTAATGTTTCGGTGACTCTCTCAATTAAAATCAAATTTTGATTCTCATCGATATTACCTATTGTGAATGACGAGGGGATTCATGATGCATACATTAAGAATCTGGCGTCCCGGCGCCTTACTGTTTCGATAGTTGCGCTAGCTCTATTTGCCGCCTCAGACGTGGCGCTTGCCAAAAGTCGCGTCCGACCTCATGGCGTGCAGCAGGATGAGGCAACATGTTGGGCCACTGCCTCAGCAGTGTGGTCCTATTATTCTGGCTGACTTGAGCGTAAACCTGGTGAAGACACCTTTATGGCGACGGCTCGACGAGAGGAGGAACTGATTGATGAATTAAGAACGGTCAACTGCCTATCACAAGACGATTCTTTATTAACTAGGTGTTTAGTCCCAGCATTTGATGGGTTGGGTTAGAGGTGAATCGTTCTGGTTCTTATGTCCATATTGTGCCGATGTATTCGAAGGGCGTGAGGCCCCTGAGGGTTTTGAGCCGCCGCCCATAATTATGGGCGTTGATGAAGTCGTGCAGGTGGGCGTCGAGCTGCTGATGGCTGTCGTAATGATAGCGCTTGACGGCGGCGTCCTTGATCGTCCGGTTCATGCGTTCAACCTGACCATTGGTCCAGGGATGTCTGATCTTGGTGAGACGATGCTCGATCCCGTGTTCTCGGCAGCGCATGTCGAACATATGGGTGATGTACGTGGCGGTCGGGCCGTCAGCGGAGCGCGGCGGAAACGTGAACTGGATGCCATTGTCCGTCAGCACGGTGTGGATTTTGTAAGGAACCGCGGCAATCAGTGCGACCAGGAAGGCGGAGGCTGTGCCCCTGTTCGCGTGGCGCACAAGCTGGACGAAGACGAACTTGCTGGTGCGGTCGATCGCCACATACAGGTACAGCTTGCCTTCTGTCGTCCGGACCTCGGCGATGTCGAGATGAACGTAGCCGATGGGGTCGGGCTTGAATGTCTTCTTCGGTTGCGTGTCTCCAGTCACGTCAGGCAACCGGCTGATCCCGTGCCGCTGCAAGCAACGATGCAATGACGAGCGGGTCAGGTGCGGGATCGTGGCTTGTAAGGCGTAGAGGCAGTCATCCAGTGGCAGCAACGTCTGTTGGCGGAAGGCGACAATGATGGCTTCTTCCTCCCGCGAGAGAATGGTGGACTTGGCATGCTGAGGACCGGTGGGGAGATCGTGGACAGACGTTCGTCTCTTCCACTTCGCTACCGTTTTAGGGTTGATCCCATAACGACTGGCAAGAATGATCAGGCTTTCTTGCCTCTGTTGGATCGCTCGACGCACCGCCGCGGTCGTGCGGGCGCTCCCATGAAGTATGTGTCCCAGAGCGCGTCCTTCCATTGATGGCTGAAGAGTACACCATCAAATGCTGGGACTAAACACTTTTAACCAGCGCAGGTGACTTCTTCGACGATCTGTTGAGCCTGACGGTGTCCCACAACCTCATCCGGTGTCAGGTTACCCAGTGAGCTGTGTGGTAGCTGCTGATTGTAGTCGCAGCGCCAGACTTCGAGTCTGGCTTGGGCCTCGGCCAACGAGGCGAACTGATGCACGTTCAAACACTCATCCCGCAGCCGCCCATTAAACGATTCGATAAACGCATTTTCCACGGGTTTCCCTGGTCGAATGAAGTCGAGTTGGACGCCGCGTTGATAGGCCCAATCCTCTAACGCCCGGGATTGGAACTCTGTGCCATGATCCACTGTGATGGAGTGAGGCCACTGGCCCTCTCCGAGGACGCGATCAAGCACCTGCCCCACCAGCTCTCCAGACATCCGAAATCCGGCCTCAGGACAAGGTGGGATTCCCGTACAATTAAGGAAACAGTCGGGATTTGTCATCTCATGCTCTGACATTGATGGCGATGTATCAGTCGTACAATGTCTAGGAACTCAACCTCTTGCTCGAATGAACCTGTTCATCCCACCCGCGACCCATTCCTTCAGATGCAGACACACCCCGATAACGAAAAGAAGTCCACTCAAGTGGTCGGCATAGTTTGCGCCGAATCCTGAGCAAACCAGCTTTGAACGATCTGATGGAGCTCGGAGATATCAAAGGGTTTCAGCATGTAGGCCTGTGCGCCTAAACTAATGGCGCGGACGGCGAGGTCTTTGGATTGTGCGGCTGTCACAACCACAATCGGAATCTGTTGGTTCCATCTTCGGACTTGGCGAAGAACCTCGAGGCCATCCAGCTGAGGAAGCCCGATGTCCAAGAGCACTCCACCGAACTCACCGGATTGAAGGGTCTTGAGGGCTTGGACCCCATCGACCGCCTGTTCCGTGTCATATCCCTCGGCCATCAGGCGATCTACCAAAAGTTGGCGAATATCGGGGTCGTCGTCTACAATAAGCACGCGCTTTGAGCTCCGCGCGCCAGACGTCTTTGCGAGCGGCGCGGATGGGATAAGCGGGAGCATCACGGAAAATTCGGCACCGTGACCGGGCTCACTACGCACCTCGATTCTACCGTTATGGAGTTCGACGAGGGTCTTCACGATGGAGAGACCTAAGCCGAGCCCTTGGCGACAGGTCTTCCGTCCTCCTGCCGTTCTGAAAAAGGGGTCGAAGATTTGTTCGAGTGCTTCTCGCGCAATGCCGGGCCCTGAATCGCGGACATGAATGGTCGCAAAGGCAGAGTCGGAGGCTTCAACCACCACATCAATCCGTCCCTCTGCCGGCGTAAATTTGATGGCGTTGTGTACTAAGTTGGTGAGGATTTGGATGAGCCGGTCTCGATCGACCCAGACAATCAGCGTCGAGAGTGGATATTGACAGCTCAAGATCTGACGTTTCTCCAGCGCTAACGGACGCAGGTGTTCGAGGACTTCCCCAACGCACCGTTCCAAATCGACTTCCGCCGGAGAGAGTGCGAGCTGACCCGTTTCAATACGAGTTCGGTCCAAGAGATCGCCGATCATGCGCATCAGCCGCTTGACATTCTCATTAATCCGGTCCAAGTAATGACGCTGTTTGCTATTGACGGGACCGGTCACGCCGTCTAAGAGGTTTTCCACGAAGCCTTTGATGGATGTGAGGGGAGTTCGCAACTCGTGGGAGACATGCGACAGAAAACTGGACCGCGTCCGATCGGCACGTTCTAACTCCGCCGTGCGTTCGCGGACTTTCGATTCCAACCCAATATTCAGTTCCTCGATCTGTGTGTACGCGGAAGCATTGTCCAGGGCGATCGCTACTTGGTTCGAAACGGTTTCCATCAACTCCAGATCATCGGACGTCAAGCTGTTCGGCGTGGTGCGGTCGACGGTGAGCGCCCCAAGAATACGGCTTTTCACCTTTAGCGGTACCCAAATGAGCGAGCGGGTACCCGTCCAGGTTGCCAACTTTCGATTTTCCGGATGAAGATCCTCCCAAATGGTCTTGATATCAGCGATCAGCATCGGCTTATCAATGTGAAGCGCCGACCCCGGAAACCCATCGGACTCAGATACGGGCACTTCCCGATTGCGAACGAACGCCTGAATCTCTTCCGAGACACCCACAATGCGCCCGCTGTGGAGAGTGTGGCGCACAGGGTCGTACGAACTGATCATGGCCCGATCATAATGCAACTCATGGATTAATGTTTGGAGCACCGTCTGCATGAGGGTTTCGCGATCGAGAGTGCCTCCGAACGAAAGACCAGCTCGATGGAGTGCCGTAAGGTGCTGCACTTTGCGACGAAGCTCGACGCGGGTCTGTTCTTGCTCCATGTAGGCGTCCCGGAGTTCCGCATACCGCGCTTCCACGAACTGTGTTTGCTCTTGAATCAAGGCGTCGCGCTTCCGCGTGGTGGATCGGTAGCGAGTATCAGCCATGATGCCCGCGACGAACGTAGGGAGAAGGATGCACAACAGGGCGGCAAGGGGAGGAGTCGTGGGATAGAAGTACTGGAGACACAGCCAGGCGAGGATTCCTGGGACGAACGTCCATATGGACCAGTAGGTGGGTGATGCGTTGGGCTGCCAGCGTACTTCCCATTCGCACCAGGGATCACCGTTAACCATACAGGTTCGATCCTTCACAGTCGCTGGTGGGCTTCCGTGAACCAGTGGCGGCGCTGACACCATTCGGCCCTTGGTTGAGGCGCAAACCTGATGTACACAAGCTTTGCGGTATGGACCAAATTGTTTCAGCGTGTGGTCCGTGAAGCGAAGCCGATAAATCATCGAACAGTCGGTCACCTCCGCGACTTCACATTCGACAGTCCCTTGTGTATAGCGCTGCGCCCAGTACAGGGCGAGCTTGGAGAATTGTGCCAGCGTAAAAGGACGCGCCAGGATCCGAAAGAGAGGGGAGATCACTCGCGTGAGCCCCGTATTATAATGAAACTGCGGATCGCCGGAGAGTTGTTGACAAAACTCTCGTAAGTAACTCAAGAACTCATAGGAATAACTATTCCATTCAGTCCGTAACAATGCCGGGGTGACATAGTAGGAAGGGTCTGGGATCCGGTCATTGAGCAACCGACACAATTTCTCGACACTATGCGCGGCTGCCGCGGATCCACGAGACTTCTCGACGCATGTCTCCAGATACTCGATCGCGGAGACGACCAGGGTTCCGCTCACATCGGCGATATTGTTGCCCTGTTCGTCCTTGCCGAACGGGCGGAACATCATCACCGGGCGTTCGAGGATCGTATGCTCCTGAGAGAGCAACTCGCTTTGTTCCTCACAACTCACCATTGGCGTTTCCGTCGTCAGGGATTGTGCCAACCGGTCAGGCATTAATATTGGCCTCAAGGTCGATGGGGTAGAGCTTCCATGGTGCCCAAGGATCTCGGTCCATAGATTGCTGCAGTGCCGCCAGCTCTTCGCTAAACGCTCGAACGAGGTGGGTGGCTTCCGCCGCACGCTCATCTTGCAGAACCAGGTGGGTTAAGTCGGTCATGAGTGGTGTGCGGACCACGTTGAGAATATAGTTCGAGTTGATCATTCGTTGATACACATCTTCGGGCATACGACGACCGTCACGATAGACCCGCACGGGATGCGTATCTGCCCAGGCTTGATAGTTCCACAGTTGCGTGCCCATCTGTTCATGATGGACAGATTCCAGGTATATGAATTTAGCAATCACCGTGGAGAGCCGACGACAGTCGAGCGCAGCCGCAGGGAGCCCCAGCCCGTTCGGAAGCCATCGATCTAACTCGCTCATCCAGTTCTGAATCTGCTCATCATAGCGTAGTGTTTCGTCCGTATAGTAGAGGCGAAGATAGCGCTCCGCGTGGATTTGAACTATCCGGAACAAACGACTGCAATTGTCGAGTGTCGGAGTGGGCATGGTGCCGAGTACGCCGCGGCGATGTCCGTCTATCGAGGGATCAAACAGACTGAGATCGAAGGTCGAGGCCGATTTGCTGATGAGAAGGCAGAGGCTCTTGTAGGTCAGGCTATAGACTGCTTCAAAATCCCCAGCTGGCACCAGTTGCCCTAAAATGGCAAGCCGATTACTTGCATGTGTTCCAACGATGTGTGGCCACAGCAGGCGACATAGTGGATGGGATTCGGTGAGCTGCGTGCGCGTCGCAAAAGCGACGCATTCTCCGCCCACCATATGTGTCCAGGTCCAATGCCGCACCAAGGCGGTATGAGTAGTGGCGGCGCAGATGGCAATACGCGATGCGAGCATCCACGTGGGGTCGCTAGGAAGGATGGTGCCGAGCTCACATTCAATGCGACAGGGGATGAGCGAGGTCTCGCGCTCATTGAACTCAAACAGCACACGCGCCCAGGGTTCATAGAGGTCTGGCTGCGCCTCATAGGAACATAACTCCCGTAAGTCCCATTCGTACTGCCTTTCCGTACCGTGTACTTTTTTCACATACCCCGCATAGGGCCCACGGAGTGCCAAGGCGCCTAGATCGGGAAAGGTCTCTAGCTCAATTGGCCTCGTCGGTGTGTGTAACATCCGCTTTGAATCCAGGTTCAAGGCGGCGGCCTTCTTCCTGACTGTTCGGCGGTGCCCTGTCGTATACGCCTGATCGAGCGCCGCATAGGGATCAGGAAGAATCCCGGGACGGTCGGGCTGCATCGGAGACAACCTGGTGGGATAGAGACGGGCTAACGTGCGCAAAACCCGTTCTTCACCAGATGATCTAGGAAAGAGCCACGCCACCAAGCGGGTTAGGAGGCCCCTGTCGGCGTACGTTTCATCGGGAGGGGGACGATCGGCGATCAGGATATCGGTGATCGGAATTTCTGGATAGACCTCGGCTAACGGGATCAGTCGAAACGAAGGAGGGGTGAAGGCTACACGATCGACCGGCTTCGGATCGTTACGTCGATATTTCTGCTTGGCCACAAAATTCCAGAAGCCCTTTCGAATTGTCCATTCTAAGGTGCGGATCCAGGACATATAGCCTCCTTCACGAGCAGGACCGAAAGTAGGGTCTCCATCATTCTCTTTAGGAGACAGACCCCCCGGTGGATGAGTTGCGGGCTGGTTCATGGATGTTGTGCCACGGCAGAAACGCATTGCCCAACCCACGTACGGCAGGAGCGAGGGTCGGATAGTGGCGAAGGAGGACGCTCGTCAAGTCATTCGTTTGCACCCATTCGATGCCCAGGGGGGTATACACCTCAGGACGAAAATCCGCAGTGAAGAACCGATCGCTCTTCAATCGTCGTGGTGCCATGAGCGTAAAAATGCGAAACGCCGTGTCGCTGATCGCAAAGCCTTCTGGCGGCTCTTCGGCGAGTAAGCCGACCAGCGTATCGATCCGTTCAATATCATTGTCGTACACGTCTCGGAGCGGTTTGGCCCATTCTGGGTTCAACTCTTCGAAACTCTGGACCGGGCGCATGCGGAGCATGCGTCGAAAATTGTTGTAGCGCGGTACCCCTCGTTCCCGATCTCGGAACACATCGACAGCGGCCACATCGAAGACCTCCTCTTTGCCGTCTTGAAGCGGCTTGACTCGCGTGAACTTCTGCAGGAAGCGTGGGAAGTTGCCCAGAGTGAGTTTCCCGGGATGGGCTAAACCGAACGAGAACCACAGGTTCTCGAGGCCGAGTCTATCGATCAGCGATCGCGTGTTATTACCTTCGACCTCGCGAAAGGTCTTGTAGCAACTAACGGTCGGGTCTGTGAGTGAGTTGAATCGATAGTCGTCTGGCATCAACGGGTGCAGCCGATAGACCGCGACGAATTCCTCGGTGAGCGAGTACGGAGCGCCATGATGATCGGTGGGTGAGCCTGGAATCCCTCCCCATACTTCGCTGTCGGAGAATCGTCCAAATCGCGTACGAATCTGTTCTCCGAACACGCCCCACCAATTGATCCGCATGGCCTGTTCAGTCGTGGGGTGCTGCAGGAGTGCGGGGGTCCACTCCACGGTGTGGATTTTGGCGATGAGCGCGCTGTTAATCACACGGGCTTTCTGAAAGAGCTGTTCGTCTGTCCATGACGGATACTGAGCGTGCAGAGCGTCGCAAATTGCGTTGTGTTCGAGGGCGAAGAGCGTATGGAACATACTCAGGCCAATCCAATAATTGTCGTTGAAGCCCGTGAGATCGATGCCCGCTAGATCTTCGTCAATCGCCACCATTGATGGGAGACGGCCGTCGATGAGGGCGAGTTTGCCGTGCGGTGCGTCTCCGCGAACGAGCCGCTGCCTATCTCCATCGCTTCCGTATAGCTGCGAACCGTCCCACCAGTGGGTCTCAGTGTTGAGAAAGATCGGCATAGTGGCTGGACAGCCATGTGTGCGCGGTGCTTCTTTGGTTTTGCGCACCATCATCCGGTCGTCTCTCCATTCATCACCGGGGCCAAGGGCGATTTCTGTATCCGGATAGTCACTTCGTTCGTGATTGAACCAATCGTGCAATTGAAACTGAATCCATGCGGCGGCGAGCAAATTCAGCGAGGTAGCGGGAATAAACTGCGTACGGGTCAGGAGCACGCGACTGACGGTTTTAGGACTAGGTTTTTCAAAGCCGGGATTCTCCGACGCAAGTGCCACCGTCGATGGACAGTTACGGCCGAAGGGCGTTCCCGCCTGCCCCATGGAGGGGTGTTGGAGGTCGTTATACGATCCATCTATGCGGCGTTCCGACAGGTCGCTCGTATGGAAAGGACATCGCTTGCCGATGTCTTGGATAAACGGGGTCGTATCGTACAAGTTCCACCGCCGAAGATCGTGTCGAAGCGCGATCAGGTTCCCAAGGCCTAAGAGTTTCGGTAATCGATGCCAGGGGGTAATACGGTTCAGGGCCCTAAAGCACCACGCCAGCACGCGCAGCGCGCGATCCGAGTGTTTCATGACACCCTCCTGTTGGTCCCCGTCATTACGAGAAGAGGTTGCTGTGACTCATCCGGTGACAAACCCTAATGCAAGAGTGAGGCGAGGACAAGATTGTCTATTCCCCCTTGTGCAGTGGTATGTAGCTATTCGGTAAACAAGCGGGATGACGAGATTCGCCGGCGCGTGCGATGGTTGTGGGAAAAGAGGGAGACTCGAGTCCATGTTCCCACCCTAGGGCCCGTTGGTATCTATTCAGATACAGCGGGCACACAGAAAGATACAGCTAGTTCTGGAGCAAATGACTCTCCCTGAGGAGCGCTTCAATCATGCGCCGGTATAGCACACTAGCAGGAAAAGTTGTATCTGGGGGGACGTTAAGCAACGGATATTTACGTATGCTACGCACCGACGAGCCTGGCACCAGGGGTTCGGAGCGGACGGAAGTGCCCTTTCGAGACGCGCGTATCGATGCGCCATGTGTAATCTCCAGTCAACCTGATATGGGTGAATCCCACGCGGGTCCAGAAGATGATGGAGCATCAGCACTATGCGACGACGGAGATCTATGATGGACGACCGATCCGGTAAGCGTCACGGAACTGTAAGATAACTCGGTAGCAGGAGAAGCGAGGATCGCACGTGAGTCGCACCCGGTTTGAAATAGATTCCTTCTTGCCCACTCTCTCGACACACCTACACTGAATCTATTCAGATACAGTCAGAATCGAAATAGATACACCTTATGAGGCTCCATCTTCCATAGATGGCAGCACGACCTGGACGATTTATATACGTTCTTACAAATTCCTCCTGGCCCGCTCTTTGCTGAGACTGGGAACAGCATCGACACCATTGTCTAGTCGGTAATTGTCTGGGAGAGGCAGGAGCTATGATTAAGTGGCCCTAGTCATCTGTAGGGCGTGGGTTCAACCCCACTTTCACGTACATCGAGCTAAACCACCTACCGAGCTAGGATGGTGACCTGTGATTTATTCAAAGGTTACGGTAGGTACGCGCAGTGCCTAGACGTCATTCCGTACAAACGGTATCGCTATGGTTAGATTGCTTCAGGGGGACGTGGATCAGAATTCAAGGCAATTCTAAAGAGGTAATAAGGCACATGGGCAGGAGTTTCTCAGATCGTGAAAACAGACCTGGCAGCTGTTCCATTTCAAACAATCACTGTAGGGTTGATTCCAGATTAAGGAGATGAATCCATGAATTCTTTCGAGCAACCAACAGGAATGAGCCGGCGGGTATTTCTCAAAGGGTTAGGGTATGTCAGTGTAGCGTTCATATCTTCCACCATGCTCGGCGGGTGTGAAACGCTGATCAAGCAAATTCAGAACCGACCCATTCGGCGGAGGTTACGCACGGGTTCGACCGAGGTCGATACGGCTATTGCTATCTACAAAGACGCCGTCGCCACCATGAAAGCGCTTCCAGCCAGTAATCCACGTAGCTGGGCTGCTCAAGCGGCTCTACACGGAACCGTAGCCGGTGGGTTTAACTTCTGCCAGCATGGAACGGACCATTTCTTTTCCTGGCACCGCGCCTACCTTCTCTACTTTGAACAGATCTGTCAGGAGTTGACGGGAGAGAAGACATTTGGATTACCCTATTGGAATTGGAACCAGAATGCCGCTATGCACCCAGAATTTA
>Ga0224510_10000474_pt1 | contig 30722 bp, 24 predicted proteins | sample SF_May12_sed_USG_FD_170161 | JGI IMG/M metagenome (GOLD analysis project Ga0224510, IMG submission 170161) | Sediment microbial communities from San Francisco Bay, California, United States - SF_May12_sed_USGS_4_1 | ecosystem: Environmental > Aquatic > Marine > Sediment | place: USA: California... | reverse complement strand
ATCAACATAAAACTCTCCCATGAGTAATAGATGTGTGGTTTGCGCGCTGACGCATAGTATTATGTATTATTATTAAAGCAGTAACAAATAATTTTTATATGTAACCTTAACTAAATGAGTTATCTATCAGGGTGGCAAAAATAGATTGCGTAGGCCGTCACTCTGTAAAAAAATAGTATTTATAGTCAGTGGAACTAAAAGTTATATCTTCCAATAAAATAAATAGTAAAAATCAATTAATAAGTTAAATGCGATTTTTATTATCGTAGCGTAACTAATGTTATAAATTTAGTTCCATTTTTATGGAACTAATTCTATTGACATCTAGGAATAATGGAAGTAAATTATTAACGAAAAGACAGATAATCCTATTAAGAAGTCATTTGGGAGAGTTATGGTTAAGTCGAAATCATCACTCCAATCAAGTCTTCGTAAATCAGTTATTAAAGCACACCGTTCACGAGGGAAAAGAGTTAACAATCTTTGGCTTGTGTACAGCGTGAAGACAGACTCTGATTGGATAATTCCTAGCGACAGGCAACTTATCCACTGGCTTTATTATCTTGAAGCCAATCCCGAAGTTCGTAGCTTCGATCTTGCACCTTCCCCGATCCTTTCAGAAGATAATAAAGAAGCTAGAGCTACTGAGCTTGATGCAATAGTTACCCTTCAAAATGGCCGCATAGAATGGCATGAGGTAAAGGCCGAAAAAAACGAGGATCATTCATCACAGATAACAGCCCAAGCAAATGCCGCTTTAATGGAAAATGTAACCTATAAAAAATTCTATGACGAAGATCTTAAGCCAAAGGTAAAAATAGCTCTAAGATGGCTTAAAGCCATTGGTTTTGCTGCTTCTATAAGAGGGGAGGAGCATAAACCGTGTCGCGCCGAACTTATTACCGTTATGAAAAAAATTAAGCAAGGCAGTGTAAAGCAGCTATTAGGCCATCTTAGAGATTTTGACAATGCAATTGTTCATGGAATGTTGGTTCGTTTGGCAATATCTGGAGTGGTGCACATTGACTTAGAGAAGACAACATACGGCCTGCTGACCTCATGGACTTATCATGGACAAAAAGCGTAAAACCAGATCAGAGATGATGGCCAATGCTCCCCCGATCGAGCATTGGCCAACAGCTTCTGACAGTAATCTAGAAGTTAAAGAAAAAGAAATTTATCAGAATAGATGTAATGCTATTAGAAAATATTATGAGGGAGAACCAGTCGCTGACATAGAAAAAGTAACTGGTATCAGCAGGGGTATATTATGTAAGTATGCAGCAAATTGCCTTGAGCTAGCAGAAGACGGGCGAATTTGGGGTTTTCGGGCTTTATTACCATATTTTAGGATCAGGAATTATAAGCGAACTGCTAAAGTAACCAATAAGCTCCCAGAAGCTAAAGGTGGTATGTCTGGTGCTTTCAGAAAAATATTGAATCAATTTCCGGATGTTGAAAAAAAGCTGATTGATCACATTGAAAAAAATAATTCTAGTGAACAGAATGTTCATGAGAAAAAAATCCGTGCTAAGACATTACACAAAATCTTTTTACAAGAATTGAAGAAGAAAGGAGTACAGCAATCTGAATGGCCATTCAATACGAAGTACAGGGCATTTAAAACAATTCAAAACTACTTGAATGAAATATTGAATGAATCGTTTGGTAGAACGGTATATAACCGTGAAGAGCAATCTGCAATAGCCCACCTCGCAGTTGGCACAGGCTTTGAGCGTTTGTTGATATTTGAGAATCCCTATGATGCTGTAGAGTTGGATGCCTACTGTATAGATGCTTTTTTTTCAGCAGAATTTGAAACACCAGAGGGTTCGACCACACATATCCAATTAGAAAGAATCTGGTTAATTGCAATGATAGAGGTTGTGTCATCGGCAGTTCTCGCATATTCAGTCGTTTATAGCAGCGAAGTTTGTACAGATGACGTGATTGAGGTAATCAAAAAGGCTGTTAATCCACAAACCAGAATTCAGTTATCTATTCCAGGCCTGTCCTTTCCAGAAGTAGGAGGATTTCCAAGTGAGGTGTTCGCTCCATGCAAAGGAGCGATATGGGGAGCTCTTTTGTTGGATGGCGCTTTGGCTCACCTTTCCAATGCAGTTCATTCCAGAGTTAGAAAAGCACTTGGTATTGTGATCAATTGGGGGCCGGTAGGGCATTTTGAGAGGCGTCCTAATATTGAGCGTTATTTCAAAACGATATCAGAAGAAATTTTTAAGAGGCTACCTTCAACTACCGGTTTGAACCCTGGAAAAGGCCGAGCAGAAAATGCAGAACAAAATGCGGTGAAATATAAGATAAATGCGGAAGAGGTTGAGCAATTGGTAGCTGTTTTCACTGCTCAATATAATGCTACTCCAACCGAAGGGAATTCATACAATTCCCCGCTGGATATACTTCGCCATTATATAGAAGGGCAGGCTGATCATTTCCTAATAAAACATGCTCCAATAAAAAGAGGGAGCTCATCGGTATTAATTCCATTCATTACTAGACGTAAAGTCAGAGGCAGTAGAGCTACGGGTAGAAGGCCATATGTGCAGGTCGACGGCCCAAAATATACTAACACTGTTCTTTCTCAATCACCAGGATTAATTGGAAAGAATTTAACCCTAGAATTCGAAGATGAAGAAGATTGGCGATATTGCAAAGCTTATCTTGAAGATGGTAAGGAGTTGGGCATATTAAAAGTTTGTGGTCGATGGTATTTGACAAAGCATAGCCGGAAAACCAGAAAAATCATTAATAAGTTAATTGCGAAAAGAATATTGGTAGTCGGCGAGCATGATGATCCGGTGCAAGTTTACTTAAAATATAAATCAACACAGAACAACAAACGAAGTAATAAGACACCACAGTTAACACCCAGCCAAGCTACAGAGGCAACTCGCATATCCAAAGAGTCTGGCCTCAAGAAGCAAATTGTTAAACCTGATGAATCAATGAGCCAAAAAGAAAAGTCACTTCAAGAGCTACAAAAATCTCAACCTTCATTAATTAGTGGCCCAATGCCAGATTTAAACCAGTTAATAAAGAGCAATAGAAAATTGTAGTAAATCAGGTGGGCATAAACATGGAAATAGAGTATGTAACTGAAGAAGAGCGGAAAGCGTTATTGAAAAACCACCCTATTATTACAAAAAATTATTTCATCATTACTCCAACAATTACTAGTGCTTACGCTTTGATCCGTGATCGGGTTTTTATGCGTAAAACTGGAACATTCCTATATGCAACGCCGAGAATGGGTAAAACTACTTGTGCCAAAGTAATAAAACTGCTTCTTGAGGCAGAGTTCCCTGACACATTTATTATTCATTTCAGCGCGGAAAATAATAAACAGAAGAGTGGAATGTTAATTGATATTTTGTGCTCTGAAAAAATAGCTTTTTCAAACAAAAATTTTAAAGATCTACAAATGAAATTACTTACCCATATTCATTCAAGCCTGAGCGAGCGAAATGGCAATCAATTTATACTTATAATCGATGAGATGCAGAATTTGAGCGAGGAGGATCTTATAGGTCTTGCAGCAATTCACAATAGGCTTGAGCCCCTTGGAATCAGAATGACAACAATAGGGTTTGGACAGCCTGAGATAATGGATCGCAGGAGCTCACTCATGGCCACAAATCAAAGCTTTCTAATAGCGAGATTTTTATGCGAGCCCATTCCATTTAATGGGTGTGCTTCTAAAGAAGACCTTGAAAAAATATTGAGCGAATATGATGAAAAAAAATTCTACCCTGAAAACAGTGATTATTCATTTACCCGTATTTTTCTCCCGCAAGCTTACGATCATGGGTTCAGATTATCAAAATATGCTAACAAGATTTGGTCTAATCTGATGAAGGCGGCAAAAGGCCTATATTCAAATTCTATACCAATGGAGCACCTTTCGCGCACAATTGAATTTATTCTAGTTGCTGAGAGCCAAAATGACTGTAAAGATTTTACAATTAAACCCGCAAACATTAAGGCTGCTGTGGATGCCAGCAATTTACAATATTTCTCAGGGTTAATGGGATCAGCTTCGAATTAAATAGAATAATCGTAATGCGGCGGGAGCAGAACAATTTCTAGGTTATTGACTTAACTTTCAACATTCAAAACCAGTCATGCATAAATCAAAGTCAATACCAGAATAATATTGATGGTAGGCCGAAATATGCTTGACAAGCCAACTTCAAGACTCATTTGGCAAAACAATTCCCCTGCGCCTTTTGAATCCGCGTGGTCAATATTTTCTAAGTTATTAGCCTTGAATGGCAAAAAACCATTTTGGATTGCAAAGCTCCTTGCCAAGAAAAATTTCTCTCTTCAACCTGACAATTATTTAAATTTTAGAGATAGCTCGTGGATAGATTTTGATCGTTTTGAGACCTACCTTGATGTTGCTCAATCCAGGTTACGCTTTGCATTCCTTGATCAAATAGGTTTTCAGCTGGCGCATACATCACATTCAAAGCCAGGTATAAAAATTTGTACTGATTGTTTAGTAAAAGGATACCACTGTATTCTTTTTGAGCTAGGCTTTATTGATATTTGCCCTTGGCATAAAAAGAAACTGGAGCCCCCATGTAACGGCTGTTACTATGCTGTGTCGCATCGTGGATTGAAGCCATTAAATAAAAAAAATAGTCAATTTCAACTATCGCATGAGGATGCCGGTGTTTCTGAATGGGGTGAGTTCAAGTCTTCTTGTGAGCATATCTATTTCAAAGATGGCCATGTGGGAAAATTAAATAAACTTTCAATAACTGAAGAGGACGCCATTGTTAATGAATGCATAGAATTTATGGAATGGTGGAGAAAGGTTTCTCAAAATGAAGGCATTGCGAACTATTTAACTAATGAGTCTTTTAGTATAGGAAAAAGAGATCCGCTTCATTTAGACAAGTTCATTAGCGCAGCTGAAAACATTGCTGGATCATGCCCGTGGCCCCTTGGTCACATCAGAAAACCTATCAGAAGCCAGATATGGGCACAATTGGGAAGCGAGATAAATTATGACAAACATACTGCCTCTCGGAAATCTGAATGGGGTTCAATTTATAGCTCTATTAGGCGATACATATTCAGACGCTATGTTCGGCAGCATCGAATCTGTTGGAATGAACTGTCTAGTTATGGGCGACATGAGTTAATTCATCTGAATAGCGATACTGTCTGCCCAGTTGCGTTAGCTTTTGCCTCATGGAGGCTTGCTATAGAATCATTTAAAACGGTGGCGGCACTAAAGACTTCCAAAATAAAAGAAAAGCCAATTAGAGTGATGGGGCTGCCGACCATTAAGGATTTTGCGAAAACTTCAGTATCCTTTGCAAGTTTATTATTTGGGCTCTTTTTCCAAATATGGGAAGATATATTGCAGCTTGCAGGGAAAAAAAGTTTTGCAATTTCTATCGATCAAATTGACCCATACCGACCTCCTGTTGCAATTAGCGTTATTGTAGATTCATATAAAAATGGTGTTTTGTCTTGTCAATGGACATTAATTTTTCCAGATCCCAACCTGCTGGAAAGGCAGTCTTTTATTGCCTGTTGTGGAAAATTAAAAAAAAGTGCTTGGATGAGTTATCAAACTCCATTCATCTGGTTTTATGTTACGGATACTTATACTTCTCGCTTTATTTTTAAGATAAGGAAAAGGCCAAAAATAATTGCTAATCAAAGAGTAACGTATTATTACTTAAATATTGATATCTGAGCTTATTTAATCTACCCTTGATCAGCATAAGGGATACGCAAAATAATTTCTTTCCCTTCTGCCAACATAGAATGAATATATCCAATAAGTTGTTGCGCTACTGGTTATTTGATGATTTTGAGAACTGGTTTTGCATGCATAGTAATATTAGAAACATCTGAAGTAGCGGAGTTTGCGCAACATCTACTCTCTGTCGGAGTTGTTTTCAGGCCCTTTTCAAATCTGGCTTTAAGATCATCTCCTGTGACATCAAGATAGCGCATCGCTGATTTGACATCCTTCCAGCCTACATACTCCATCAGTTCCTTGATATCCCAGCCGCTGGTGCGCGCCCAACCAGAAAAACCACGCCGGAGAGAATGGCTACTGTAACTTTCTGGGGCTTCCAACCCGGCAATCTTGAATATCCCTCGTAGCCATGGGATTACGCTACCAGGCATTACTCCTGTGTTTCCGATATTCCCCCAGCGATCAATTCGGCGGAAGACTGGGCCTGTAGACAGACCAGATAACTTAATCCAGTTCTCGTATGCAGTAACTGGGCAGAGGCGTGAGAGCGCAGGGCAGTGGAAGCTGCGCCCTGTGAATTCACGATCTCCTTTGGAGCGCGGCAAATAAATTGTCATGCCCTCTCCTTGCTCGACTGTAATGTTTTCAACAATCAGGCTGGTAAGCTCATCAGCTCGGAAGCCACGCCAAAAGCCAACCAAAAGCATGGCTCGGTCACGAGCTTGGCGCAAATGAAAAGCATGGTTATTTGTATGCTCGGGTTCATGTGAAGCTTGCTCAAACCAATCACAAATCTGTTCCAATTGTTCAAGCTCTAAAGGACGAGCCTGTTTTTCCGGGGTTGAATGAGCGGCGCGAATACCTTTGAGCACCTTATTCACAACGTCAGATTTAGTTGGGTCTGAAAATCCGTGATCCATGTGCCAACGGGATAATCCTGCAAGTTTGGCGCGGAGAGTATTTATCGAAAGCGATGTAGCGTATTCTGCAAGATAACTTGCAATTGAGCTGGGAGTGGCGGGAAGCAAACCATGCCATTCCACCTCAAAGTGACGGACTGCTGCTGCATAGCAACGCCGAGTATTGGGGCGTTCGGCAAGGTTTAGATAAATATCAACCCGGTTCATTCCAGAATTCAGCTCATATGTATGATGAACTATTATTGACCAGCATGCACTGAGTTTCAAGGGCAGACTGTTCTTCGCCTTAACTATAGCCAACATAGCTCTGGCACTCAGGTACTGTCAATGGAAGCTGACAGGGGTTTCCACTATGTACAAATGAGAGAAAAGCTACTGCCTAACCAGCCATCTATTAATCTCTTCCACACCCCGGTCATCAAGGCTGCCGCTCCAGAGTTTCAGCTTCACCAAGGAGCGGGTAAACTCATAGCGTGACTGCGTGTGCTCTAACCAGGTTTTGTGCAGGTTCTTTTTTGCTTCCAGTAAGTCCACAATGGTGGCCATGCCCAGTTCAAAGCTTCTGCCCATGGTATCCCGGGATTTCTCGCTGGACTGAACGTACGCCTCTCCGACACCTGGTTGTAGCGCGCCCCAGCCTCTATGCCTCCGCTAACAAATATGGGGATATTGGCCTGTATGCCAATGGTGTCGAAGTTGTAGCGGGGCAACTGGCAGTTGTCATAGCCGCCTATCCGCATAAGTTTCAGATAGTTGCAAAGATAGCTGCGGCCAATGTTCGGCGCGAACGCTCTCGACGAGCTTCTGCGCCCCATCAATGGCGTAGTTCATTGCCAGCAAGGAAAGGTGGGCGCTCATGCCTTTTTTCACCCAATGTCAATGTTACCTGCCACGGCAATCTTCCAGCTTCTGCAGGCTGGTTATGGTGTTCTATGCGCGATATGCATTACCCATCGCCCAGTAGGATAAATTTCTATCGATATTGCGATTAGCAGGATGAAAACGGTGAGCGCTTGAATTCGCGCACAATGGGTAATTAAACTCGCGTATAGAACAGCTTGCGCATGCACCCCATACCACTCAAACCATACGCTGCTACACTACAAACTCTGTAATGATGAAAGGAAATGCGATGAAAACATGTTATTTGGGCATACTGGCCATATTGCTGCTAACCGGCTGTGCCGGTCCGGTTCACCAACTGGATAAGAAAGACAGCGCACCGTTCATTGCAGGGGAACTGATCCATGGCCGTGGGAAGGACAACCGCCTTGTGTTGGAGGTGCCGAACCGCCGTTACGAGGCGCGTGGGTTTGCCGTCGAGCGGCAGACCAATCTGGCGGAACTGCGCAAACGCTATTACGGCGTCAATCCGAAACACTGGAGCCGGATTTTCTCAGGGCTCGACACCGATCATGTAACTTATTCCGTTGAGACGATTGCCATATCCGCAGAAGGAGATAAGGTTGCGTGCCATTTGGTATGGGGCGGCAGTGCAAAGCCGGCAGGTGTTTGCACGGATCAGGCTGGTGCAGAGTTTCCGGTGCGTTTTGAGTGATTATTATTCTCGTAGCCTTTTTACTTGCAGTTGACGATTGTGGTCATCAGCACGACCACAAGACGATTTGTTGACGCTCTACGTTGCCTGGCATTCATCGAGCTGATGTGTGTCGTGATTCGTCTCACGGAGGTGTAGGTGCAAGGGCGCAATCGTTTATGCTGAACCTGTCATTGCTCGAAAGCTGAAAAGATGAATTGGAAAGAAGGAGTTGGCAAGCCGGGCGTACTTGCAGCGCTGGGGGCTGCTTTGTTATTCGGCGCAGGAACACCTCTGGCAAAGTGGCTGCTTGATGCTGTCGATCCGTGGCTGTTAGCGGGATTGCTCTATCTTGGTTCCGGGGTCGGGCTGACACTTTATCGCCGCCTGAGCCATGCGCCTGCCGTTCGCCTTTACCGGAATGATCTGCCTTGGTTAGCCGGGGCGGTTTTGGTGGGCGGAATCGTTGGCCCTGTGCTGTTGATGATAGGGCTGACAGGTATGCCCGCATCAGGAGCCTCTCTTCTGCTAAATGCTGAAGGTGTGTTCACCGCGCTGCTTGCGTGGTTTGTTTTCAAAGAGAACTTTGACCGGCGCATCGCGCTTGGAATGATTGCCATCGTGACAGGCGCGGTAGTTTTAAGCTGGCCTGGAGAAGCGCGTTTTGCAGGGTTGTGGCCGACGCTGGCTGTCCTTGGCGCATGCTTCGCATGGGGTCTCGATAACAACTTGACGCGCAAGGTGTCGCTCACGGATGCCACTTGGATTGCATCGGTGAAGGGTTTGGTGTCCGGTGCCGTTAACCTGATTCTGGCCTTCTTGTTGAGTGCTTCAATACCAGCACTGCCAAACGTGGCTGGTGCGATGATGGTTGGCTTGCTTGCCTATGGGGTGAGCTTGACTCTGTTTGTGGTGGGACTGCGCTACCTCGGCACTGCACGCACAGGCGCATATTTTTCGGTCGCACCGTTCTTCGGTGCGTTACTTGCCTTGCTGATGGGAGAGCCGGTCACGATGCCTCTACTCATGGCTGGTGTATTGATGGCACTGGGCACCTGGTTGCATCTAACCGAGCACCACGAGCACGGACACACCCACGAAGAGTTGGAGCATAACCACGAGCATATCCACGACGAACACCATCAACACGAGCACGATTCCCCGGTGGCGCCCGGCAGCAAACATCGCCACCAGCACCGACACGGGCCGCTGACACATGTGCATCCACACTTCCCGGATGTTCACCACCGGCACTACCATTGAAGACGACAGTTATCTGACCAGATATTTCCGAGGATACTTTTTACTAAACAAAGAACACTGTAGTTCTTTCAACCCAACAGGGTGTTATATACGCGAGTTAAATTACCCATTGTGTGCGAATTCAAGTACCCACCGTTTCCATCCTGCTACTCGCAATATCGATAGAAATTTATCCTACTGGGCGATTGGCAGTGTAAATCGCGCAGGATGGGTAAACTGGCGCCCGCACGAACATGGAATGCATCAGTTAGCTATCGTTCAGCGGTAAATAGAGGTCTTCTACAACTGGCATCGGAAACAGAAAAGGCTTAGCTATCCGCCTCCTGCCTTGTTTAAGCAGCGATACTATGCTTCAAGGCTCGCTGCTTTTATCATGGATTCTTTTGGATTCTTTGATTGACAGTAGAGATAAACTTGTGCTAAAAGTTAAAACACTATGCGCTCACTCATCAGTATTTTCCTTTCGCTGTGCTTGTCGCTCAATGCCGCATCTGCGGCAGGAATCGATATTTGCGACGCAATGGCAGGAGGGGACAGCGAGGGCGTGCATGCTATAGTGTCAACACACGAAGAGCACATCGGACACCACGTCCACAATCATGACCATGCGCTGGCGGTGGACAACAATTTGTCCCCAGCCGACCAAACCGAGTCAAACACCCATTCCGATCACTGTCACACACACCAGTGCTTTACGTCTGTCATTTCTGACGAAGTGACTTTGCCTTCGCTGGTCGGCATGTATCTGCCACCGATTGGCCCATTCGATCGGTTCGTATCAATACTCCTCTTCCGCATCGAACGCCCGCCCAAATCCTCGTTTGCTTGACACGACGGGACGTTTCGCTTTTCACATTTAGATTGCATCGCCCGAGCCCTTAGCAGGGTCTCAGGTCGTCCCGTCGAAGCCTATCCGTTAAACATGCTTGAGGGTTTCGATGTTTTCCATTCCCATCACATATGGGCGACGGCACGTCATGGTTGCGGCGCTGTTAGCTTTATTTTCCTGCAGTGTTCGCGCCGCACCTTTGACCGAGGCCGAGGCATTGCGCTATGGCCTTGCCCGCCAAGAATTGGCCGATCTCGCCCAAGCCCGCCTTAGCGAAGCCGATGCCGATATCTTGGAAGCCAGCACCTGGGCCAACCCGACGTTTGAAGTGGCTCGCGACAAGACGGGAGTCAATACCGAGGACAGTTGGCAGATTTCACAGCCGATCGATTTCTCGGGGCGACGCGAGCTGCGCACAGGTGCCGCCGAACATCGTCGAATTGCAGCCGAATCGGAGAATCTTGCACGATCCAACGAGCAAGCGGCAGAAGTACGCAGGGTTTTCTTCACGGTACTGCGCCAACAAGAGACACTGCACGCCGTGCAGGCTTGGGCGACCCGGTTTGACGAAATCGGCCGTGTCGTCGAAAAGCTAGCCCGAGCAGGGGAAACCTCCGGCTATGACCGTCGCCGGTTGGTTCGCGAGCAGCGCGCAGCAGAAGCCCGGTTGGCTGAAACCCGTGCTGGATTGGAGCGCGACCGTGCCAAGCTCTCCGCCTTGCTGGGGCAGGTCAGCGAAGACGGGGTAACCGGGCACCTTTTGCCGGATGCCCCGCCGACGCTTGAATCGCTCCACAAAAAGCTTGCCGAACGCCCCGATTTAAGTGCGCTTGCGGCCAGGGTCAAGGCAGCAAATGCCGACAACGCCGCAGCTCGTCGCAACTTCCCCGAAGTCACCTTCGGCATCGGCGGCAAACGCGTCGATGACGGCATCACCCGCGGGGCCGGCACGTTGTTCTCGGTCTCGATTCCTTTGCCGGTTTTCGACCGCCAGAAGGCTGGCGATCGCCGGAGCGTCGCCCAGGCCATGACGGCGAGCGCTGAACTCGGGCTTGCCCGGCAGGGTGCAGAAGGAGAATTGACCGGTCTACACCGTCAACTTTCCCAGCTGATTGTTGCCGCCGAACGCTATCGGCAGAACGCCGTCGCACCATCGGTCGATCTCGTCCGCATCGCCGAGGCTGCCTATCGGGCTGGCGAATCCACTGTACTTGAATTGCTCGATGCCTACAAAGGAGCGTTGGAGGCCGAAACCATGGCCATCGACTTGGAATGGAAGGCCCGCGTAGCACGCATCGAGCTCGACCAATTGACTGGAAATGATCCCAAATGAACACCCTCAATTCGCGAAAAACCCTCCTTGCCGTTGCCATAGCCACCCTGTTCCTGATCGCCGGATGCAGCGACAAGAAACCCACCGCCAGCAAACACGATCACGGTGCCGGGCCGGTTGCTTCGGCATCCGACCATCATGACGAGGCAGGAGAAAAACTCACCGACTTCTCCGCCAAGACTGAACTTTTCGTCGAGTTTCCTGCGCTCGTCGTCGGTCAGTCGGCCACGTTCGCTGCACATTTGACGCAACTGGACGACTTCAAGCCGTTGGACAAGGGGCAAGTGACCATCGTCCTGTCAGGCGGCAATGATCCGGAAGAACGCTTTACCGCCGAAGTCTCAGCCGTTCCAGGCATTTTCAAGCCGGTCGCGACGCCAAAGGTGGCTGGCGAGCGCGAACTGGCGGTGGTCGTCGATTCCCCGCTTGGCCCACTGACGCATGAGCTCGGGCCGGTGAAGGTATATCCTGATGCTAAGGCTGCGGCCAGTAGTCACGGTGCGCACGAACATGGCGACGAAGGCATTGCCTTCAGCAAGGAACAGCAGTGGAAGATCGATTTTGCTACCGTTGAGGTGATCAAAGGCAAGGTACGTCCTTCTGTGGTCGCCACGGCATCCATCAAGGCGCAACCCGATGGTGAGGCCCACCTGGCAGCGCCTGCTGCCGGTATCGTCCGTACGGCAGGCAGCTTTCCGCATGTCGGCCAGTTCGTGAAGAATGGGCAGTTGCTGGCCACCTTAACACCGCGTCTGGGCGGCGAAACCGATCAAGCATCGCTCGACGCCGGGGCCAGCAAGGCGCGGATCACGCTCGAACAGGCAAGGCGCGAACGAGAACGCATGGAGGCCCTGTTCAAGGATGAGGCGATTCCCGAGAAGCGCCTGCTCGAAGCCCGCGCCAACGAAAAACTCGCCCAGACTGATCTTGATGCCGCGCAAGCGCGTGCGGCGCAGCTGTCCGGCGGCGCCGGTATTGCGATTCGGTCGCCGATCAACGGCACGATTGCCGACGTGTCGGTCGCGTCTGGCGCTTATGTTGCCGAGGGTATACCGCTATTCCACGTTGCCAACACTGGTCTGCTCTGGCTGGATGCCCGCGTTCCTGAAAGCGATATCAGTCGCCTCGGCACGCCGACCGCAGTCGACTTTTCGGTGGCTGGCTTCGATCACACGTTCAAGATTGATGGCAAGAACGGTCGTCTGATTGCAGTCGGCGGAGTCGTCGACTCCGCAACGCGCACGGTGCCGGTGATCTTCGAGTTCAATAATTCCGCCAAACCCGCGAACGCGCTACGTCTGGGAATGATCGCAAAGGCGCAAATCTATGCCGGTGCGACCAAGGATGCCTTGCTGGTGCCCGCCAGTGCCATTCAGGACGAGAGCGGCACGCAGGTTGTTTATGTGCAGACTGGCGGTGAAAGTTTCGAACGCAAGATCGTGCAGACTGGTGCGCGCGACGGCGATCAGATCGCCATCGTGTCCGGCCTTGAGCCAGGACAGCGGGTGGTCAGCAAGGGTGCCTATCTGATCCGCCTGTCTACCTCGAAGACTGGCCCATCCGGCCACACGCACTGAGAGCGAGCGATCATGATCGGATATATCATTCAATGGTCGTTGCGAAACCGCTTGTTCGTCGTGATCGGTGCGGTACTCCTGATCGTTTGGGGCGGCTACCAAACAACACGTACACCGGTCGATATCTTCCCAGACCTGACCGCACCCTCCGTGACGGTGGTCACAGAAGCCGAGGGCATGGCGTCAGTCGACATAGAATCACTGGTCACCTTCCCAATCGAGACGGCTCTCAACGGCGCACCCGGCGTGCGACGCGTCCGCTCTTCGTCCAAAATCGGTCTCTCGGTCATCACAGTTGAGTTTGCGTGGGGAACCGACGCCTACATCGCAAGGCAGATTGTCGCAGAGAAGCTGCAGCTGGCGAATGCGGCGCTACCACAGGGCATTAAGGCACCTGTGATGGCTCCGGCAGCGTCGATCATGGGCGAAATCATGTTCATTGCTCTGACCAATGACAAGAACGGCCAGCACTCAACCATTGCGCTCAAGAACACCGCCGATTATGTACTACGCAAGCGCTTGTTGGCAGTGCCTGGCGTTGCCGAAGTCCTGCCGATCGGGGGCGATGTACAGCAGTTCCAGGTGACCCTGAAACCAGAGCTGCTAGCAGCTTACGGACTGACCATCGATGAGGTTATCAAGGCCGTCGAAGGCGCCAACAAGAATGCTGCCGCAGGTTTCTACGCCGAGAACGGGCAGGAATACCTGATCCAGGGCATCGGTCGGGTGCGCCGGATCGAGGATGTCGCCGAGGCAGTGGTGGCGGTCAAAAAGGGGCACCCCGTACTGATTCGGCATGTCGCAGACGTGGCGCTAGGCACGGCGGTGGTGCGCGGGCTTGGATCGACCAACAGCAAGCCGGCAGTGGTGCTGGGTATTCAGCGGCAGCCCTCAGCCAACACGCTCGAGTTGACCCGCTTGCTTGATCGGACGTTGGCTGACATACAGCAATCGATTCCGACTGGCATGAAGATCGAAACGCGCTTGTTCCGCCAGGCCGACTTCATCGAGACCTCGGTAGGCAATCTGTTGTCGGCATTGCGCGACGGCGCGATCCTGATCGTTGCCATCGTCTTTGCATTTCTGCTTTCGGCGCGGTCGACAGCGATCACACTGGTGGCTTTACCGCTATCGATAGTGGCCGCCATCCTGTCGATGAAGGCACTCGGCGCGACCATCAATACCATGACACTGGGCGGCATCGCGATTGCGCTCGGCGCCCTAGTGGACGACGCCATCATTGTGGTTGAGAACATCGTCCGCCGCCTGCGCGAAAACCATGAGAAGCCCGAGCGCCAGCGCGAAACGGCAATACGCGTCGTATTCCTGGCGACCAAGGAAATTCAGGGTTCAATCGTCTTCGCGACACTGATCATCATGCTGGTTTTTGTGCCATTGTTCTTCCTGTCGGGCGTCGAAGGGCGTCTGATGGTGCCGCTTGGGCTGGCCTACGTGATCTCGTTGTTCGCGTCGCTACTGGTCTCGATCACCGTCACGCCGGTGCTCGCCTCGATGTTCCTCGGCAACGCCAAGGAAATCCAGAAGCATCGTGAACCCCGGTTCGTCATCTGGCTGCGTACGGTCTACAGTCGCTTGCTCGACGCCACACTGATGCGCTGGAAGGTGATCTCGGTGGTCAGTAGCTTGCTGCTGATTGTGGCCTTGATCGGTCTTGGAGCGGCGGGGCGATCATTCTTGCCCGACTTCAATGAAGGCACGTTGACGGTGGGGGCCGAGACCATTCCCGGCACCGCGCTAGGGGAATCGGCGAAGCTAATGCAGGCAGTCGAGGATGTGCTGCTGACGCATCCAGAAGTTGTCACTACCGCGCGCCGGACCGGCCGTTCACCGCTTGATCCGCACGCGCTCGACGTGCACCAATCTGAAATCGAGGTCAGCCTGATGATGAAAGATCGCAGCAAGGAGGAATTCCTTGCTGCCCTGCGGGCCGATCTCAGCAAATTGACTGGTGTCCAAGTGGTGGTAGGCCAGCCGATTTCACACCGAATTGACCACATGCTCTCGGGCACAAGGGCCAACATCGCGGTCAAGATTTTTGGCACCGATTTGCCAGAACTACGCAAGCTCGCCGAACAGGTCAAAGGCGTCATTCAACAGGTCAAAGGGGCAGTCGACGTACAGTCGGAACAGCAGACCGACATTCCTTTCCTGAGCATTAAGTACCGGAGGGATGCTCTGGCGCACCACGGTCTGTCGGCCAAGGAGCTTTCCGAGAGCATCGAGGTAGCCTTTAGTGGCTTGGTGGTGTCGAAAGTCGTACAGGGGCAGGCGACCTACGACCTCATTGTTCGTTATGACCCGGTCACCCGCGACAACTTAGACGCAATCCGCGCGACACTGGTGACGACGCCGACCGGCTCCCGGCTGCCGCTTTCCGCGCTGGCCGACATCGAGAACGATCGTGGGCCATACTTCATCAACCGCGAGAACGTCCAACGCAAAATCGTGGTAATGGCCAACGTCGCCGGTCGCGACCTTAAGAGTGTGGTCGATGAAATGCAAGCCAAGGTGGCGTCGGAAGTAAGGCTGCCGACAGGTTACCACATCGAGTTCGGCGGGCAGTTCGAGTCGGCGGAGGAAGCCTCGCGCGTGCTGATACTGCTCGGTTCGGCGGTAGTAGTTGGCATCTTCCTGCTGCTCTTCGTCGCCTTCCATTCTGCGCGGGACGCCTTCTTGATCATGCTCAATCTGCCGCTATCAATCATTGGCGGGGCCGTTGGTGTGTATCTCGCTGGCGGGGCCGTGACCATCGCCTCGATCATCGGCTTCATCACACTGTTCGGTATCGCGACGCGCAACGGCGTGATGATGATTTCCCACATCCACCATCTGGTGTTGCACGACGAGGTCAGGGACATGTTCGAAGCAGTCAAGCGGGGTGCCGAGGAGCGAATGATCCCGATCCTGATGACCGCGCTTGCTGCCGGGTTGGCCTTGGTGCCGCTGGCGCTCTCTGCCGGGCAACCTGGTTCGGAAATCCAGTCCCCAATGGCCTTCGTCATTCTCTGCGGGCTGATCTCTTCGACCGTGCTCAACATGGTCGTGGTGCCTGCACTTTACCTGCGGTTCGGCGCCGTGCGGCGCGCGCCCGAAACCGGAAATACCTTGTGTCGCCGCGCTACTGATCCAAAAATATGAAAGGAAATAAAATGCAAAAAAATATCGTGATTACTATTGGCATTGTGTTTGGTCTGGCCGCATGTAGCTCCACTGGGACCTTGCAGTCACCCAAGGGCGACACCAACATTACCGGAACGGTGATCCGTGGAGCATTTGAGCCGCACATTGTGGAAGTTCGACTGGAGGGCAAGACGTATCGCGGCGAATGGCGCACTGGTGCACCGACGCCTGAGCAGAAGGCCGCAACGAGCTATCCCCATCGAAAACACATCGGGCAGGTGAAGTCGACCTTGCGTGCCGATGATGGCAGCACACTGGATTGCGCATGGCAAAGCCACGGCGACACGGCCGAAGGCAACTGTAGCAAAAGCGGTCGTGACTATCTGCTGAATCTCAAGTGAATTTTCCAACTGGAAAGGAATGAATATGAAACCACACTACTATATTGCCGTTCTGGGCCTTGCGCTGACATCCGTTATGCCGACTTGGGCGGCCGAACAGCACGGGCATGGTCACGACCACAAGCCCGCACACGGCGGCATCATCGCCGAATCAGATGACATCAGCTACGAGTTGGTAGCAAAGGCCGAGACCATGACGATCTATGTCTCTGGGCACGGCAAGCCGGTCGTCACGACCGGCGCAAAGGCATCAGGTACGCTCTACGCTGGCAATGAGAAAACCCCCCTCGCTTTTGAAGCGGCTGGCGATAACAAACTAACCGCCAAAGGTAGCTTTAAGACCGGCGTCGGTGTGCGTGTCGCCGTAAGCGTCACCTTGCCAGCCAAACCCGAAGCGAGGCTGAATTTCCGCCTGAAATAGCCTCGGCTTGTCGAGGCTCACGCAGCTTCCGCCGCGTCAACTAAAAGGACGATAAGCGGAAAACAATTTTAGAACGAAAATTCAGCTCTCATACCAGCTACCTTCGCCGATCTGATTGATGCATCGGCACCCGGATTCCTGAAGTATTGAATGCTCGGCTGAACCGCAAACCAGGATGACGCCATGAGCCGATAAGTCAGTTCCCATGCAGATTCGTATGCTGTGGCTGTCACTCCCGCTACCTGTTGTGCCGTCCGAAAGCGATCTCCCATCCGGGCATAGGTATAAGCGACGCCAAACGTGTCTACGGGGCGACTGGCAAATGGAGCATTGATCGTAAAGCCGACGCTGATCACGCGCTGGATTGGCGTTGAATAACCATCTGTGGCACCGATTCGTGCAAAGCCGCGCAGGTCAAAATCATCAGCGCCCTGCCAAAGGCTGCTCTCGGACAACGCATAAACACCATGGCTACGGCGCTTGACCGGATCTCCATTGGCATCAACGTCCACTAGATCATCGGCTTTTGATGAATATTGCCAGTAACCAATGGCGAATTTTTGCATGCCTGGGTTGGCATTATTCTCTTCTGTCCGCACATCTGCCCGATTGTGGCCAAGTTCGACGATGCTCATGGTTCCATCGCCTTTGGCGAATTTGATGTGCGTTCCTTTAGGGTGTGCCGGATCACCAGGAATGCCATCCAGAGCTGCTCCCTGAATATATATGCCTCGATGTTCGGATCGCCAGCGGACGCGAATGCCAACGGCCGGGTTGTTGAAGATGGATGGGCCGCGAGTCAGAGACAAATCGGCCGTCGGGCCATAGGGCGGTTGCAGGAACAACGATGCCGATTCGACCACCTGAAACTCGGTATCAATCGGATACAGGCCTGCCAGAACCGAAAACCGGTCTTCGTGCCAACTCTTTTGCAACCATGCCTGGAAAAAACGATCGGTATCTACGGGTACTTCGATGTTGGATACCCCCAACAGACTGCCAACGTGGTTAGTGTTGATTTCGCCACCGTGGTCATGCAGGAAGTTTACGAATGCCGTGGTATTTTGCCAACCCAGTCCCTTGTCGAGGTTGATTGACAATTTGAGGTCCAAATGGCCCATGGTCTCACCCCCCCGACGCAAGCCGCCACTGGTTACGCGCAGGTAATCAGCCTTGTATACACCCTCGAAGCTGAAGCTCGATTTGTCGTTAGGCGCTAGGGTTTCCGCAGGAACATCAATTCGGGAGTTGGGAGCGGTTACCGTTCGTTCCTGCGCAAATGAAGGGCCTTGAATGACGGTTCCTGCAAGCAGAATCAAGAGCTTTTTTGTGAGCATGTTTATATTGATAGTTGTTGTCATTTACTGTGAAGTCTATAAAGAATTAGTCTTCCTGACAAATATATGCGGGAAAGCAAGGAAAACCGGTTGGCAGGAAGCACATCTCGACGTTGATGCAGCGCATGGATATCCACGCGTTGGCTCATCTGCGCAGCAACCGCATACCGTTGAACACCACGATCAGACTGGCTCCCATATCGGCGAAAACAGCCATCCAGAGCGTGGCTTTCCCTGCAAGTGCCAGGGCAAAGAATATCGCCTTGATACCGATGGCCAGCGTAATGTTCTGCCGCAGCACACGGAATGTGTCTCGGCTTAGCTGAATGAAGCGCGGCAGTTTGCGCAAGTCGTCATCCATCAAGGCCACGTCGGCGGTTTCGATGGCGGTATCGGTTCCGGCGGCTCCCATGGCGAAGCCGATGGATGCCTTTGCCAGCGCGGGTGCGTCATTGACACCATCGCCTACCATCCCGGCTTTGCCGTAGCGGCGGGCCAGATCGTCAATGACTGCCAGCTTGTCCTCGGGCAGCAGGTTGCCTCGCGCATCGTCTATGCCTACCTGAGCGGCTATGGCGCTGGCCGTGGTCTGGTTGTCGCCGCTCAGCATCACCGACGCCACGCCAAGAGCATGAAGCTGTCGGATTGCCTCGGCGCTGTGTTCACGCACTGTGTCGGCAACACCGATGACACACAGTGGCGCGCTTTCGCTGGACAGTATCACCGCCGTCTTGCCTTCCTTTTCCAGGCGGTTTAGCACTTCCTCGACATGCAGTCCGCAAATTCCCAGTTCCTCGCACAGCCGGTGGTTGCCGACATGATAGAGCTGCCCCTCGATTACCGCTTTCGCACCGCGCCCCGTGATGGACTCGAACGAAGTGACCGGCAACAGCGGGCGTTGCTTCATATTTGCGTGGGCAGGGGTCTGCCATGCCGAAGTGATGGCGGTCGCTATGGGGTGTCCGGAATGCGCATCCACGCTGGCGGCGAGTTGCAACAGCGTGTCTGCCGGCCATTCAACGAGCGGAACCACATCGGTCACGACCGGCTTGCCATGGGTGAGTGTGCCGGTCTTGTCCAGCGCAATGACCCCGATCAGGCGGCCATTTTCCAGATGTACGCCGCCCTTCACCAGAATGCCCTGTCTTGCCGCTGCGGCGAGGCCACTCACGACGGTAACAGGCGTGGAGATCACCAGCGCGCAGGGGCAGGCGATCACCAGCATGACCAGCGCCTTGTAGAACCAGGGCTCGAACGCGGCGCCGAATAAAAATGGAGGAACGACCGCCACCAGAACCGCGAACACCACGACGGCAGGCGTGTAGTAGCGCGCAAATTGATCGACAAAGCGCTGCGTCGGCGCACGCTGGCCTTGCGCTTCCTGCACCGAACGGATGATGCGGTCCAGCGTGGTATGGCCCTTGTTCGCGGTGACGCGGAACTCCAGCATGCCGCGCTCGTTCAGCGTACCGGCGAAAACCGGATCGCCCACAGCCTTCATCACGGGAATGCTTTCCCCGGTGATCGGCGCCTGGTTCACCGAACTGCCGCCCGCCGTGACCACGCCGTCCAGCGGAATGCGCTCACCCGGCTTGATGCGGGCGGTTTGTCCCACTTGCACGTCGGCTGCCGCCACCTCGCGCCATTCGCCGCTGTCGAGGCGCACAGTGGCAGTCTCCGGGGTCATGGCCATGAGGCCGCGAATCGCATTCTTGGCCCGCTCCAGCGAGAGCGTTTCGATCGCCTCGGCCAGCGCAAACAGGAAGATCACCACCGCAGCTTCCGGCCATTCCCCGATGGCAATTGCGCCGATCATGGCGACGCTCATTAGAAAGTTCATGTTGAGAGTGAAGGTCTTGAGCGCGATCCAACCCTTTTTGAGCGTACTGAAACCTCCGGTGGCGATTGAGAACAGGGCAAGAGCAATAACGGCAGGCGAGTTTTCCGCTGCCCCTGCCCACGCGAGGATTTCCGCAGCCAGGGCGGCGGCGCCTGACACTGCCATCATCACCCATATCTTTTGTTTCACTGCTGGCGCATCCGCTTCGCAACTGGAGCATTTACCCTGCTGTGCTTGCATCGCGGAAACAGCCTCCATGCCTATCTCGCGCAAGGCTTCGTAGATGGGCTGCTCATCGTCCAGCGTGTGCGTAACGGTAAGGCGGCGAGCCATGAGATTGAATGCCAACTCGCCGATCCCCTGCACCGCCCCAAGACGCTTGCGGATTAGCGCCTCCTCAGTCGGGCAGTCCATGTTGCGTATGACGAATACTGACTGCTTCATTTCAGAACCTCACGGATATGGCCATTCCTTATTTCTGCTGCCACATCCATTGCTGATGCTGCATCATCTGATCCATCATCATCTGCATCATGTCCATGCGGTTCTGCATCATCTCCAGGCTCATCATTCGATTGCCCATCATCGGCCCATCGTGCATCTGCCCGCCCATGCCATGCACTCCTCCCATACAGCACCCCTGATGCATTTGCCCCATCATCATCCCGCCGCAGCACATGTTCATTGTCTGCATCGCTTGCTGCATGGTTTGCCGGTGTTCCTGCATGATGCTTTGGCGTTCCTGCGGGTCAGCCGTCTGCCGCATCTTCTCCATCTGCTGCTGCATGAGCTTGATCTGCTCCTGCCATTGGGTAAATTGTTTTTCCTGTTCGGTACTGCTGGGCGTTGCTTTGCTCTGTGCGGCGGCTTTAGCCGCAGGCGCATCGGCTGCCATAAGTATGGGTGTTGACAATGTCAGCGCGGAGGCGATAGCTAAAGTAACAAATCGTTTCATGATGATCTCCTTCTTAAAGTTAAGTGGAAAATTACTCAAAGTGCACCGGGAATACTGCCCCGGCCTGATCCGTACAAATACCCGCTGGCTTTGCACTGCCGCCCCACACCAAACGGCACGAGACTTCATGCCCATCTGCTGATTTTGCAATCGTCTCGACGGAATAAGTTACATGATCGGTGTCGAGCCCGGAGAAAATCCGCTCCCAGTGCTTCGGATTGACGCCGTAATAGCGTTTGCGCAGTTCCGCCAGGTTTGTCTGCCGCTCGACAGTAAATCCGTGAGCCTCATAACGGCGGTTCAATGCCTCCAGCACGAGACGGTTGTCCTCCCCACGATCGTGGATCAGTTCCCCGGCAATGAACGGTACGCTGTCTTTCTTATTCAGCAGGTGAACCGGACCGGCACAGCCGGCAAGCAGCAGCATGGTCAGTATGCCCAAATACAATGGATTCATCGCATTTCCTTTCATCGTTACAGAATTTGTAGTGCAGCGGCGCAAGGTTTGAGCAGTATCGAGCGCGCGCCGAACGGCGCCGAACCGCAAGTAGTTTCATCAGTAGTGATTGGCATGGTGTTCGTCCTCATCATTTCCTAACGGCCACAGTTGATGAGCCTCCAGCAGCAGGCGATAGCGCGCCTCATTGGCATCGAGTTGTGCAAGGTTTTCTGCCAATGAAGATTCCAAAGCGAAGCGGCGTGCAATGAGGCTGTCCGACAGGCTGCTCTCACCCAGGCTGTACGCCTTGCCAACCAATTCGGCATTACTGCGGATAGCCTGTGCCGCTTCATGCGCCTGTTGCCAGGTGGCGAAGTTGCTCACTGCCTGAGTGTGTGCGGCGTAGATGCCGCCTTCCAGACGGTGTTTGACAAAGGCTTCCTGATCGGCGGCGATGGCGGCTTGTTGCGCGATGCCTTCCGCTGTCGCACTGCGTTGACCGAAGGAAATCGGTACGCTGACATACACGCCAGTCACTTTTTCGTTGCCGCCAGATTCATTGGAGTAGCGCACCCCGACGGTGGGGTCGGGAAGTTGGTCGGCGCGGCTGCGCTGCGCCAGCAGTTGCTGTACACGGCTTTGCTTCTGCGCCATGCCGAGTTCGTGGTTGTGTTCGAGCACGCGCGACTTCCAGAAGGCGAGGTCAGGTTCGACGGCCTGCGGCGTAGCGAGCAATGGCCTTTCCGGCAACGGGATAGCGGGGAACTGGCGCGTCAGATCATTGCCAGCGAGTTGTGCGCGCAAGTGGGCCTGGTGCCATGATACGGCGGCTTGTGCGGCGGCGGCTTGCGCCTGATTCAACTCCAGCTTGGGCGCATCGCCTGCCTTGACGCGCTTCTCGGCCATTTGCGCTTGTTGCTTGAGGATGTCCACCTGCTGTTGCCACAGTGCTGCCTGTGCCTGCTCGCGTTGCCATGCGAACCACAGTTGCAGCAGCGTGCGCCCGGCATCATGGCGCGCATCGCCGAGCGCGTATTCGGCACGCGCAACACTGGCCGCGCCGATGTCTTCATCAATACCCACCTTGTTGTACAGGCGTAGCGGGCGTTCCAGTGCGACATCCCATTCCTTCAGGTTTTGCCCGGTGTCGACAATCTTGCGTTGCCCCGTGCCAGCACGCAGATTGAACTCGTAATTGCCGCTGTTCCACTTGCGCTGATTGGCGTGTTCCATTTTCAGCTCACTAGCGGCGTTCAGCACCGTAAGATGTTGGTTCAACGCGCTTTCAATTTGCGCCAGTGGCGGCAGGTCGGGACGGTTGGTTTCTTCTGCATAGGCGAGGTTGCCGAACAAGGCCAACACTAACAGGCTGCATCCTGCACCCCACGTTTTGCGCGTTATTCTCCGTTTCATGCCAGCCTCCCGAATTCAATGACCGGCGTTATCCAGTAAGCCATCTCCGGGTTATGCTCTTCCTGCTTGAGGCAGACGATGAGTTCATGCGCATCGTCGAGATTCATGATGGTTTGGATTTGCACGCGCCGCGAGCGCCCGCGCACTTGTTCGACCATGCTCGACAGAGGTTCATTTTGGCTGCCACCTTCCAGGTTGAGCACCGAGAAGCCATACACCCATTCGGGATGTTCCAGCAGATGATCCACCAGCCGCTCTTCCAGAGAGCGATAGCAGACCAGCGTCAAACAACAATTCATATCTTTCATGATAATTTCTCCATACGTTTCAGGCCGAAGCGGCGATACAGGATGGGCAGCATGATGAGCGTCAACAGCGTCGAGCTAATCAGGCCGCCGATGACGACGATGGCAAGCGGTTTTTGAATTTCTGAACCGGGGCCGGTGGCAAACAACAGCGGCAACAGCCCGAAAGCGGTGATGCTGGCCGTCATCAGCACCGGGCGCAGGCGACGCTTCGCGCCTTCAAACACGACTTGGGTAATGTCTATGCCCTCGGCGTGTAGTTGGTTGAAGTAAGACACCATCACCACGCCGTTAAGCACCGCAATTCCCAGCAGCGCGATAAAGCCGACAGAGGCGGGAACCGACAGATATGCGCCGCCGACCCACAAAGCCAGCACACCGCCGATCAGCGCAAACGGGATGTTGGTCAGCACCAAGGCAGCTTGCCTCACCGAACCGAAAGTGGCGAACAGCAACATGAAGATCATGCCGAGTGCCACCGGAATGACGATGGTGAGCCGCGCCGCCGCGCGTTGCTGGTTCTCGAATTCCCCGCCCCAGGTCAGGCGGTAGCCTTCCGGCAGTTTGATTTGTGCGGCGACGGCAACCTTGGCTTCCTCCACAAAGCCAACCAGATCGCGCTCATGCACGTTGCTTCGCACTACCACCATGCGCTGGCCGTTTTCCCGATCCACTTTGACCGGACCATCCACACGTTCCAGTTTGGCGACCGCCGACAGCGGTATGTTTTGCCCGCCCGGTAACGGCAGGGTGAGTGCGGCAAACAGTGCTGGGGATCGTTGAATATTGCTTGCGCCACGCATGACCAGCGGGGTGCGCCGCCCGTCTTCAATCACAATGCCAAGTTGCTGGCCTGCGATCTGGCTGCGCAGGATGTTGCCGATGTCGTCCACGTTCAAGCCCAAACGACCCGCCGCGAGACGGTCTATCGCCACGCGGTAATACTGCACACCGGTATTTTCCGTGGTGTACACATCCTGGCTGCCTTTGATGCCTTTCAGCACCTCGACCATTTGCTCGGCGGTCTCGTTGAGCTTGTTCAAGTCTGTGCCGAAAATCTTGATCGCCACATCGCCGCGTGCGCCAGTCAGCATTTCCGAAACGCGCATGGCGATGGGTTGGCTGAAGCTGTAAGAAATACCCGGCAGTTGCTCCAGCACCTCGCGCAGTTCGTTTATTAGTAATTCCTTGTTTGGCTTGCGCCATTCTTTCATGGGCTTCAGCACCAGAAAGGAGTCGGTCTGGTTAATTCCCATCGGATCCAGGCCAATCTCATCAGAACCGGCACGCGCCACGATGCTTTTTACTTCCGGCACATGTTTCATGATGGCCTGCTGAATTTTCAGGTCGAGTGCCGCCGTTTGCTCCAGGCTGACGGAGGGCAATTTTTCTATGCCGACGATGATGTCGCCTTCATCCATTTCCGGCATGAAAGTCTTGCCGATCCGGGTGTACACGGCAGCAGTGACGACCAGCATGACCAGCGCGCCGATGATGACCACGCGCTCTCTGTTTAAGGCGCGTTGCAGCATCGGCGTATAAACACCCATCGCCTTGCGCACCAGCCACGGCTCTTGGTGGCTGACCCGCTTGAGCAGGAAGGAGGCAAGCATCGGCACCACGGTCAGCGACAGCAGCAACGATGCGGCCAGCGCAAACACGATAGTGAGGGCAACAGGAATGAATAATTTGCCTTCCAGGCCTTGCAAGGTGAGCAGCGGCAAAAATACGATGATGATGATGGCGACCCCGGCGGCAACGGGTGTGATGACTTCCTTCACCGCACGGAAAACGATATGCAGATGCGATAGCTTTTTGATGTTCTTGTCATGCGCAAGATGTGACTCGATGTTTTCAACCACTACTACCGCCGCGTCCACCAGCATGCCGATTGCGATTGCCAGGCCACCAAGACTCATCAGGTTGGCGGACATGCCAAACTGCTGCATCAGAATGAAAGTGCACAGCATCGCGAGCGGCAAGGTGATCGCCACCACAATGGCTCCGCGCAGATTGCCGAGGAACAACACCAGCAGAATGACGACCAGCACGATGGCCTCGGTGATGGCTGTGGAGACGGTGCCGACAGCACGTTCCACCAGATTGCCGCGATCATAGAACACCTTGGTGGTGATGCCTTGCGGCAGCGTGGGAGCGAGTTCCTGCAATTTGGCTTTCACCGTGGCGACGATCTTTTGCGCATTTGCGCCGCGCAGACCGACCACTATTCCTTCCACTGCTTCGCCTTGCCCGTCCTTGGTCACGACACCCAGGCGAGTCAGGCTGCCGATGCGCACCTGCGCGACATCACCGACGCGAATCGGGCTTCCGTCATGGCTGGCGACGACAATGTTGCGCACATCCTGTAGGTTGTTGATGTTGCCTTCGGTGCGCACCAGCAGCGCTTCATCACCATCGCTGAGACTTCCTGCGCCATCGTTATGATTGTTGGCTTGTATGGCTTGTTGCAGCATGGCAAAAGAAATGCCGTGGGCGGCGAGGGCATGGTGGTCAGGCACCACTTCAAAGGTGCGCACCAAGCCCCCTATGGTATTGACCTCGGCCACGCCGGGCAGCGTGCGCAGGACGGGCCGTATCATCCAATCCAGAATAGTGCGGCGCTCCTGCAGGGAAAAGTTTTCGCCTTCCACGGTAAACATGAACATATCACCCAGCGGTGTGGTGATCGGCGCGAGCCCCCCGCTGACATTGGCTGGCAAGTCACGTTGCGCGTTATTCAGCCGTTCCGCGACTTGCTGGCGAGCCCAGTAGATGTCGGTTCCCTCATGGAAATTGATGGTGATGTCGGCAATCGCATATTTTGAGGTGGAGCGCAGGATGTCCTGGTTGGGGATGCCGAGCATCTCAAGTTCGATAGGCGCGACGATGCGCGCCTCGACTTCCTCCGGCGTCATACCCGGCGCCTTCATGATGATCTTCACCTGTGTCGGAGAAACATCGGGAAACGCATCAATCGGCAAGTCGCGGTACGACGAGACACCCACACCGATCAGCAGCAGCGTTAATGCCGCTACCAGCAGCCGTTGCGTCAGGGCGAATTCAACCAGTTTGGTAAACATTATTCGCCCTCTCCGCCGCCTATGCCCATCATGCTCGACTTGAGCGTCGAAACGCCGCGCACGGCGATTTTTTCATCGCCCACGAGATCGCCGCTGATTACACTGTTTTGCGCGCCTTCATTCAACACATTGATGGTTTGTGCGCGAAAGCCTTGGGGGGTTTCCACAAACACCACCTTCCTGCCCGCGATGCGCGAAATCGCGCTGTTGGGAATGTTCCACTGAGCACCGCCGTTCACGCTGATGCTGATGCTGGCTTCGACAAACTGGCCGGGGCGCAGGTTTTTTGCGCCTTGTTGAATTGTGGCGCGCAACAAGACGGTTTGGTTGGTGCCGGTCAGGCTGCGCCCAATCGCGGAGAGCTTGCCGCTGGCGGCATAAGCGGGAACGGTAACCGTTGCGCCAATTTTGAGATTGCGGGTATAGGCTGGCGAAGCCTGAATCTCCAGGCCGAGCGGGTTGAGCTTGGCAATTTTGAACATCGGCACGGCAGCATCGAGGCGTTGTCCCGCATCGGCCGATTTTTCCAGTACCACACCATCAATCGGTGCGGTCATGGTAAGCAGGCTGCTCACGCTGTTGCCCGATTGCAATTGGGCAATCGCAGCATCGGACATCCCCGCAAGATGAAGCATCTGTTTGCGTTCCGCCAGTGCCGCTTGGGTTTCGAGTGCAGCCCCTTTGGTGGCGAGAAAGCGGCTTTCGGCGATGATGCCGTCTTTCCATAATGCTTCATCGCGGGCGAGATTCGCTATTGCGAGCTGGCTTTGCACACTGGCCTGCAACAAACCACGCTGCGCCTCGGCCAATGCGGGGCTTTGCAATCTCGCTATCGGCTGGCCTTTCTTGACGCTATCGCCGACACCGACCAGAGTTTGTTCAACCATCGCCGGAAGCGGTGTGCTGGTGACAAACAATTGATTGGGGGGGATGATGACTTGTGCGGGTAACCCGGACACTTCCCCAGATTGTTTGGCAGGCATGGCGGCAGTGACGATACCGAGGGTTTGAATTTGTTTGGTGTTGAGCGCCAGTTCATCGGATGCCGAGGCGCTTTGCGAAATGCACAGGGCCAGCAGCAAATAAAAAAGTATCGTTTTCATATGAAACTCCAGATGCTGCCCGGACGCAGCATCGCAAATTGAAATCAGACTGAAACTAGCAGGAACGGCTTATGGCAGCCTCTGTAATGCGACCGCTGTCTCCCAACGATCACAATCGTTAGGGAACGAGGCAATACCTGGCTTCGCGCAAGGCATAGCCCGGAACAGCATTACAAAAACCCGAGATATTTAGGAGAGGTGTCGCGGCGGCCTGAAAAGGCCGTCAGGGAAGGAATAATCGATGACGAAGGAGATATTGAAAAATTGCCTATTGGCAAATTCTGGCGTTACATAAGTCCACTGGTTGAGCAACCCAACCCAATGGACGGCAGCATGGCACCAATGATTGCATGTGTTCTCCAGAGAGCCGCCCTGAACAACAGCGGATTCAGCCAGAGAGCCGTCGGCATTCACCACCATGCTGCCCTGCCCGTCAAACCACACGTCGGCCACAGCTTCCTTGTTGAACGTCCAGCCGCCCATGTTGATCACCAAAGTAATCAACATGAACTGAACAATTCGCCGAGCTGTGCGTGTGACTAACATCGTTAGCTGTTTAACTTTAATCTTCTAGTGAAACGCTTGTCATTAGAATTCAGCAAAACTCCAGTGTCAAGGTTTGAATGCCCTATTTCAATATCATGTCGGCAGCTACGGTTTAGGTTAGTTCATCGGCTATGCAAGGGACCTGAGGTAATCAAAGTACGCTACCAGCTGGCCAACAAGGTAAGCAAGACAGCTTAAAGCCTCTAAGAACAAATAATCTACTATTATCAATTCTTATATTTTTGCGTTTTCAAACCGAACTTGACTCAACAAATGGTATGTAATAACGTATTACGTATTACGGTACGTAATATAAGGAGGCTAGCATGGCAAGGGGCGGCATATACAAATCAGAGGTAATCCGTGCACGTACTAAATTGCTTGCGCAAGGTATCAATCCATCTATTGATGCAATTCGGGCCGAATTAGGGACCGGCTCGAAGACAACGATTCATCGCTACCTCAAGGAAATAGAAGAAGAGGAGGGGGGGGCAACAGGAAAAAAAGTTTCGGTCAGCGATGCCATACAGAATATGGTCGAGACACTTGCTGCGCGGCTTCACGAAGAAGCTGAAGCCAAGATCACGGAAGCTAATGAGCGGAATAAGACTATCTTGGCTCAAAAAGATGCTGAGCTGGCTACAGTACGCAAAGACATTGAAGCCCTGAAAGGGGTGCTGGCTGATACCCAAGCCGCATTAAAAGATGAAACCGCCAAACATGAAGAGGCCGCAAGGTCGTTCAGGAACGAAACGCTGGAACGAACACGGTTTCAGCAGCAAGTGACAGACCTGCAGGATCGCTTGGCCGAGGAGGCTACATTAAGGCAATCGCTCGAAGAGAAACACCTACAGGCCAGAGATGCCTTGGAACATTTTCGCCAAGCCGCCAAGGAACAGAGAGAACAGGAGCTGCGCCAGCATGATCAACAAGTTCAGTACCTGCAAAGCGAATTGAAAACCCTTAATCAGAATTTTAGCCAGAAACTTCATGAGATCATGCAAGCCAACCAGGAAAATGTTCGATTAACTACTGAGTTGGCCCGCGTGGAAAGTGCTCTTAATACGGCCCGGACTGACTTGGCCCAGGCCAGGAATTTCAAGCAAGATTTGGATGCTGCCAGAGAGAATGAATCCATACTTCAACGTCGAGTGGTTGAGCAAAATTCAGTAGTTGAAGAGCTGAAAACTAGGAATCATGCCTTGGAGCAAAAAGTGGCAGAGATATCGGAAAAGATGCGGCAGAAAGAAATTGAGCTGGCCACAGCAAAGGCCGCCAATGCGACCCAGGAAGATCTTGCAGTCCAATTCAAGAGGCTTATGGAAACGATCAGTGCAAATGGCCCACGCGCCAAGTCTGATAAACAAAGGGCATAACAGCTACTCACTTAATTTAAGGCCGTTTTCCAGAACCGCCAAAAATTTCCGCACGAAAAGTACAGGAACCCTAACGTAAAGAGTTTAAAGGGAAAAGTGCTGAGTATAGAAGGGCTGACGATCAATCAAGGCATCACTTCACTCCAATATTTCGATTTCCTGCAACGGTACTGCCGTTTGAGGCTCTGCCACCAGCTATTGTGGCCAAAGCCCGGTTGTCGGCCGCAGCCACTCCTTCAAGCACGCCCCTTTAACTCTTTAGGCTATAAAGCGGACTTCGCAAGTTTCTTTCTGTAATATCTGTTCCGTGTTTATACCGTAATGGCTTAACCTGAGAATGTGATTTGCATAAACTTAGCTATCCCTTGAGGTGGTATGACAGTAAGAAGGAGAACTGACTGATGACGCAAAGAATAATTATTACTTCAAACGAAACCATTGTCTGCCCTAAGTGTGATCACCATTTTCCTCTTGATCAGGGCATCACGCGTCAGACTATCGAACGTTACGAGGCTGAGTTTGATAAAGCGTTTGCAGACCAGCGGAAAAAGCTTGAAGCTCAGATAGAAAAAGAAGCTGAGCGCAAAGCGACAACTCAGTTCGCAGGGCAAATTGCCAAACTCAACGAACAGATTGCTGAACAGAATAAGGCTGCGGAAGACGCCAAGAAGCAGATTGCCAAGGTGCAGTTAGATGCAAAGGCAAGAGCTTTAGAGGAATTTGAGCAGGAGAAAAAATCCTTAGCTGATGAGTTGGCTGATAAAGAGGAGAAACTCAAGGTATTTAGAGAGCAAGAGCTAGATTTGCGTAAGCAGAGAAAGGCTCTTGAGGAGGCACAGGACAATCTCAAGTTAGATATGCAACGTCAAATTGATGCTGAACGGCAAAAACTGACGGCAGAAATCAGCCTCAAGGAAAGCAATCGCTTTGCCATGATGGAAGCAGAATATAAGAAAAAAATTGAGGATGCCCAGAAAGCAAACGAGGATTTGCGGCGCAAGTTGGAGCAGGGGTCACAACAGCTGCAGGGTGAAGTTCTTGAGCTTGAGATTGAACACACGCTTATTGACTCATTTCGACATGACCGTATTGAAGAGGTAAAAAAAGGCGTGCGTGGCGCTGATGTACTACAGACAGTCTGTACACTGTTGGCGCCGATTGAATTT
>Ga0224510_10000473_pt1 | contig 30732 bp, 25 predicted proteins | sample SF_May12_sed_USG_FD_170161 | JGI IMG/M metagenome (GOLD analysis project Ga0224510, IMG submission 170161) | Sediment microbial communities from San Francisco Bay, California, United States - SF_May12_sed_USGS_4_1 | ecosystem: Environmental > Aquatic > Marine > Sediment | place: USA: California... | reverse complement strand
AAGCTTGTCTCCATGCAAAAGTCCTGCCAAGGCCTTTGGGGTTCCTGCTTGTGGGGTGGCGACGAAAATGATTCTTTCCACCAAGTCCTCTCTTCCTCTTTCTTCAAGCTCACTCACCAAAAGTTTTGCAAAAATTCCTCCATTGCTGTGAGAAATGATGGTCACCTTTCCATTGTCAGCACTTGCTGCCAAGCTTTCCAGTTTTGAAACTGGATTCACCAGTGTTCCGTCATCCATGGCAATTCCATCTCGAATGACTCTTTCTGGAGAATATCTCCAGTCATATGGCAGTGCTTCCCAGTTGTTGATGGTTTTTTCCTCTTTCATGTCATCAAGAAAACTCATGAATCCTTTGTAAATATTAAACCCATATGCTTCATCAATGACATCTCTTGTATAGATCCCGGTTTTGATGCTGTTTCCGTTTTCATCGAGATACAAATCTTTCACATCCTCATTGTGGTTCGTTGGTTCCCACAGCTGATCTTCGTCATGGCTATGCATTTTGTACAACCTGCTGGCTTGAATCCCAGGGATGAAAAGAATATTGGAATTTCCTGACTTTTCCCAATTGAAAGGTTTTTTGTGAGGATACTGATCCATGTTTCGTCCAGCCCAATCCTTGTAGGGTTCATCACAAATTCCATTGCCGTTAACATCAAAACACCCCTCTTCTTCACTGTCATAATCATCCCAATAATTCCCTCCAATTGGGAGAGGTTGAGCAAGATGCAAAGCACCATTTGACATCATTTGATATGGCTTGTTATCAATGAAATCATTATTGAAAACCTCATTATACAATCCACTTATCTCATACACCCCCACTCCTGATTGGGTATTCTTGATTGTGTTTTCTTTGATGATGTTTGAATTTGAAGTGTTGAGCCAAATTCCTCTATTTTTGATGTCTTGAATGACATTTCTTTTGATTAAGTTTCCATGGGAATATGCTATGTACATTCCCGAATTTCCAAATGCCGAAGTGAAATAATCCTTATTTTGATTAATTTCATTTCCAATGATTTGATTATTGGAAGAAAAAATGAGAACAATTCCGGATTGAGTTTTTGTTATTTTGTTGTTTTTGATGATATTGTTTTCACAACCACTCACCACATATATTCCATAATTACTGTCATACAGTGTTATGTTTTCAATCACATTGTTACTAGAACGATATAGCTGAATTCCCACCTTTTCAAGATTCAAATTCTTTATTGTCACACCACTTTTTTCATGAACAAGAATCAGATATTCCTTTCCAAAAATGTCACTGGAAATTTTGTGATCATTTCCGTCCAAGGTGATTCCATCACTTTCAATCTCAACTCCCCTGTGAAAATCTTGAGTCACTGTGCAAGTTTTTGTGTCTTGATTCCAAGTTCCGATTTCAGTGCACTCTCCTCCTGTTGAATCATCTCTCAGGTGATATTTTATTTGCCATGGATAGGTTTCCGTGTCAGCCCAAACAAAAACAGGTGTCAAAAGAAATGACACTGCCAAAAAAATGCTTGTTATCTTGTTTTTCATTCTGTTTTCTGTCAATAATTATCTTTTCCTCCTTAGCACTATCCTACACTATATTAGATGAAATAAAGATAAATTTTTAATAAACTTTCAATAAAATATTCGCAAATAAAAATAAAAAAGTCGGGAACCATTGCTATGGCCCCCGACGATATACTGTCGATTTGGCTAGGATGATTTACAAATCACCATCCCCTAAAGATCTCAGATGGGGCACTTCTGCCTCATCTCCATCCCTGTTATCGATTTGACTACTTTCAGGAAACGGGATGATGCGACCTTCATCGTTATCTCCCGTGAAGAAACTGTGATCTTCTCCGCCCTCCTCTTCAACTTCTTCACCTTCGACTCCCGTGAGCCAGGATGGCTTTTCCGCGTTGCCGGCCTGTCCAAACTCCGAACAGACATATTCCAGAAATTCCGATGCTCTCTGCTCGATTTCACATACATCCTCGGGAATACACCGAGAATCCAGAGCTATCACTCGCCGAACAATCTCTGCGACGACACTGATACCGAGCGGATGCACACTACCCCCCTCTATCTTATTGAGGATAATCTGCAAAAATCTCTTGTCTTTTAGCGTAAGTTTCATTCTTCTGCCCTCCTTACTTAGGTTTCAATAACAACTATCCACTAACGACTTAATATACTAGCAGAACAACCACCCAGAAGTCAACACAAAAAACCACCTCGATTCAACGAAGTGGTTTTTTTGTGTTTCGAAAGAATTTCTATTCCTTTGGAGCTTCTTCTCCTTCTCCTGTGAATGGACTTGGTCCTTCATTTCCTCCAACTTGAGCCTCTCCCATTCCTGCTTCCGGTGCTGGAGATGGTGCTGGAGTTGGTTCTTCCATTGTTTGACTTGGACCCTGCATTGATTGATCTTCCATTGGAGCATCACCTTCATGTTCTCCGCAGTTTCCAATCCCCATCTTGCAAAGCATTTTTTTGAACATTCCCATAACTTTTTGTTATTTATGTTGATTATTTTTTTTCTTACTCACAACCCTATCCAGGTTACATTTTCATTATACCAAAAAAATGAATTATTTCAAATACTTACTAAAAATATAAATTATCATTATTTTTCAAGCTTTTTTATCTATTTTGATCTCGTCTTACAAGCTGACATATTTCACTGGAAGCACTCTTTTGAAAACTCCTGCGATCACAAAGGTGTCTGTCTCATGAATGAAAATTGGCTGATGAGTTTTGTTTTTTGAATTTGGAAAAAGTCCAATCACTCCTTTGCTCACTTTTTTGAATCTTTTGATTGTTGCCATTCCATTGATGACAGCCACAACAATTTTTCCCTCCAAATCATCTTGGCTTTCATATTTTTCAAAAACAACATAATCACCATCTCCGATGTTTTCTTTGTCCATGGAATCCCCAAGAGCTTTCACAGCAAAAAGATTAGCTGGCTCTGATTGCCTGAAAAGGCTTTTTGAAATTTGAAGATATCCATCAACATTGTCTTGAGCATATGCAAGCGCCTCTCCACAAGATGCCAAACCATACAGTGGAATTGAAAAAATGTTTCCCAGGTTATTGTATGAATCGTTTTTCACAATATAGATTCTCCGGTTTTCATCTCTTTTGATGAGTTCTTTTTTCTCAAGAGCATCCACAACTTGAGTAACTGATTTCAGACTGTCCCTTTGTCCTTGTCCTTCAAGATGCTTTTGAAGTCTGTAGCTGGTTGGATTTTCCTTGCTTTGTTCCACAAAAACCCTGATTGCGTCAAGAATATTTTCTTGTTTTGAAGTTAGCTTTTGCATATTTTTTATATTAAAAGATTTATTAGCTTATAATTAATTTATTCCCCCTCATTATGTCATTCCGGAAAGTATAATTTCTTGAACGAGGGATGAGTCCCGTCGTTCGCGAACGACAGGACGAGTTCAAAGAAATTAACTTATCCGGAATCCATTTTCAATACAACTTCAGATGATATTCATTTGCTACACCTAAGTGGATGCAGATTCCAGATAAACTATTCTTCTTCCGCTCAGAGCGGAGAAAAATATGTTTTCTCAAAATGACAAAATATAAAAACTTTTTTATCAAAATCTTATTACAGTGTTATTATATCACCCTTTAATATCCCTGCCAAATCACACCTGTGGATAACCAAAAAACATCCCGAGAAATCGGGATGTTTTTCTATATATTGAAGTAACATTTTATCTCAAACTAAAGGTTGCAACAATTCCCTCCATGACTCCTCCTACTTCAGCATCACCTCCGATAAAGGCGAGATTGAAAACATAGAACAAATTATCTTTTTTGAAAATTACTGCCACCCTGGGATTTCCAGAAATAAGTCCCGGGGCAACAAACTCCATTCCATTAATCCCCTCCGCTTCAAATTCATTCTTCTTTGAGTCTTCATCAAACTCCAATTTTTCTGCAAATTTCTCTATTGTTTCACTTTCATCTTCATACACCGACAAAGCAATAATGTGAAAATCATCCGGCTTGTCACTTGGAGAATAATCATTCATATTACTGTAATTCGACCAAAAAGTTTGTCCTCCTACTTTCATGTACAAATCGTCATCCGCTTCTTCTTCCTTGATTTTTGCTTCAGAATAATCATTGTTCATGTACCACCCACCTGGAAATCTCATTGAATACCCATATCTTTCATTGATATATTCAGTGACAACATTCTCCTCAGATTCTTCAGAAACATTCTCGGATTCATTTTCAACAAGATTACTATTTTCTTGTTCATTATTTTCAAAAGAAAAATCACCGTGCATTTCCTCATTAGAAAAAGTAGCCTGATTTTCATCACTATTCTTGTTGGAGTAAAAAATACCAATCACTGCAATCAAAGCAATTGACAACAAAATCACACTAATTATCACATTCTTATTCTTCATATTTTTCCCCTTATTTTTTATTAACAACAAAGACTGTGAATCACAAAAGCAATCCACAGTCTTTTAAAAAACATTCTAAGATTAATAGCTCACAGAAAGCTTGTAACTCTCTCCTTCTGAGTTAGCCGTAGATGAGTCTGTATGATCAAGATATCCCAAATGTAGCCAAATAGCTCCATCAGTTAAACGAAGAGCATCCCCAGAATTGATCCACGTCTGCGCTCCAAATGTACTATCCATACTTGAATCTCTAGTCATGAGAAAAACAAGTGGCATCTCGCTTATCTCAATTTCAGGAGAATCAATTCTCTGATAATAATATGTCACATCCTCTTCTGAATCATAATATGTAGCGTTTGCTGCTGAATTAGCCACATAGGTTCCGGTATACACCTTCCTCTTTGCAATACTGCTTCCCACTGCTTTCTTACTAATCGCACCTTTCCAATCATCATCAGGATTATCTAACTCATTCAAAATACTTTTTTTCACCATTTTTTTGATTGCTTTTGACTCTTCTGTTGAGAAATAGTTTTTCCAATCACTCTTTGCTTGAGCATTTCCAGGAACACACATTGCAAAAGCTAACGCAAGACCCAGAACAACGCCCAACGACACTTTTTGTTTTTGTTTCATTTTTTTTTATTAATTATAATCATCTAAAACAAAGCCCCCTTTTTCTAGACTTCATAATTATATCATAAATAAAAATGAAATAAAGATGAAATTGTGGATAACTAAAAAGCATCCCGATCTCTCGGGATGCTTTTTGTTATTCAAGAAGAAAACTGATTATTTTCGAAAACCGCTTCCAGCTGGAATTAGTCGTCCGATGATCACATTTTCTTTGAGTCCTCTAAGCTTATCTTCTTTTCCTTCAACTGCTGCGTTGATCAAAACTCTTGCAGTTTCAATGAATGATGCAGCACTCAGGAATGATTCGGTTGAAAGTGCAACTTTAGTGATTCCCAAAAGCATAGTTGTTCCTTTGGCCTCTGCTTTTCCTGCTTCTTTCATTTTCTCATTCATTTCATCAAATTTGATTCGCTCAACGATATCACCTATTAGGAATCCAGTATCTCCTGTCTCCTCAATCACGATTCTACTTAGCATTTGTCTAATGATAACTTCAATGTGCTTATCGTTAATTCCTTCACCTTGAGAAGCATAGATTTCTTGAATTTCTCTAACAATATATCTGTGAAGCTCTTCTTTCCCCATAACTTTTTGAAGTTTTCTAAGATCAACATGTCCTTCCACAAGTTGAGAACCTTTGCTGACCAAGTCGCCTTTTGCAACTCTGAGTGTTGCATTTGCAGGAACTTGATATTCAACTTCATTTTTCTCTTGATCTTTGATTGTGATTGTAATTGTCTTTTTTCCTTCGCTAGAAATTTTTATCACTTTTCCATCCACTTCAGTTATTGCTGCCTCTCCCTTAGGAGGACGAACTTCAAAGATTTCTTCAACACGAGGAAGACCTTGTGTGATGTCGGATCCTGCAACACCTCCAATATGGAAAGTACGCATAGTCAACTGTGTTCCTGGCTCTCCAATCGCTTGAGCAGCAACAACTCCAACAGCTTCTCCGATTTTCACAAGACCACTTCTACCAAGATCAACTCCGTAACATTGCCTACAAATTCCGCTCTTTGACTTACATGAAACAACACTTCTGATCTTGATTTTGTCAATTTTCAATCTTTCAATTTCAATTGCTTGCTCTTTTGTCACAAGTTCACCCTTCTTGACCACAACTTTATTTGTTTCAGGATCAACCACTCTTTCCAAAAGAACACGCCCCGCAACACGAGTAGAGAAATCTTGTCCAATACTATCAGAATCAGCTCTATACAAATAAGCTCCTTCAGTATCACCACAATCTTCTTCTCTAACAATAATATCTTGAGAAACATCCACCAATCTTCTGGTTAGATATCCAGCAGTTGCAGTTCTAAGCGCTGTATCCGCCATACCTTTACGAGCACCATGGGTAGACATGAAATATTCAAGAACGTTCAAACCTTCTTTGAAAGAACTCTTAACTGGAAGCTCGATTGTTTCACCACTTGCTCCAGCCATAAGACCTTTCATACCCATCATCTGCACGATAACAGACTCACTACCTCTAGCCTTGGAATATACCATAGTATATACAGGACCTTCTTTATCCAAAGAGTTTCTCACGATTTCAGTAATATTATTCTTTGCTTCGTTCCAAATCTCAATAGATTTGTTCTTCTTTTCTTCAGCAGTCAAGAGACCCATGTTGTATTGACCCTTGATAGTCTCAATTTTTTCCTCTGAGTCTTTCATGATTTGCTTTTTCTCTTCAGGAACCTTCAAGTCATCCATTCCCCAACTGATTCCTGATTTTGAAGCAGCTCTAAATCCAAGATTTTTGATGTCATCCACAAAATTAGCTGCTTTTTCTTGACCCATAGTCTCCAAAATTTCAGAAACAATTTTTTTCAATTCACCCTTGGTCATTTCCTCATTGATAAATTTCATTTCCTCTGGCAAAACATCATTGAAAAGAACTCTCCCAACAGAAGTTTCGATTATTTCTCCATTGAAGTATAGCTTGATGTGCTCGTTAATCTTTACGATTTCATTTTGATATGCCAAGATTGCTTCTTCTTCTGAACAAAATATTCTTAGTTTTTCGGCCTTATCTCCTTTGATGTGTGTCAAGTAATAAACTCCAAGCACAATATCAAGAGAAGGAGTAGTAATCGGCTCACCACTAGCAGGTTTTAGAAGGTTTTTTGATGAAAGCATCATGTTCGCACTTTCTTCATGAGCCTTCTTTGTCAATGGAACGTGAACAGCCATCTGATCTCCATCGAAGTCAGCATTAAACGCCGCACAAACCATTGGATGAACCTGAATAGCCTTACCTTCAATCAACACAGGTTGAAAAGCTTGGATTGAAAGTCTATGAAGAGTTGGTGCACGATTCAAAAGAACATAGTGATGTTCAATGATTCTATCCAAAATTTCATATGCTTCTTCCGCTTCAGCATCAACCATCCTTCCAGCTGTTCGAACATTGTGAGCATATTCATCATTAATTAATTTGTTAATGATGAACGGCTTGAATAATTCCAAAGCCATTTTCTTTGGAAGTCCTACTTGGTGCAATTTCAATTGAGGACCTACAACGATAACGCTACGTCCTGAATAGTCTACACGCTTTCCAAGAAGGTTTTGTCTAAATCTACCTTGTTTTCCTTTTAGTGAATCAGCAAGTGATCTCAGTGGTCTCTTTTGACCTGTTGAAGCTGCAACGGAAGCTTGTCCTCTTCTCATACTATTGTCAAAAAGTGAATCCACAGCTTCTTGAAGCATTCTTTTCTCATTTCTTGTGATCACTTCTGGAGCACCCAGACTAATCAATTTTTTCAAACGATTATTTCTGTTGATGATTCTTCTGTACAAATCATTAAGGTCAGAAGTCGCATATCTTCCTCCATCCAATGCTACCATGGGTCGAAGATCAGGTGGGATCACTGGGATCACCACAGGAAACATCCATTCAGGTCTCAAATTAGCAAGATCAAATCCTTGAAGAAGTTTAATTCTTCTCATTGTCTTTTTTTCATCAACCTTCTTTTCTGATTGCAGATCTTCTTGAAGCTTTCTAACTTCTTCTTTCATATCCAAATTTACCAAAACATTTCTCACAGCTTCAGCTCCGATTCCCGCAGAAAACACCTGTCCAAATTTTGTTGAAAGATTGAAATATTCAATTTCAGATAAAATCTTGAAAAGTCTAAGATTTTTCACTTCATCAACATTCGATTTGAAACTTTGTTGCAACTCTTTTAGCAATTCTTCTTTTTCTTCATTGCTTTTGTTAGTTTTCTTTATTTCTTTTTTCTTGTTCTTGTGCTCATTTTCAAGTTGTTCCAGCACTCTTTCTCTAGCTGATTCGTCAATACTTGTTACCAAATATGCAGAAAAATAGATAACTTTTTCAATGTCTTGATAAGAAAGCCCCAAAGCTAAACCAACCTTTGAAGGAACACCTCTCAAAAACCAAATGTGAGAAACTGGGACAGCCAATTGAATGTGTCCCATTCTTTCTCTTCTAACATTTGAGCGTGTCACTTCAACTCCACACTTATCACAAACTATTCCTTTGTATCTAATTCTTTTATATTTTCCACAGTAACATTCCCAATCTTTTGAAGGTCCGAATATTTTTTCACAAAACAAACCATCTTTTTCATAACGCTGAGTTCTATAATTGATAGTTTCAGGTTTTGTTATTTCTCCACTTGACCATTCTAAGATATTTTCTGGACTAGCCAGCTTAAGACGAACGCTATTGAAATCACTTACCCTAGTATTATTATTTTCCATATTTTTATAGTTAAAGTTAAAAAGTTTGAATTAAAATATCTTAGATTTATTTTTCAGATTCTTCTTCTGATTTAATTCTTTTCATACCAGTCAAATCAATATCTAAGCACAAACCTTTCAATTCATTAACAAGCACATGGAAAGAAGCAGGGATATTTGGACTACTTATTGGCTCTCCCTTAATGATGGATTCATATGCTCCGCTACGACCCTTAATATCATCAGACTTGATAGTCAACATTTCTTGAAGTGTGTGTGCAGCACCATAACCTTCTAGTGCCCATACTTCCATTTCTCCAAATCTCTGTCCACCAAACTGAGCTTTACCACCAAGTGGTTGCTGAGTAATAAGTGAGTATGGACCTATGGAACGCATGTGTAATTTGTCATCAACTAGATGGTTCAATTTCATCACATACATAACTCCAACAGTAGATTCATTATCAAATTTCTCACCAGTTTTACCATTAACTAGTCTAACTTTTCCATTTTCAGGAAGACCAGCTTTTCTCAACTCTCCCTTGATATCATCTTCAGTAACTCCGTCTAGTGCAGGAGTTGCAACCTTATACCCAAGCTTAAGAGCTGCCCATCCAAGATGAGTTTCCAAGATCTGACCAATATTCATACGACTTGCAACACCAAGAGGATTCAAAATAATGTCCACTGGAGTTCCATCATCAAGATATGGCATGTCTTCAATAGGAGCAATTCTTGAGATTACACCCTTATTTCCATGTCTTCCAGCTAGTTTGTCTCCAACAGAAATCTTTCTCATTTGAGCCACAGAAATTTGAATCTTTTGGATCACACCTGTTGGCAATTTATCACCTTGTTCTCTTGAGAAAATTCTAATATCAACAACTTTTCCATGCTCTCCATGAGGAAGATATAGTGAAGAATCCTTAACATCTCTAGATTTTTCACCAAAAATAGCTCTGAGCAATCTTTCCTCAGCGGTCAAATCACCTTCTCCTTTAGGAGTAATCTTTCCAACCATGATGTCTCCTGATGAAACCTCGGCACCAATTCTAATGATACCTGTTTCATCCAGATTCTTCAGTCTTTCCTCTCCGATGTTTGGAATGTCTCTTGTGACCACTTCTGGACCAAGCTTTGTGTCTCTAACGTCAATTGAGAAATCTTCAATATGAATTGAACTATATCTATCATCCTGAAGAACTCTTTCTGAAATAATAATCGCGTCTTCAAAGTTATATCCCTCCCATGGCATGAAAGCAACCACCACATTTTGACCCAATGCCAATTCTCCATTATCAGTAGAAGCACCATCAGCAAGCATTTGACCCTTTTTAACCTTATCTCCCTTCATTACACGAGGGATCTGGTTCATACTAGTAAACGCATTTGATCTAACAAAACTTTGAAGCAAATAATTTCTCTTGAAATATTTGTTCTTTGATCCCTTAGGAGCAGCTTCTTTTACAATGATGTGAGCAGCATCTACTTCGATAACTTCTCCATCTTCTTGTGCAATAACAACCTGACCTGAGTCAGAAGCGGCCTTGTCTTCAATTCCTGTTCCAACAAGTGGAGCCTGTGGAACAACACAAGAAACAGCTTGACGTTGCATGTTTGAACCCATCAACGCACGGTTAGCATCATCATGTTCCAAGAAAGGAATCATAGAAGTTGCAACTGAAATACATTGTTTTGCTGAAACATCTACAAAATCAAGTCTATCTGCTTCAATCATTTCAGGGTGACCTTTTACTCGAGCCTCAACTGAACCACCCCTAATATTCCCAAACTCATCAGTATTAATTCCAGCATGCGCAATAATCATTCTGTCTTCAACTGTTGCATTAACATATTCAATTTCTCTCGTCATGAAAGGAGACAGTTTTATTGCCTTATCCTTCGAAGCTTTTGCTGCCTTTTTCGCTAATTTCTCATCCAACATATCCCCCTTCTTTCCAACTTCTGAAACATCTTCTCCTAGAATTCTATTAACAAAATCTCCTTCGCTTCCGTTTTCAATCTCCTTAACCACCTTCAGATAAGGGGTTTCAAGAAATCCATATTCATTAATTCGAGCATATGTTGCCATTTGACCAACCAAACCGATATTTGGACCTTCAGGAGTTTGTACTGGACAAATTCTTCCATAATGCGAATGATGAACATCGCGCACTTCAAAACCAGCCCTTTCTCTGGTCAAACCTCCAGGACCCATAGCACTGAATCTTCTTTTGTGCTCCAACTCAGCCAATGGATTAACTTGATCCATGAATTGAGAAAGTTGTGAGCTTGAGAAAAATTCCTTAATCGCAGCTGCAACTGGACGTGAGTTAATAATTTGTCCAGGAACAACATATTCAACATCACAAGTACTCATTCTGTCTCGAATGTTTTTTGACATTCTTGCCATTCCAACTCTAAGTTTGTTTTGAAGTAATTCTCCAACACCTCTCACTCGTCTATTTCCCAAGTGATCAATATCATCAGCTTGAGCTTGTGGATCATTGTTAAGCTTAATGATTTCTTTGATTACCATCACCAAGTCTTCAACTCTCAAAACTCTATTTTCTTCATCATTTGAAAGATTAACACTCAATCTTTGATTTAATCGATATCGTCCAACTTTTCCAAAATCATATCTATTGAAATCAAAAAACATTGAATCAATCATTTGTCTTGCATTGTCTTCAGTTGCAAAATCTCCTGGTCTAATTCTTTTGTAAACCTCTTTATATCCTTCTCCTTGAGTTTTAGTGATATCTTTAGCAATAGTTTCTTCAATGAATTTAACATCACCTGTATCTACATCAGAAAATTCTTTTTTGATTTTATTATCGTTTGCATATCCAAAAGCACGAAGAAGTGCAGTCACCGCTATTTTTCTTTTTCTGTCAATTTTAACTGAAATTACACCATCAAGGTCAGTATCGATTTCCAACCATGCTCCTCTATTTGGAATAATTTTTGCTCCAAAGAGTTTCTTTCCTTTTTGATAATTTACTGTAAAGAATACGCCGGGGCTTCTGATTAGCTGATTAACAACTACTCTTTCTACTCCGTTTACAATAAATGTTCCTCTGTCGGTCATCAAAGGAAGATCACCAAGATACACTTCTTGCTCTCTAACTTCTCCGGTTTTTTTGATCAACAAAGAAGCCTTAGCTCTTAGTGGAGCCTCGTATGAAATATTTTTATTATTTGAAGTTATTTCGTCGTATTTAGGTTCATCTAGATAATAATTATCAATAGAAACCTCCATTTCTCTTCCAGTAGCATCTGTAATTGGATTTATCTCATCCAACAGCTCCTGAAAACCTTTTTCTAAAAACCACTTATATGTATTAGTTTGTGCCTCGATCAAATTCGGCAGTGAAACCATGAATCTTTTCTTGAAAAACTTTCTTTTAGACAACGATGACGCTGAGCTAAAATCTTCTTTGATTTTTAAGTCCTTTTTTTTAAGCATAAAAACACATCTCACCACAAACTCCCTATTTTCCCTCTTTCAAAGAGAACAAAGGATCGCTTAATGAGATTTAATTAAGATTGTATTTAACTTTTTTTTACGTATAAGCAGTTCATTACGCTATTAACACCCATTATACACACTTTTAAAAATAATGCAAGTATAATCATGAAAAATCTTCAAAATCCACCCTATTCAGACATATAAACTCATATTTAAACCCGAAAACAAGCCATAAGATTCTCTTATTTTCATTTTTTATCGATTATTTTATGTTTTAAAAAAAACATCTTTATTAGGCCCCTTCGCTAACATGCACTAGCTCACCTTCCCCTCCTTCAAAAACATTAAAGTTCTTACAATTTTTGCATTTCACTTCTACAACTCCTTTAACTAAATCGCCCTTAAAAAAAAGTTTACCGCAATACTTACATCTATATTGTTTCTGAGCTTTGTTTTCCATTTTTTTTATATGCTTAAATTTTTTATGTTTCTAATCGAACATTATTCTATGCCTACAAGTATCCCATATCTACATAAAAAAAATATAAAGGAATGCTGAAATAAATATGAAATAACACTCTTTATTGTTTTTGATGAAAGTGTCTCAAAAATTCAGAAACTTGTTTTTGTTCATCAATCGTTTTCTTGCTAGCATTTTCAATTGATTTAATCATTTTTTCAAAAAACTCTCCGTCTCTTTCAAGCTTCAAATTCTGCAAGTATTTCTTAGCTTTTGAGGTATGGAAAATTATCTCATTACAAATTTCAATAACAACTTCATGCCAAAAAATTTCTCGCATCTTTTCTAAATCATCATCAAGATTAATTCTTTTCAACTTCATCATTCTTTTAATAATCAAAGTAACCACCCATGTCATATTTCCCGACCTAATATCATCCTCCCAATCATGCATATCATCATTTAATTGACGTGCGATTATATAATGTTGAAATAACAAAAAAGTTTTTTGAAAATATTTTGAATTTCTTTTCTTTCCAGTTAACAATAAAATTGTTGCCACACCCAAAACATGTCCAGCAGAGCGTTCGAAAAGTTTTTCAAGATTGCCATAATTAGGAAGATATTTTGGAATAATCAATTCATTTTCAACAATCTTTGCTCTGCAATTCTCAACTTCCCAAAAATTTGCACATTCAACCATATTCATCATATCTCTGAATAATTTTTTCATAGACGCATCATTTCTCGATATCTCCGAATAAATAATGGACAATTCTCTCAAAAAAACATTGGCTAAAGAGATTTTCTTGGCATCTCCTTCCCCATCCAAAAAATCATCATAAATATCATAGGCAGCCCAACCGAAAAGACTTATCACCCCAAGATTAGCAATAATCTTACTATTAACGCGCTCATTATCCACTTTTAATGCTTTTTTAAAATAAAATGGCAAAAGAATGACTCGATCAATGGATTCTTCACTTTGAATCACTTTTTTAATTTGATCCTCCATCCCTCTTTTAGTATTTTCGTCCAGATAATCTATTATTTTTTGCGCTTTTTTAATGATTCGCTGATGTGTTTTTTGAATCTCTGCGGTTTTTGAGTCTCTGTTCTTTTTTAATTTAACTTTTGTTTTTTGGTTTTTACTCAAAAACTTATCAATCGCACTTACGCAAAAAGATGTTGTGAGAGCACTGGAACCTGAATGATATTTTATTTTATTTTGCACTCTCTCAATCACAAAAGGAGCTGCATCCCAAGATCCGTCCTTATTTTGAAGAGAAATCAATTTCAAAATACTCAATTTCACTTCCTCAAGAGATACACCCAAATTCATCAACGTCCCGCATGCCAAACTCGTATCCAATGCATTTCCCCAAGTAAAATTTTCTTCTTTTTTACTTAAAATAAATCCGATCAATTCTTTTTTCTTTTTCCCTCTGTAAAATCTGGAAATAAAATATAGCACAGAATAAATCGACGAATAATATGGGGATGAAAACTTTTTTCTATCAATGGCTTTTTCCACAAAATCAATCATATTCTCCAAAAAAACATCTTGCAGAGATAGAAAATATGCAATATTACTATTCACTGCCAAGTCAATGTCTTTCCATTCCCGCTTAGCTTCCTGACCCACTAGCCATGTTCGATATGGACCGCCTTCTTTTTCTTCAACAAAAGTTAACAGTGAAACAGCACAAACAACCACCTCGTCACTTATGATTTCCGGATTAAACTCAAAAACCGCAGCAAGTACACAAAAAGTGTCATCCAAATCTTCTGGATATGGCGTTTTTTTTGCTTGCACTGAATTTCTCTTCCAATAATTAAAAGACCATTGAGGACTCTTTTGTTTCAATAGAAAATTAACTATTCTCTTTTTTTGATTATGTATATCAAAAAAATCTCTTACTTCATTCAAATTAGATAAGATAAAGCACGTAGGAAATATGGTATTTTGTTTTTTTGCACCATGAAAATTTCGCGAATCACTAGAAGTGAAACCAGAAAAACTCCCATCTTTTTGTTGAGTTGAAAAAATGAAATCAATTCCTCTCTTTAATTGTTTTTTTATTTTTTCTTCATTCATCCAATACACTGAATTACTTATTTTCACTCAATGAACAATGCTCATCCTTAAGCTCAATAACAAATCTGGTTCCTTTTCCCTTTTGACTATTAAATACAATACTTCCACCGAAACTCTTTTCGATCATCTCTTTCACATTTGAAAGTCCGATTCCCATATTGCCTTTGGATTTTTTTGTAGTAAAAAAAGGATTAAAAATTTCATTTTCTATGTTCTTGGGAATTCCACACGCCCAATCTTCAATAAAGACATGTACGCTTCCGCCAGTTTTTCGAACTGACACCTCTATTTTCTTTTCTCTTTTATCTAAAATGCGCCCATATGCATCAATAGAATTAATTAACATGTTTATAATAATTTGATTAAACTTAATAGAATTTCCATAAATATATACATCTTCGTCTCCCATGTCTGTATATATTTCAATTTCATTTTTTATAGCTCTATATGAAACAACTTGAATAGCTGTCTTTATTTCGCCTGAAACAGAAAATACCTCTGAGCTATCTTGCCAACTTAGTTGTTTATTAATCGCACAAACAAATTCGCCCACCTTATTCATTGTCACCGTTACTCTCTCTAAATCATTTTTCGCATCAGAAAAAGCATTGTTCATATTAGGATCAATTTTTCTAATGTTCAATAAAAGAGCATTGATATAGTTAGAAAGATCATGAAACAACCCGGAAGAAAGTCTTCCAAATTCCGCCAACCGACAAAGTTGTCTTGCTTTTTCATATTGAATTCTTTGAAGTTCTTTTGTACGTGTTCTCACCCTTTCTTCTAGCATGTCTCTTTCTATTTTCAATTCAGATTCAGATTTTCTAGCTCTCTCAAGAGAATTTTTAATTTCTCGATTAGAAAGCCAGGAAACAACAGAAATAACACTTAGTGTGACAGAGAATTCAAGTATATCGATTAATTCCAATGATTTCTTTTTCCATTCTACATCAACATGGATAATTTTATTTATTTGCAAATAAGCCAATAAGCTCAAAATACAAAAAATAGCAAAAGTAATAAAAAATGAAAAACGCACTCCTAGTAAAATCCCTGACACAACAATAATAAGTGCATATGCTATAAGTGCTTGTGGAACATCAGCTCCCCAAAAAAATGCTGTAAGTGTCGTTGCAGTAAAATAAATTAACACAAGCAAATAAGAAGATAGCTTAAAAAATAAAGATCTAGACAAGACATGCAAAAACATGAATACTAACAGTATTATAAAAGGAATTTCGGGCATTACTCCGTCATATTCATTTCCTCTACTTATAAACTTAAAAAATGCACTGGCAGTAAGTATCACCAGCAAACCTATGGACATCATCAATATACTGTTCAGCACAAATTCTTGACGCCTCGAATTATCATCTTCTGATTTTGGCTCTATTAAGTTTGCATAAAAAAAACGGATAACCCTTTGCAGGGTCAGCCTCGTGTCATTGAATCTCTTTCTTATTTCCTCTAGGGTATCCATTTTCATAAAACAATTAAACCACTAAGCCCAAGGACTTCCAGGAACTACAACTAAGGCAAAAGAGCTTAAAGTAGCAGCTTTTCTCATTTTTTTATCAGTCAAGATTTTTTTGATAATTTTCTTTTTCATTTTTTGTTTTAAAATAGGTTTTAATTAAGAATTACTAATTTTAATTTCTCGACCAAAAAATTAATTTGTAACTCTGATTATATTATAATAAAAATAACATGAAATTTATTTAAATTTTTCATAAAATTTCCAAATTATTCCTCCTCCACTATCCTATATCCTCTTCCTGAGACTGTTTTGATGAAATTATCTTTTCCTTTTAGATTTAATTTTCTTCTTATGCTTCTAATGTGTGATTCAATTGTATTGGAAAATGGATCCGCGTTAACATCCCAAACATGTTCCCAAATCAAACCCCTGGAAACAACATCTCCCTTATGTTTCAAAAGAAGCTCTAGTAACATAAATTCTTTTCGTGTGAAATGAATACTTTTTCCTCCTTTGGTAACATCATGTCTCCTGATGTCTAGACATATATCTTTAATTTCTAGTTTTTCATTTTTAACACTTCCCGGCCTTCGTAACAATGCATGAATTCTGGCCAGTAATTCTTCGAAAGAAAATGGCTTAGTAAGATAATCATCCGCTCCAGCTTCTAATAATTCCACCTTCGTTGCTATGTCTGATTTCACTGAAAGCATGATGATGGGCATATTCTTTTTTTTCTCCCTAATTGAAATGCAAACCTTTTTTCCATTTTTCTTTGGAAGAGTGTTGTCTAAAATAACTAAATCATATTCATTGGTTAGTGCTAAAAATTCTCCTGTTATTCCATCACTAGCAGTATCCACAGCAAAGCACTCTGAGGCTAAGCTCGATTTTAAAAAACTAGTTATGTCCTCGTTGTCTTCGATAATTAAAATACGCATATTTATTTTTTTTAAAGAGACTTTATTTAAGCATAGACTTATTTTATCTTCACTTCAATACTACTTTCATTTCTTTCAAAAGTAAAGGCGAATAATTCAATGCTATTTTGATTATTTTATCTTATTAACTTTATTTACAAAAAATTCACCTTTTCAGGTGAACTTCAAGAGTTTCTATTTGATTATTTTATATAAATTTTTTCAAATGATTTGCAGCTACTTCAGGTTGAATAGTGGAAATTTCTATTCCGGTTTCCAACTCAAATCCTGCCCAAGTTGCAGTATGTGGAAGGATTTCAATATGCCAATGATAGTGAGTGTAATATTTCCCATCACAAGGAGATGTGTGGATATAGAAATTGTAAGCTGGATCTCCTAGCGCTTCTTTTATTGCATGCAGTGATTTCTTCATTGCCTCTGCTAACTTCAATTTATCCTCATTATTCGTTCTTTCAAAAAATGGATTATGTTTTTTTGGAACAACCCACACTTCAAAGGCAGCTCTACTTGAAAAAGGACAGAAAGCAATAAATTCATCGTTTTCAAAAATCATTCTTGTTTTTTCATTGCTTTCATATTCAGCCATCACACAATAAACACATTTTTTATTGCTCTTGTAATATCTCTCTGCACCTTCTAACTCAAGTTTAATGTATGGCGAAACAACAGGAATTGCTACTAATTGAGAATGTGGATGAGAAATGGAAGCTCCTGCAGTTTTACCATAATTATGAAAAATACTGACAAAATTAACACTTTTTTTGTTCATCAAAGAAATATATCTATCGCTAAAAGCATCGAATACTTCTGCAACTTCAAATATTTCCAAATCAGGCAAGTGCTTGTAATGATCACGTGTTACAAAAACTTCATGATATCCCGTTCCTGTCATTGAAAAATATGGTCCTTCTCCCAACTCGCACGGAACTCGCCCCCTAGAAAGTGCTGGATATTTATTTGGAAAAACTCGAAGACTCCACTCATTTCTATCATCAAGGTATATCAAGACATCCTTTTCTTGACCAGTAGCTTCTGGATCACAAAATAAGCACTTAGAAACATCGTCGTTCAAGTTTTGTTTTTCAGGACTCGCAAAATCCTCAGGGCGCTTTGCTCTTCCTGTTGCAATCACAACCCAATCTCCTGTGACAATATCTTGTCTCAATTCTGAATCCGTCACCTTCACCTTTTTTTTCTGAGAACCGCTTTCATCAACCAAGACCTGCGGTTTTTCTTCTTCCTTTTTGTTTTCAGATTGTTTTTCGTCTGTGATTTCTTTTTGTTTTTGATTTTCTTTTTTTATTTCTATTTTCATTTTTTCAATTTGCTTTCTTTGTGATTAGCAAACCATTTTTTATTTTCTTTGTTGATTTTTGCAAAGTTGCTTATTTTTCTTCAGAAACTTTTTCTTTCAACTTATACACACCTTTAATCAAATTCCATCTAACATTAAATAAATCTCTAAACGTGCTGATATATCCACTTATTCCAACAAGACTGTCTCCGCTATCAATCCAGGTAACTGGAACTTCCGCCATTTTATATCCTAATTTTTTTCCAATAATCAAAATTTCAAAATCAAGACCCCATCTTTCAACTGTTGTTCTTGGAAGGATATCCTTTACAGCAGTGGCTCTGAAAGCTTTGAATCCACATTGCGTATCTTTCATCCCCCAAAGACCTCCTACAAATTGAATCATAAGATTACCTGTGTCTCCCAAAATTTCTTTCCATTTTGGTTGGTGTTTGGCAACTTCAGACTCACTCAAGTCTCTCGATCCAATGACAATATCAGCACCCTCTTTGAATTTTGGAATAAACCTATCTAGCATATTAATTGGAGTTGCACCATCCATATCAGTAAAAAGGCGAAACTCACCTCTTGCCTCCAATAAACCTTCTCTCACTGAATATCCTTTTCCTTTGTTTTCTTTTCTATCAATAACTCGAACGTTTTTAAAGTTGTTTTTATGTTGCGCTACTAATTCAGGAGTTTTGTCAGTCGGACCATCAAGTACAATCAGAATTTCATAACTTTCACCTAAATCGCCAAAATACTTTTCTATTGAAGACAAGTGCTTTTCCATTTCTTCTTTTCTAACCTCCTCATTATAAGTAGGAATAACTACAGAATATTTTACTGTTTCACTCATAGTCTTAAAACTTTAAAAAATTAATACACTAAAATTATATCACAAAAGAAACATATTGACTAACTAACCTGACTCGAATTACAATTCATAATCTTTTTTCAAAATTCCATTTTTAATTTTTTCCATCATTTCTCTAGATAAATATTTTCCTCCTTCCTTCCTTGCATTAATCTTTAACTTATATTCCCCATCCTGAGCTAAAAGATAATATCTTCCTGCAACATCAGAAACAGTAAAACTTTCTCTTTGATCGTTATTCGCGTTAAGTAGGCTTATCATTGCAAATGGGAGCGGTTTCTTGCTTTCCAACCCTACAACATGTCCGTATGGCTTCTTCACTTTATATGTCACCTGAACAATAAAAATGATGACATATAAAGCCATAATAATATAATTCAAAATACTTGGATTGAAATATAAAACTCCTACAGAAAAAATCAATCCGATCAATGCAACTGAATTGAGAAAATATTTTTTCGCCAATGAAGGCGCTGAATTATATTTTTTGTAGAATTTTTCTGAAAAATCATCCCAATCGAAATCATGTATCTTAATCGCAATATTAAATCTAATAATTTCATCTTTATTTACATTAAATGCTTTCCCATCATAAATCTTTCCATACAGCTTATCATGAGTAAAACCAGAAAGCACTGAATATTCTCCTTTGTCTATCGCGATAGTATATTCATCATCATTGGAAATCAAAAATCCATATCTCCCTTGCTTATCCGTGACAACTCTATCCACAACCAACCCTCTTTTGTTAACAAGCTTCACTACAGCTCCCACCACTGGAACTTTTGTTTGAGCATCAAAAACAATACCCCAAGCATCCTTAATTCTTCTTTTGTATAACGGGATTAAAATGAAAGACCACACACTACTTTGAAACGGTTGTGGCAACAAAGAAAACAGTGGGAAAAATGTCGCTGTTGCCACCGCCACTGCTCCAGTAGCCACGCCTGCTACTGCTACTACTGTTGATGCTTCTTCATTTTCTTGAAAAAACTCAGCGGACTCCTCTTGAATCAATTCCAAAGCCTCTCCTTCTTGAATAGCCACCAAAACACTCAATTCCTCTTTTTGAGAAACCTCTTCCTTCTCAGAAACAGCCACTAAAATTGAAGCATTAGCCTCATTAGAATATTTGGAATTCCTGCTTCCCTGAAAAGCAACTACACGATAAGTATACTCTTTATTGTATTCCGCACCACTATCAATATAATCTTCAAAATCTTTTTCAACCTGACCTATTTTGACAAAACTACCACCATTTTCTTTTCTTTCAATAGCATATCCATCTTCTATTTTAGTATTATCATCCCATTCAAGCATTATTTTTGTGGGAGAAACCACTCGGGCACCCAGATTGGTGGGCATATGAACATCCTCAGAAATGTCAGCTCCGGGTTCATCCACTTGAATGATGTTGACCACCTCAGCCAAAAGAACCTCTTTCTGTGCATCTGAGTAATTAAAATTCAAAAACAAAAAAACAGCGCAAATGGCAACAAACGCTTTTTTGGTTTTGATTATTTTCAACATTTTTGTTTTGATTTTGATTTTAGTTATTGTCTAACCATTCTTGCAAAATGATTTTGGCTGATTCTTGATCATCAAATCTTTTGATTTTTTTTGCACCTCTTTCGATGAGATTTCTCTCAGCCATTTTCGTGGAAAACATTTCGCTTTGATATTTTACTTCAACACCAGTCATTGTTTCTAGCTTGCGTCCTAATTCTTTCTCGTTTTTAAATTTTTTTTCATATTTCAAATTCTCAGAAATTCCAATCACAACCACACTTACTTCCTTATCATTTATTGCTTTCGCTATGTTATTCACTAAATTGCGGTCATTTTTAAACGTAGTATAAGAAAAAGCGATTTTGGTTTCACCATCTGCAAATGCTAAACCAATTTTTGACTCACCCCAATCTATTCCTAAATAATTTTTCATAAAAAACTAATAATCAGTTATAATCTCTACTCCATTTTGAGTTATAATCACAGTATTTTCCCAATGAGCGCTCACACTTTTGTCAGCTGTCACAAAAACCCATTCATCATCACCAATCAAGATTCTATGTGTTCCAGCATTGATCATTGGCTCCAATGCAAACACCATCCCAGGTTTTAAAATAAAGTTACCATAATTTTTGTTAAAATAATTTGGAATTTGCGGATCTTCATGAAGCTCATAACCGATGCCATGACCAACCAAATCTCTCACAACAGAAAATCCATTCTTTTCAACATATCGCTGAACAGCTTTCGAATATTCATTCATCTTTACTCCAACTTGCATAGCATCAACCCCTTCATAGAAAGATTCTCTGACCACATCAATTATTTTTTTCTTTTTTTGACTTATTTTTCCCACCGCGAAAGTGCGTGCCATGTCAGTGTGCATTCCTTTATATTTCATTCCAATATCAATTTTGAAAATATCCCCTTTTTTCAAAATAATCTCATCAGAAGGTATTCCATGAACAATTTCTTCATTTATTGAAGCGCATATTGTTGAAGGAAATGGATTCCCTTCCTTGCTTCCATATCCTTTAAAAGAAGGCGTTCCTTTTTCTTTGTAAATCAATTTCTCAGCAAGATCATCAATTTCCATTGTACTCACTCCGGGTTTCACTGCTTTTTCTAGTTCAGCCATAATAAAAGCAAGCTTAGCCCCTCCTTCTTTTAATATCTTAATTTCATTCTTGTTTTTAATTGGCACCATAAAATTCTAGAATCCCTCATAGTCTCTCATGACTAACTGACCCTCAATTTGCTTAATCATTTCAATTACTACTGAAACCACAATCAAAATACTTGTTCCACCAATAGTCATCACCTGAATCCCTGTTGCTCCTTGAACAACCAAAGGAAGTACTGCGATAGAACCCAAAAACAAAGCTCCTGAAAGAATAATTCTGTTGATTATTCTCTCCAAATATTGAGCTGTGTTATCACCAGGCCTGATTCCAGGAATATATCCCCCTTGCTTTTGAAGATTTTCTGCAATTTTATGTGGATCAAAAATAACAGCGGTATAAAAATATGTGAACAGCACCACCATAATGAAATATACTGAGCCATAAAATAATTGATTTTGAAGCAATGCATTTACATATTGAGCAATTCCTGAAATTGTCTCATTTCCAATTCCACTGAAAAAATTCGCAGCCACACCAAAAAATAGGATGATGGACACAGCAAAAATAATTGGAATAACTCCAGCTTGATTCACCTTCAAGGGCAAATGAGTTGATGTTCCCCCTTGCATCGTACTCCCCTTCATTCTCTTGGCATATGAAATAGGAATGTTTCTTTGCCCTTCATTAACCATCACAACACCCGCTATAGTGAAAAGTCCCACAGCCGCAAACAAAACATAGTTGAAAAAATCCGTTGAATCAAAAGTGGAAATCATCCTTGAAACACCACTTGGAAGACTCGCGACAATACCTGCAAAGATAATGAGTGAGACTCCATTTCCAATTCCTTTTTCTGTTATTAGCTCACCAAGCCACATCAAAAATATTGTTCCAGCGGTTGCAATAACTAACATCACAAAAATATCCATTGGCAACAATGTTCCGATTACTCCCTGACCTCTCAAAATTGTAATCATGGAAAAAGTCTGAAGACCCGCCAACGGAACGGTCAGCCATCTTGTCCAAGCATTAAACTTTTGTCTTCCTGCTTCTCCCTCTTCTTTGTTTAACTGATCAAGTCTAGGGAAAATCATTGTCAAAAGTTGCATGATAATAGAGGCTGTGATATATGGACCAACTCCCAAAAGAACAATTGAGATATTAGAAAGTCCGCCTCCTGAAAACATGTTCATGAGTCCAAAAAGTTGATTTTCAGAAAAAAACTTTTCCAATTGTGATGTGTCCACTCCCGGTAAAGGCACATTAGCCGCCAACCTAAACGTTACCAAAAGAGCTAGTACAAAAAATATTTTCTTCCTAAGCTCCTCGTTTTTAAAAATTTGAACTATTTTTTCTTTCATATAAAAAGATTACCAGAACAAAACTGCCAAATACAGCTCTTTTCCTTGATTAATTTTTATCATTCTACACATAAATATAAACCAAAAAAGGAACTATTGCAACCAAAGCTCATTTTAAAAAGAGTATTGTTTCGCTTTTGCCTATTTTCTTACTCGCAAATACGGATAAACATGTAAAAACACAAGGACAATAAGCGGGATGATCAACCCAGAGTGAATGGAAAAGAAACTTCCTCTCCTAATAATTCCGAATCCAATAAAATCCAAAAATTTTGCATTTGTAACCGCATAGCCACTCAAAACAAACAATACAATCACTGCTAAAAGCGAGATGTTAATAATTTTTCTTACTAAAATTTTATTCATCTTATTCTTCTAAAAAATTTTTATCTAAATCACCTGAATTTGAATATCCCCTACTCTCCCAATATCCACGAAAATTCTCATCATCAGAAAATTCAATTTCCGTGATCCACTTTATCCACTTATATCCGAATTTACTTTCAGCCACTAATTGAAAAGGAAATCCTCTTTCCGAAGGAAGCTCTGTATTATTAATTGTGTGTGCCATTATGATGTCGTTATTCATAACATATTCAATTGGAAGTGATGTGGAATATCCATCATAGGAACGAAAAATTATTATTTTTGCACCATCAGGAATATTCTCTTTGCCACCAATAACATCTCTCACTAAAACCCCTTTCCACAAAATGTCTACACTCCAACCCACAACACAATTCAGTGTCACTCTTTTTTCATATGACCTAAAATTATTCAAAATATCATCATAAGAATAAGCGATATCTCCTTTTCTAGTATTTTTTATTTTCAATTTATAATCTTTTCTATCAACATATTGAGGCCCCTTAATTGAGTTTTCAATGAAATCATCAATAGAAGAAAGATCTTCCCCTTCATAGTTTTCAACTGCAACAGACTTCAATCTCTCAATATCACCATTATCAAAATAATACCTTACTGCAAGCAATGCACTCCCAACCACAACAGCACAAATAAAAATGATGACATCTTTTCTCATTATTTTTTATATACATTTTCACTTATTTCGGTAAAATATTCTTTGTGCTTATCTTGAACTTTTTTTAATTTGGGAGCAATAACCAAACGACAATATGCTTTTTCCGGATTCTTCTCAAAATATTTATGATGATATTCTTCGGCTTCATAAAATTCATTTATTGACACAATCTCTGTAACTATCTTATTTTCATAGGCTGATTTTATCTCCTCTATCACATTTTTAGCAATTTCTTTTTGACTCCTGCTCGTATATAGAATAATAGATCTATATTGAGTTCCAACATCGTTACCCTGACGATTCAAGGTAGTTGGATCATGTGAAGAAAAAAATAACTTAAGTAGCTCCTTATATGTAACTTTAGAAGGATCAAAGTTTATCCTCACTACCTCCGCATGTCCTGTCCGCCCCTTTGAAACATCCTCATACGTTGGATTTTTTGTTTTTCCTCCAGCATAACCAGGAGTCACATCCAAAACACCGCTTATTCTAGAAAAAATTGGCTCCAAACACCAAAAGCAACCTCCTCCAAATATTGCAATTTCAGTGTCTTTTTGCTGTTTTTTGTCTCTTTTCATTTTTTGCTTTGCGGGTCTAAATTTCAAAGCCACTGAGTTCATGCAGTATCTTTTTCCGGTTGGGGTGGGTTCATTTTCAAAAACATGTCCCAAATGAGACTCGCATCTTGCACAAATCACTTCAGTTCTTTTCATTCCCATAAAATCATCTGGGCGCTCCTCAATATTTTCTAAGTCATATGGCTCGAAATAACTGGGCCATCCTGTCTCCGAATCATATTTCGCCTCAGATCCAAAAACAGGAAGATCACAGGCTGCGCAGTGATACACACCCTCTCCAAATTTGTCCCACGCACAAGAAAAAGGTGTCTCCGTCCCCTTCTCTCTCATGACAACATATTGCGCTGGAGTCAAAATCTTTTTCCACTCCTGCTCACTTTTTCTAATCTTTTTCATTATCTTTTGCACCTTAATATTTAAAGCGTATCACAAAAACATTAAATAAAATTAAAGAAAAAATAAAAAAAACACCCGTTGGGCGTTTTTTTAAAATCTCTAGATAGATAATAATTTAATCCATGAAGTAGAATGGTATTCCAAGATCTTTGATTTCTCCAAGATGATAATCTAGCATTTTCTTTCCCACAAAAATTGTGCTGATTCGATTGTCCATTTTTGCAATTTCTTCAATATTGTCATGCAAAAATCCTTTTTTACTCAGAAAACTAAATTCAATTTCCGGAAGTCCCTGTTCTCTTAATTCTTTTTTTGTTGCTTCGAAAACTTTTTCTAATTCCTCCTCAATTTCTTTTTCATATTCTGGTGTGTAGTTGTTTTCCAAACAAAGCATCACGGAAATCTCTTCAACGTTGTGACGCTTTGCCCACTCAATCACAAAAGGCAACCTTTTCAAAACAGATTTTCCTCTAGTAACCAACATCACAGAAGCCTTGTCACTCAAAATAGTTGGTCTCTCATTTTGAATAATTTCAGCCACTCCCAATTTCCTGGCAACAAATGGGGTGAGCATCGGCTCAATAACCAATGTCAAAAGAATCACCCACATTCCAATTTCAACCAATCCGGAAATATCCCCCAATCCCAAAGAAACAATGGTCAACATCAACACAGCAGGAATTGCACCTGTTTCACGAACAAACGAAATGAACAGCAAATCATTCCACGACAAATCATCCTTTCCGAAATATTTGAAAGCCCCGAGAGACATAAACACAGAAAATGGTCGAATCACCAACATGAAAATCAATGCCACTAAAATTCCAATTGGTGCATATTCAATCAAACTTCCCAAATCAACCAAAGCACCTAGCAAAATGAATATGGTTGGTTTCAAAAAACCATCCACAAGACTATTGAAAAACACTTCCGTCTCATTCAAATGTTCTGTGATGTGAAAAATTAATCCTGCCACAAAAGCTGCCAAATATCCACTTCCTCCAGCAAATAGAGCTAGTGTGAAAATAATAATTGGAACTGACAAGAAAAAAGCTGCATCTGCCTCAAATTCTCTTCCATAAAACCTCTTCACTCTCAAAAGAGCCTCTAGAAAAATGTATCCTGCCAGACCAGCTGCCACACCAAAAACTAGTTGTTTGACTAATATAATGGCACTGTCAATATTAAATATTGATTGATACCATTGATTAATTCCCCCGGAAACTGTTCCGGAAACTGCAATAGAAAGGAATACGATTGTCATCAATGTGCCCACCACATCAGTAACCGCACTTTCAGAAATTACAATGTCCTTTACACTTCTATTTTTGAATCTCAAACTCTTAAGAACAGGGATAATCGCTGCTGGATCAGTAGAACACAACACAGCTCCCAGCAAGACAGCAACAGGAATTGAAATTACAAAACCAAGATTTGCTCCCAAAAACCAAACCGCCCAAGAAAGTGCAAATGCAGTCAAAAACAACCCCACAAAAGAAAGTGAAAAAATCTTCCAAATCAACTTTCTGAAGTTAGAAAAAGGAATCTCCAGCCCCCCTGAAAAAAGAATCAGTGTCGCTCCAAGACTCACAATGACCCCCAAAATTTCATTATTTCCAACTACAGGACCTAAAAGATTTTTTCCTGCTATTCCCATGAAAATTGCAACAACAAAGGAAGGTAACTTAACCAATCGAGACACATAGAAAACCAAAAAGCTCAACACAAACAAAACAGCAATAACAAAAAAATTCACAAGCATTACATGCTCATGACTGTGTTCCATGGCTTCATATATTTCAACTCCAAAACTGGAAAGAATGATGACGGAAATCATCACAAGCAAAGACATAGCACCTCTTGAAAAAACCCTACTCATAAAAAAATAAAATTAAAAAAATATTGAAAAATTATAACTTACTAATAAAGATAAATTGTACTCCTGAAAAATAAAAAAGGCAAATTCCGCGAGGTTTTCCTATCCCAGAACCCTCCTATTCATTTACATTAAAATAATACACTGTGAATAATCCCAAATTGAAAAGCATACAGTTGTAATTTAGTGTCTCGGAAAATTCAAAAAATTGATTCGAGAGAGCAAGTGCAAAAATCGCAAAATGAAAAACGAGTCCAATCCACCCCGCCAATTTATTTTTCAGAAATGCAAACAAAAGAAGGATTGAGACAGAAAAAACAACCCATCTGAAATGAACAGGAGAATCCCAATTCACAATTTCATTCATCTCCCCAAAAAGATACAACAAGAAGTCAAGCACCACTGTCAGAAAAAACAAAGTGGCATAAGTTTTTATTTTCGTATTCGCAAGTTTTAATTTCATATCCTCATTCTATCACAAAGAAACATTGTGATGAAATATTTGTTAAAAACCTATCAAAATGATAGACTTACAGTGCTAATTTTCATCTTGGGTTGCAAATATCCTGCAACTTCACTGAATGGAATCACTTCTTATTCTTGAGCGCATTTATCAAACAGATAACCGAGCAAGAAAAATGCTTAATCACGAGCAACAAACAATCCAAATCCCCATCAATTCAATTTCTGTTGAAGGAATTTTAACTGTCCCAAAAAATCACACAGGGTCATTGGTCATTTTTGTCCACGGCTCAGGAAGTAGCCGCAACAGTCCACGAAATGATTATGTTTCCAAGTGCTTGAATAAAGCTGGGCTATCCACACTCCTTTTTGATCTCCTCACTGAAAAAGAAGATGAGATCTATGAAAACAGATTTGATATCCCTCTTCTTGTTGAAAGAATAAAAGTTGCAACCACTTGGGTAAAAAATCATCCGGAACTAAAAGATTTCAGTGTTGGCTATTTTGGAGCAAGCACCGGAGCAGCTACAGCAATTGAAGCTGCTGCTGACGCTGATTTAGGCATCAAAGCAGTTGTCTCTCGAGGAGGGCGCCCTGATCTTGCTGAAAACTATCTCTCCAAAATATCCTCCCCCACCCTCCTTATTGTTGGTGGCAATGATGATGCAGTCATTGACCTGAACAAATCTGCATTCGAAAAAATTTCAGCAAAAAAAGAGCTGAGCATTGTTCCTGGAGCTACTCATCTATTTGAGGAACCCGGTGCTTTGGAAAAAGTTTGTGAATTATCTTCGAGCTGGTTTCAAAAATATTTAACATAAAGAAAGGAGGTGGACATATGAAAAACTATAACTACAACCTAATCAAACTTCTTCACATTTCTCTGGATAACGCATGGAGAATTGAACAGCATTATCTGAAAGATGCTGCGGATTTAGATTGTGATTGCTCAAAAATTCTAGAAGAAATGAAATCCGACGCAGAAAAACACATTGAAGCATTATCGAAAGAAATAAAGAAGCATGATCTGGAATAAAAAATAAAAATTCAAAAATATGTTCTTCAAAGATCGCCTTGAAGCTGGGCAAAAATTAATTCCTCTTCTTGAACAATACAAAAACAATCCCGACGCCATCATCCTAGGGCTTCCTCGTGGTGGCGTGATTCCTGCTGCTGAAATTTCCAAAACACTAAGTCTTCCTCTAGATATCATTGTTCCCAGAAAAATTGGAGCACCAGGGAATCCTGAATTCGCCATCGGAGCCATCACGGAAGATGGAGAGGCTGTTTTCAATGAAGGAGTGGGAACGATATACAAAATTGATGAGAAATACACAAAACAAGAAATAGAAAAACAAAAAAAAGAGGCTCAAAGAAGACTTGAAACCTATCGAGGCGATCGCCCGCCACTAAGCCTGACCGGGAAAATAGCAATTCTTGTTGATGATGGTGTCGCCACAGGAGCCACAATGAGAGCAGCAATCAAATCCGCCGAACAAAAAGGGGCAAAAAAAATTATTGTTGCCATCCCAGTGATTGCAAAAGATTCTCTTCAAGCCATTCAAGGTGAGTGTGATGAAATCATCTATCTTGACGCACCAATTGCTTTTGGAGCGGTCGGAGCTTTCTATGAAACATTCCCACAAACTGAGGATCAAGAAGTAATAGAAATACTCAAAAAAAACCAAATGATTTTTCAGTAACTAATTTTTGAAAAAATAAAATGAACCTATTTGCAACAAACAGTAACTGTGACTTAGCAAAAATTATTTCCTCTAAAACTACTTTAATTATTGGGAAATGCAAAATCACAAAATTTGCCGACCAAGAAATTTCCGTTTTCATTGAAGAAGATGTTACCAATCAAGAGGTGTGGGTGCTGGGATCCACTTTTCCTCCTGCAGATAACATGCTAGAGCTTTTGATTCTCATTCACACACTCAAATCAAATGGTGCAATGAAAGTTAACGTCATCATTCCCTATTTTGCCTATGCCAAAGCTGATCAAGTAAAACCCCCAGGAGCATCATTGGCAGCTCAACTCATAACTCAGGCAATCGAGCTTTCCGGAGCAGACACCATCACAGCCATCAATATTCACAGTGAGCGCACTATAAATTTTTTCACAAAACCACTCACTCACCTGAGTGCAATTTCACTTCTTGCAAAACACTTTCAAGAAAAAAATATCAAAAATCTATGCGTTGCCTCACCTGACTCAGGAGGAATCAAGAGAGCTCAGCAATTTGCCAATGAGCTTGAAATTGATCAATTGGTCATAACAGAAAAACATCGACCCGCTTTTGATCAAGTGGAAATATTGAGAGTTTCAGGTGATGTGAAGCACAAAAATGTCATTATTGTCGATGACATGATTCAATCAGGAGGAACTATCATTGAATCAGCTCGAGCACTGAAAGAAAAAGGTGCCAAAAAAATATATGTCGCTGTCACCCATCTTGTTTCAACAGGCCCTAGTATTGTGCTTCTCAAAAAAGAACGAAGCATCAAAAAAATAGTAATCACAGACACAATCCCTCAAAAAGAAAAGCTACCTTCAAAATTTGAGGTAGTGTCAGTTGCGGATTTGATTAGTAACTCTATTGGAAAATAAAAAAACAGGTAGTCGCATGCGCCGACTAAACCTGTTCTTTCTCGGGAGGATATATATCTTTTATTCCTCCTTTGAATCCGGTGCGCAAAATTGCAGCACCAAAAAATCTCACGAGCTTCTGAACCCTCTCATTCAGATGCTCAAACCCTACCTGACTAGCTAGCATTTCTCCTAAACCATCCTTGAGATCAGAGAGATCTAAGATTAATACAAACTCCCTATCGCAAGTATCGTAAATTAATTTTGTGTCAACCTTGAAAGCCTCGTTCCAAGAAATGACTTTGTTTACGCTGCTTTCTTTGCAGTGCTCTTTTTTTATCCTTTCCAATGGAAGATATTGGAAACATAGATACAGGGCACGTCGACCCAGTGCTATTTTC
>Ga0224510_10000472_pt1 | contig 30738 bp, 30 predicted proteins | sample SF_May12_sed_USG_FD_170161 | JGI IMG/M metagenome (GOLD analysis project Ga0224510, IMG submission 170161) | Sediment microbial communities from San Francisco Bay, California, United States - SF_May12_sed_USGS_4_1 | ecosystem: Environmental > Aquatic > Marine > Sediment | place: USA: California... | reverse complement strand
GTCCAGACGGTGATGCAGGTCTGACCGGCCGCAAGATCATCGTTGACACCTACGGCGGCATGGCTCGTCACGGTGGCGGCGCGTTCTCCGGCAAGGATCCTTCCAAGGTTGACCGCTCTGCTGCTTATGCGGGTCGCTATGTGGCGAAAAACATCGTTGCTGCCGGCCTGGCTGAGCGTTGCGAAATCCAGGTTTCTTATGCCATCGGCGTGGCTCAGCCCACCTCGATCACCATCGAAACCTTCGGCACGGGCAAGATCAGCGAAGACCGCATGATCCAGTTGGTACGTGAGCATTTCGACCTGCGTCCCAAAGGCATCGTGGCCATGCTGGACCTGCTGCGTCCCATCTACCAGCAAACAGCCGCCTACGGTCACTTTGGCCGCACCGAGGCTGAACTGAGCTGGGAGCGCACCGACAAAGCTGACGCCCTGCGCGCTGCTGCCGGTCTATAATCGTAACACCGCGGGCCGCCCTTCTCTGGGCGGCCCGTTTCCTTTCCCGTACTCTGAGGGGCGCTGCAGCAGGTCAACTCCTGTCAGGCTCAGAGAACGGTTCAGTTAACTGAATCAACGGCGCTCACTCTGTAACCATTAGGAGATGAGACATGACAGTACCTGCGGGTTTTACTGACTATAAAGTTGCCGATATTTCCCTGGCCTCCTGGGGCCGCAAGGAAATCGCCATTGCCGAAACCGAAATGCCAGGTCTGATGGCACTGCGCGAAGAATACGGCCAATCCAAGCCACTGACTGGCGCCCGCATCATGGGCAGCCTGCACATGACTATCCAAACTGCCGTACTGATCGAAACCCTGGTTTACCTGGGTGCCGAAGTACGTTGGGTGTCCTGCAATATTTTCTCAACCCAGGATCACGCTGCTGCAGCCATTGCTGCCGCTGGCATTCCTGTGTTCGCCTGGAAAGGTGAAACCATCGAAGAATACTGGTGGTGTACCGAGCAGGCCTTCAACTGGCCCAACGGCAAACTGCCTAACATGATCCTGGACGACGGCGGCGACGCCACCCTGCTGGTACACAAGGGCGTGGAATTCGAAAAGGCCGGTGCCGTTCCTGCGGCCAAAGCGGACGACAACGAAGAATGGAAAGCCATTCTGGACGTACTGCGCCGCAGCCTGAAATCCAGCCCCAGCAAATGGCAGGCAATTGCCGAGAGCATCAAGGGCGTTACCGAAGAAACCACCACCGGCGTTCACCGCCTGTACGAAATGATGAAGAAAGGCCAACTGCTGTTCCCGGCCATGAACGTCAATGATTCGGTCACCAAATCCAAGTTCGACAACCTCTACGGCTGCCGCGAATCGCTGCTGGACGGCATCAAGCGCGCCACTGACGTGATGATCGCCGGCAAAATCTGCGTGGTGCTGGGCTATGGCGACGTGGGCAAGGGCTGTGCACAAGCCTTCCGCGGCATGGGCGCCACCACCTGGGTGACTGAAATCGATCCGATCTGCGCTCTGCAGGCAGCGATGGAAGGCTACCGCGTGGTCAACATGGACGAAGCCGCCAAGCTGGGCGACATCTTCGTCACCACCACCGGCAACGTCAATGTCATCGACCATCACCACATGCTGGCGATGAAAGATCAGGCCATCGTCTGCAACATTGGTCACTTTGATTCCGAGATCAACATTGCCTCACTGGAAAAATACGAGTGGGAAGAAATCAAGCCGCAGGTAGATCACGTTATTTTCCCTGACGGCAAGCGCATCATCATCCTGGCCAAAGGCCGACTGGTGAATCTGGGCTGCGCCACCGGCCACCCCAGCTTCGTGATGTCAGCCTCGTTCACCAATCAGGTCATGGCGCAGATCGAGTTCTTCCAGCACGCGGAAAAGTACGAAAACAAGGTCTACATCCTGCCCAAGGTTCTGGACGAGAAGGTCGCCCGCCTGCATCTGCAAAAGATCGGCGTTCACCTCACTCAGCTGAGCCAAAAGCAGGCCGACTACATCGGCGTGCCGGTTGAAGGCCCGTACAAACCCGCCCATTATCGTTATTAATTCAGGCAGTGCGTGGCGGGCGACAAGCCCGCCGCTGGTTGGCGGATGAAGCCTTTCATCCGCCATCTTTTTTAGGAATACGAACCATGGAAACCCAAGAAAAATACCCCAAGAGCTTTAGCCTGGAATTTTTCCCGCCCAAAACTGCAGAAGGCGCGATCAAGCTGCGTCAGACCCGTGAAGAACTGGCTAAACTCAATCCGTCCTACATTTCAGTCACCTTCGGTGCCGGCGGTTCCACCCAGTCCGGCACGCTGGAAACGGTACTGGAAATAAAAAACGCCGGCATTGAAGCTGCCCCGCATTTGTCCTGCATCAGCTCCAGCAAGGCTGAACTGCGCGAATTGCTGCGCACCTATCAGCAAAACGGCATTAAACGCATCGTTGCCCTGCGCGGTGATTTGCCGTCCGGCGCAGGAACATCGCTGGGCGAGTTGCGCTATGCCAACGAGCTGGTGGAGTTTATCCGCACTGAAACGGGTGATCACTTCAGACTGGAAGTAGCGGCCTATCCGGAGTTTCACCCGCAGGCGGCTTCGGCCTCGGCGGATCTGGAAAACTTCAAGCGCAAGGTAGATGCTGGTGCCAACGCGGCGATCACCCAGTATTTTTTCAACCCGGATGCCTACTTCAGTTTTGTCGACAGCGTGGAGCGCATGGGCGTGGACATCCCCATCATTCCCGGCATCATGCCCATCACCAACTACAAGCAGTTGGCGCGCTTTTCCGACATGTGCGGCGCAGAAATTCCACGCTGGATTCGCAAGCGCCTGGAAGACTTTGCCGACGACGTCGACAGCTTGCGAGCCTTTGGCCTGGATCTGACCATCGATCTGTGCGCCACGCTGCTGGAGCACGACGCGCCCGGTCTGCATTTCTACACCATGAATCAGACCGGCCCCACCAGCAAAATCTGGAAAGCGCTCAATCTGAGCTAACAAAAAAGCCGCGAATTTCGCGGCTTTTTTGCGTTGAGCGAATCAATTCCCCTAGGGCGCGTCCTTCACCAGCCACACCATCAATTCAGAGCCTGTGTCGGCACGTCCACCCACCACCATTGTCTCACCCTTGGCAAAGTCAACCACCCAAACAGGAACCGTCGAATACAAAACATTTCGCTCAGGCGTATTGGTCCACACAAACGCCGAAAACTTTCCCGAATTGGAACTGGTGCCCGAGCCATCCACCCCGGTAAACACCGAAACATTTAGCGCCGGGTAGGCACACTTGCGTTCTATCAACGATGCCAATTCCTTCACGTTGGGCAAACGCCAGCCGGTATAGGTCAAACCATCTGCACCCACCACCGACGCTGCAGCCGCCAAGGTCATCGCATCACTCCACCTGTAAACAGCCGGCGTATTCAGATCTTTGACGCACGAACCATTGGCGTAATTGCCAGCATCCCGATGCGCCGAGTAACCCAGCGGACACTTGGACCACAACAGGTTGGTCTTGGTGTCCTTGATCACCGAGGCGCCGTCGAAATCCGTCGCTGCAGAAAGAACAGGCACAACCGTCCCCGCAAGCGTGTAGCTACTGCGACCATCCACCGCCACAAATCGCGCGGTGGGAGTGGTGGCCACCAAGTCGGTTCGCAAAACCCCTGAGACCTTCTCACTTTGACACTGCGAATCGCCCGCTGACACCGCCCCCGATAAGGTCAGCACCGCCAATGAAATCATCATTCGTTTCATCATGTTGTTCATCCCTTATGGCAGCGTTTGCTCGGTAACCAAACGGACATAGTGCTTTCCACGATCAGCGCCCACTTTAGACTGACTGCGCTCCTGAGGAAATCCATCCCCGGTCATACTCAGCGCAAAATTGATATACCAAGCCTCGGAACCACCCGTTGAAGATGCATTGGTGTCTGCCGTCCAGTATCCAAACCCCGGCAAGAGGGTTGAGTCATCAATCGGCGACTGTGCTTCGAAATCTGTATCAGGGAACGGCCCCGCCATCACATAATTTTGTGAACGGCCATAATCCACCAGTCCTCGCAGTTCCTCAGTATCTGGCAAACGCCAGCCGGTCAAACCACACAGTTTCAGCAAGTTCACATCGGCGGCATAAAATGAGGTGTTGCACGGGGTAGAAGAGCCGTCATTGTCCGCATTACAACTGTAATGACCCACGGTACCGGAATTGCCGCCATTGCGCTTGGCATCCGGCTCGTACCAGTATTTAATCCGCTGATAACTGCGCACCGAATTCATGTTCTTATCGAACACTTCCCACACCAGACCGGTCACATTGTCTTTGGCACAGGCCGCAACTCCGTTCACCATATCGGTGATCAGTACGCCGTTCGCATCGTAATAGGTAAAATCAAACGCCTTGGTTCCGGCCAGTTTGTCCCTGCCATAATCCGCGTCCTGCTTGCCCGCTGTCCCGTTAGGGTTGCTGGTAATTACACCCGTATCGTTTTGCGGACGGAATGTAGAGCGAGTGTCCGTGTCATTGTCGGTAATCACCAGATTAACCGTCGCCCCGGCTGCCACGGTGGTATCTGTACCCATTTTTTCCATGCTGATGGTGGCACTCTCAGTACCTTCCACCAAACCGTCGTCCACCACCCGGATGACCAACTTGCCGGAACGCACTGCATTAGTTTCATCCGCTGGAAAAACAAGGGTGAGATCATCGCTGGTACTTTCAGGCGCAGGCTGCAAACGCACGCCGTCAAATTCAATCACGTAGTCAGAACGAAAGCTGGCAGTGGCACCACTAACATCCTTGATCACGACCGTGCTCTCCACCGCACTGGCACCGTTAATCGTGACATCCAGTGACACGTCTGCGCTGGGTCCTTCGGTCACGTTACCATTCGGAGCAGTACTCAAAGCCATGCTTACCTGGGGTTTCGGATCGTCATTGAGGATGGTACCCGTCGCCCGCGATAATCCCAAAGTAATGCCTTCAGGCACGGTAATGCTCACGCCAAGCACTTCGTTGTACTCGTAGACAGCGTCGTTGGTCACAGCGACATCAATGTAAACTTCGCTAACCCCAGCCGGCATCAAAACGCTGCCGGTTGCGCTGGTATAATCAGCGCCGGCAGTCGCTTCGACCACCCCTGCCGCACCGGTCAACACCGTGGAATAACTGATTTGCGAATCAACCGTCAGCGGGGGATTGGCTACCAAGCGGAATCGCAAATTGCCGCTGCTTTCCTGAGCGCTCGCATCGTAAACGGACACGCCCACGGTTTCTGCTTGTTTTTTGCCCGGCTTTTTACTGCAACCTGTTGCTCCCAACAGCATGCCCACCAGCCCCAGGCCGACCAGGGACGTCACGCAATACCGGCGGAAACCTTCAAAACTGTCCATGCCCACTCCAAATCACCCTAGACTATTCGCAGAACGGTTGGTCTTGTTGAATAAAGCGCCAAACTATAGCACACTTTTTTCGTAGGTGTGCTACGCCTACCCCGACCAAAACGTCACCTGGACCGGGCAATTTTGACTAAGACCAAACGGCTAATCCCATAAATATTTCCTTAGTTTTATCGTCCACAAATTAACCGGCTATTAACGCCACGAATGTGACCCAATCAACACTATGGAACAATGCCTCCCATGAGCAATGCCCAACTGTTACAACGCGATCTTTCCGTTCTTTGGCATCCTTGCACCCAGATGAAGGACCACGAATGGCTGCCACTGGTGCCCATCAAACGCGGCCAAGGGGTCTGGCTGGAGGATTTCGAAGGCAAACGCTATCTGGACGCCATCAGCTCCTGGTGGGTGAATCTGTTCGGTCACGCCAACCCCAGAATCAATCAGGCGCTGAAAAATCAACTGGATACGCTCGAGCACGTAATCCTCGCCGGCTTCTCCCACGAGCCCGCCATTGAACTGGCCGAGCGCCTGGTCAAGCTCTCCCCGCCGGGACTGGACCGGGTGTTCTATGCCGACAACGGCAGTGCCGCCGTCGAGGTGGCACTGAAAATGAGCTTTCACTACTGGCGCAACACCGGCAAGGGTCATAAAACCCGCTTTGTCAGCCTGAGCAACAGTTACCACGGTGAAACACTGGGAGCACTGGCCGTGGGCGACGTTGCGCTGTACAAGGAAACCTACGCCCCGTTACTGCTGGAGCCGATCACCATCCCCAGCCCCGACTGCTACCATCGCGAGCCCGGCGTCAGCTGGGAACAGCACAGCCGCACGATGTTCGAGCACATGCGCCGCACCCTGGAACAGCGCGCCGACGAAATCTGCGCCGTCATCGTCGAACCGCTGGTGCAATGTGCCGGCAGCATGCGCATGTATCACCCGGCTTATCTCAAACTGTTGCGCGAGGCCTGCGACGAGTTTGGCGTCCACCTGATCGCCGACGAGATTGCTGTCGGTTTTGGCCGTACAGGCACGCTGTTCGCCTGCGAGCAGGCCGGCATCAGCCCGGATTTCATGTGCCTCTCCAAAGGACTCACCGGCGGCTACCTGCCACTTTCAGCGGTACTCACCCGCAACAACATCTACCAGGCGTTTTACGACGAATACGAAAAACTCACTGCCTTTCTGCACTCGCACAGCTACACCGGCAATGCCTTGGCCTGCCGCGCGGCACTCGCCACCCTGGATATTTTTGAACAGGACAATGTCATTGAAAACAACAAGATACTGATCGACAAGCTGGCCAAGTCACTCACCTGCTTTGCCGACCACCCGCACATCGCCGAGGTCCGCCAGACCGGCCTGATCGCGGCGGTGGAAATGGTGCAGGACAAAGCCAGCAAAACCCCCTTCCCCTGGCAACAACGGCGCGGCCTGCGCGTCTACCAGCATGGACTACAAAAGGGGGTATTGCTGCGCCCACTGGGCAATGTCACCTATTTCATGCCCCCCTACATCATCAACGACGATGAACTGGAATTGATGGTCAACACCGCCTGGGAGGGAATTCAGCTCGCCTGCAAATAAAATGAGAATCGTTATCATTTGCTATTGATAATGATTCTCATTTCTTTTAATATCTCCCTATCGTCAACCACCTTAGGGAGCTTCTTCACATGAAATTAACTCATCTCGCCATCTGCGCCAGCCTGATCGCCACCCCCTGCGCCTATGCCGAAAATACCAATCCAGACTTCAGCTACGGCAAGGCCGATGCCTACCAGCGCGTAAGTCAGGCCGTGGATAGCCTGAGCCAGTGGGCCGATGGCGAGTATCAGGAACACGAACTCGAAGGCTTGTTCCAACGTTATCCTCAAGATGCCCTGGTCATCAAAAGCACCCTGGATCTGGTCAACCAACTGAAACAACAAGCCACCCAGGCGCAGGCCGATGGCGACCAAACCCGCGCCAGTGCGCTCCTGTTTGCTGCCGAAGCGACTGCACTGTACGCGGCCAACATGCCGCATCTGCTGGAAAAGCGTCTGGATGTCCAGGCACAGGCCGCTCGCTGAAACAAACATCTGCGATACATACACTTCAATATTGGCAATCAGCCGTCGACATAAACAAAACAGATTGTAAAGCCGGTTTACCACCGGCACATATCGTGTTACGTTCGTAAAATACGTGCGAAACGCAAACCAAACCTTCATAGCCACAAGGAACCTTGGCCGCCATGAGATTTTCGTCATGCACTTCAATACTGCTAGCCACTGCCTGCCTTTTGCCCTTCACACCAGCACTGGCTGACACCACCATCAACGGCGCGATCGAAGTTGAAAGCAGCTACGCAACCTCGTACGACAAAAACACCAGCAGCAATATCAGCGTTGCCGCAGTTGAACTGGCCATAGACAGCCAGTTAAGCGACGACGTGTTTACCCACTTGCTGTTTCTGCATGAGGAAAACAAAACGCCTCTTGGCGTTGATGAAGCCACCATCACTCTGCGCAACCTGGTTGGCAAAGACACGGAACTGGTGGTCGGCCAGTTTTTCGTCGCCCTTGGCAAACTGGAAAGCTACATGGTCTCCGATCCCCTCACGCTGCAGCTGGCAGAAACCAACGAAGGCGCAGCCCAGGTCAGCGCACCGCTCGGCCCTCTATCGGGAACGATCTATGCGTTTCAGGGCAAATCCGGCGTCATCGACCAGCAGCATGACAACATCAACAAATTTGGTCTGCGCCTGGAATACAGCGACGACAACCTCGAAACCGGCGTGCACTACATCAGCAGTTTCGCGGACACCAACGGCATGCACGAAGCCATCGAAAATTTTGACGGAGACCCTGATAACAACAGTCTCGCTGCCTTGCAGCACAGCGTAGCAGGTGCGGGGGTTTACGTTGATTACCACAACAATGCATTTAGCCTCGTTGCCGAATACATCGGCGCGCTGAAAAAATTCAACGCCAACGATCTGGGCATCAGCAATCGTGGCGCCCAGCCCGCTGCCCACCAATTGGAACTGAGCTACTTTTTCGGCAAACACACCTTCGCCGTCGGTCACCAGGGAACCATTGATGCCCACGCAGTGTCATTGCCCAAGTCTCGTTGGATGGCTGCGGCCAGCACCAAGGCCAAAGCAGACACCACCCTGGCGTTGGAACTAGCCCATGACACGGATTATCGCGTCAGTGAAGGCGGCACCGGCAAAACAGCCCTGGGCATCACCGGCCAAATTCAGGTAACGTTCTAGAATCATCACAACAATCACAACTCTACTGATCGTAAAGGACTCAACGATGTACAGCGCTTTTGCCAAAAACACCGCTCTGACACTTGCCCTGTCCATGGCAGCCAGCAGCGCGGCCAACGCCCATTTTCAGATGCTGATTCCCAGCGATGACATGGTCAAACAAGGTGAATCCCGTCAGCTCATGATGGACGCCCTGTTTTGGCACCCCTACGAGGGCAAGGGCATGCCCATGGAAAAACCCGTCCAGTTTGGCGTGATGGTCAATGGTCAAAAAACCGATCTGCGTGCCCAGCTCAAAGCCAACCAGACAACCGATCTGGAAGGCAAAAAGTTTCCTTCGTTCAAACTGGAATTTCCGCTCAAACGTCCTGGCGATCACACGTTCTACATTGAACCAGCTCCCTACTGGGAAGCCGCTGAAGAAAGCTTCATCATTCACTACACCAAAGTGATCGTGAATTCATTCGGCCTGGAAGAAGGCTGGGATCAGCCGGTGGGATTAAAAACCGAAATCGTACCGCTCACCCGTCCCTATGGTCTGTACACCAACAACGTGTTCCAGGGCAAAGTGCTGGTCAACGGTAAACCGGTCGCCAACAGCACGGTAGAAATCGAATACTACAACAAGGACGGCAAGCTCAAACCCATCGCCGATCCCATGATCACCCAGGTGATTAAAACCGACTCCAATGGTGTATTCACTTACGCCATGCCCAAACAAGGCTGGTGGGGATTTGCTGCACTGAACGAAGACAGTAAAAAAATGAAGCACGATGGCAAGGATTACCCGGTGGAAATCGGTGCAGTGCTGTGGGTAAAAACTCACGACATGAAATAAAAATCCATTCGTCAGCCTCGGGAAAATCGCAAAAAACCCGGGAAAGATGAATGAACGAAGCAACGTATAGTGTAGAAAATCGACTGGTTACGCTGACGAACATCGCTACACAGCGCCATTAAATGTTGGAGCAAAACATGACCAAAGTAACTCTCAGACTGATGACCGCCCCCATCCTCGTCATCGCCACGATGTTGGCAGGTTGCGCCACAACTCCCTGGGCCACCCTCCCTGACCGCAATATTGCGGTAGAAACCATAGACTCAGGCAGCACAGGAATCTCCCATGCATTTCTGAGCTACACCAAAAAAGCCATTTATCTGCGCGGCGAACTGGAGCGAAAAATTGCTGGCCGAGGCCCGGCACCAGGCCACTTGCACGTTGAGCTGCTAGACAAGGACGGCAATGTCCTCAAGGTAGCCATGTCGGGTTACGAGCGCAAAAATCTCAAATCCGACGTCGCCTACTTCACCATCCCGATTCCGGTGGATTTACCTGCCCTGAGCAAGGTTCGCCTACGCCACCACGACATCGTCTCCCATCAGGAAACGGTACACGATGTCCAGTGGCAGGAACCTGGCGAAGCCACTTCGGATGAAATTGAACCCGACAAGGACGACCTGGGCAGATAATTTAATGCGAATGCGACGGGTGATCGTGGGTGTGCGCGCCTGCGGTCATCTCTTCGCCAGTGGTGGTCGCCGTTAGCTTGCCGTGCTTGACCCCGCGAATACTGACCAGCTGATCCGCCAGCGATTGCAACTCCCGACTTTTACCCTTGACCACCAACACCTCCAGACAGTTGTTGTGGTCCAGATGCACATGCATCACTGAAATGATTTGTCCGGTAAAGGAATGCTGCAAATGAGTCAGATTGGCCGCCAATTCACGCACGTGGTGGTCATAGACCAGGGTAATCGTGCCCACGGTCAGCTTGTCGTGATCCCATTCTTCCCGCACCTTTTGCTCGCGGATCAGGTCACGAATCGCTTCAGAGCGATTCTTGTAGCCCTTCTGATCTATCAGGTTATCGAAAAACTCCAGCAAATCCGCATCGATAGAAACGCCAAATCGAACCAGCTCCGACATTTCTTTAAACCCCCAATCTTTGTCCGATATGTTCATTGACACCAGCGTATCACGATTTTAATATTTGTATCACCCACATAGGTGCCTCTCGTGAATAGAATAAACTATAAGTCGCTCGCTTTTTTCACCCTGCTTTTCAGTCTTATCTCGTCAGCCCATGCCCACAAGGTCAACATGTTTGCCTTTGTCGAGGGCAACAGCGTTTCCATTGAAGCCTACTTCGTCGATGGCAAGCGCGCCAAAAACTGCGAAGTCACCGCCACCGACAGCACTGGCAAAGTCCTCAACCAGGGTCAGACCAACGATCAGGGGCAATACCAATTCAGTGTCAGCCAGCCGACCGATATTCGCATCGCCGTGAACGCCGGCATGGGTCACATGGCGACGTATGACATTGCCGCCAGCGATTTTGGCGACAATAGCGCGGGCGTTGCTGCGTCCGACAGCGATGAAAATGGCAACGCACTCGCCTCTGCGGACATCAACTCCGCTGAACTTAATGCCGCTATCGAGCGCGCCGTTGCCAAATCCATGGCACCGGTGATGCGTAATATTTCCGAAATGCGTGCAGAAAAATCACTGGCTGATATCATTGGCGGCATCGGCTTCATCTTTGGCCTGCTGGGCATTTATTTTTATCTCAAAGCTCGCAAAGACACTCAGTCTAAAGCCTAACGCCAAAGGAGTTCATCCATGCACATATCCGATGGCATTCTAAATGGCCCGGTTTTGGGCGGCAGTTTTGCCGCCGCCGCAGTCGTTGCCGCCGCAACATTGCGCAAAATGGATCTGGAAGAAATTCCCAAGATTTCGGTCATCACTGCGGTATTTTTTGTCGCCTCACTGATCAAGGTTCCCATCGGCCCCACCAGCATCCATCTGGTGCTGGTGGGGCTGGTCGGCGTGGTGCTGGGCAAACGGGCGTTTGCCGCGATTATGCTCGGTATCATTTTGCAGGCATTGCTGTTCGGTCACGGCGGCGTCAGTGTTATCGGTGCCAACGTGCTGATGCTGGGCGGCGGCGGGCTGGTCGGCTACATGATCTGGCAATTACGCCATCGCTTCACGCTGAAAAAGCCCGAGGTGGTGTTCGGCGCGCTCGCCGGTGCCGGCGGGGTGATTTTCTCCGGTACGGTGCTCGCGGCACTGCTGGTCACCGCCGGTGAAGCCTTTGTCGCCAACGCCTATTACGTGCTGGCGGCCCATGTGCCCATCATTGTGATTGAAGCGATTATCGTCGGTATTACCGCCGGGTTCCTCGCCCGGGTCAAACCTGAAATTCTGTCCGGACACCGGGTAGGCAAACACTGATATGCCATTGGATATTGATCGTCATGCGGGCATTGAGTCGCTGATTCAGCGCTGGGATGTGCGCTGCAAAATTGCCGCGCTGTTGCTGCTGATCCTGTGCATCGCGTTGATCAAAACCCTGCCCATGGCGCTGATCGCCCTGGCCATCACCATCGTACTGTTGTGGGCCAGCCAGTTGCCGGTGCACTTTGTATCGCACGGTCTGACCAGCGCCGGCATTTTCTTGCTGCCATTTTTCCTGATCATGCCGTTCACCTATCCTGGTGATGCCGATCATGCGCACTTCTGGGGGGTGACCTTCAGTTTTGCCGGACTACGCTTGGCCACGCTGATTTTCGTCAAGGCGATTTCGATGATCATGCTTAGCTTCGTGATTTTCGGCACCTCGCGGTTTGATGTGTCGATGATTGCGCTGCAACGGTTGAAGTGTCCGAAAATTCTCACCCAGATGCTGCTGTTCACCTATCGCTACATTCACACCTTCATGGAAGAACTGCAGCGCATGCACACCTCCATGTCGGTGCGCGGCTTTGTGCCCAAAACCGACTGGAACACCATGACCACCTATGGCAATTTTGTCGGCACCTTGCTGATTCGCAGTTTTGAACGCACCGAACGTGTCTACAAAGCCATGCTGTCCAAAGGCTACGAGGGTGAGTTTTACAGCCTGGTGGAATTTAAAACCAACGCCGCTGACTGGCTCAAACTGATCGTGATCTTGGTCATCGCCGTCGCGCTACTTATTGGAGACAACGTGCTGGGCTTTCCCACTGCCGCTGTCGCCTGGCACTAACCCGAGGATTTATCCGTGACCACCCATTTCGCTATCGATATCGAAGATCTGCAATTTTCCTATCCCGATGGCCATGACGTACTCAAAGGGATCAGTTGCCAAATCAAGCACGGCGAAAAAGTCGCGCTGATTGGCGCTAACGGTGCGGGCAAATCCACCTTCATGAGTCATCTCAACGGCGTGCTGCTGGCCACTGGTGGTCACATCAGCATTGACGGCATCAAAATCGAAAAAAGCACGCTCAAGCAGATTCGCCGCAAAATCGGCATCGTTTTTCAGGACCCGGATGATCAACTGTTCAGCCCGACGGTGTTTGATGACGTAGCCTTTGGCCCGCTCAACCTGGGGCTGCCCAAAGAGGAAATCGAGCAACGTGTCGCCCAGGCCCTGGACGTGGTTGGCTTGTCCGGCTACGAACAGCGTTCATCGTTTCACCTCTCGTTTGGTGAGCGCAAACGCCTGGCGCTGGCCACGGTGCTGTCATACCAGCCCGATATTCTGGTGTTCGACGAACCCTCCACCAACATGGACCCGCTCAATCGCCGCAAGCTGATCAAATGGCTGAAAGAGTGCGATAAAACCGTGATTTTGTGCACCCATGACCTGGACATCGCCCTGGAAACCTGCGACCGCTGCCTGCTGCTGATTGACGGCAAGATCATCGCCGACGACAAAGCCTCCAACGTGCTGTACGACAAGGATTTGCTGGAAAACAATAATCTGGAACTACCGCTGGCGTTGATGACTCACGAATTGCTGCACGAAATTCTGCACAAATCCGAAATGAACGAAGAGCATCGTTTCATCATCGACGGATTTTTGCACGCCCATCGCCATGCGCACGGCCCCAACGGACAAGTGCATTTTCACATCCACACCCATGCGCACGACCATGAGCATCTGCACCAGGAAGTCGACAAGCGTCACACTCACGATGCTCACTCTCACGATCACGGCGACGGACACCATCACCACCACCCGGATCACGACCACACTCATCCACATCCGGACGATCACGAACATCCTCATCCGCATGATCATGAGCATCCTCACGATCACGAGCACCCTCATCCCCACGATCACGAACACCCACATCCGCATGATCATGACCATCCTCACGATCACGAGCACCCTCATGACCATGAACATCCGCACCCTCATCCCCACCCGGAAGAGGGCCAAAATGACAAAAAATAGGCGCTCATTTCGCCTGTTTTTTGATCAGATTTTGAGGTAAAAACCCGCGGTGGATGACCCAAAAGCGGCATCCGCCAGGAAAACATGGCGATTTTCTGACCACTTGAACAGTCATTTTGTTTAAAAAACAACCAAACGACCTCGCTTTTTTGCACTGAAATGGTGCAAAAAATTATTTTCGCTGCCATATCCCTTTGAAATTTCACCCATTCCCGACCAAAATAGATCATTATTTGGCCGTTTCACAATTTTGACTGAGTCCGGCTAGAATGAGCGCCGTTTTACAAGACTCATGTTTTAAGGGTTTGGTTATGGTTATGGTAACGAAGACACTGTTGGCAGCATCACTTCTCTGGCTGGGGTTCAGCACAACCGCCCAGGCGGATATTTATGTGTACCAGGATGCCAACGGCATTATGCACATGACCAACAAGCAACCCAAACCCGGCGTCAAAGTTCGCCGCATTATCCGCGAGACCAGCGCCACCCCAAACAACTGGCGCGTGCCGCGCACCAACCAGGTACGTCATCAGGTCTACTCGCTGGTGGACGAAGCCTCTGAGCAATTCAACGTCGACAAAGCCCTGGTACGCGCCATCATCCAGGCCGAGTCCGATTACAACGTCAACGCGCTCTCGCCCAAGGGTGCCAGCGGTCTGATGCAGTTGATGCCCAGCACGGCCGCCCAATATGGCGTACAGGACATTTTCGACCCGAAACAGAACATCTGGGCCGGCGTGCAATACATGCGCTACCTGCTGGATAAATTCGGCCAGGACGTCAGCCTGGCGGTGGCAGCCTACAACGCTGGCGAAAACGCCGTCATTCGCTATGGCCGCATCCCGCCCTACGCAGAAACCCAGAACTATGTGCGCAAGGTACTAAAGTTCCACCAAGGATACAGTCAGATTTAGCCTCGGGCCAAAACGCTAATCCCCCTGTAGCCGGAACCTCTCCAGCTCAAGCAAATTATTTGACCCTTGCCTGCCCCACGCCGCGTGGGTCAGACGCAGCCTCCACACTCCCCGTTGCCTTGCGCCACAAAATGCCGTGCATATTGCCGTAGCGCCACGGGTTCTGTTTTACCTCGTGCCCCAACGAACGCAGGCTGGTGATTTCGGCCTCGGTCAGCGCACCTTCTTCGTAGCTGATTTCATCCGGCAGATACTGGTGATGGTACCGTCCCTGACTGACCCAGGATTGCGGGTCGTGACCGTCGGCAAAATCAAGAATGCCCAGCAGCACCATGGTGATGATGCGACTGCCACCGGGAGTACCCAGCACCGCAACACTATCCGCCGTATCGATAAAAGTTGGGCTCATGCTCGAAAGTGGCCGCTTACCCGGTTCAATGGCATTGGCCTCGGCACCCACCAGTCCGTAGGCGTTGGGCGTACCGGGCTTGGCGGAAAAATCATCCATCTCGTCGTTGAGCAACACTCCGGTGCCGGGCGGCACAAAGCCGGAGCCAAACGGATAGTTCACCGTCACCGTGGCCGACACCCGGTTGCCCGCCTGGTCGAGAATGGAAAAGTGGGTGGTGTGGAACCCGCCTGGCGCGGAATCGATACCGGGCAGACTGCTGCTGGCGGTCGCCTTGTCAGCGCGAATGCTGGCGCGCAATCCCGCCGCATAGTTTTTGTCGGTCAACCGGGCGACGGGCACCTGGACAAAATCCGGGTCACCCAGGTAAATGGCCCGATCACGGTAGGCACGGCGCATGGCCTCGACCAGCAAATGCTTGCGCGTCACGCCATCAGCCGAGCCCAACTCATAGCCTTCCAGAATATTGAGCATGGTCGCCAGCGCCACCCCACCAGACGACGGCGGTGGAGCGGTGGTAATCGTCATGTCGCGGTACTGGATTCGCAGCGGCGCACGCTCTTTCACCCGGTAATCCGCCAGATCCTTCAGTTGCCAGATGCCGCCGTTGGCGCGCACACCGTCAACCAGTTTTTGCGCCACCTCGCCCTTATAAAACCCATCAAACCCCTTGTCCGCCAGCGTCTGCAGAGTCGCCGCCAGTTCAGGCTGCTTGATGATGTAACCTTCTGCTGGCACCGCGTTGTCTTTCAGAAACAGGCGCGCAGCTTCGGGCGATGCCTGGATAGCCTTCAAGCGAAAACCCGCCATACGCACATAGTGAGCATCCACTTCAAAACCTTGCTGTGCGAGCTGAATCGCTGGGGCCAGCGTTTTGGCCAGCGGCAACTTGCCGTAGTTTTGCGCCAAATGCACCATGGCCGCAGGCACGCCCGGAATTCCTGCCGCCAGCGGACCATTCATTGAGGCATCAGCTATCACGTTGCCATCCTTGTCCAGGTACATATCGCGCTGCGCCGCCGCAGGTGCAGTTTCGCGACCATCGACCATGGTCTGAAATCCGTCGCTGGCCCGATGCAGCAACCAGAAACCACCACCGCCAACACCGCTGCTGTAGGGTTCAACCACTGCCAGCGCGGCCGTCACCGCCACCGCCGCATCAAAGGCGTTACCGCCAGCGGCGAGAATATCCATCCCTGCCTGGGTCGCCAGTGGGTGCGCCGACGCAATGGCATTTTTGCCCGGCGTACTGGCGGCATAAACCGGCAGCCCGGCAGTACAGATCAACAGACAACAGAATCGCAACCAACGCATGACACACCCTCCAAGTGTTTGATTGGTCTCATGCTAGCGGGATTGGAGGCAAAAAAAAACCCGCCGGTGCAATGGGGAGGGGATATTGCTTTGGCGGGTTAAAGTAGGGGTTCTTGGCTTACCAGGTCCAGTAGCCATATTCAGGAATCATGACGGTGTCTTCTTCGAAAACACCAAACTTTGCCTCCTGATGACATTTATCGCAGAAACTGGGCGACTTCACTTTGGCCTGGTCAAAATACTTCTTCGGCACTTCCTCATGACGCCACTGGAAAAACTCGGTCTTGGTAATACGTGAGGGCGTTTCGCCGGATTTCAAGGACTGATTGAACTTGCGCGAGGTTTTATACCAAACCTGATCGGCGGCATTGCCATCCACATAGGCGCGCAGCTCGGCGATCACCTCGTCGTCCAGCTCGGCATTGTCGCCAAAATGATCCTTAAGGGCTTGTTTATCTATCAGTTTTTGCCAGGAGCGCAGCGGCAGCAACCCCGGCGGATAGGCAAAATGACAGGAGCCGCATTCTTCCTCGTATACCTCATTGGTCACCGGCGCCACGCCCTTGTAGCGATCAATACTCAACAGCCATTGAGCACCATTTTCAGCATGGGCGGTACTGCCCAACATCAACCCCAGCACAAACAGCAGCAACAGTTTTTTCATGGCGCTCTCCTTACCAGGTCAGCTTGATGGCCAGGGCCATGCTGGTATAGCCGACCATGCCATAGGTGGGATGCGCCCCACCAGGCGCGGTGTCAATGGCGGCAAAATAACCGCCCGTACCCAACAAGCCCAGCAGAGCGTGCTGATTATCCGGGTCTTGCAGCCCGGAACTTAGCCGCAAGTCGGTCAGGTGAAATGCTACACCGGTAGCCACCGCGCCAGCCCCCAAATAGGCGGCAGCATGCGCAAACTGGTAATGAGGGCCACTGGTATCCTCGGATTTGGGTGACATCACCGCCAGCGTCGCCGCCAGCATTGATCCCAATCCCAGGTATTTATGCAAACTGTTCGCGGTGATAATGCGCCCCTTGAAAGCTGGCGCGTCCGCCGCTGGAGCCTCGGTTGCCGAGGAACTGCTTGCCGCCACCAGCAATGATGCCTGTGGATGCCACAGGGCCGAGGAGTCCGCCAACGCCACTTCGGGAATCGCCCCCAACAACATTACGCCACACAACCATCTTCTCACCGGTCACCTCCGCTTGCGCCAACCCATCGTTTTGCTCAGTTTCAGTGTAGCTTACGCAAGATTCACTGAACCCAGACTGAATTCAGTATTGATAATGATTATCATTTGCAATAATATTAATCCACATCCTGCGTGACCACGGGCCTACCTCATGCGGCGGGATGTAATTGTCTTCACCTGCCCTCCCCTCCAAACACGCAGGTGAAACGTTCGAGGGGGCTCCCCCGCCCCCTCTTTTTTATGCCGCCAAGGCAATAATTTTCTCCAGCAACACATCCCTGTCCTCACAACTTCGCATCGCGGCTCGGACCCGGTTAAACGCCTGCGCCGCCAGTTCTGGGTTCTTGGCGTAGCCCGTCAGCCGGTCGTACTTCCAGCCAGCCTGCTTCAGCACCGTCTGTTTGTACTCCATGCCTTTTTGACCACCGCCGCCAATGTCCTGCAGTCGCTGTTCAATTTGAATGTAGGTCGCAATTTTTCCTGGGGTAAAACTGCTGAAATCTTTGGGCAATATTTCGTCGAATTCCATAATTACTCTCCTGGGTGTCTGTCCTAGATGTCGACCAATCCCCAGGTCCGCTAAACACCGTGAAAACTTATTTTTTTTCAGGCATAAAAAAAGCCCCGGTAAGGGGCTTTTCTGAGCACAAGACACAAATCTGATCAGGCCATGGCCTGCAGTTTTTCGTATTTGGCCTGCAGTTCGTCGCGCGATTCCACGTGGTCAGGGTCCTTGGGAATACAATCGACCGGACAAACATCCACGCACTGTGGCGTATCGTAATGGCCTACACATTCCGTACACAGGTTGGGGTTGATCACATAGATCTCATCCCCCTGAGAAATGGCACCATTAGGGCACTCGGGTTCGCATACGTCGCAGTTAATGCACTCGTCAGTAATAATCAAAGCCATGGGGTTACTCCAATTTCACGCAATTTCTTAAAGCTGTCAGCGATCTTACTTCATTCTGAGCTGCAATTCAGCCATGACCCTTTCATGGACAAAATCGCGCACATCCCCACCCAAACTGGCGACTTCGCGTACCAGACTGGACGAAATATAGGAATACTTCTCCGCCGGAGTCAGAAATACGGTTTCGATGCTGCTATCCAGCTTCCGATTCATACCCGCCAGTTGAAATTCAAACTCGAAGTCAGACACCGCCCGCAAACCGCGGATAATCACTTGCGCCGACAGCGAGCGGACAAATTCCACCAGCAGCGAATTGAAGCCCACCACTTCCACGTTGTTCAGATTGCCTAGTACCAGACGAGCCATGGCCACGCGTTCGTCCAGAGTAAACATCGGTTTTTTGCCGGGGCTGGCTGCCACTGCCACGTAGACTTTATCAAACAGGCGCGAGGCCCGATGCACCAGATCAATGTGACCGTTGGTAATCGGATCAAAGGTCCCCGGATAGACCGCACTGACTCCCATGGAATATCCTTGTTTCAGGCTTCAAGGTTGGCGAGTTTAACACGTCACACGAGAAAACACAGGCCCGCTCTACCATCCCCGCCGCAGAATACTTATACTTCGCAGCCAACTGCGTAAATCAATATATCCATATAAGGAAGACTGGCCCATGCGTGCCTCCCAGATTTTAATTGCCACTGTCAAAGAGACCCCCGCCGACGCCGAAGTCATCAGCCACAAACTGATGCTGCGCGCCGGCATGATCCGCCGTCTGGCCTCCGGCCTGTACACCTGGCTGCCCATGGGCCTGCGGGTGTTGCGCAAGGCCGAAGCCATTGTGCGCGACGAAATGGACAAGGCCGGTGCCCAGGAAGTGCTGATGCCCTCGGTGCAACCTGCCGAGCTGTGGCAAGAGTCCGGCCGCTGGGTGCAATACGGCCCCGAACTGCTGCGTTTTAAAGACCGCCACGATCGCGATTTCTGTTACGGCCCCACCCACGAAGAAATCATCACCGACATGGCGCGCAAGGAGCTGCGCAGCTACAAACAACTGCCGGTGAATTTCTACCAGATCCAGACCAAATTCCGCGACGAAGTTCGTCCGCGCTTTGGTCTGATGCGTGGCCGCGAATTTTTGATGAAGGACGCTTACTCCTTCCACATCGACCAGGCCAGCCTGCAAGTCACCTACGACGCCATGCACCAGGCGTACTGCAATATTTTCACCCGCCTGGGACTGGACTTCCGTCCCGTCATCGCCGACACCGGCTCCATCGGCGGCAGCGGCTCGCACGAATTCCACGTGCTGGCTGATTCCGGCGAAGACGACATCGCCTTCTCCGACAGCAGCGACTACGCCGCCAACGTCGAAATGGCTGAAGCCCTGGCCCCGGCCGGCCAGCGCCCCGACGCCAGCGCCGCCATAAGCCGCGTTGACACCCCCAACCAGCACAGCATTGAGGAAGTCAGCAGTTTCCTGAAAATCGACGCCAAACAAACCGCCAAAACCCTGATGGTCAAAGGCGTGGACAACACCGTCGTTGCCCTGGTGCTGCGTGGTGACCACGAACTCAACGAAATCAAAGCCGAAAAACTCGCCCAGGTGGCCTCACCCTTCACCCTGGCCAGCGAGGCGGAAATCCTCAAAGCCTGCCGCTGCAAACCTGGCTCCATCGGTCCGGTTGGTCTGGACAACATCGTCGTCATTGCCGATCGTAGCGCCGCGCATCTGGCCAACTTCGTCTGCGGTGCCAATGTCGATGGCCAGCACCTGACCGGCGTCAACTGGGCCCGCGATCTGCCCGAGCCCATCGTCGCCGACATCCGCAACGTCGTCAGCGGCGACCCCTGCCCCGACGGCAAAGGCTCACTGCTGATCAAACGCGGTATCGAAGTCGGCCACATTTTCCAGTTAGGCAAAAAATACAGCCAAGCCATGAACGCCACCGTGCTGGATGAAAACGGCAAAGCCGTCGTCATGACCATGGGCTGTTACGGCATTGGTGTTTCGCGCGTCACTGCCGCAGCCATCGAACAAAATCACGATGACAAAGGTATCATCTGGCCCGATGCCCTGGCCCCATTCCAGGTAGCCATCTGCCCGATGAACGCGCACAAATCGCAACGCGTGCGCGAAGCCTCAGAAAAAATCTACAACGACCTGAAAGCCATCGGCATCGATGCACTGCTGGACGATCGCGGCGAACGCCCCGGCGTGATGTTCGCCGACATGGAACTGATCGGCATTCCACACCGTTTGACGGTAGGTGAGCGTGGCCTGGATGCCGGCACGGTCGAATACAAACGCCGCCGCGATGGCGACGGTGCCGACCTGCCGCTGGACGACCTCATCAATGCGCTCAAAGCCAAAATGGCCTAAGCACATTTGCAGCAACAAAAAAGGGAAGCCTAGGCTTCCCTTTTTTTTGGGCTGATAAATTCGTCACGCCAACAATGGCAGCGCAACAAACAACACAACTGTAAACAGCAATAAGAAAAGGGCAAATCCTGCATTTCCACCGGCCATAAAAAACCTCCTGGCAACGCCAAATAACAAGTTGTTTTCACACAAAAGTTACCGAAGAAAACTTCGCTACCCGATTAGACAGCAAAGTCTCTTACCACCCTTGTTAGCGGCCAATTTGCGCAAGAAATTACCCGGTATTTAAGTATGAATCGTAGAGGCAGTTTTATTTGCACAACCATCACCGACCTAAGGAACATGCCGATTCTCTCATCGAATGATGAACTTATCCCCTATCGAGCACGCCGTTCAGAACTGAGCACATAGCTGACAACAAAAAGAATACCTAGCACAAGATCCACTAAAAATGGTGCCAAGGTCATTGCATCAATACGGTTTACGGCAAACAACCAGATTGCCGCGCCTGCTGACAAAAACTTTTCTGCCATGGCAGGAAGCATTAGCGGACGGTATCGCTTCACATCACTGGCGATAATTAAAAACGCGAACTGCCACGCCAACGCAACAGAGATGAATCCATAATATTGTTCGGGATGATTGGTCGCTGGTGGAAAATCGATACCGATCTTCTGCTCCAGAAAAAACATTGGCAGCAGCACAACGATCCCATAAATTCCCGACCAAAAGAAAACACGCTTGGCAAAAATCATCTGAACCTCTACAGAAAATGTCCCTGCATGATCATGGCAAACAATCAATCATCGCTCAATATAACAAACCGAATAGTCTGATCGTAACGAATGACCTCGCACCGTGAACCCCCACCATCCCGGCGCCCACAAAAAAAGGGAGCCTAAGCTCCCCCTTTTTTTTTCAACTTCAGCCGCAAATTACTTGGCTGAAATTGGCATGCCTTTCAGCTTGGCAAATGTTTGCAGAATTTCTGTCTGCACTTTGTCCAGCTTGACGATCACCGCTGCGCCTTCAACCACAACCGACTTTTCATCTTTGTAATGCTTGCCAATCAGCAGTTGGCCCAAATCGTCGGCCAGTGCTTTTTTGGCATCGTCACTGATGTCAGTTTTAATCGTCAAAACACCACCGGCGAGAACTGCATTTGCCGCATGTTCTTCCAGGATGCTCTGCATGGTTCTGGCCTTGCTTGCTGCTTTGGGAAGCTCCTTGGGCAACACTTCTTCCTGCAACTGGCCAGCTTCATCGACTCGGAATTTTTTAACCACCCAGGTCTGGCCGCCGTCTTTGGAAACGGCATGGTGAGGAACGGCATTTTGCACTTCCAGACCTTCTTCAATACCGAAATAGGCCGCGATGCGACGAGTCGTTCCACCGTGAGAAACGATGATGAAGGGCGTGCCGTTGGATTCCTTGATGCGCTGATCCAGACACTCTTCAACGTGTGCCTTGTGCGCAGCAGGCTTTTCTTCATTGGGTGGTGAGAAGCCGTCAATTTTTTTAACTTCTTTCTGCAGACGCTCGGTCAGCTTGCTATCCCAATCGCCCAGCAGACGCTCCAGCAGGCGCTGATCAATGGTGAAGTTCTCGCCATTGGCGCGGCCAGTGAAGAATTTTGCCGTGTCGACAGCGCGGGTACGGTCCGTGGTGAACACCTTGGTGTTGTCATTGACCAGACCTTTGGCCGCCAGCGCCTTGTAAACAACATTCGACGCTTTGGCCTGTTCCCGACCTTCAGGCACCAAATCAGGATCAGCCACACCACCAGAGATAACGCCCTTGGCGTTGTCCGTGGTTCTGCCATGGCGGATAAAAATTACATGTAGCTCTTTTGCACTCATTAAAAACCCCACAAAAATTACGGTTAAAATATTTAATTGCCGTAAATATACCACAGGCATGGGACGCGTTAGAGAGGGATGGTGAATTATTGACTGTTTTGCTGATAAACAGCCAATCTAGGGGGTTTAAAAAGAAAATTGGCCAAAATAAAAGCACTCCGCTCGTCGGAGAGCCGTCTGTTGTGCGAATCGGTCGCTTTCCTAACAGGAAGTAGAGCCTACATCACCCAACGACAGTACTAGTGATAGCTCTATACCACCAGATACCTAACCTTCTACCGGGGCCCTTAGTTCATGATCACCTTCGTTACAATATTGCATCCATGATTTTCTCAGAATTTGTGAAAATTTCTCTGCGAAAGCATCGCTGTCCGTTAGCATGGAGTCTGCGACTTTTTCTCGAAGCCCAGCCCGAATACCCGCCAACTCGATTTTGTTCTCTGCCAACTGAATAGCTTTTTGAATATACTCATCCTCGGTGGCTCCTATCCAGTTCGACAATCCGGAGCTATTCAGCAAACTGACGCCGACTCGCGAAACATGCCTATCCCCCTCCAGCACGACAACAGGCACTCCCATCCATAATGCTTCGCAAGTGGTAGTAGTTCCATTGTAAGGAATAGGATCCAAAGCGACATCCACCAGGCTATACATTGCCATATGCTCCTCATAAGATCCCGCATGGCCATACAGCGTTATTCGCTCCGAAGAGATGCCGTAACGCTGGAATCTTTCCAGCAGCCGCTGTTTCAAACCATGATCCGTCACGCCACGATATTTGATGACTAGCATAGAGCCAGGAGCAGCCTTTAATACTCTAGACCACAGGAAAATACACTTATCACTATATTTAGCGGGATTGTTAAATGATCCAAATGTTACAAAACCATTTTTTAGCGCGGGAAGATCACTAACTTCAGGACATTCACTCGCAGCTTGATAACAAAGAAAACCGCCTTCAACCCGCAACAAATGCTCACTACAAAATTTATCGCCATCTCCGACAACGTCCGCCCAGCCATCGCTAATTCTGTAGTCAATGGTTTCCATCCCAGTCGTATCAGGATACCCCAAGTATGTCATCTGTATCGGAGCAGGTTTATAGGCGCACGCCAAAAGATTGTTACTTGCGGAATGACCTGCCAAATCGATTAAGATGTCAACTTCGTCATCTTTTATTCTACGCGACAGGTCTTCAGGATCCATATCGCTAGTATCACACCAACCATCCGCCTCATGCTCTAGCATTTTTGTAATCCTATCAGGCTTGCGCAAGTTAGAATAACAAAACTGCTCAACCCTCCTTTCCTTCAACCCTCGAAACAACGGTAGGAAAAAATAAACGACTGAATGCTCGCGAAAATCACCAGATAAATATCCAATTCTCAGTCTCTTATTGGGATCGCGCTCATTAGCATGACCTACGCATGAACTCACTCTAGGTGCCTCGTGCTGTTTGGCCCATTTCAAATGCCTTGAAAAGGTATCCTCTCGACTGAGCTCTCCTGAATAGTGTTTGCTCATAAGAACGCATGAATGCTCGGCTGCCAGCGAAGAATTGAGTAAAAGCGCCGACTCCAATGCCTCGATGGCTTCCTCATATCGACCATCAGTAACACATGAGAAATAAATATGAATATAGGCCTGCCACATCTTTGGCTCTATTGCCAAAGCACGCCTCGCATATACTTCAGAGTCCTCATATTTTTCTTTGTATCGGTAGTAGAGTGCAATACTGTTTAAAACCAGAGCACAATTCGGATCGATCTCGACTGCGCGCTGCAATGCCTCCCACTGCAGCTTATCATCACCATTTTTCCTATATAGTTCGGCGAGATTATTCCATCCCAACACTCGCTTTGGATCTATGCTTACACTTTTTTTATAAGCATTAATGGCTTTTTCATACTTTTTCATTTCTTGCAATACAACGCCGAGGTTATACCAAACCTCCGCATCGGAAGAATCAACCCTTAATGATTTCTCCATATAATTGACAGCCTGCTCATTATTGGAGGTATGATGCATCAGCAAACCATAGTAATGCAGAAGCATGGCATTGGCGGGAAATTTACCCAATAAGTCCTTATATATTTCCCCGGCTTGAGAATAGCTCCCCCTCTCATGATGACTGACTGCCATAGAAAACCTTTTTTCAGCATCATATTTCGGCTTCATAGCTGACATTTCCTCATAGCAAGACAATTTATTGAAAACAATCATACACACATTTTATGACTTGGGAACCTCAACCATAAATGATTACCATTTCATTCCGTATTAAATGCAAACCTAGAAAATCGAAAATTCCATCCACGAAACTCCCCTTCCTGTTACAGAAGAAAATATAGACTATTCCGCTATCCTATGGATCACCACGGCCTCATGCGGCCTTGAAAGGAATATGTCAGAAGCTCGCGGAGGCGGCGTAATCTCTATTTTTGAGCAGCGTTAAAAATAGAGGGATTACCATCCCAGTTATCACAAGCACTGATAACCACCACTCACGCTATATGACTAAATATTAATCTAGAGGCAAAGAAAAAATGCGCAGCGTCTTAATGAAGGTAAGGAATTGGAGAAAATCGAGAAATTTGTTTGAGATAGGGAAAATTTATCCCAGTAGGCCAAATACTAGCTCACAACTAGGAACAACCCAAACATGACCAATCTGCCAGCAACTCATTTAGTGCACTACGTAGTGCACTACAGAACAGATGTTTTTCATTTGGCGAAAAAAAAGACCTAGCTTTTTGAGCTAAGTCTTTGTTTTGTATGGTGCCGGCACCCGGAATCGAACTGGGGACCTACTGATTACAAGTCAGTTGCTCTACCTACTGAGCTATACCGGCGAAAGTGGCGGTATTATAGTGACATCAACCGCCTCAGGCAATAGCCGATTGCTGACAAATTGATCATCTAACAGCCTGATTTTTCGTACTTTACGTCTTTGTAGTTTTTCAGCAGTAATTTCCAGTCGTCTTTATCCGGAGCAGTTTGGCTGTCGGACTCGATCTTTAACCAGATTTCCGGTGGGCGTTTGTAGCGCATGGTCAGCTCGGCCTCATAGCCACGGCTGCGGAATTCCTCCTGACGCTTTTGTGCCGCCAGTTTGTTGCGGTACACACCAAGCGAAATGGCACGCTGGGGTTCGTCGGTGAGCACCAGGAAAACGTCGGTGAAGCCTTTGGTTTTGAGTTCTTCCAGCTTCAGACGCGCCAGTGCCATGCTGCGCTCGGGCGGCAGGTAAATCCAGTAACCAAGAAACTCGCCTTTGTCTTTGCTGGCGATCACCGCATTGAGCTTCACTTCGGCCAGATCCTTGATCAGCCCGTCAGTGTCTTGCTGGCTGCGCAGTGGGCCGACGCGGAAGCAGACCGATTCGGGCACATCAACAGGGAATTGTTCCTGGGCAACCACCGGGGCACTGGGCTTGGCTGGCGCCGGTTTGGCCGGAGCATGTTTCGCCTCTGTCGCTGGTGCGTGTGCTGGTGGTGCTGCGTGTACTGGCGGCGCTGCGGCATGAACATTGGCCGCTGGAGCGACGGCAGGGGGATGCGCGGCGGGCGGCGCACTGTCATGCGCATTTGCCGTCGGTGCGGGAGCTGCTGGTGCCGGTGGAGCTTCTTTTTTGCTGACAAACTCCAGCGAATCCGGGTCACGCATCGCTTCTTCCAGTAGTTCGATGCGCCCTACATTGGGTTGTACGTCAGATTGCGCCGCGCGTGGAGCGTCGCCCAGCATGAACATCCCCGACAACAGCAGGTTGAGTCCTAACAATCCAATGCTTATGAATTTGAGTCTATTGAGCATGCGCGCCTATCACTTGTTTTGGCCGACGATGGCCAATCCTTCTAACACCAGTTGCGGCCGGTATTCCACCTCGCCCCAAGTCAGCAATTCCGCGATGGCCTGGGCGTCACCGCCAGTCAGTACGCATTGTACCGTTTGCTCGGCATCTGTCACCAAACCTTCGAGCATTTGTCGTATCGCTCCCACGATCGCGAAATGACAACCCGATTGCACCGCCTGGGTGGTATTTCGGGCAAACAACTGCAGTGGTTGAGTCTGTAAATCCAGGTTTATCTGCTGCGTCCCCTGCAACAGGCTGTGTTGCATCATCTGGACACCGGGCAAAATCATCCCGCCCTGATGCTGTCCATCCGCAGCGATGGCATCAATGGTGACAGCGGTTCCGCACGAAACCACGCACACTGGCCGCCCTTGGTGCGACTGCCAGGCGGCGATCATCGCCAGCCAGCGGTCGCTTCCCAGCCGTTCGGGCAATTGATAGCCATTGCGCAGTCCGCCGTGTTGCACTTGGCTGCTGGCCCAGAAACCGGGAATGCCTAGCTCATCCAGTCGCTGTTGGATGGACCGCCTGATGGCATCGCCCAGCATGCTGTTGATCAGCACTCGCTCGGGCGGGTGCTGCAACAGCGACTCCAGTCCATACGTTAGCGGTTGACCGTGATGCACAACGGCCTGCATATCCTGCAGCCGTCCGTCGCGAAGCCAAGCGCTCTTTAATCGGGTATTGCCTAAATCAATGAGTAGCGTGCTCATCAGTAACGCAGACTGACTTCGCCAGACACAAATCGTTGCACGCCCTGCTCCGTTCGCACTAACAGCGCTCCCGTTTCATCGATTCCCTGAGCATAGCCAGTCACAACGCGATCCGGCAGGTGCAGGCTGACTTCACGCCCGGAAACCAGGTCGTAGCGCCGCCACTCCACCAGAAACTTTGCCATGCCATGTTGTTGATATTCCTGTAAAACTTCTATCAATGCATTAAGCAACATCGCGGCCAGTTTGTTGCGCGACGGAGGCTGTCCCATCGTGATGGTGGCGAGATCAACCCAAGGCTGGTCAATTTGCTGATCTTGGCCTTCGGCCATTTTGACATTCAAGCCTACGCCAACCACCAGGCGACAGGGGCCACCGGCCTCACCGGCCATTTCCAGCAGGATGCCGCCCAGCTTTTTCTGTTGCCAGTGAATGTCGTTTGGCCATTTGATGCCGGCATCCATCAGTCCCAGCCGTCCCAGAGTACGCGCCACGGCCATGCCAACGACCAGACTCAAACCCTCGGCCTGATTAATGCCCCCATCCAGGGTCCAGCTGAGCGAAAGATAGATGTTGCGCCCCAACGGTGAAATCCACGGACGCCCCCGCCGGCCTCGGCCTTGGGTCTGGTGTTCGGCCAACGCCACTTGCAGCACTCCCGGCAAGGGGCGCTTGAGCAGGTAAGCGTTGGTAGAGTCGATTTCTTCCAGCAGGTGCCACTTGCCAATGGCCTGTTGCGCCTGAGGGGTGAGGTGTTCGGTGATACGCGTTTGATCGAGCAGTTCCAGCGGCTCGCTCAGGCGATAGCCCTTGCCCTGAACCGCGTGTACTTCCAGTCCGTAATTTTCGAGGTTTTTTAGGCGCTTCCAGACGGCGGCGCGGCCAATCCCCAGGGCCTGCCCCAATTCTTCGCCAGAAACAAAGCGGCCATCGGCCAATCGTCGGATGAGTTCAAATGCCAAGGTTCGGTATCTTAATTGTTGAGCAAGATGCTGGAAGCAAATCCAGTGTTAGGCTCAGTCAGCTCAATGTCTACGAGCTGCTGAGTGGGCACCGGCACAGCCAGGCGCTGCTGAACCGTCAGCCAACCGGGCGCGGAAACAGTTACCACTTTGACACCCCGAACCATGTAGCGTAACTTGGCCAAGCCATTTTCGTCGGTCGTCACTTGTTCATCCATGTAGCTAACACTGGCGCCGCTCACCGGTTTACCGTCGGCCATCACCCGCACGTCGACCTCATAGGCGGCCCAGCGCTGTTGCCCGGTCAGACCACAGGCCGACAGCAACAGTACAGACAACATCACAGCGATTACCCTATTGAGACTCATAGGCTCCTCCATCGTTATTCTTATTATGGCAAGCAGAATATTTAGCCAGGATTATCGCATGCTCCACCGCATTGAATATAGACAATTCTTAAATTCCCTCACTTAAGCGATTGAATTGTTCTAGATAATTTTTAGCAAATGTCTGAAGATTTCATTTTGTGTGGCCGTTACCCGACACAGGACCATAACTCAATTTGCGTGGCCAATGGTTTATTACGTGCCTAAAAGCAGTGCTATCGAGAGGAACGGACGGTGAAAATAAACACCAACCTGTTCGCGCTCAATAGCATGCGCGTCGCCAACAACAACCAGGGCAGTCTGGCGACTGCTCTGCAGCGGCTGTCTAGTGGTGCGCGTATTAACTCTGCAAAAGACGACGCAGCAGGCTTGGCCATCAGCGAACGCATGACCACCCAAACCCGAGGTCTAACCCAGGGCATCCGTAACGTCAATGACGGTATTTCGATGCTGCAGACCTCCGAAGGTGCGCTCACTGAAGTATCCAACATGCTGCAACGCATGCGCGAGCTGGCCGTGCAGGGCGCGAACTTGGGCGTGCTGTCGATGACCGACCGCAAAGCCTTGCAGGAAGAAGTCAAACAATTGAAGGCTGAAGTTGATCGTATCGCCAAAACCACCGAGTTCAATGGCGTAAAACTGCTGGGTGGCAAAGCCCAGCTCAATGCCATGGACGAGGGTTCACCCGAGGTCAGAGTAGTCAATGCCCTGGCCAATGTCTGGCTGGAACAGTCCGCCCAGCGTATTGAAACCTATTTTGGCCTTACCGCCAGTAACCGCGACTTTACCGTAGACCTGACCACCTTCACCGACGGTGCTGGTGGTACCCTGGCCCGCGTCACTGCGGGAGTTGCTGCAGGGGTTGGTAACGTCACCAATCTGACCCTGCAAGTGGACATGGCCGACTTCCAGAATCCGACCCTGCCCAACGGCGGCACTGCTCCGTTCTACAACGATCGCATCATCGCCCATGAAATGGTACATGCGCTGATGTTTGACCAAACAGACACCACCTTGATACCAACGTGGTTCATGGAGGGGGCTGCTGAACTTATCCATGGTGCCGATGAACGCGTACTGGGTGATGCTGCTGCGGCTGCCATAGGCTCGAACTACGCCGCCAACCTGGCCACAACCGTGGACCTGACTGCAGGTTGGGGAGGCGGCAGTGTTGACTATTCCGTAGGCTACTTGGCCGCGCGCTATATTCATGCCACGTCCGCCGGCGGCATTGCTGCTGTTATGGGGCAGTTAAACGGCGGCGCGGATCTACTAACGGCCCTCAACAGCACCGGCGGTGGCTATGCTGACTATACGGCATTCCAAACTGCCTTCCGCGCTGGCGTTGGCGGTATCGTCACCGACGCGGCCCTGACCAACACAGATACCGGAGCGATCGGCGGATTCGATGCCGATGGCGGTGCCATCCTCACCGCAGAGACGGTCATTCCCGACGGTGAAATTGGCGGTCCAAATCCAACCAATTTCAACGTTATTTGGCCGTTTGAGATATTTGAAAACAAAGGTCCCACCGAATTTTTTGCCATGCAGGTTGGCGCCAACAGTGGCCAGGTCATTCGCATTGGCAACGCCTCTGCCGGCGTAAAATCATTAGGCTTGACCGATCTTGATATCGCACTGGACGCCAATTCGGCCATTGTCTCACTGGACAAAGCACTGGGATTCATCAACGAACAACGTGCGACCTTGGGTGCCCAGCAGAACCGCCTGGAAGCGGCCACCCGCGTCAACGAGGTCAACGTCGAATCTCTGTCCGCTGCGCGTTCACGCATCAAGGATGCCGACTTCGCCGTCGAAACTTCAGAAATGACCCGCTCCATGATCATCAGCCAGGCCAGCACAGCAATGCTCAGCCAGGCGCAAGCCTCACCTCAGTTAGCACTGCAATTGCTCAACGGTCTCTAAGCACCGTTTAACCACGCCTGGCGATTGGCCAGCACGGTTTCTGCCACATCTTTTTTCAACTCC